>Ga0308166_1001258_pt1 | contig 27852 bp, 24 predicted proteins | sample PhyCR2_2_FD_202137 | JGI IMG/M metagenome (GOLD analysis project Ga0308166, IMG submission 202137) | Phyllosphere microbial communities from UC Gill Tract Community Farm, Albany, California, United States - DLSLCC.R2 | ecosystem: Host-associated > Plants > Phyllosphere > Unclassified | place... | reverse complement strand
TCGATCCCCATGGGGCGGGGCGGTCAGCCGGAGGAAGTGGCACGCGCGATTCTGTGGCTGGCCAGCGAGGAGGCATCGTTCGTTACCGGTACATTCCTCGACGTCACGGGCGGTAAGTGAGTCAGGGGTATGGATTCTGGGGAACAGCAGGCTGCCTCGCCTTGCGGCTCAAACCCGGTGTCTTGCCCGTGATGCGCTTGAATGCACGGCTGAAGGCGGCCTGTGAGGTATAGCCCAAACGCTGCGCCACTTCTTCGATCGGCAGCCGCTCAAGTGTCAGCCACTGGGTCGCAAGCCGCATTCGCAGTTCGGTGACATAGCGCAGCGGGGACATGCCGATCGTCACTTGAAAGCGGTCTGCGAACACCGAGCGTGAGGTATGGCAGTGCTCAGCCAGTTGCGCAACCGTCCAGTCGCGGCCGGGTTGTTGATGCAGTGCAAGCAGAGCGCCGGCCAGGCGTGGATCGCGCAAGGCAGCGACGAGGCCGGAAGCGTTCCCGCAGGCGCACTCCACCCAGCCGCGAACGATCATGGCGGCCACCACATCGGCCAGCCGCGCAAGAATACCGGCGAAGCCAACACGTGCAGCGCTGACCTCGCGCTCCATGGTGGTCAGGATAGGCACCAGCCCGGGGTAGCGCTGGCCACCGGCATCGATCAGCATCAGTCCCGGCATCAGTTGGCCGAGGCCATGGATACTGCCCAGCTCGAACTCCATACACCCACTGAACAGAAGGGTACTGGGCATGGGGCTGGCATCGGTTCCGATATCCACGGCGCTGACGGTATCCCCGAGGGCGGCTCCATTTAAACGGTCAATGTCCTGAACCGGCACGTCGGGGTGGGAAAGCAGTTCATGGGCCGCGCCATGGGAGATGAACACAGCGTTGCCGGCAGACAGCTCATAGGTGGTGCCATCCTCCATATGCAGCACTGCAGTCCCGACGGCCAGGAAGTGGAACCAGGCGTGCCCTGGTTTTGCCGCGAAACCCAGACCGAAGCGTGGACCTGCGTTGATACGCCGGTAGTCGACGCCCCGCAGACGCATGCCCTGCAACAACTCGTTGATGAGATCCGAGGACAGAGCGAACTGTTCTACCGACATGGTTCAGGTGCTTTGGTCAAAAATGAGGGGTTTTGGATCATAGATCATCCAGCTTCCGGCGCCTAGACTGCGGCTCGCAATGAAAATTGGGAGATCCGAGTAATGACCGACTGTGTATGCAATGCCCCATCCGACCCTCATGCTGGCGACAGCGCGAATGAGGCGCCCGCGACCCCTGCGTGGATGGCCGTCTTCTCACTGGCAATGGGCGTCTTCGGATTACTGACCGCAGAGTATCTTCCGGCCAGTCTACTAACGCTGATGGCGACTGACCTGGGCGTCTCCGAAGCGCTGGCTGGTCAGGCGGTAACCGTGACCGCCGTGGTGGCGCTGTTCGCCGGTTTACTGGTGCCTGGCCTGACCCGCAGCATTGACCGACGTTGGGTGTTGCTGGGTTTCTCCACGCTGATGGTCGCCTCCAATCTGCTGGTCGCCGTGTCCTCCAGCTTCACCGTGCTGCTGCTGATGCGCATCCTGCTGGGTATCGCCCTTGGCGGATTCTGGAGCATGGCGGCGGCGGTAGCGATGCGCCTGGTGCCGAGCGCGTTGTTGCCCCGGGCGCTGTCGATCATTTTCAGCGGCATCGCCATCGGCACGGTCGTTGCCGTGCCGATGGGCAGCTATCTGGGCGGTTTGTATGGCTGGCGCAGCGCGTTCTTTGCCGCGGCGGCGGTTGGCATGGTGACCCTGGCGTTCCAGTCGTTCACCTTGCCCCGGCTTGCGCCACGCCGACCGGCACGCCTGCGTACCGTACTCGAGGTGCTGCTGCGTCCGGGCATCCCCATGGGAATGTTCGGTTGCGTGCTGGTGCACAGCGGCCACTTCGCGATGTTCACCTATGTTCGGCCGTTCCTTGAAGGAACCACTGGCATCGGTGCGCAAGGGCTGTCGCTGATGCTGCTGGGTTTTGGTGTAGCGAACTTCGCCGGCACACTGGTGGCCGGGAAACTACTGGAGCGCCATCCGCTGGCCACGCTCGTATTGATGCCCGCGCTGGTCGGTGTCGCAGCACTGGGGCTGGTGCTGTTGCCGGCCTCGGTGCCGGGGCAGGCAGTACTGGTGGCGATCTGGGGGATGGCCTTCGGCGGCGTACCGGTGGCATGGTCGAACTGGGTGGCCAACGCAGTGCCAGACCAGGCGGAAAGTGCTGGAGGCATGGTGGTGGCATCGGTGCAGTCCGCCATCGCCACTGGGGCGGCTGCTGGTGGTGCGATGTTCAGCCTTGGTGGCAGCGCGGGTGTGTTCGTTGCGGCGGCTGTGCTGATGCTGCTGGCGGCGCTGTTGATTGCGGTGAGGGTGCGGGTTTCTTCTGGTCGTGGGGTTGGCGAGCCTGAGCCGGCGGTGCATCTGTGATTCTGATCAGCCGTTCGGCACGTGCGCCACGTTCGTGCGGTAAGATGACGATCAAGATCCATTGTTCATGCATCGCGAATCATCGATTACCGCCTGCTTCCGTTGCTGCTCCACGTCGAGTACATACTCTGAGGCCGATCGGGCCTGCTTATTGGCTCGGTAAAATCTGCCCACATGGTAACGCGCGGGCAGGCGTTTAACGCCGAGACTCAAGCTAACTAAAAATCAGCAATAAACTGCACCCCCCCGACCACCGCGCCAGCGGTTTGCGTAAGCCCGCCGGGGTATTTCACATACTGCAGGTTAGGACGCACCATCAGCCATTTAGTTGCTTGCACGCCGTAGTTGATCTCGTAGCTATATTCGCGGCGTTGCTCGGGCACGTACAGCGGCTCGTCGATATCGGTAACGCCATTGGCTGCATTCAGCATTTGCGTGTTGCGGGTATAGCGGTCGCTGACCTGCAGTTTCGAAGCGCCGATGCCAAAGGTGTCGTCCGGGCGTGAATCGAACGGGCCACGGTAGATCAGTCCGATCTGGATCAGGTTTTTGATCACGCTCTTGTCCGGATCATTCATGGTCAGGTTGGCAAACACATTGAGCCCGCGCTTGCTATTGCCGTCCACCGTGGTCAGTTGCTGCTGGCCCGACAACCACCAGCCGTCGTTACTGGAGTACATCCGATAAGGTTTTGTCGAGCTGGCGGCATAGTTGCCATCGGCGTCCTTGAGCATGTCCTTGGTGTCGGCGTTGGCGTAGTAGTAGCCGGCGTGATACTCGGAATTCAGTCCGGCGATCTGGCCTTTCCAGATGGCCTCGATGGGGAAACTGGTGCCCTGGGAGCCGCTGATAAACGGCTTGAAGCCATTGCTGGCTTCAGCGTTGCCAGGGTTTTTGTCATAGGCGCCGACCTGCACCGCGAACTCATCGGTGAATTGGTACCTGGCGCGCACCGCCCACTGGCTGATGGGGAAGCTGTTCCATACGCCGTTCCAGTTGCCCTCTTGGGAACCACACAAGGTGACATTCTGGAATTCGCAGGGGAACTGATCGAGGTCTTCCCCGTGGCCGAAGCGTCCCAGCTTCAGGGCGAACTTGCGGTCAAAGAACTTTTGCTCGTACCACAACTGCGAGAGCCGCCAGGCGTTACCACCGCCGAAGACTTCCATAGTGGAGGTCAGGCCAGTTGCATTGGGCTGGTGCAGACGGTCATTGGTGATGTCCTTGCCATGGCGCTCGCCGATGCCGATGCGAAAGGTTGCGTCGGGCCAGCCGAAGAGTTTTTGCAGGTCCATGATCACGCCAAGAATCACCTGGTCGCTCCAGCGCGCGGTGGTGTGCGCGTTATAGCCACCGCCGAGGTTGGAGCCTACTTCACCGACATATTTAAGGGTCAAGTTATAGCCTTGTTCGGCCAGTTGCGGGCGCAGGCCGTTCCAGTCGCCGAGCATGGCGGGGGAGTTTGGGTCCAGCAAACCGGCGCTCAGGGCACAGGTGGACATGGCGCTGCAGAGCAGGGCCAGGGGGAGGATGGTGCGCATGGGAGGCTCCTTGTATTGTTGTTTTTATTGGGTTCAGCACAAATTTCAGGCACGTAGAAGCCCCTGTGGGAGCAGGCTTGCGCGCGAAAGCGGTCGTTCAGGCATGAATCTGGTGACTGACACACTGCATTCGCGAGCAAACCCGATCCCACATCGGAGCTGTGGTGTTTGGAGGAGAGGCGTTACTGCAGGTTGACGAACAACCCGCCATCCACCAGCAACGAAGCACCGGTCACATAACGCGCCATGTCCGAGGCAAGAAATACGATCGGCCCGGCCACGTCATCGGGCTCGCCCAGGCGACCCAACGGCGTGCGCGCGGTCATGTAGGCGAGTTTTTCCTCGTCGGCCAGGTCGTCTTTGTTGATATCGGTGGCAATGGTCCCCGGCAGCACCGAGTTACAGCGAATGCCGTAGGGTCCCAGGGCGATCGCGCAGGATTGCATTAGCGAGTGCAGTCCTGCCTTGGTCGGCGTGTAGTGGGTTTGCATGCCGCCACCCACCAGGGCACTGATCGAGCTGACGGCGATGATCGCGCCACCACGGCCCTGGTTTTTCATCTGATTGGCCGCCGCCTGCACGGCGAAGTAGGCACCGTTGAGGTTGGTATTGACGGTTTTCAGGTAGACTTCGCGGGGCATGTCGAGGAACGAGTGGAACGGGCAGATACCGGCGTTGTTGACAAACACATCGACGCTGCCGAAGGCGCGCACTGCGGCTGCCACCAGCTTGTCGCCGGTGTCCGGGTCCGCAGCGTCGCCGCCCACTTCGGTGGCCTCACCGCCAAACGCCTGTATCTCTTCAAACAACGAATACGCCGCCTCCGTGCCTTGGGCGCTGCCACTGTGGCCGATCACCACGCGGGCGCCCTGGCGCGCGCATTCACGGGCGGCGGCGCGGCCAATGCCACGGGAAGCGCCGGTAATGATCACGGTTTTGTCTGCAAGCAACATAAAAAGCTCTCCTTCAAGAAGTAAGTGACATCAGCCGAGGTAATTGCCGTAGCCGACCATGGCGATCGCGCCGAGGATCACCGCGATACCCGCTACCAAAACGCCCTTGTTGGCGGCACTGGTGCCGTGCCATTCGCGGAAATACAGGCCCCAGCAGTTGGACACGATGATGATGAAAGACATGTGCAGCACCCAGGAACTGGCGTCGTTCTGCAAGCGGCTTTCGCCCATGCCGTAGAAGAAAAACTGCAGGAACCACAGGGTGCCGGCGATGGCCACCAACAGGTAATTGCCGAGCAGCGGTGTGCTGCGGTCGGTGTAGTTATGGAAGGTACGGTTGCGCCAGTTCAGCCACAGGCACCAGATACCATTGGTGGTGAGGCCGCCCCACATGATCACCATGAAGGTCACGTTGTTTTGAAACAGGCTGTTGGCACCATGTTCCACTGCTGCGGCGGCCAGTGGGCGACCGGCTGAAATGCCGTAACTGAAGCACGCACTGAGCACGCCGGAAATCACCGCCACCAGCATGCCCTTGCCCAGAGAGAACTCGCTGACACTGGCGAACTTCACCGCCTGGGACACTTCCCGTTCCTTGATCAGCCCGGCTTTGCCGCACACCGCGATACCGATCAACGACACCGCCACACCCCACAACACCCAATGCCCGCCCTGAGAGGCCAGCATCGAGGTCAGGGTGCCTTCGGTTTCCTGGGTGAACAGGTCGCGGTACAGGGCCGGCATCAGAGCGCCGAGGGCCGACGTGAGGCCCATGATCAACGACATGCCCAGGGACAAGCCTAGGTAACGCATAGTCAGGCCGAAGGTCAGCCCGCCGATGCCCCACAACACGCCGAACAGGTAGGTCCAGAGCAGGGTGCCAGTGTCGGCCGTGCGCAGGATACCCACCCAGCCGGGCACCGTCAGTTGGGCGGCGATCAGCGGCAGGATCAGCCAGGACACCGTGCCGCCGGTGATCCAGTAGCTTTCCCAGGCCCAGCCGCGGACCTTCTTGTAGGGGATGTAGAAACTGCCGGAAGCGAAGCCGCCGATAAGGTGCAGAATCACACCAGGGAGAATGATTTCCACGTAGTAGAACCCTTTTTATTGTTGTTGTGGATCGGTTGGATCAGCTGCGCGTCAGTTGGAACACGGGAAGCAGGTCGACACTTATTGGTGAAGCGTCTGCATGGCTGGGCATGATGTCCTGCATGTAGGTCCACCAACGCTGCATCAAGTCGGTGCCGGGTAGTTCATCCAGGCCATGGAAGTCCTGGTGGGTAAGCATCGCGAACAACGTGTTGGCCGGTTCATCGAGGAAAATCCGGTAATCCACCACACCCGCGTTCAGCAGGGCCTGGGCCAGTTCCGGCCAGATTTGGTCATGGCGTCGGCGATACTCGGCGGCCTGGCCGGGGTTGAGGTTCATGCGAAAGGCACGGGTCTGCATCACTGGTCTCCATGGGGCGTCGGTGTGTAGATGCGCACCGCGTTATGCACGAAGAACTTGGCTTGCACCTTCTCGGGTTTATCGGCCATGCACTGTTTGACGAGCCCCAGGGTGGTGGTGAAATTCGCCAGGTGATCGCTGTTGGGCCAGTCGCTGCCGAAGAAGCAACGCTCTTCGCCAAAGGCCTCCCACAGCACGGCCAGGCGGTCATGGTAGAACGCCGTGTCGGTGATCAAGCCCAGCGGCCCGAGCTGGGGGATTTCCGCCAGTTTGGCGAACACATTCGGGCGCTCGGCGAGGCGCAGCAGGTCGGCGTGGTAGGCCGCTTCTTCACCTGCCGGCACTTGGGAATTGGGCAGGTGATCAACGATGATACGCAGCTGTGGCAAAGCATCGCTCAGGTGCAACAGCGCCTTGATCAAGCGCGGGTTCGGATTGGCGCTGTCCAGGCCACGGCCGCAGGTGGCCAATTGGCGCAAGCCGTCGATAAAGCCGGGGCGAGTCTGGTCTTGCAGCAGGTCGCGGCCCCACAGGTTGCCGTAGCGCAGGCCGAGGAACAGCGGTTCATCCGCCAACGCGTCGAGGTCAGCGGTGAAGTTGGGGTGCAATGGGTCCAGGTTGCCAACAAAACCCAGCATGCGCGGCTCACTGCGCAATGTGTCGAGCAGCCAGCGGTTATCGTCGCACCATGGGCTGGCTTCCACAGCAATCGCGCCGACCACATTGTGTGGGCCGGCCAGGGCCCAGTAGTCCGCCGGGAGGTGCGCGGCGTACAACCGGTTGCCCGGCTCAGGCCAGGGGATGCCCTGGGGGCGGAGCGGATCAAACAGGTGCAAGTGGCTGTCGATGATCGGGCCGCTATAGAGCGTCAGGGGCATGGCGCAGTCCTTATCAAAAGCAAATTCGGAAGGGCCAGCACGCTAGCGTGCGTGACCCGGTTTAAACAGCTCAGCTCTGCAGATACACCACATGGGTATGGGTGTATTCGTACAGGCCGTGCTTGCCGTCGGCACCGCCGATCCCGGATTTTCGTACGCCGGCATGAAAGCCTTGCATGGCCTCGAAGTTCTCGCGGTTGACGTAGGTTTCGCCGAAGTCGATCTCGCGCACCGCGTGCATGGCCTTGTTTAGGTCGCGGGTATAGATCGACGAGGTCAGGCCGTAGTCGCAGTCATTGGCCAGGGCAATGGCTTCGTCGAGGTCGTCGACAATCTGGATTGGGAGCACCGGACCGAAGATCTCTTCGCGCATGATCTCCATCTCGGCGCGGCAGCCGGCCAAGACCGTTGGTTGGAAGTGGAAGCCGGCGCCCAGGTCGGCGATCTGCCCGCCGCTGATCAGGGTCGCGCCCTGGCTCAGCGCGGTGTGCACCTTACGGCTGACGTTGTCCAGGGCCTGGCGGTTGATCAGCGGGCCCATTTCCGCATCAGCCATGGCCATCGGGTCGCCGTAGCGGGTGGCCGACATCGCCGCGCTGATGCGTTCGATAAACTGGTCTGCCACGTTGCGCTCCACGTAAACCCGCTCGGCGCAGTTACACACTTGGCCGGTGTTGATGATTCGCGAATCGCGGATGGCTTTGACTGCCAGGTCGAGGTCAGCATCCGCCAGCACAATGGCCGGGGCCTTGCCGCCCAGCTCCAGGTTGAGCTTGGTGATCTTCGGCGCCGCTGCGGCCATGATGCGCGAGCCGGTAGCAACGCTGCCGGTGAAACTGATCATGTCTACGCCTTTGTGGGCAGTCAGTGCACCACCGACTTGGCCATCGCCGCACACCACGTTGAACACGCCGGCGGGTAGGTCGGTCTGGGCGACGAGTTTGGCGAATTCAAAGCAGTTGTTCGGGGTTTCTTCGCTGGGCTTGATCACGATGGTGTTGCCAGTAAGCAGCGCCGGGGCCAGCTTGCGGGCGATCAAGAAGAATGGGAAGTTCCACGGCAGGATGCCGGCTACCACGCCCAACGGTTTGCGGAACAGGAAGATGTTTTCATTGGGCCGGTCGCTGGTGATGATCTCGCCTTCGATGCGCCGCGCCCATTCGGCCATATAGTCGAGGTAGTCGGCGGTGAAGTTCACTTCGACCTCGGCCAGGCCCCTGATCTTGCCTTGTTCCAGGGTGATGGTACGCGCGAGGTGGGCGACGTTTTCCCGCAGCTTCGCGGCGATGCGGCGCAGGTGCCCGGCGCGTTCGATCGCGGGTTTGCGTGCCCAGGATTTTTGTGCACTGCGGGCAGCGGCGAGGGCCTGGTCGACATCGGAAGCGGTGGACGCTGGCACCTTGGACAGCAAGGCGCCGGTAGCTGGGTTGAGCACATCTATGTGCGCTTGGCTCGAGGTGAAGCGGCCGTTGATAAAGTTCTGGTACACGGGAACGGATGACATGGGCAGCTCCTCAGTAAGTGCGTGATGGTGCTTTCGTTTCGGCGGCAGGACGATAGCGGGCCAGAGTGGTCAGGGCGCTCTGGCGTAGCAGGCTGATATCAATGGCCACCGCGATAAAGCGGCAACCCCAGGCCTGATAGCGGCGGGCGTCTTCTTCATTGGGCGCCAGAATGCCGCTGACCTTGCCGGCGGCGAGGGTCGCCTCCACTGCGTGCCTGATATGTTCCTGCACCTCCGGGTGGCTGGGATTGCCGGCGTGGCCGAGTCCGATGGACAGGTCGGCGGGGCCGATAAACACCGCGTCCACGCCTTCCACGGCGGCAATCGACGCGACGTTTTCCACACCCAGGCGCGACTCCACCTGCACGATCAGACACAACTCTTCATGGGCGGTGTTAAGGTAGTTCTCCACGCCATCCCAACGAGTGGCGCGGGTCAGGCCGCCGCCGACACCACGAATGCCGTGGGGCGGATAACGCATGGCGCGCACCAGGGCCTGAGCCTGTTCGGCGGTTTCTACCATGGGAATCATCAGGGTCTGTGCGCCGACATCGAGCAATTGCTTGATCAGGCTGGCGTCACCGTTGACTGCACGTACGACGGACGCAGTGGTGTAGGGCGCTACGGTCTGCAACTGGTTAAGTACGCTCGGCACTGTGTTGGGCGCATGCTCACCGTCTATCAGCATCCAGTCGTAGCCGAGACCGGCGACGATCTCGGCAGCGTAGCCGGTGGCGAAACCGGCCCAGATGCCATATTGGGTGGCGTCCCGAGCGAGGGCGGCCTTGAAGCCATTGCGGGGCATGTTCATGGCGATTTTCCTCAGCGATTGTACGGACGGTTCAGTTGGCAATCGGGGTTCAGATCAACGCCAAAACCGGGCTTGTCCAGCACCGACAGGCGCATGCGGCCGTTGACTGGCACCGGTTCGCCGAGGAGTTGCGGATGGAACATCGGCACCACTTCATCGGCCTTGGGTGCCATCATCAAAAACTCGGCGAACGGGCTGTTATGGCGGGTGGCAACAAAGTGGTAGCTGTACACCGACGAGCCGTGGGGTACGACCATTGCGTTATGGGCATCGGCAAGGGCGGAGATTTTCACCAGCTCGGTGAGACCGCCACACCAACCGACATCGGGCTGGATGATGTCGCAGCAGCCCATTTCCAGGAGCATGCGGAAACCCCAACGCGTTGCTTCATGCTCGCCAGTGGTTACCAGCATGCCTTTGGGTACGTTGTTGCGCAGCGCGGCGTAGCCCCAGTAATCGTCCGGGCTCAAGGCTTCTTCAATCCACTTGAGCCCGTGCTCATGGGCGCCGATCGCCAGTTTGGTGGCGTAGTTCACATCCAGGCTCATCCAGCAATCGAGCATCAACCAGAAGTCCGGGCCAACCCGTTCACGCATGATCGCCAGGGCTTCGAGGTTTTTGCGCAGGCCTTCTTCACCTTCGCTGGGGCCGTGGTGCAGGGGCAGCTTGCCGCCGATAAAGCCCATTTCCTGGGCCAGATCGGGGCGCGCGCCCGTGGCATAAAACTGCAATTCGTCCCGCACCGCACCGCCGAGCAGTTGGTGAACGGGCTCCTGGCGAATCTTGCCGAGCAGATCCCACAGGGCCAGGTCGACACCGGAAATGGTATTGATTACCAGACCCTTGCGGCCGTAGAAAAGGGTGGACTGGTACATTTGGTCCCAGATCTTTTCGATATCGGTGACGCGCGCACCCTCGATAAAGCGCGCCAGGTGTTTCTCGACGATATAAGCCGCGGGTTCACCGCCGGTGGTTACGGCGAAACCGACGGTGCCGTCGCTGGCTTCGATCTCTACCACCAGAGTGCCGAGCACGTTGATCCCGAAGCTACGACGGCTCTGGCGGTACTCAGGATATTTGCTCATGGGCGTGGAGATATGATCGTCGATCCAGTGGCCGTCGGGCTGGTCGTGGTAATCGGCGCCGCTGCCTCGCAATACAAAGGCGCGTACGTGTTTGATGGTGAGATGACCCATGGTGTGACTCCTGGCGTTAAACAGTGGCTGGCGTGTTCGACGCGTTGCCGCCGGGTGAATGGATGCCCAGTACCAGCAATGCGGCCAGTACCGTGGTAGCGGACAGCAGGTACAAACCGGCTGCCGGGGAGTGGAAGGCGCCTTCGGCCCAGTGCTTGATCAACGGGGCAATGAAGCCACCGAGGGCACCGAAGGAATTGATCAGGGCAATGCCGGCTGCAGCGGCGCTGCCGGCCAGATAGCTTGATGGAAAGGTCCAGAACACCGGTTGCACGGCGATGAAGCCCGAGGCGGCGAAACACAGGGCGAGCATGCTCAACAGCGGGTTGGCGGAGGTCACCGAGCAGGCGATGCCGGCGGCCGCCATCAATAGCGTCAGGCACGCGGTCTGGCGACGCAGGCCGGTGCGGTCGGCATAGGCCGGGAGCCACCAGGCGGCGAACAGCGCACAAACCCACGGAATCGCTGAAACCAGGCCGACCATCAGCCCGACCTTGGTGCCGAGCAGGCCGCTGACTTGAGTGGGCAGGTAAAACACCACGCCATACACGCTGGCCTGGATCAGCAGGTAAACCAGGCACAGGTACAGCACCGACGGCTGACACAACACGGTCAACAAGCTGCGGCTGTGGGAGGTCTTATGCTGGTCTTCCTGGTCGAGCAGACGCTGGATCTGCTGGCGCTCATCTGTCGTCAACCATTTGGCGTCGGCGGGGCGGTTGTCCAAGTACCAGTAGGCCCAAATGCCGACGGCGGTCGCCATGAGGCCTTCCACCGCAAACAGCCATTGCCAGCCGTGCAGGTTCTGGAAGCCGTCCATTTCCAGCAGCAAACCGGACAGTGGGCTGCCGAAGATGAAGGCCAAAGGTGCGCCAAAGTAGAAGAAGCCCATGGCCTTGCCGCGCACGGCTTGGGGGAACCAATAGGTGAGGTAGAGGATGACGCCTGGGAAGAATCCGGCTTCGGCCACACCGAGTAAAAAGCGCAGCACGTAGAAGCTGGTTTCGTTATGGGCAAATACCATGGCCGCTGAAATCAGGCCCCAACTGACCATGATGCGGCACATCCACAGGCGGGCGCCAACGCGGTGCAGGATCAGGTTGCTCGGCACTTCCAGCAGCGCGTAGCCGACAAAGAACACGCCCGCGCCAAATGCGAAGGCGGCGTCGCTTAAACCGGTATCGGCCTGGAAAGCTTGTTTGGCAAACCCAACATTGGCGCGGTCGAGAAAGGCCATGATGTACATCAACAGCAGGAAGGGCAGCAGCCGCCAAGAAATCTTGGCGAGCAGGGGCGCGGGCAGAGTTTTCATGAAGGAGTCCGTCGTTTTGTTCTTATGGGCCGGACTGTACGGCGGCCGAGCAATGCGCTACAAATCGAATCTCGTTTAAAGGTGATAACCTAAGGGTATCGATCAAAAGGACAAAAATGCGTACTCCCACAATCTCTCCCAGTCTGTTCAACCGCCTGCGCTACAAGCATTTGCATATGCTGTTGACGTTGAGCTCCAGCCGGAACCTGCACCGCGCGTCCCAGGCCCTGAATATGTCGCAGCCTGCCGCCACGCGTATGCTGCACGAGATCGAGAACATGTTCGGCTGCGATCTGTTCGAGCGTTTGCCTCGGGGAATGCGCCCCACGGCTCTGGGCCAGCAGCTGATCAACTTCGCCGAGTCGGCGCTGAGTGGCCTGGACCGCTGTGCCGAGGATTTAACGGCGCGCAAGCAGGGCGGTTATGGCTACCTGTCCATCGGTACCATCATGGGCGCCGCGCCGGATCTGGTTATGGACAGCATTGCGCAGATCAAGGCACTCAACCCGCAACTGCGTATTCGCATCATGGGTGACACCAGTGACCAAGTGATTCAATTGCTCGAACAGGGCCGTATCGATCTGGCGATCTCGCGCCGCAACGCAGCCACCGACAATGAGCACTACAGCTTCGAACCTTTGGGCAATGAGCGCCTGATAGTCGTGGTTCACGCCGGTCACCCGCTGGCCCAGCGCGATCAGCTATCTCTGGCGGAACTGGTACGTGACTGGCCGTGGATTCTGCAACCGCAGACTAGCCCAGCGCGTATCAGCTTTGACTTGGCGTTGCAGGACCTGGGACTGCCCAGCCCGGCCGATATTATTGAATGCAGCTCGGTGTATTCGATGCAGCAACTGATCCAACTGACAGATGCGGTGATGGTGTTGTCGGAAAGCGCCCTGCGTGACTACTTGAAGATGGGCCTGGTGGTGGCACTGCCGGTTGCATTGGACGTGCGGCTGGCACCGTTTGGCTTGCTAATGCGCAAGGGTGAGCCGGTGAGTCGGGAGTTGGGTTTGTTTATCGACTTGTTGCGGCAGAAAGCAGCCACTCTGGACGCTGCCCTTGTGTAGGCGCGGGTTTGATCTCGAAAGTCCTTGACGCGGACTGTCTGAATACGGGTGTTCTTCTCATTTTCAAAAAAAAACCATTCACATGAGTGATTTTTGTGCCTGAGCAACGAGAGGATCCCGGATGGCGATTCAATAGAGTCTGGGGAGTGTTTTTATACTTTTCGGGTTAGCTCTGCCAGTCCATGGCAGAGGGCGGATCACTTATGATATTTCATTAGCTCAACGGGCGTTGATGCAGCCGCGCATGACGCACCTTTCAATCATCAAGGGTGCTTTGCCGTTCCCAGCCCTATGCCAGTGCCTCAGACTGCCCCGCGCTTTAACGACTACCGATATTGATCAGTTGCTCGAAAGCCATCTGCGCTTGGCTTAAAACCTTATAGGTGTGCACGTTGCTGTTGGTGGCGGTTTCGACCTGAACGAAACCGCGATACGCTCTAAAAACGAGAATGCCCAAAAGCGCTACAATGGCGGCGAAGCTGAGGTAAAGCTTCTGTGAAACGCTGAGTTTTTTGTACAGGAGTGGGCACTCGGGTGATGGACCATCCATGGCTCCGTGATTTGATTGTATTGGCTGGCCAGAGAGATCGGTGAGGTCATTTTACTACCATCCGTATTGGCGGGGAGGCAGCTCACTTCAGTGTTGGCCGAGAAAAATCCAGAGCATGAAAAAACGCTCGAGAAATTGGGTAGAGAAGGCTGGGAGTTATTGACTGTTGTGGTGGGCAGGCTTTGTTTGGCTGCCACGTTGTCTTGCGTAGGCCTGCTGCAGACACTGACTTGAAACGGATGATGAAAATTATAGGCGTCGGCGCCTCGCGCCGACAATGTCTTAGTCCATTTGTACAGGCTCTGTTCCGAAAGCAGCCTGTCAGTTAGTACGGAAGGGGCTGATAGTTATCCAGATTGCCTGCAAGCGAATCACACCAGAAAAGATCATGCGATTGACTCCAAGTGACATCTGACCCAGTCAGCACCCCCGACTGTTTTGGCTGGCAATAAAACCTGGGGCCGATCACAGCCAGAAGTCGCCTTTGGACAACGATCTCGAAAAAAGCAACCTTTGGGCAGTCTACGATTGCCAGGCAACTCTGTCGGTGCCGAGGCATGCGCATCATCCACGCTCACCCCAAGCCGCGGTACGGCTTCAAGTAGCAATTGAGTATACGGATGACGCGGATGCTCCAGCACCTGCGCTGCTGAACCCAGCTCCACAATCTGCCCCAGGTACATGACGGCCACTCGGTCAGCCATGTGACGCACGACAGATACGTTGTGTGAAATGAGGATGTAGGTCAGCCCCCGGGCTCGCTGCAATTCGCTCAACAAATTGAGGATTTGCGCCTGCACGGAAACATCCAGAGCAGAGGTCGGCTCATCGAGAACAATGATGTCCGGATCAGACGACAGCGCTCTGGCAATCGCGATGCGCTGGCGCTGCCCACCCGAAAACTGGTGGGGGTAGCGGTCGAGATACTCGGTCCGAATACCCACTTGTGCGGCTACTTTCGCAGCGACGTCCCGCATGTCGCGACGCGTGGCACGACGCTGTACGAAGAGTGGTTCGGTGATGATCTTCCAGATAGGCAGGCGCGGGTCCAGTGAGGACTGCGGATCCTGAAACACAATCTGGACATTGCTGCTGCGTTCGCTGTCAGTGTTGTAGACCCAATCCAGCTTTCCGGACGTGGGTTTGATCAAGCCCATCAACAACTGCGCCAGGGTACTCTTGCCGCATCCCGATTCCCCGACGATGCCTAGGGTTTCAGCTGCACGCACGTCCAGATCAATGCCGTTAAGGGCGTGGGCCACCGCTTTGGGCCTGCCTAGCCAGTCGGTGCCCATCGGGTAGTTAACCCTGACATCTTGCAGTCCCAGGATGGCCGGGTTGGAAGCGAGGCTAGGTTGTGCGGCTACGTCATTCATGACTGCAACTCCAGGGATGAACACGGAACGTCTCGACTAACCAGCAAGCGCTTTTGTGCCCGGTCGCCGCATCGATGGTCAGCATGGGCGGGCGCTCGACACATTGCGCCATGGCGTAACCACAACGGTCGCGAAATGTGCAGCCTTCAGGCAATGCGGAAAGATTGGGCACCTGGCCGGGGATGGTCATCAGGGCCTGACCCGGTTCGACCTGCTCGGGCAAACCACTGAGCAAGCCTTTTGTGTATGGGTGACGTGGATCGGCCATGACCTGAGCCGTAATGCCTTGCTCGACCACTGCGCCGGTGTACATCACATAAACCCGATCACAAAACTGCGAGACCAGCGCCATGTCGTGGGTGATTAGCAGAATCGCAGTTCCTCGTTGGCGAGCCTTTTCCCGCAGCAGCAGCAAGACCTGCCGCTGCACGGTGACGTCAAGCGCCGTAGTCGGCTCGTCAGCGATCAATAACTTCGGGTCACAGGAGAAAGCCAGGGCAATCATGACCCTTTGACGCATGCCGCCTGAGAGTTCGAACGGATAGCTGTTCATGACCTGCTCGGGGTCAGCAATGTGCATATCCCGCAGCAGGGCAACGGCTTTGGCACGGGCATCAGCCTCGCTCAGCTTCTGGTGATGAATGATCACATCTAGCATCTGGCGGCCGATGCGCCGAGTGGGATTGAGTGCGGTCATCGGCTCTTGAAAAATCATCGCGACATCTTTGCCGCGGACCTTGAGCAGGTCTTTTTCTTTGGCGGCGAGCATGTCCCGCCCTAGAATATTGAGCGATCCACTTTTGACTTCATAGGCGTGCTCGGGCAGCAAACGCATGCTCAGCATGGCGGTCACCGATTTGCCCGAACCGGACTCACCGATCACCCCGACGATTTCTCCCGACCTGACCTCAATGGAGACCCCATTAAGTGCCTTGACGGTGCTGCGGTAGGCCGGAAATTCAATCCTGAGATTTTCAATGGCTAATACCGAATCGTTGGCGAATGAGGTGGCTTGCGCTTGGGTGTTCATGCTCATTTCCCCTGCTGACGAGGGTCGAGAAGGTCGCGTACGCCGTCGCCCAATAGATTGAAGCCGGTGGCTGTAATCAGAATGGCGACGCCCGGAAAGGTGGAATACCACCACTGATCGAGAATGTAGTTACGCCCGGTTGCGACCATGGCGCCCCATTCGGCAGTGGGTTGCTGGGCGCCCAGGCCGATGAAGCCCAATGCAGAGGCCATCAGAATCGCACTGCCAATGTCCAGACTCAGCTGCACCAGCAGCGGAGGCATGGCGTTGCGCGCCACGTGCCAGATCACCATGTGCCATCGCCCCGCGCCGAAGGTCTCGGCGGCTTTGACATAGCCCATCTGCCTGATACTCAAAGCCTGACCCCGAGCTAGACGGACATAGAACGGAATTCGTACCAAGGTAATCGCCAGCATCGCATTGAACAGGCTGGGGCCTAAAGCTGCGGCCAGCGCCATGATCAGTACCAGAGAGGGCACCGAAAGCATGATGTCCATCAGACGCATGACCAGGCCGTCAAAACGTCCCCCAATAATTCCGGACATGCAACCCAGCAGACCGCCAGCGAAGCAGGAAGTGAAGGCTACAAACAGACCGACACCCACCGATTGCTGGCTGCCATATAGCACCCGACTAAAGAGATCGCGGCCGACTTCATCGGTCCCGAACCAATGTACTGCCGAAGGCGCCGCCAGCCGCTGAGTGAGGTTCAAGGCGTTGGGGTCATGAGGCGCCAGCCAAGGCGCAAACAACATCACCAGCAATACCGCGAGCGTGATCAGCAGGCCGGCCATGGTCAGCGGGCTGCGGCGTAATTGGTGGCCCAGATAAGCGAGCTTGTCCTGCCAGCCGTTCAGCTTGCGCAGTGGCGCTACCGGTGGCGCAATAATGGAATCGGACATGTTCAATTGACCTCACCAATGCGTGGGTCGATCAGGCGATACAGCAGATCGATAGTCATGTTGAGCAAGACGTAAATGAACGACACCAGAATGGCGAAGCCCATTACGGCGGGGAAATCCAGGGATTGAATGGACTTGACGACGTAGGCTCCCATGCCGGGCCAGGCGAACACAGTTTCAGTCAAGACTGCGCCATACAGCAGGTCGCCGAGGGTCAGACCCAACACAGTGATTGACGGAATCAGCGCGTTTGGCAGCGCATGGCGAAGAATCACGGTCCACTTCGACAAGCCATAAGCGCGTGCAGTGCGAATGTAATCCTCGCCGAGCTGATCAAGCATCGCCGAGCGAATTTGCCGCGCTATTACCCCCAGATTGACGAAGCCAAGCGTGATTGCAGGGAGGATCAAATGCTTGAGTGCGTTGAAAAAGAGCTCTGTATCACCTGCTATCAACGAATCAATCAGGTAAAAGCCTGTAAACGTCGGGGGTGGGGTCAAGCCTTCATCCAGGCGTCCACTGCCGGGCAACCAGTTCAAGTGGCCGTAGAAAACGACAATCAAACCCAGGCCCAACCAGAATGCAGGCGTGGATATGCCGGTTACGGCCAGCGTTCTCGCTATCTGGTCGATGAGACGATTGTGGTAGACCGCCGATAACACGCCCAGTGGCACGCCCACCAGGATCGATAAAGTCAGTGCGGCGAATGCCAGTTCCAACGTGGCCGGGAAGAACGCCTGTAAATCTTCAAGCACGGGGCGGCTGGTTCTTATCGACGTGCCTAGGTCGCCATGAAACAAGTCGAGCATGTAACGCCCGTATTGCTGATACAGCGGCAAGTCGAGACCCAGTTGATGCCGAATATTATCGACAATGGCATCGGTGGCTCGATCACCCGCGATCAGGCGCGCCGGATCGCCGGGAATCAGGTGTGAAATCGAAAAAGTGATCAGTGAAACCCCGAAGACTACCAAGAGCAGGCCGCCGAGGCGTTTTCGCAATATATTCAAGAAGGCCATATGGCACCTCGGTGACTCTATAGATAGGCAAAGCAAATCTTCCTGCAGGCATGGCGTTGCAGCGGCCTCGCTTCAGCTACGGAGCCGCTGATACGGAAATTGCCTTACTTGGTGATCGTGCCGAGGTTGAACACTTGTTCAAGCATTGGGTTGAAAACATAGCCTTTGACCTTATCGCTCATCGGCAAGGTATAGGCTTTCTGGTAGAGATAGGCGTAGACACTGTCGTTCAGCACAATCTTCTGCGCCTGTTGATAGAGCTCGACACGCTTCGCCATATCATTGGTGGTAGCCGATTCACGAATGAGCTTGTCGACCGCCGGGTTTTCGTACATAGAGCGGTTGCCCGCCAGGCCCTTGAGCTTGGAGTCGAAAAAGAAGTTCATGAACATGTAGGGGTCAGCAAAGTCAGGGCTCCAAGAGCCGATGGCTATGTCGAAGTCGCCCGTGCCCAAGCGTTCGCGCATGCTGGCATTGGCTAGCTTCTCCATCTTTAGGTTGACGCCAATCGATTGCAGGCCAGCTTGCAAGGTTAAACCGATAGGTTCCCAGTTTGGGTCTTTGTCGGAATACATGAATGTCAGATTGCTGACTTTCGGCGTGACGTTGGCCAGGTCAGTTTTGGCTTTGGCCAGATCCTGTTTGAGTGCTGGCAGTTTTTCGTCATACGCCCACATGCCTTGCGGGATAGGGCCGTTCAACGGTTTAGCCTTGCCGCCCAGGATGCCTTGGATGATGCCGTTGTAATCGAGGGATTCGATAATCGCGCGGCGGGCATCCGGGTTGCTCATCGGTGCTTTCTGAGTGTTTAGATAAAGCATCGTCACTCGCAGCGATGGATAATCGCCGACCACAATCCCGGACTTTTTCGCCAGTGCCTTCAGTTGATCCTCAGGCATGTCTTCAATGATGTCCAGATCGCCATGTTCCAATTGCAGTCGGCGTACCGAGGCCTCACCAATAATCTTGACGACCACCTTGTTCAGCGCCGGCTTGGGGCCGGCGTAGTAGCTGTTCTGCTCCATGGTCAATGCTTGGCCTTTTTGCCAGTTGACCAGTTTGAAAGCACCAGAACCGGCAGTATGTGTCGACAGATAGGTTTCGGCGCCTTCAGGCTTTTTGGCAACCGCCGGGTTCACGACTGCGGCGCCGTTGTGCGCCAGTGTCGATAGAAAGGGCGCGTACGGAGCTTGCAAGGTAAAGCGTACGGTCATTGGATCGACAGTACTGACCTCCATATCTTCGGGGAAAGCACCGGAAGGCCCTTGTTTGAGTTTCATCACTCGATCAAAGGAGAACTTGACCGCCTCGGCATCCACTGCTGTTCCGTCATCGAACTTATTACCCGCTCTGAGCTTGAATTCCCAAGTCAGGTTATCTGCGGAGGTGGACCAGCCAGCGGCGAGTTCACCTTGAACTTCAGTGCTGCCCTTGCCGTTCTCGACCTTGTAAGTCACCAGCCGCTGATAGGCTGGGTAGGTAATTGCCCAATCGTTGTTGTCGATGGTTACTGCCGGGTCGAGGGTCTGGGGATCGGAGGGTTTGCCGATCATCAAGGTATCCTGAGGCACGGCCGCACGTGCTGATTGCCATGTGCCTAAGCCCATCGCAGTGAAGAAAACAGCCATCGCCAGATGACGAGGTTCAACTATTGATTTCATGCCGGTTCCTTTATCGTTCGATGTATGGAATTTCTCAAGGTTTATTATTGCTGCTATACCGGGCAGTTAAACGAGATGCATCAGGTATCCCTAGGCGCCATTCGCGTAGGTCCACGAGCTGACAGTTTGTTCTATGCCGGGATTCATTGTTGTCCCGGTCGTGTGTCACGGTCACTGAATCAACGGGCAGGCACGATTGACTGATCATCAATCAGTGGGTATGCGTCTGCGTCAGGTAGCTCGTAATGCCACCATTCGCTGTCTATGTAGGTAAATCCGGAAGCGAGCATGATGCCTAACAATAGCAATCTGTTCTGCTGCACCGGAGGCGGAAGATCTACGTGAAACTGGTGAGACTTCTCGCTCATGTCATCAAAGCCGGTACCCATGTCCAGTGCATCACCATCGGCGTTGATCAGTGTGAGATCGACTGCCACGCCGCGACTATGGTGCGAACCCAAGGCAGGATCGCGAACATATTCAGCATTGGGTAGCGCCGCCCACAACAGATACTGGGCGTACTGCGGCCGGTATGCGTCGAGAATGCGAAGCGTCAGGCCCGCCTGGTGCGCCAGTTGACTGGCTTTGCGCAAGCAAGCTTCCGCGTTGGGATGTAACAGGCACCGTGGATCCTGGTAGATCGTTTTCCCAGCTAGATTATCTGCACCGGCGTAGACCAGATCGATCTCGATTTTCATCGCTTGGGCATCGATTTCGATAAGGGGGTTGTTATTCACTTTAAAGCTCCAACACAAGCGTTGATGGTGCACTGCCATGGGCTAATCAAATTGGCCAAATAATTCTTGTAGCTTGCGATTCCTGTTCAGTCGCTCATCGAGGCTGTCACCAAGTTCCTCGGCGGCAGCGGAAACAATGAGATTAAGCAGGCAGGACAGCGGTGCCAACGAGTCCCAGAACTGTCCCACATCTGAATCGAGTTGCAGCAAATCATGAGGATAATCACGCGCCCATGGGCATTGAAAATCCGTAATAAATGCCAGAGGCAGTTTTTGTTGATGGGCGACATCGCAAAAGGTGCGAGCCACTGCCGAGTACATCCGAAAGTCTGCGATGACAGCGTAAGGATTTTCGAATTGGGAGTTCAACGACTCTGCGTAGGTGCCTGACAAACCATCAACGTAATAGACCTTGGGCCTGATGTACTCCAGGTGGCTGAAGAACGCATTCAGAATGCCACGAGTCGATTGGATGCCTACGATGAAAACAGCGTCTGCCGCGCAGAGCCTGTCTACAATCCGAGAGAATGTCGCACCCCGAGCCAGTGCATAAACCCGCTGGATCGCTTCGATTTCTCGTTTCATTGACCTCTCAAGTGTATCGCCATGAATCTTTTCCTCGCGGAAGGCCCCCAGCCTGTCAGTGATGACCCAGATACTGCCTTCATCGTCACGCAAGCTCTTCTTCACATCATCGATATTGCGGTAACCCAATGAACGCAAGAAACGCCCGACCGAGATTCCGGTGGTTTCAGTCTGCTGCGCAATGCTATCCGCTGTTTCAAACGGCAGTTTCTGTGGGTTGGCTAGCATATAGCCGGCAATCCGTTTACCTGTCGGCGTGAGCTCGGCAAACCTGCGGTCCAGCATTTCAAGAAAACCTATTTTGTCCATGAGACATCCGCAGCTGTTTCGAAAAAATAGGGTAAGAATGTTAGTTGGGGATCATTTCTTTGCTTTGTGTTACCAACATAACATGCTGGAAATTGGATGTCCTAGGATTTTTTACGGTTTTTAACCGCGCGGTTTCGACGTGCCTCACGACAGTGCGTGCGCGGTCTATCTGTGCACTCAAGGTGCAAAAAACGTAGGAAGTGCATCTGTTTTTTTATTTGGCAGATGAGAGGCAGTCGCATGCGTAAGGGCTTTGACTTAGCGAAGCAGGTGTAGGGGAGGGCTTGATCGGCTCACAGAACTTGATGTTCACCATGCCTGGATGGTTGAGGGTCTGCCTCACGGACGAGGGTGGGTCCTTACTAAGAAACCCACTGGGCAGGTCTGCGCAGGGTTGGGCAGAGGCTTTGCCCCAACCGATGATCACATGGGCATCAGGATGGGCTGGAGGATTTAGCGAAAGCTAATGTAGTCGTCCCGAGGAAGGATTTCGTCGTTGGTCTTTTTTCTACAAACAAGGCTAGCGCACCCGGTTTGTGCTCCCAAAAGCGGAAGCGTTGGCATCGCCAATCTCGACGTATTGACTCGACACCGGAGGTATTCGACTGGCCAGGCCGCTGAGAGACAGCGGCAGGCCATAAGGCATTAGGCGAAGATTTTTAGCAGTATGGTCGATCCGATGACCGTCGCAGCACCGCCAATACGAGTAGATATCTGTGCGAATGGCATTAGTTGCATGCGGTTGGCGGCAGAGAGAATCGCGACGTCGCCGGTGCCTCCCAAACCACTGTGGCAGCAAGTGACAATTGCCGACTCGATGGGAAACATCTTCATCAGATTGCCGACCAGAAATCCTGCCGCGGTCATTGCAACCACCACTGCGAGACAAACCATCACGTAGCCGATAGAAAAGACCTTCACTACACTATCCAGGGGTACGTAGAGCATACCCAGGCCGATCATTACCGGCCATATAAAAGCCGACGAAACCAATTTGTAAAATGTATGGCAGCCTTTTTCAAGTCGATCTGGCAGGGCGCGCACATACTTGAACACCACGGCAGCGAGAATCATCATCACCGGGCCAGGGATGCCGACCACTTTTTCAAGCAAGCCACCGAAGACGAAGAACGCGCAGATCAACAGCACGCCAGCGCCCATCAGTCGAAAATCTACGGGGCCGTTGTCGTCTTCTTTGACCTTGAATTTGTCATTCTCTTCTTTGGCACGGATCAGTGTGCCTTCACCGTTAATGGATGGTCGCTTGAGCGCGATGCGTGCCAGCACGCCAGAGCAAATGATCGCAATGATATTGCCAACTACCGCTGCCGGCACCAATTGCGCCACATACTGGTCCGGTGTGCCGCCCAGGATGGCTGAATACGCCAGGGACAATGGCAGGATACCCTCTCCAATCCCACCGCCTAGAATAGGGACGATGATGAAGAAAAAGGTATGGTGAATCGTGTATCCGAACAGTTGGCCGACGAGCATTCCTGCGACGACTGCGGCGAGCGTTCCCGCTGCAAGTGGAATGAACATTCGCAACATTCCCTGGATGAGGGTAAAGCGGCTCATGCCCAATATGCTGCCAACCACCAGACTGGCAATCACGAAGTAGAGAAAGTTGGCGTCCTTCATCAGCATCTTGGTGGCATCAATCGTCGGAGCACCAAAAAAACCGTAGAAAACTAAAACCGAGGGCAGCATCAGACAAAGAATAGCGCCGCCGCCAATTTCCTTAAGCAGGGGCAGCCGCTGGCCGAGCTGGCCGAAGAACACGCCCATGGTCATGATGACGGCCAGTCCACCGATCATGTTTTTGGGCAAAAAGCCCAAGTGCGCGGACAGAAAAACTATGACAGCAATGCCAATGAAAATGGGTAGTGGGATGACGCCGATTTCATAGGCAAGTATGGAGTTCAAACGGCCTTTAATGCCACTTGATGGGCGTGCATTGCCTTCGACGGATTGCTTGTAGGGCGCAGTCATGGTGCGTATTCCTCTGGTTGTTTTTATCGAGGATGTTTTAGGTCACGGCCAGCGCGATGCGTTGATCGGGCATTTTTTGATGTTATCCTTGAAGAATTACATGATAAATAGCTAGGTCATGACCCTTATGAACACGAATCGTGAGCAATCGTTGTTGCCAGATGACCTGCGTGTATTCCTCACAGTCATTCGCAAAAACGGTTTCAATCACGCGGCCGAAGCGCTCGGCTATTCGCCCGCTTATGTCAGCAAACGTGTTTCGATTCTTGAAGCTACGCTCGGCGCCAGGCTCCTGCATCGCACGACACGGCGAATCGCGCTGACTGACGATGGAGAGCGTGTCCGGATCTGGGCGACTGGCTTTTTGGGGGACATGGACGACTTCATTAGCGAACTGACCGACTCGCGACAGCAATTGCGTGGGAGTCTGCATATTTGCAGCACCTTCGGCTTCGGCCGAAACCACGTGGCTCCGGCCATCACCAGCTTGTCTCAGCTCTATCCAAAGCTGGAGATCCGCCTTGATGTATTTGACCGGGTAGTGGATATCGTCAACGAAGGCTTCGATCTGGAAATTCGCGTGGGTGACGATCTACCCAGTCAGTTGTTGGGCAAGAAACTGGTAAGCAACCGCAGAGTGCTCTGTGCGACCCCTGACTACCTTGAACGCCGAGGGACCCCGCAGACAGTCGATGAACTCGCTGCCCATGACTGTCTTGTGCTCAAAGAGCGCAACAATGCATTTGGCATCTGGAATCTTGCACGTGGCGGGGCGGACGAGTCGGTCAGGGTCAGCGGCCCTTTGTCATCGAACAATGGCGAGATCGTGCTGCGTTGGGCGCTGAGCGGCGCTGGCATCATTCTACGGTCGCTTTGGGACGTCAAACCCATGCTTGAGAGCGGCCAGTTGGTACGCGTATTGAGTGACTACAGCCAGAGCGCCAACGTTTGGGCGGTGTATCCGACGCGGGTCAGCCAGTCGGCCAAACTAAGGGTTTGTATCGAATTCTTCGAACAGCATTTCCAAGAGTTGTCCTTAGGCTGAAATCTGAGCGCAGACACCGCGGCGTAAACGCACTTAGATGTCTGCGCTCAAGGCAATCAGCCAAGCCACGGGTTCTGTGCGAAGTGCTGGGTTTCGAAAGCACGGATTTGCTCAGACTTCTGCAAGGTGCTCCCAATAGCGTCGAGGCCTAGCATCAGTGACTCTTTGCGCAACGCATCGATCTTGAACGCAATAGCTGATCCGTCGCTGAGCTTGATGGTTTGATTAGGTAAATCGACGCTGATAGTTGTCGTAGACTGCTGACTCACTACTCGCGCAAGCGTTTGTAGTTCGCTTTCGGCGAGCTGAATGGCCAGCACCCCGTTGCGCTGGCAATTGTCGTAAAAAATGCCGGCAAAACTGGTACCAATCAACGCGCGGATGCCCAGTTGCTTAAGACCCCATACGGCATGCTCGCGACTTGATCCGCAGCCGAAATTCGGACCCACCACGAGGAAACTGGCTCCGCTCCAGGGTGGTTGATTGAGCACGAACTCGGGATTCGGCTCTCCGGACTCAAGAAAGCGCAGGTCGAAGAACACACCTTTGTCCAGACCACTACGATCGATACCTTTTAGGAACTGCTTGGGCATGATCACATCGGTGTCGACATTAGACGCCAGGATAGGGGCAGCTTTACCGTTGACGATTTCAAAGGGTTGCATGGCTCAAGCCTCCTTGGCGAACGAGCGGACATCGGACAGGTGGCCACGAATTGCTGCCGTCGCCACCATGGCAGGGCTCATCAAGTGGGTACGAGCACCGGCGCCCTGACGACCTTCGAAGTTACGGTTGGTGCTGGATGCACAGCGGTCACCGGGAGCCAGAACGTCATCATTCATGGCCAGGCACATTGAGCAGCCCGATTGACGCCACTCGAAGCCAGCATCCAGGAAAATCTTGGCCAACCCTTCCTCTTCAGCTTGGTCACGCACCAGTGTCGAGCCGGGTACGATCATGGCCCGCACTGTAGGAGCGACTTTCTTGCCTTCCACGACCCGCGCGACGTCGCGCAGGTCTTCGATCCTGGCGTTGGTGCATGAGCCGATAAAAGCGTGGCTGATGGTTACCTCGTCCAGGCGCATGCCTGGCTCCAGACCCATGTATTTCAGCGCACGCTGCATACCTTGGCGAAGGATCAGGTCGGCCTCGTCATTCGGGTCTGGAACGGTACCGCCGATAGCCGATGCTTGATCAGGGCTAGTCCCCCAAGTCACCATGGGCTCTAGATCGTCGACGTTGACTATGACCTCCGTATCGAAGGTTGCGTCCTTGTCGGAATAGAGCTCACGCCATTTTTTTTCGGCCGCCTCCCACTGTTCGCCTTTTGGGGCGCGAGGTTTGGATTTCACATAGGCATAGACCTTGTCGTCCGGCGCCATGAAGGCTCCGCGTGCTCCAGCTTCCACGGCCATGTTGCAGATGGTCATGCGTGCCTCGACGCTCAGTGCCGAGATGGCTGGTCCAGTGAATTCAATGGCGTAGCCGGTCGCACCAGAGGCGCCGATCTTTTCGATCAGCACCATGATGATGTCCTTGGAGGTGACGCCCATACGCAACTCGCCGTTTACTGTCACGCGCATCGATTTCAGGCGCTTGTAGACGAGAGTCTGCGTGGCCAGCAAGTGTTCAATTTCCGAGGTGCCGATACCGAAGCCGAACGCTCCAAGTGCACCGTAGGTTGTCGTATGACTATCACCAGCCGCAACTACCATGCCCGGTAAGATGAAGCCCTGCTCGGGAGCGACTACGTGTTCGATACCTTGCCGTTTATCAAGCACATCAAAGAGTTCAATGCCGAAGTCGCGGCAATTTTCGTCGAAATATGAGACCTGTAGAGCACCGCCTGCATCTGGCATGGCAGCAACGCGAGCGGGCGCGGTGGGATTGACGTGATCGACGACGGCCAGTGTCGCCGAAGGCCTCCAGACTCTATGTTTTGCTTCGCGCAGACCGCTGAACGCTTGAGGGCTTGTGTATTCATTGGCGACTTGGCGGTCAATGTAGAGCAACACGTGCCCCTGATCATCAAGGGTGCACACTGTGTGACTGTCGATATGCTTCTGGTAAAGGGTACGAGGGCTGGTCATAACGGTTCGCTCTTTTTTGTTGTGCGAGATCACGGTCCACAGGATTCACAGAATATTCGTATTGCAAAATCCATCAATAGCATCAAGGTGATCGTATAGAACACGTATCGTGTTCAATTAATTGACTTTGATCGCTAAATAGTCGGCGCCAGGCTTCACCTGGGCCTCTTCGGCAACAGGCTAAAACTGTTTGATGGGCCCAAGTATCGACAGCGCAACATCATCCAGCATCTGTTTGGCTGGCTGAAAGAGAACCGCGGGATCGTGACACGCTTCGACAGGCTCATGAAACGCTATGCCGCTATGGTCTCTCTGGCTTGTTCCATCCGGTGCTTGCGACATCTCTTCTCGTACAGAACCTGGCTTGCGTTATGCTTCCCTGAACGATTCCAGATCGGCCCATCGGATAGGCGGCCCGGCAGTTTGTCTACCGCTTACGGGTCGTTAATTTTCCATGCTCATCACATTGCTTTTGAACTCATGGCAACGAGTGGTCAGCTCGGCAGTCGGCGCTCTCCGCGTGTTTTCGGTGGTTTTTAGTCAGCCGATTTCGCAAGCTCTCAGGTATGAGAGCAGCGGTATTGGATAAATCGCCGTTTGACGCGTTACGAAAGCTGGGCGGCGAACTCCTTGCGTTCGGAGTAACAACCGACCAAGTACTCCTGGCTATCATGCGGTCCGGATGCCAAAGTTTATCCACCACATTGAATGTTGTGAGATCCGCCGCAGACCTCCACCGCCAGGGTTTTGCTTGGAGTCGGGCGAACCGATCCGATCGCCTGCGGACCCCACGCTTTGAATACAGCGCTCATTGAGCCATGCCATTCAGGGGAGCACGACACTTGTCTGCAGACCACTGCATGAGCTCGCTCAGTTGTACAACTTTAGGCTGGGTCTGCTGCACGCCATCGCAGCAGCGGCAAACCTGCGAGATCGAAAACGTTGGTCTCGGCGCCAAACGCTTCTAGCAAACGGGCCACTTCATGAGTCACCAGGCGGTTGAGCTACCTTACAGACTATCCGGATCCCCAAAAAACATCTGAATCCGCGACCTCAACCACCGCTCCCCCGGATCATTATCCTGCGACCCCCGCCAAGCCAGATGCAGCTCGAACGAAGGTGTATCCAGTGGCAACGGCTCGGCACGCACGCCCCCGGCGGCGGTCAGGGAGTCGGCGGTGTAGTCGGGCACGGTGGCGACGATGTCGGTGCCGGCGAGCAGGGTGCTCAGGCCGTTGAATTGCGGGACGGCGAGCACCACGTGGCGGGTGCGGCCGTGTTTCTTCAGTTCTTCGTCGATGAAGCCGCTCAGGTCGCCGGCGAACGACACCAGCGCGTGGGGGCGGGCGCAGAACTCGTCGAGGGTCAGGTTGCCCGGCT
>Ga0308166_1001256_pt1 | contig 27858 bp, 19 predicted proteins | sample PhyCR2_2_FD_202137 | JGI IMG/M metagenome (GOLD analysis project Ga0308166, IMG submission 202137) | Phyllosphere microbial communities from UC Gill Tract Community Farm, Albany, California, United States - DLSLCC.R2 | ecosystem: Host-associated > Plants > Phyllosphere > Unclassified | place... | reverse complement strand
TGCCCACGTGGCATGGAAGCCGCTCTTGCTGAAGAGCTGCTGGAGATTGCACAGACCACCGCCAGCCCCACGCTGAAGGTGCACAACCAGGTGCCCGGCGGCGTGCACTGCTCCGGCGACCTGTATGACGCCTACCGCGTCAACCTGCACTCGCGCATCGCGTCGCGCGTCTTGATGCGCATGGGCGTCTGCCATTACCAGAACGAGAACGACATCTATGACCTCGTGCTCGCGCAGCCGTGGGAAGAGTGGTTCGGCGTCGATCACACGATTCGCGTCGACGTCACGGCGATCAAGTCGCCTTTGAAGAGCATCGAGTTCACGACACTGAAGATCAAGGACGCCGTCTGCGACCGCTTCCGCGACATGTACGGCAAGCGTCCATCCGTCGACACGCGCGAGCCGGACATGCGCATCGCCGGCTTCCTCGACCAGCGCCAGTTCATCATCTACCTGGATACGTCCGGCGAAGCGCTGTTCAAGCGCGGCTGGCGCAGCGAGACGGGCGACGCGCCGCTGCGCGAGAACCTGGCTGCGGGCCTGCTGCGCGTATCGGGCTGGAAGCCGGGCATGCCGCTGTTCGATCCGATGTGCGGCTCCGGCACGATCCTGTGCGAGGCCGCGCAGATGGTGCAGGGCGTGCCGCCGGGCGCGCGCCGCAAGTTCGCCTTTGAAAAATTCCACGATTTCGACCCGGCGCCATGGCAGGAAATGAAGGCGGCGATCAAGGCCAACCCGCTGCCGTCGGAGCCGACGATCTTCGGTTCCGATATCTCCGGCGACATGGTCGCCATGACACGCCACAACCTCAAATGTGCCGGCATCCTGTTCGACGTACCGCTGAAGCAGATCGAGGCGCAGCAGGTGCAGGCGCCGACAACGGAACCGGGCATCCTGCTGACCAACCCGCCGTACGGCGAACGGATCGGTGTGCGCGGCGACAGCACCCTGCCGGAGGACGACCTGGCGAAATCGTTCTACGCCGATTTCAGCAAGACGCTCAAGCAGCGCTTTGCGGGCTGGACGGCCTACCTGTTCACGGCCGACCTGGGACTGCCGAAGATGCTGCGCCTGAAGGAATCGCGCAAGACGCCGTTCTTCAACGGTGCGCTGGAATGCCGCCTGTTCCGCTTCGACATGGTCGCCGGTTTCAACCGCCGGGAAGAGGCCATGCCGAAAGAGGGCCCGGCGGAAGGCTGATCCCGCCGGCCGGGTGGCGTCCGGCGCCGTCGGCCGAACTCCGGTAAACTGGGCGATCGAGTAAGTAGGGGGCAGCAACTGTCCCCGAGCTGCATCCCCATCCGAGACCAGAGCACCGCATGCTGCCAGACACCGCCGCCGACATCCCGCCAGATCCCGTTCCCCCCGTCGCCCCACCCAAAGCCCATATGCGGCCGCTGGGGAGGAGTGGCCTGGCAGTCGTGCTGGCGGCGCTGTCGATGCTGGGTCCCTTCTGCATCGACGCTTACCTGCCCGCGTTCCCGAACATCCAGGCATCGCTTGGCGCATCGGCCATCGAGGTGCAGCAAAGCCTGACGGCCTACATGCTGGCCTTCGCGGCCATGGTGCTGTGGCACGGCGCGCTGGCCGATGCGTTCGGGCGCCGCAACGTCATCCTCGTGTCGCTGGTGCTGTTCGCCATCGGCACCGTCGGCTGCGCGGCCGCGCACAGCGTCCATTACCTGTGGTTCTTCCGCGTGCTGCAGGGCGTCTCGGCCGGTGCCGGCGTCGTGGTCGGCCGCGCCATCATCCGCGACCTGTATCACGATGCCGAAGCGGCAAGGCTGCTGTCGCTGGTGACGATGATCTTCTCCATCGCGCCGGCCGTCGCCCCGATCATGGGCGGCTTCATCGTCAAGTACACCGACTGGCGCGCGATCTTCCTGACCCTGTTCGCGTTTGCCGTCGGCCTGTTCATTGTCTGCTGGCGGCGCCTGCCCGAAACGCTGCCGGTCGAAAAACGGCAACCGTTCAACCCGCGCTTCCTGGCCCGCAATTACCGCGAGATCCTCGGTTCGCCGCTGTTCCACCTGAAGTCCGGCATCGTCGCGCTGAACTTCGCGGGCCTGTTCGTCTACATCACGGCCGCTCCCGTCATGCTGCCCAACCAGCTGCACCTGGGCCCCGACCAGTTCGGGTGGCTGTTCATCCCGTCGGTCGCCGGCATCTTCACGGGCGCGCTGGCGGCCAACCGCATCGCCGGCAAGATGACGTTCTCGCGCCAGATCGGCATCGGCTTCTGCTTCCTGCTGACAGCCGCCGGCTGCAACGTGCTGTATCACCTGTTCATGCCGCCTTCGGTGCCGTGGAGCGTCGTGCCGCTGTTCTTCTATACCTTCGGCATGTCCGTCGTGGCACCCGCCGCCACGCTGCTGGCGCTGGACCTGTTCCCGCACATCCGCGGCACTGTCGCGTCGTGCCAGTCGTTCGAGACGACCTTGATGGGCGCCATCGTTGCCGGCGTCGTCGCGCCGGCGCTGGCCGATTCGATCCTGTGGCTGGCCGCCGGCCAGCTGCTGTTCACGTCCGCGGCCCTGGCGCTGTGGCTCGTGGCGCGCGGCTACCGCCAGCGGCTGGCCCTCGACGCTGCCGAACAACAGTAATGGGCATCCCGGCGAATTTTTTCGCCGGCTGAATTTGCTTCCCGTCAAGGGCAGGTATATTTATGCTACCATGAATGTTTAGTTGCTTTGTGTAAATAAAATAGCAACACTTATTTGCACTGTATTAAGCAATTACGCTAAGTATTCATCGGGTGGCAAGCCGTAACACGGCCCGGCCGCCTTTTCCCCCAGAGACGTCCACTGGCGCCAGTGAAACGATGCAACCAGACCACGACATCCGCAATCGCCTGATGATTGCCAGGCTGCCGGCCATGCCGCAGATCCTGATCAAGCTGATCGAGCTGCTGCAGACCGACGACGCCGGTATTCCCGAGCTGGCCGCGCTGATCGCGCAGGACGCCGGCATGACAGGCAAGATCCTGGCCGTCGCCAACAGTTCGGCCTATCAGCGGCACCAGCGCAGCGTGGGCCTGGAGGGGGCGCTGCTGGCGCTGGGGACGGACATGATCAAGACACTCGTCATCAGCGAATCCGTGTACCAGACGTTCAGCAGCTTCCCGCACTCGGGCGGCAGCGACCTGCGCGCGTTCTGGAAGCATGCGCTGGGCGCGGCCGTCGTGGCGCGCGAGGCGGCGCGGCTGATGGAGTACGCGCACGTCGAGGAAGCGTATCTGGCCGGGCTGCTGCACAACGTGGGCCGGCTGGCGCTGCTGGCCACGGCGCCGCGGGAGTACGCCACCAATTTCATGGCCCGCGACGACGACGACCTGTGCGCCGTCGAGCAGCGCACCTTGCAGATCACGCACACCGAGGCGGGTGCGTGGCTGATCGAACGCTGGCACCTGGATTCCTTCCTGGCCGACAGCGTGCTGTATCACCATGAGCCGGTGGCCCGGCTGGAGTCGGCGCACCCGCTGATCCGCATCGTGCGCCTGGCGCACCTGCTGATTCATCATCCCGACCAGCCCGACCTCGTGGCCGGCGCGGCGGCATTGTGCGGCATCGCCGACGATGCGCTGGACCGGATCATGCAGTCGGCCGCGCGCCAGGTGCGCCAGTCGGCGGACTACCTCGGCATCGACCTGACGGGGGCGGACGACATCGTGCCGCCGCCCGCCGCCATGCCCGTCGATCCTGTGCAACAGCGCCTGCAGGAAGAAGTGCGCAACATGATGCTGGTGTCGGAAATGGGCCAGGCGATCGCACGCCAGCAGGGCGAAAGCAGCATGCTCGAAGCGATGACGCGTTCGGCGCGCGTGCTGTTCGATTTCGCCACCGCCATCATCCTGCTGGAGAACCCCACCGGGCAGGCGCTGGTCGGCACCGCCACCGGTGAACACCAGCAGCGCCTGGCCGGGCTGGCGATCCCTTTGACCAAGAGCGGCATCGTGGCCGGCGCCGCCGTCGAGCGGCGCGTGGCGCTGGCCACGCACGGTGCGCAGCCGCTGGGCATCGCCGAAGAGCAGCTGTTCCGCATCCTCGGCACGGAATCGATCGTCTGCCTGCCGCTGGTCACGGGCCAGCGCTGCCTCGGTGTGCTGATCGGCGGCGTCGCCGCGTGGCAGCTGCCGATCCTGCACAAGCGCGAGCGCTTCCTGCAGGCGTTCGGCAACCAGGCCGCGAGCGCACTGGAAGCGGCGCTGGCCGAACGGGGGCAGGCGCGCCGCCAGCTGGCCCACGTGGCGGACGAATACCGCGAGGCGTCGCGCCGCGTCGTGCACGAGGTGAACAACCCGCTGTCGATCATCAAGAACTACCTGTCCGTGCTGGATGCGAAGCTGGCGCGCCGCGAACCGGTGGTGTCCGAAATGTCGATCCTGAACGAGGAAATCGACCGCGTGGGCCAGCTGATCGGCGGCCTGGCCGACCTGCAGCCGACCGACACGAGCCGCGTGACGAACATCGCCCGGGTGGTGGACGACGTGCTGCGCCTGTTCCGCGCCACCGATTTCATTCCCGCCTCGGTGCAGGTGCTGGTGCGCATGCTGGACGAGCCGAACGAAGTGGCGGGCGACGCGGATATGCTGAAACAGATCCTCGTCAACCTTGTCAAGAATTCGGTCGAGGCGATGGCGCAGGGCGGCCGCATCGAGATCGCCAACCGGGGCCACGTCAACCGCGAACGCCGGCTGTATGTGGAACTGGTGGTGGCCGATTCCGGCCCCGGTCTGGCGCCGGAGGTGCTGGCCAATCTGTTCGGTGCCGTGCCAAGCCGCAAGGAAGGCAAGCATCACGGACTGGGGCTGTCGATCGTGCACGGCCTGGTAAAAAAACTGGATGGGCTGATTACCTGCCGCAGCGGCAGGACCGGTACCAGCTTTGAAATTCTCCTGCCTGCGCGCACGGAACCGGCAGCCGCCGGCACGCCCGCGCGTTTGATGGACTCTGTGTAAGGCCAAGATGAACGAGCAAATCCCAGGTAACGACGCCCCCGCCACGTGCGGCTTCCTGCCACGGCTGCTGCTGGTGGACGACGAGCCACGGCTGCTGTCGTCGCTGTACGAACTGCTGCGCGACCGCGACTACCACCTCGTCACGGCCACTTGCGGCAGGGAAGCGCTCGATGAGCTGAACCGCATGCAGTTCGACCTCGTGCTGCTGGACCTGCGCCTGCCGGACATGAGCGGGCACGAGATCATGGACTACATCAACGCCCGCGGCATCGACTGCGACGTGATCGTCATGAGCGGCGACGTCGGCATCGAGGCGGCCATCGGCGCGTTGAAGCGCGGCGCCTACGACTACCTGCGCAAGCCCTACAGCCGCGAGGAACTCCTCAAAACGGTGGAGAACGCGCTGCAGAAGCGCCGCCTTGCCGTGGACAACCAGTGCATCGCACAGCGCCTGGAAAATTCCGAGCGCATGTACCGTTACCTGGTCGACAGCTCGCCGGACATCATCTACACGCTGAACCCCGAGGGCAACTTCACCTTCATCAACGACCGCGCCTACCAGCTGCTGGGCTATACGCGCGAGGAGCTGCTCGGCAAGCACTACTCCATCGTCGTCCATGAGGAAGACCTGGAGCGCGCCCGCTACGTGTTCTCGGGCCGCCGGCTGGACGAGCGCGCGTCGCGCAACGTGGAGCTGCGCCTGAAGTGCAACACGGGCAACGGCAGCGCGGAGCGCACGTTCAGCAACACGCTGACGGCGATCTCGCTGAACGCCATCGGCATGCACGCGCCGGACGAGGAAAGCGGCCGCAAGCCGGCGGTGCCGGGCATCTACGGCGTCGCGCGCGACATCACGGACCGCAAGCGTGCCGAGGAGCTGATTTCCTACCAGGCCTACCACGACATCCTGACGGACCTGCCGAACCGCATGCTGTTCAAGGACCGCCTGGGCCTCGCGGTCATCCAGGCCAAGCGCAAGCAGACGGAGCTCGCCGTGATGTTCGTCGACCTCGATCGCTTCAAGCTGGTCAACGACACGCTTGGTCACGTCAAGGGCGACGAGCTGCTGCAGCAGGCGGCCTTGCGGCTGAAGGAGTGCCTGCGCAAGGGCGACACGCTGGCGCGCCAGGGCGGCGACGAGTTCACCATCGTGCTGCCGGAACTGCGCGACCGCGCGGACGCGAAAGGCGTCGCCGAAAAATTCCTCGAATGCCTGCAGAAGCCGTTCGACCTGGACGGCCATATCGTCCACATCTCCGCGTCGATCGGCATCGCCGTCTACCCGAACGATGGCGAGACGATCGACGAGCTGCTGCGCCATGCGGATATCGCCATGTACCAGGTCAAGGCGCTGGGCAAGAACGGCCACAGTTTTTATCACGACTCGATGCTGGACGTGTCGCACCAGAAGATCGCGCTGGAGCAGGCGCTGCGCCGCGCGCTGGAAAAGGGCGAGCTGGAGATGTATTACCAGCCGCAGATCGACAATTCGACGGGCCGCATCATCGGCGCCGAAGGCCTGATGCGCTGGAACCATCCGCAGCGCGGCCTGCTGTCGGCTGGCGAGTTTTTACCGTTCGCCGAAGAGAATGGCCTGATGCTGCCGATCTCGGACTGGATGCTGGGCGCACTGTGCCGCGACCTGCTGCAGTGGAACGAGGCGGGCGGCGACAATATCCGCCTGTCGCTGAACCTGTCGCCGCAATACCTGGACCGGGGCGACTTCTTCGAGAAGATGCGCGGCGAGCTGACGCGCTACGGTATCTCGCCGGCGCAGATCGAAGTGGAGATCACGGAGAACATCTGCATCCGCAATCCGCACTACGCCATCGAGCAGCTGAACAAACTGTGCCAGCTGGGCGTCTCCGTGGCCATCGACGATTTCGGCACCGGCTACTCGTCGCTGGCCTACCTGCACCGCTTCCCGATCCACACGATCAAGATCGACCAGAGTTTCGTCAAGGAGATCCATGACGAGAACGGCCACTATCCCGTGATCCTGGCGATCATCTCGATCGCGCGCGGCCTGGGGCTGCACCTGGTGGCGGAAGGCGTCGAGACGGACGTACAGGCGCGCTACCTGGAAGCGAACGGCTGCATCACGATGCAGGGTTACCTGTATCACCGGCCGATGGCGCTGGCGTCGTTCATCGGCGTGCTGCAGGCGCAGGGACAGACGCGCGCGCCGGACGAGCCGGCACCGATGCTCGCCATCCAGGCATGACCGGAACCATCTCGCCCGCAGCCGTTTCGCCCGCAGCCATTTCACCTGACTATCTGCGCCTCAAGGCGCTGGCCGAGCAGGGCGTGGCGCAGGCCCAGCACAGCCTGGGCTTCATGCATTTCAACGGCGACGGCGCACCGCAAAGCTACGAGCTGGCGCTGGCGTGGTACCGCCAGGCCGCCAACGCGGGGCTGGCGCATGCCCAGTACAACCTGGGCGTGATGTACCAGAAGGGGCAAGGGGTCGATGCCGACTTCGCCGAGGCGGCGCAGTGGTACCGGCTGGCGGCCGAGCAGGGCTATGCCGCCGCGCAGTACAACCTGGGCTGGCTGTACGCCAAGGGCCATGGCGTCGGGCACGACACGGAGCTGGCGCGCCACTGGTTCAGCCAGGCGGCCGAGCAGGGCGATGCCGGCGCGCAGAACAACCTGGGCATGATGTACGACACGGGCAAGGGCGTGCCGCAAGATCTCGCGCAGGCGATCCTCTGGTATCGCAAGGCCGCGCGGCAGGGCTATGCGCGTGCCCAGTTCAACCTTGCGCTGCGGCTGGAGAACGACGAGGCGATCTCCTGGTTCGAAGCCGCCGCGGCGCAGGGCTACGCGCCGGCGCAGTTCAACCTGGCGCTGCGTTACGACAAGGGCGACGGCGTCGCGCAGGACAGCGTGCAGGCCATCCGCTGGTATCGCGCCGCGGCGGAGCAGGGCCACGTCAGCTCGCAGTTCAATCTTGGCCTGATTTACGACAATGGCCACGGCGTGCCGCGCAATGAACGCGAGGCGCTGGACTGGTACCTGCGCGCGGCGCAGCAGGGCCATGCGGCGGCGCAGAACAACGTCGGCCTGCATCATGAGCACGGCCAGGGCGTGCCGCAGGATTTTGCGGTCGCGGCACATTGGTACGACAAGGCTGCGCAGCAGGGCTTCCCCGCCGCGCAATATCATCTGGGCCTGCTGTGCGACAGCGGCAACGGCGTCGCGCGCGATGAAGTCGCGGCGATCGGCTGGTATATCAAGGCGGCGGAGCAGGGCCACCTGCGGGCGCAGTTCGAACTGGCGCTGCGCTTCGAGACGGGGCGCGGCGTGGCGCGCGACCTGCACGCGGCCATGGGTTGGTACGGCCGCGCGGCGGACCAGGATTACGCGCCGGCGCAATACAACCTGGGCCTGCTGCACGACCGGGACGACGGCCCGGCGCCGAACGTGGCGCTGGCCAACGGCTGGTACCGCAAGGCGGCGGAACTGGGCCATACGCTGGCGCAGTTCACGCTGGCGCTGCGGTACGACAATGGCCAGGGCGTGGCGCGCGATTTCGCCCAGGCGTTTGCCTGGTATCGCAAGGCCGCCCAGCAGGGCCACGCCCGCGCCCAGCTGAACGTGGGGCTGATGTACCTGGCGGGCCAGGGCACCGCGGCCGACATGGCGCAGGCGCGCCACTGGTTCCTGCTCGCCGAGCGCAATGGCGAAGCGGCTGCCGCGCGTTATGCCCGCGAGGCCACCGCCCGCATCGGCGGCCAGCTGGTGCCGCTGGGGTCCGGACTGCCCGCCTGAGCGGTTTCGTCCTGAATGCGCCCGTCGTGCAGCCGCACGATGCGGCGCGCCCGTGCCGCGTACTCCGGCGAGTGCGTCACCATCACGATCGTCGTCCCTTCCGCGTTGATGCGCGACAGGATCTGCATCACTTCCTCGCCGTGAGCCGAGTCCAGGTTGCCCGTCGGTTCGTCCGCCAGCAGCAGGCTCGGTTCCGCCACCAGCGCCCGCGCGATCGCCACGCGTTGCTGCTGGCCGCCCGACAGTTGCGACGGCCGGTGGTGCCGGCGATGCAGCACGCCCAGCTTGTCCAGCACCGCTTCGATGCGCTGATGCCGCTCCGATGCCGGCTTGCCGGAGTATTTCAACGCCAGCTCGATGTTCTCGTAGACGGAGAGCTCGTCGATCAGGTTGAAGTTCTGGAAGATGAAGCCCACGCCGCCGCGACGCATGGCGTTCAGCTGCGTCTCCGGCAGGCCGGCCACGTTGCGACCCTTGAACCAGTACTCGCCCGAATCGGGAACGTCGAGAAAACCGAGCAGGCTCAGAAGGGTGGACTTGCCGCAGCCGGAGGGACCGACGACGGCGACAAAATCGCCTTCATCGATCGTCAGGTCGATGCCGTTCAGTGCCGTCGTCAGCACTTCGTCGGTCGCATAGACTTTGTTCAGGCGGGATAGTTTGATCATGTGCGCTCCAGGATAGTGAATGTCAGTGTTCCAGCCGCAGGCGCTCGGCCTGACCGAATGGCGCGTAGCCGGAAACGATGACGCGTTCGCCGGCGGCCAGCCCGCCCAGCACTTCGACCTGTCCCGTGTTGCGCCGGCCGGTGCGCACGGTGCGGCGGCCGGCCTCTTCGCCATCGGCCGATACCGCGTAGACCCAGGCGCCGCCGGTGTCGTTCAGGTAAGGCCCGTTCGGCAGCACGAGCGCCGGTTTCGCTTCGCCCAGGGTCAGGCGCACGTCCACGCTCATGCCCGGCTGTAGCCCGGCGGGCTGCTGCGCGAACAGCAGTTCGGCGCTGAAGCGGCGGTCCTTGACCTGGCGGTAGACGCGGCTCACGGTCACGGCGTAATCATGGCCGTCGAGGGTGGCCACGCCGCGCCGGCCCGGCGTCACGCGGTTCAGGTAATACTCGTCGATCTGCGCCGTCAGCTTGAACTGCGCGTCGTCGATGCGGCCCACGCGCTGCTCGGCGCGCACCGCCTGCCCGACCTGCAGCTCGAAGTCGCTCAGGCGTCCGCTGGCCGGGGCACGCATCGCCAGGCCGTCGAGCGTGGCGTGCGCCAGCTCCATGCCCGTTTCCAGCCGGCGGATGGCGCCGGACATCGTGTTCATCGCCTGCTGGCGCACGGCGAATTCCGCGCTGCCGCCGCTCTGCTCCGTGCGCAGCTTCTGGCGCGCCTGTGCCAGCTTGTCCGCCGATTCGTCCAGTGCCACTTTCGAGATGAACTCCCTGGCCGCCAGTTCGCGATTGCGCTGATATAGTTTTTCCGCCTGCGTGACGTCGAAACGCAGGTCGGCGATGCGGTCCGTGTGCTGGTTGCGCGCCACCTGGAACGTCACCTGCAGGTTGGCGAGATTGGACAGTTGCTGCGCCTGTTCCGATTCGCGCTGCAGCAGGTCCATGCGTCGCTGCGGATTCGACAGGCGGAACAGCAGGTCGCCCTTGTGTACCTGCGCGCCATCGTGCACGTACACCTCTTCCACGCGGCCGCTTTCGACCGCGTCGAGCAGCACCTGGTTCAATGCCTCGGCATTGGCGCGCACGACCACATCGTCGGTAAACACGCCGCGCTGCACGGTGGCGATGCGGGCACTGTCGGCCGGCACGCGCAAGCCACGCGGCGCCAGGCCCCAGCCGGCCGCCGCCAGTACGGCGCAGACGCCGGCCGCGGCGGCCCACGGGCGCCAGTTGCGGCGCGGCCGCGGGCGCAGCATGTCCATGCCGGCGCCGGTGATGTCAATCGATTCGCGCGGTGCGTTCATGCGCTGCTCCTCCTGCCGTGCTGTCCTCGCGTGCCTTCTGCAGCAAGGTGTCCATCATCTTTACCGTGGCCGCATGGCCGCCAGCGACCGTCTGGCCCCACATCGGCATGGTCGCGCTCAGCATCGCCGGCGACGTGACGTAGCGGCCGCCGATCACCACCGTCGGCACCATGGTGACGTGCATCGCGCCGTGCAGCCGCGTGGCCGCATCGACCTTGTGCTGCACGGCGGCGGAACGCCAGGTGGCGTGGAAGCGCTGCGCGTCGATCCCGGCGCCGGCAGCAAAGCCGGCCAGCGCCGCTTCCGTATCCAGCGGCTCCCTGGCCTCGTGAATCCGGCGCAGCAGCTCCTGGCTGGCCCGTTCGCCCATGCCCAGTTCCTCCATCACATAAAACATGCGCTGCTGCGGCAGCTGCTGCGGGCGCATGCCGACCGGCACGCGGCGGAACACGATCTCGTCCCGATGGCGCGCCACCCAGTCGCGCAGCGACGGTTCGAACTCGTAGCAGTGCGGGCAGCTGTACCAGAAGAACTCCACTACCTCGACAGGCCCGGGCGGCGGCGCCGGTGCCTGCAGCACCGTGTACGGGCGCGCCTCGTCGGTCGGGGCGCTGACCACGTTCAGCAGGACAACCGCGCCGACCAGCGCCGCCACCGTCGCTACAAAATGTCTTTTGGAAAGTTGCATACGAGTTCCTGTCGACTTAATCGGAAGCGATTATTGCTGTGTTCCCCCGGCATGAATCAGTTGTCATCCATATGCCGCGACGATCGAACGTGAGGTTAGCACCGGGCGCATGGCGAAGTTTCAGAGTTTTGTATGAGTTCTGCAGAATTGTCTGCAATCTTTATACGCATCTCATTAAATACCGCCGCTATTCCCAAGCGGTCACGAGACTTCGCTGTTTTGTATTGCCTTTGTATTGCCGCTTGATGTTCAAAAAACCAACGGCTACGATTTCCCTGCACTCACTTGTGCTCAACCCGAAACTTACCAACTAGGAGATTCAAAATGCAAAACGTTGACACCACCGTGGACCTGGATATCGACTTCGACTTCGAAATCCTGGAAACGACTGAAGCAACCGCAATGGAAGAAATGGGCGCATCGTCGACCATCTGCGCAGGTTCCACCTGCAGCAAGCAAGCACTGGCGCTGCGCGGCTGCTGATCCCGCGGCGTGTTCCGGTGGCGGGTTCCTGGCGCCAGGGCCCGTCGGCCGGATCACGGACATTGTTCCGCTCGATCGGACGCGGCGCATACTGATTAAATACGGAGCGAAAAATGGGGCACTTTCATTTGCGGCCGGAGACGATTTATATGCTTCGCCCGGATATATTCCTGCGCAATGCCGTGGACCGTATTCATATTCAATATGCGGGCGAACATTATATGGTGCGTCTGCAGCCAGAATGCATCAGGCATTTATATGAATTCTGCGATCTGCTGGACGGCAGTCGCTCGCTGGGCGATGCCGTGGAACATATTCCGGCGGCGCATCGCGGTTATATTGTCAAATTCCTTGAATTCCTGCTGTCCAAAGGTGCCGCGTTCCAGGTTGAATCGGCGCTGGCGGAATCTCACCTCGCACCCGTGCAGGATTCGCTGCTGTACCTGCGTTCCTTTGTGAACGACAGCGCCGCCGCGTTCGGCCGTTTTCTTGCCGCGCGTATTCTTCTGGTCGCCGACGGTTATGCGCTGATCGGTGCCATCAAGACCCTGGCCTGCCTGGGTGTGCGCTCGCTGAGCGTGCTGCAAACCGGTGCCGCATGGCAGCCGCGCGAACTGCATGCCGCATTCGCCGACCTGGCCCGCTGGCCCGACGCCACGCTTGCCATCGTCGACGCGCCAACGCCGGATCACACCTGTGTGCTGCAGTGCGCCGACGATGCCGCCTATCCATTCGAACGGCTGATCGCCGCGCTGCCCCATGCTCACCACCTGGTCGCCTTTGTCGCCGGTGGACAGCTGTGCGCCCTGCGCGGGACCGACCTGCCGCTGCTGGTCCCGCGCCATGCCGGGCCGCCGCCGGGACCGCCGGATGGGCTGTGTGCCGGCGCGACCGCCGCAACGATCTGCTTCGATGACCTGTGCGGCGTGCGGCCCCTGACTGCGCAGCGCTATCTGCATTTTGGCCTGGATGCCGACGTACCGATGAACAGTGCCGGCCTGTATCCGTTGCTGCCGTGTGCCGACGGTCGCGCCGGTGCGGACGACGCCATCGCCATTGCCGCGCGCGTCGAGGAACTGGTGCACACGCCGCTGTCGCCGCTGCGCGCGCCGGTCGAGCGCACGGCGGAGGGCAGCTACATCAAGCTGTATACATTTGAGGCCTGCTTGGGAAGCGACGGCATGCCCGTCACGCTGGCAAGCGCCGGCATGACGCGGCAGCAGTGCATGGCCGGGGCGCTGCGGCAGCTGATCGACGGCACCGGCCACTGGTTCAGCAATACCGCGCCGGCCGAACGGGCCGCCGTGGGCGCCTACCTGCAACAACTGGACAGCGCGCGGCGTGCCGTGATGCCGCTGCGGGCGGCAGCGCCAATGCCTGGCATCGCGCCGGCGCTGTCCGCGCGCGAACAGTACCTGAGCTTCTGCATCAACGCCGCCCACGGTGTGCGGGTGTGCTGGGCCGATGCGCCGCTGGCAGCGGCCGCGTGGCCGCACTGCGCCGTGCTGTCGGCCGGGGACATGGCGATCTATTTGCCGCACGACGGCACGCCGACCGACAGCCAGAGAGAGGCGGGATTGCTGGCACTGTACGCCGCGCTGTGGCAGGGCGCCTGCGCGGCCGACGTCGTGCTGGCGCAGCCGCCCGTGGAGGCAGCATGAATGACCTGGCCCGGCTGACGGATTTCATGTGCCGCGTGCCGACAGGCGAAAGCGTCACTGTGCTGGCAACACCGGAGTCGCTGGCCCTGCTGCCCGCCGCAGGCACAGACAACCGCGCGCAACTGGCGGCGTTCGCTGGCGGGTTCGCCGCGTTTTCATCCTTCCAGCGCCGCTGGCGCTGGAGCGCCATGCTGCAATGCCAGCTGTCCACATTACTGACGCGGATCGCCGCGCACGAACCGGAGACCGGCTGCGTCTACCTGTATCTGGACGGGGCGTTCAGCAAGCGTTATTTTCCTGCGCCGCGCGACGTACAGCGCGCCCCGACCATCGGTCGGCGCGACTGCCGTGCCGGCACGGCCGACCTGGAAGGCGCGCTGCGCGCGTTCGGCAACGCTTCGGCGCAAGGCCTGGTGTTGCAGGCAGGCGCCGGTGCCGACAGCGCCCATTGCTACCAGCCCGCCACCGGCCTGCTGGGCATCGGCCGTGGCAGCACGGACCTGCAGCGCATGCGCGGCGCCGTGCTGGAATGGTGCGAGCGCTGGGCCGCCAGCCTGATCCCGGCGGCGGCGCGTTACGCCAGCTGCGACGAATTGGGCGATGCGGCATGGCGCCCGGAGCAGGTGACGGACATGCCGTCGCACCAGGCGGCTTCTCTGTTCCCCGGCTTCGACGCGGACCGGCCCATGCACTGGCTGCCGTGCCGCCTCGTGCACGCCCGCACGGAACGGCTGCTGCCGCTGCAGATGATCAATTACCTGGTGCAGCCGGACCAGGTGTTCTGCCATACGCAGAACAGCAACGGCTGCGCGCTGGGCAGCACGCTGGACGAAGCGGCGCTGTTCGGCGCACTGGAGCTGATCGAGCGCGACGCGCTGCTGCTGGCGTGGTACAGCCGATCCGCGCCGCCCCGGTTCGTGACCACTACCATCGACAGCGCGCCGCTGCGCGCGCTGCACTCCCTGCTGGACCTGGCCGGCTACGACGTCTGCTGTTTCGACATCACGACCGAGTTCGGGATTCCGGCGGTGCTGGTGCTCCTGCTGGGCCGCGACGCCGATCGCCTGGCGGCCTTCGTCACGGCGGCATGCCACCCCGATCCGCATGAGGCGATGGCCGCCGCGCTGGGCGAGGCCCACTCGCTGGTGGGTGTGACGGCGCACAACCTGGCACGGCAACGGCGCCAGCACGGTGACGGCGCGCTCGAACACCTGCGCGACAGCGCGCAGGGGCAGTTCTACGGTCAGCCTAGCCAGCGTCACCATTTCGACTTCCTGGCCGACGCACCGGCGACGCTGGCCTGGCAGGACTTCGTATCCGCCCATGCGGCCAGCGCCGGCACCGCATTGCACGGCCCCGGCGCTGCCTGGGAGATGGTGTGCACGCGCGCCGCCGCTGCCGGCTACGAACTGGTCGTGGCCGACGTCACGCCGCCCGCGCTGCCGGCCCTCGGCCTGTACGCCGCCCGCGTCTTCATGCCGGGCACCTTGCCGCTGACGTTCGGCGACCGGCCGCTATGTCTGCCCGCCGCGAGACTGGCGCGTGCGGCGCGGCATTGCGCGTGGGTGAACGCGGCGGCCGACCTGTCCCAACCCTTACTGCATCCACTGGGCTGACATGAACACCGACCAACCAGGGCGCTGCGCGATCGACGAGTTCAGCTTCCGCTACCTGTCTCCCGCCGACGCCAGCGTCGTTGCCAGGCCGCTGGATGCGTTCGAGCAGACCCACCAGGTTGCCCCGCCGGCACGGGACGCATCAGGCATCGACATCGAACCGCTGTTCCGCGCCCTGGTCACGGGCGAGGCGCCGGATGGCAGCGCGCGTGACAGGTTGCTGGCGCTGCTGCTGCAGGTGCACCAGCCGGCCACCGTCACACCTTGCGCCGGCTACGGCGTGCATGCCAGCTATCCGTCGCCGCGGGCCTATTACCCGCTGCGTTTCTCCCTGCTCGATGGCGATGCACGCTGGCAGGTCGACATGCGCGCGCTGCGCCTGCGGCCCGAGCCTGCGGCCGCCTCTGCCACCACTTATGCCGCACTGGCGCTGGAAGTGCGCACCGATTTCACGGTCTATGCACCGCTGTACAACCTGTTCCGCAAGTCGCTGTTCGCGTTGGAGACAGGGCACTTTCTGTCCGAGCTGATGGCACTGGCGCCGTATGCCGGCCTGGGCATCGCGCCGGCCGTGACGGGGCAAGCCATCCGGCTGGACGTGCGTGACGAAGGCGTTCCAGCCGGGTGGCAGGCAGCGCTGCAAACGCATCAACGCTATGCGCGCGAGCGCAACAGCGGACGGTTCTACCGCGGCTTCTACCCGGCCCCGTGCGTCTTCGACGAAGTCATGCTGGACGGCCTGCTCGCCGCGCTGGCCGAGGCGCAATCGGCGCTGGCCGTGGCCTTGCCGCACGCGCCAGCCATCGATGTACGCCTCTGCCTGCGCCGCGGCGACGGCGTGCCGGCCGGCGTGTACCGCGTGGATGGCGGCGCGCTGGCATGCATCGACCCGCACGATCCCGTGGATGCGTGCGAGCGCCACTACAACTACGACAACTTCAATTTCACCACCGTTCCGGCCGTCCTGTTCTTGTGCGTGGACGAACTGGCTTTTCACTGTCACGACGACACCTTCCTGGAGATGAACATGTCACTCGGTTACCTGAATCAGCAGTTGATACGCCATCTGAGCGGACATGGCCTGGTGGGCCGGCCGTTCCGCAGCTACGATCAACTGGGCATCGACACCTTGTTGCAGACGCCGGCCGACGGTCAGCGCGCCTATTACGGCCTGATGGTGGCGCGCAACCGCTGCCGCGAGGCGTGGGGAGTGCTGCGGTGATGGTGCCGTATGCGGTGGTGCGCGCGAATAACCTGCCGCTGGATGCGCTCGACGGCTTGAGCGGCTCGGGCGCCGTCGAAGCGGCAGCGGCGGCACTGGCACGTGACCGCGCGGCGCTGGCTGCGCTGCGGGACGGCGTTTGCGAGCGCCTGCACGTGCTGGCGGCGGACGCCGGCGCGCAGTATCGCGATGTCATCCACCTGCGCCGCGCCATTTTTAACGGCAAGCCCCTGGCCGATATCCTCAAGCGGCATGCCGGCCTGCTGGGCACCGATGCGCTGCTGCGCGCGTGGCACGACCGGGCCGGCGCCGTGCTGCAGCAGGAGGCCGCGCTGGCGGCGCTGTTCCGGCAGCAGCTGCAGACAGCGCGCGCCTGCGCACAGGCTCTGGCGACCGAGCCGGCGTTCTTGCAGGGCATGGCCATGACGCGCGCGCAGCTGCACGATACGGCCCGCGCCTACAGTTGCGCCATCGACTTCCACGACAAGAAAAAACTGAACGACGAAGAAACGATCCACCGCTACCTGACGCGTGCCGTCACGAAGGTCAGCCCGTTCTCGACGTTCACGTCGGTCGGCTTCGCACCGCTGGCGGACGAGCACCACGCCTCGCTGCTGGCCGGGCGCGCCACGACGGACCGCTACAGCCTGGACCGGGCCGGATTCTTCAAGCTGTACGACCGCTTCGTGCTGCGCCACCGTCATCACTTCCGTTTCCGCCTGACGGCCAACCGCGGCGAGCGGGCGGACGGCCAGTACAGCTACCTGTTCGCCGACCAGCCGGCCTACTATGCCTGGCGCACCACGTTCGTCACCGCCCGTTGCAAGACGGCGCTGTTTGCCGCCAGCGCGGACGAGCAGGGCTGGCTGTCGTGGGCCGCGCTCGAAGCGCGCCTGCCCGCCGGCACGGATGGCGCCGCGCTGCTGGAAAAGTGGCTCGTCTCCGGCCTGCTGTACCCGTCGCCGCGGCTGGACGACGAAGGCGGCGACCTGCTGCAGCAGTTCCGTAACGTCGCGCGGCGCGTCGCCGGCGACGATCCTGCCGCGCGGCCCGTGGCGCAGGCGCTGGACGACATGGCGGCGGCATTCGCCGCGCTCGATGGTGCGGCCAGGCCAGCGTTGCTGGCCGCGCTGGAGCGCATCCATGCGGGCATGGCCCACCTGGCGGCGCTGCTGGATTGCCCGCTGGTGAAAACGGCGGGCCTGGTGTACCACGACAGCAGCCTGCCGGATCTTGCACCGCTGGACGGCGACGAACTGCGGCGCTATGCGCAGCACGTGGGCGAATTCGTCACGCACTACCTGGGCGTGAACTTCCACAACGGCTTCGACGCGGCGCAACTGGCCGCGCTGCGGGCGGCGATGACGCCGGACGAGAAGCTGGACGTGTTCGCGTTCCATGAGCTGGCGCAGCGCTGCACGTCCGCATCCACCGCCGAACCGGCACCCGGCACGCTGCCGATCCTGCGCTTGTACGGGCAAATATGGGAGCGCCGCAACGAAGCCGAAATCGTGCTCGATCCCGTGCCGGCCGCACCGCCCGCGGGCCGTGCGTTTGCCGCGTATGGCCATCTGTGCGGCAACAAGTTCGTCCTGAATAATATCGACAGCGGCTACCTGCGCTGCTTCTCCCGTTTCTTCACCTTCAGCGACGATCCCGCCGTGCTGGCCGCATGCCGCGCCAGCTATGGCCCCGTGCTGGAACAGGCCTGCGACTTCTACGACAGCTTCGGCTTCAACACTGCACTGCGTCCGCGCATCTGCGGCCGGCGCATCTGGCTTGAAAAGCCCGATACCGCGCAAGCGCAAGACCCGGCCCTGGCCGACCTGGTGCTGACGTGGCCCGCGGGGGCCCCGTATCCGCAAGTGCTGGACCGACACACGGGCGAGGTGCTGGCGTTACGCCAGAGCGGGCTGTTTACGCGTGAACTGTATCCCAAGCTGCTGGAGCTGCTGCTGCGGCTTGGCATGGCCGAGTCGCCGCGCTACTTCGCCTTCCGCTTCGGCGTGCACAACGCCGTCAGCGCCGCCGATCCACGCGAGGTCGTACGCATCGCGCGCGTGCGCTATCGCGACGTGGTGCTGTCGCGCGAGCAGTGGTGGGTGCCGAAAGCCATGCTGCCCGTGCGCGCGGCCGGCGAGGACAACTTCGCCTGGTTCATGCGGCTCGACGCGTGGCGCCGCGCCCACGGCATGCCCCAGCGCGCGTTCGTGCGCCGCCATCATGCCGACAAGGTGCTCGAGCGCGACGTCAGCAATGCCAAGAAGCCGCTGTTCGTCGATTTCAGCGCGCCGATCATGGCGCGCATGATCGGACGCATCTTCAATACCGACTTCGCCCTGCTGTCGATCGAAGAGATGCTGCCCGACGCGAACGACGACCGGGCCCGCCACGACGGGCTGCGCTACGCCCACGAGATCATTTTCGAATCCACCGACCAACCGACGGACATGCCATGAACAACATCGACTTCACCGCGGACGACGTTCGCAAATCCCTGTTCAACTTTTCCGTGCCGATGATGCTGTTCTCGATCCTCGACTACATCGGCATGTTCGTCGCGCTGGGCTGGCTGCTGGCGATGACGGAACTGCAGCAGCTGCCGGCGACGTTCCGTATCGCCGTGGCGGCCGTGTCGCTGCTGGAGGCGCTGTTCAGCGGCCTGCTGGCCGCCGTCTACGTCTACGCCAACCAGGCCTTCGGCCGCAAGGACCATGCGCAGGCGAACTACCTGCTCAATTTCGGCTTCGGAGTCACCGTCGTCATCGCCCTCGTGATCGCGGTCACCGGGCGGATCAGCACCCAATACCTGATCGCGGCCTTCGGCGTCGACACGCTGGTCAAGCAGCAGGTGCTGACCTATCTGGACGTCTACTGGTTCGGCTACCTGCTCGTCATCCTGCACATCTACGGCGGCCTGCTGGCGCGCATGGCCGGCGCCGTGTCGGTGATCCGGCGCTTCAAGGTCGTCACGTTCGTCAGCAGCGTGGTGCTGTGCCCCGTTTTCATCTGGCTGGCCGGCCAGGCTGGCGTGGGCGCGCTGGAGGCCGCGGCGGCGGCATTGATGGCGTCGCGCCTGGCGGGCCTGCTGGTGCTGCGTCGCGACATGGCGCTGCACAAGGTGTTCCCGTTCCGGCTCGGCATCGACTTCGTGCCGCGCAAGCTGTTCACGCAGTGGGGCGAGCTGGTCAAGCTGGGTGGCGCCGAGACGCTGAACTCCTTCTCCCTCAGCCTGTCGTTCTACCTGCTGTTCGTGCTGTTCTCGTTCTACGAACCGGGCACGCTGGAAGCGGTGACGGTGACGCAGTACGTGACGGGCTTCTTCCAGACGGTCCTGATGAGCGCTGTCGCCACCATCATTCCGTTCACGGCGCAGAACGCGGGCGGGCGCAAGCTGGCCAACATCGGCACCGGCGTGCGCTGGATGGCCGGCGGCACCTTCGTGCTGGCCGCGCTGCCGATGATCCCCTTCATCCTGCTGGCGCCGTACTTCATCCACTTCTTCGTCAGCGACCCCGATACCGCCGTGCGGGCGATCAGCTACGTGCGCATCACGTCCATCCCATGGGCGGTGCTGATGGCGTCGTTCCCGTTCCTGTTCGCCATCATCGGCCTGGGCGACACCCGCGGCACGCTGCTGCTGACCATCTGGTCGATGTACCTCTGCAATCTGGTGCCCGTCATCGTGATCCGCATGGCGTTCGGCGGCAGCCTGACGCTGGCGGCGTATGCGGAATCCGTGTCCGATGTACTGATCTTCGTGGGCTTCTACCTGTATTACGTGCGCAAGGAAAAACAGCTGGCACGGGAGTGGGGCGCGGAGCAGGAGACCGAAAGCGTGGCGGACGACGGCAAGCTGGCCGCATCGGGAGCAGCGTGATGCGCGCCCTGATCGCCATGGGCCGGCAGACGGCCCGCCGCCTCCAGGCAGGTGAGACGTGCAGCGCCGCGCTGCATGGCAGCGCCGTGCATTTCGCGCTGGTGGAACGCCCGGAAACAGAGATGGACGCCACCGATCCGGCGCACGCGCAGGACGTGCTGGTGCGGGTCCACGCGTTCTCGTGCAATTACCGCGAGAAGGGTCGCATCCTGCAGGCGGCGCGCCGGGAGGAAGGCGGCTACCTCGTGCTGGGTTCCGAGTTCGCCGGCACCGTCGTCAAGGTGGGCGCCGCCGTGGACGACTTGCGCCCGGGCGACCGCGTGTTCGGCAACGGCGCGGTCGATGCCACGGCCGCGCATCCCGGCCTGTCGACGCAGCGCGGCTCGCTGGAGCTGCAGGTGCTGCCGCGCGCGAAGCTGATGCGCTTTCCGCCGGCGATGCCGTTCACGGCGGCCGCCGCGTTCAGCGTGGGCGCGCAGACGGCGTATTCGATGGTGCGCCGGCTGCGCCCGCCGCGTGGCGCGCAGATCGCCGTCACGGCCGCCACGTCGAACACGTCGCTGTTCGTCATCCAGGCGCTGGTGGCGCGCGGCCATACCGTGCATGCGCTGACGACGTCCGCCGCCGCCGTGCCGCGGCTGCGTGCCTTGGGCGTGCGCGATTGCTGCGTGCTGGCGCGGTCGGAAAGCGCGGAGCCGGCATTGCAGGCTTACCTGGCGGCGCAGGGGATCGGCCGGTTCGATGCCGTCGTCGACCCGTTCATGGACATCTATCTGCGCAAGCTGGTGCGCCACCTCCAGCGCGGCGGCAGCTACATTACGTGCGGCGTCTACCAGCAGTTCGGCGAGGACGAGCCGGACGATTTTCTCGAACAGGGCCTGCCGCTGACCGAGGTATTCAGCCTGATCATCCGCAAGAACATCAGCCTGATCGGCAATAACCTCGGTACGACGGGCGACCTGGAAGAAGCACTGGCCGACCATTGCGCCGGCCATTTGCCGATACCGCTGGACAGCGTCACCGGGCCGGGACAGCTGCCGGATTTCGTCCAGCGCACCTGGCTGGCACCGGGCCGTCACGGCAAGGTGGTATTCGCTTATGGGGAGGAAGAATGATGAAACAGTGGCTGGTATTTTCCGCGCTGGCGGGCGGCGCCGCCGCCGCAGCAGCACAGGCGGCACCGCAGACGATCCGCATCGATGCCGGCGGCGTCGAGCTGGAACTGGTGGATGCGCCGATGGATCCGCCGTTCGAGCTGACCTACCGGCCGCAGGGCAACTGCCGGCCCGAGGTGGCGATCACGCGCGAGAACGACGTGACCACGGCGCGCCATATCAAAAGCTGTCACGGCGCCGGGGATTACGAAGGCACGATCTTTACGCTGCGGATGTCGGCGCAGACGTCGTTCGAACTGGAGCTGACGGCCGGCGGCATCACGTTGACGGGGGCCGGACTGGAAAACTATCGCGACATGCGGTTCGCCACGCGCGTGGGCGGCATCAGCGGCGAGCGTCCCGACCTGCCGTGGGAGAAGCGGCGCAAATGGCTGGTGGGCGCCGAAGCATTCGCACAGCGCGACAGCGGCTGCTGCACGCTGGCGATCCGCGTCGCCTATGGCGGCATTTCGGTACGTTGAAGAGGCGAGAGGCATCCCATGAAACCCACCACATCCGCCGCCGCCTTGGCCGGCCTGATATCCGCCGCGGCGCTGCCGGGCAGCGCGCTGGCCGTCACGTTCGAACTGGGGCGCGGCCATTTCGTCATCCACATGGACGACACAGTCGAGACGTTTCGCGTCGCCGCCCTGGAGGTGCCGGGCAGCTGCACGCCGACGCTGGCAGCCGTGCAGCAGGGCGGCACGATCGAAATCCGCTCCACCGACCCGGCATGCCCGGGCGACCCGTACGGCGAACTGCGGCTCAACCCGACGTGGAGCCGCGAACTGACGGTAAACATGGCCGCCGGCCAGATCGACTTCGCCGGCTCGGCGATGCAGCAGCTGGCATCGATCCACGCCCGCGTGCGCGCCGGCGACATCTTCGGCCTGCCCGGCGTGCAGCGCAGCTGGCTGTTCGGTGCCCGGCTCGATGCGCAGCTCAGGCCCGCGGGCGTGGCGCTGCGCACGGAACTGGGCGCCGGCCAGATCTCGCTGGCTCCCGTCGCGGCGCGCTAGCCGCACCGACATGCGAAAGGAAACATCATGCAACTCTCCGATTTCCGGGTAGGCTGGCGCCTGCTCGCCAAGGACTGGCGCTGGTCCGGCAGCGCCATCGTCGGCCTGGCCGTGGGCTTCGCCGCCTGCTTCCTGCTGCTTGGCTACGTGCTGTATTCGTTCAGCTACGACAGCCATCATCCAGACCCCGACCGGGTCCACCTGGTCAAGACCCGCTTCCATTTCCCCGGCGTGCCGGAGGAATGGTCGGAACAGGCCACGCAGGCGTTGCGCACGACGATCCGGCAGCAGCACCTGCCCGCGGACGTGACGATGTATGCCCAGGTGCCGGCCACGATCGCCGTGGCCGACCAGCCCATGGCCGCGCAGGTGACGCTGGTCGATCCCGCCTTTGCGGCAATGATGGGCGTGCGCACGCTGGCGGGCGACGCGACGGCGGCGCTGGGGCGGCCCGACAGCGTCGTGCTGACCGTCACGGCCGCGCACAAGCTGTTCGGCAGCGCCACCGGCATCGTCGGCCAGCTGCTGACGGTGGACGGCGAACGTTATGCGGTCGGCGCGCTCTTGGCCGATCCGCCCGGTGCCAGCACGGTTCCGTTTGAAATCCTGGCCGGTGCCGGCTCGACGCTGTGGGCGGGGGGCGATCGCGACGACGCCACGCAGAACTGGGGCCGCCTGTTCGGCCGTGTCTACGTCAAGCTGCATGCGGGTGCCGATGCGGCGGCGCTGGCGGCCGCGTTGCAGCGCGCCTCGGACACGTCGCCGCTGCACCAGCAGCTCGATCCCGCGTTCCTCGCGCAACTGGGCGACAAGCCGCTGATGGACGTGGCCCTGGTGCGCCTGCGCGACGCCTACCTCGACCCGGATCTGGCCAAGGGCGCGCTGCTGCACGGCGACCGTCCGGTGCTGTACGCCGTCGCCGCGCTGGCCTTCCTGATCCTGCTGCTGGCGGCGATCAACTACGTCAACCTGGCCACGGTGCGCACGCTGCGGCGCCAGCGCGAGATCGCCATCAGCAAGGTGCTGGGCGCGCGCGTCGGCCAGGTGGTCACGCAGTTCCTGGCCGAGTCGGTGCTGATCACGCTGGCGGCCAGCGTGCTCGGGCTGCTGTGCGCATGGCGGCTGATGCCGCTGTTCGGCGAATTGATGAACCGCCCGATCGGCGCGTTCCTCGACTTGCCGCTGGTGGCAGCGTTCCTTGTGCTGGCCGTCGTGACGGGCGTGCTGGCGGGCCTGCACCCGGCGTGGGTGGCGCTGCGCGTCAAGGCGGCCGTCGCGCTGGCGGGCCGGCACGACCAGGAGTCGCGCGGCGGGCTGCGTGCGCGCCGCGCGCTGACGGTGCTGCAACTGGCCAGTGCGATGGCGCTGGCCAGCATCACCCTCAGCGTGGCGTGGCAGACGTATCACGTGCTGACCAGCAGCCCCGGTTTCGACGTGCGCTCGAAGCTGGTGATCGACGCGGGCGCGCCGTTCACGGAGCCGGATGCGCGGGTGCGCTCCTTCATCGAAGCGGTGCGCCACCTGCCCGGCGTGACGGGCGTCGGCCAGAGTCTCGAGGCGGTGGGCCGCAAGGACATCGTGCAGAAGGGCGCATTGCGGCGCGACGGCGGCGCCCCCGTGACGATCGAGTGGAAAGGGATCTCGCCCACGTTCCTGGGCGTGTATGGCGTGCGGCCGCTGGCCGGCCGCGTCTACGACGAGCAGCGCGATGGCGACGTCAAGGCTGCTGGCGTGGTACTGACGGCATCGGCAGTGCATGCGCTGGGCTTCGCCGCGCCGCAGGATGCCGTGGGCCGTACGGTCGATGGCGACGGCAAGGGCTACCAGATCGTCGGCGTGGTGCCCGACATCCGCTTCCAGAGCCTGCGCGAGGAACCGGCGCCGGTGGCGTTCCGGCTGACCCGTTCCGCGCCCGTGCTGACGATCAGCTACCAGGGCGGCAGGACGGCGATGGAGGCGGCGATCGAGGCGGCATGGCGCCAGTTCCTGCCCGATAAGCCTTTGCAGATGACGCGCCAGGAATCGCTGCTGGCCGCGCACTATGCGGACGACGTGCGCAGCGTCAAGCTGCTGGCCGCGGCGGCGCTGCTGGCCATCGTCATCGCCGCGATGGGTGTCTACGTGCTGTCGGCCTACAGCGTGCAGCGGCGCACGCGCGAGATCGTGCTGCACCGGCTGTTCGGCGCGGAGCGTGGCGACATCGTGCGCCTGCTGGGCCGCGAGACGCTGCTGCTGATCGCCGTCAGCGCGGCGGTCGGCATTCCGCCCGCGCTGCTGGTCGTGCGCCACTACCTGGCCGGCTTTGTCGACCAGACGCACAGCTGGGGATGGGCGATCGTGCTGGCGTTTGTCGTTGCCGCGCTGGTGGCGCTGGCATCGGTCCTGCGCGGCATCGCCGTGGCACTGGCGCTGCGTCCCAACGCGGCGTTGCGGACATGAGCGCCGTGCTGCGGCAGGAGAGCGTGCCGGCGTGGACATCGCTGCACGTGTTCATCCACGACTTCGCGCGGCTCGACGCCTTCCTGCGCGACTGCCTGGCCGCGATGCCGGCGGCCTTCCTGGCCGACAGCTTCTTCATCCGCTACTGGCTGGGCGGGCCGCACGTGCGCATCCGCTTCCGTGAGGCCGGCGCCGCGCCGGCGCTGGAGACGCGGGTGCGCGACTACCTGGACCGCAACGTCTTTGCGTCCGAGCTGGAGCCGGACAGTTATTACTGGCGCTTCGCCTCGCAACTGCACACGGAACCGCGCCGCTACTGGCACGGCAATGGCGAACTGCAGTACATCCCCTACGAGCCGGAAGTGGCGCGCTATGGCGGCCCGGCCGGGCTGGCGCTGTGCGAACGATATTTTGTCGACGACAGCAACGCCACGCTGGCACTGCTGCGCAGCGGCGCGGACGTCGAGAAGGTGCTGTTCGGCTGCTGCCTGGTGCATTACGAGGTGCTGGCGGCGGCGGGCCTGTTCGACGACTACCTGCGCGTTTGCCACGGCATCGCCGCGCCGCCCGACGTGGGGGCGGCACTTCAGGCGCAGGTCGGCGCCTCGCTGCAGCGGGCCTGGCCCGGACTGCTCGCAGCCGGCTCGCGCTATGCAAGCGGGGAGTATTACCCGCTGCCGCTGGGGACATACCGCGCGCGCCTGCAAGGCATCTGCGCGGCGCTGGCCGCGGCCGGCGTGGCCGGTGTGCCCGCAATCCTGTACTCGCTGCTGCACATGTCGTTCAACCGCGCCGGCATCAATCCGTTCCGTGAAAATACGATCCGCCTGTTCGCGCTGGCGCTGCACCACGAAAGGGCCGCCGTATGAGCTTCCTGCAACTGCGCATCAACTGCGCCGACAACGACGCCGCCTTCTATCGCACGGTCGCCGCGCCATTGCAGGCGGCGCTGGAGGATCGGTGCTGCTGGACGCTGGCGCGCGGCTGGCAGCATGGCCCGCATTACCTGCTGACGTTCGACACGGCCGCACCGTGCCTGCGAGCCGGCTGGCTGGCCGATGCCACGTCGTTGGTGGACGGGTTCCTGGCCGAGCATCCGTCCCAGGCCGTCGAACCGGAGCGCTACCGCGCATTGCAGGCGCGTCTGAACGCCCTTGAAGGGGCGGGGATCGACCCTGGCGTCATCGCGCCGAACGACACCTGGTCGGTGCACGAAACGCATGCGGCGCAGCTGGCGGCAAGATACGAATCCGTTGCGCAGTGGCGTTCGGTGTTCGAGACGGAGGCCCGCTTGCGCACGCTCGTTATCGATCGCTGGCTGGCCGGGAACCGGCACGAGCGCTTCGTCGCGCAGATGATGCTGCTGCTGGCAAGCGTGTACCCGCCGGTGCCATCTGGCGACCCGGATCGGCCGGCGTACGACGGCTTCCTGTCGTACCACTCGAATTTCGTTTTCTGGCGCCACACGTTGCCGCCAGCCGCACGCGCGCAGATCGATGCGCGCTTCGACAGTGAGTATGCGGCCATGCTGGACGAGTATCGCGGCTGGCTCGCCGAGCTGCACGCCGCACTGGCCGACGACGCCGGCCCGCTGGGCGCCACGGCCCGTTTCATGACGGAGCGCTTCGCGGCGTTTCTGGCGCTGGCCCGGCGCGACGTGATCCACGCGCGCTCGCCGTTTGCCCGCGAGCGGACGGCCCAGCGCACGGCGGTGTCCGGATTCCACCAGGAGTTCTTTTATAACGACGACGGCAGCGCTTACCAGTTCAGTGCCGACTTCTGCGCCTATCGCTGGCTGCTCAATATCGTCTACAAGGCGTTCCCGCTGCTGAATATCGCGCCGCTGCGCCGCCAGCAGCTCAACCATGCGCTGGACCGGCTGCACCTGGCGCAGCCCGACGACATGGCCGCCATTCGCGCCGCGCTGACCCGTGCCGAGCCCGTGGCCGTCTAGCGATGGCCCGTGTTGCCGAACTGCCGGTCCAGCCAGTCGTACGCGCCCTCCTGCGCTTCGCGCGGAAAGGCGTGGCCGCCGGGCAGGATGCGGGTTTCGAACTTGTCGGCGGCATGCCATGCGCCCCAGACGCGGGCCATCTTCGCGTACGCCTCCTGCACGGAGGGGAGCGGGAACAGCGTATCCGCCGCGCCGGCATAGAACAGCGCCGGCTTGGGTGCCGCCAGGCTGGCCACGTCCGGGAAGTCCAGGTGGCGCAGCAGCCCCGGATGCAGCATCTGGAACGCCGACGAGCCGCGCAGCTGGTTGTTCCCGGGGGCCATCAGGCCCTGCGTCGTCGCCATCCAGTTGACGGCAACGACGGCCGTGATGGCATCCGAGAGCGCCGCCACCTGCCATGCGCGCAGCGCGCCCATCGAGAAGCCCAGTGCCGCCACGTGACGCCTGTCCACTTCCGGCAGCGATGCGAGGAATGCGGCGGCGCGCACGTCCTCCAGCGCCATATTGCCGGCCAGTGAGCTGCCCAGGTTGAAGAAGTTCGCCGCCAGTGCCTGTTGCGCGTCGCCCGTCAGCGGGCCGCGGTCACCCCATCCCAGCGCGTCCGTCACCAGCACCACATAGCCGCGCCGCGCCAGTTCGTCGCCGGGATAGCGGCCCGAAAAATATTTGTCCGCCCAGGTGCGCGATGCGGCAAGGCGCGCGTCGTCGCCCCACGGTTCGATCATCTTTTCCTTGCCGATGTCGAAGCGGCCGCCGTGATCGTGCAGCATCAGCGCCGCCGGATGCGGTCCCGGTGCCTTCGGCACCAGCAGCAGCGCGCGCACGCGGCTTTGCGCCGTCAGGTTGAACACGACCTGGCGCGCCATATAACTGCCGCGGTCCTGCTGCACGATGACTTGCGGCGCGAACGGCGTGTCGTCGCGCTCCTGCAACGTCGCTTCCCACAGCTTCGCGCGACCTGCCGCTTGCCATGCCGGCAGGTCTTTGACTTGCGGCGTCCAGGCCAGCGGGAACGTCAGCTTCGCCTTCAGCGCGGGCGCGAA
>Ga0308166_1001255_pt1 | contig 27859 bp, 8 predicted proteins | sample PhyCR2_2_FD_202137 | JGI IMG/M metagenome (GOLD analysis project Ga0308166, IMG submission 202137) | Phyllosphere microbial communities from UC Gill Tract Community Farm, Albany, California, United States - DLSLCC.R2 | ecosystem: Host-associated > Plants > Phyllosphere > Unclassified | place... | reverse complement strand
AATCGACACCTACCCCAGGGCTGTACTGGATGCCTGCGAGCGGCGGATAGGCAACCCAGCCGGTCTTGGCGAATTCACCAACGCCCAGCGAGATGTTGACCAGCAGCACGCCTGCCAGCAGCAGGTAGAAGCTCAGGGAGTTCAGGAACGGGAAGGCAACGTCACGTGCACCGATCTGCAGAGGAACCGCCAGGTTCATCAGGCCGGTGAAGAACGGCATCGCCATGAAGATGATCATGATCACACCGTGGGCGGTGAAGATCTGGTCATAGTGTTCAGGCGGCAGGTAGCCTTCGGAGCCACCGGTTGCGGCAGCCAGCTGGGTACGCATCATGATGGCGTCGGCAAAGCCGCGCAGCAGCATGACCATCGCGACGATGATGTACATCACGCCGATCTTTTTGTGGTCGACAGTAGTCAGCCACTCGCTCCACAAGTAGGTCCACTTGCGGAAATAGGTGATAAGACCGACGACAGCGATACCGCCGAGCGCGATCATGGCAAGCGTCACCATGACTATCGGCTCGTGATAGGGTATCGCCTCCAGGCTTAATTTACCGAACATCTCTTACTCCTCTGCACCGGCAGCTGGTTGCATACTCGATTCCACACCCTTGGTTGTGGCCAGATCTTTGCTGCCAGCTTCTTCGTGGCTACGGCCGCGGTTCATGCCTTCGTACTTGTCTACGATCAGCTGGAACTGCTCTGGCGAGGCCTCGCTATACAGCGCGACTGGGTTGTTTTCGCTTGGTTTGGCCAAGGCTTCATATTCGGCCTTGTCCAGCTTCTTCGGCGACTGCTTGACCTCGGCGACCCACTTGTCGAAGTCTTCCTGGGAAGTGGCAGTAGCCTTGAATTTCATGCCGGTGAAGCCAGCACCGCTGTAGTTGGCGCTGATACCGTCGAATTCGCCGTTTTCGTTGGCGATCAGGTGCAGCTTGGTGGTCATGCCGGCCATGGCGTAGATCTGGCCGCCCAGACCCGGGATGAAGAACGAGTTCATCACGGCGTCGGAGGTGACGCGGAAGTTGACCGGGGTGTTAGCCGGGAAGACGATCTTGTTGACCGTGGCAATGCCCTGCTCCGGGTAGATGAACAGCCACTTCCAGTCCAGCGCGACCACGTCGATCTGTACCGGCTTGACGTCAGAGTCCAGCGGACGGTACGGATCCAGCTTGTGGGTGGACTTGTAGGTGACGTAACCCAGGGCGATGATGATCAGGATCGGGATGATCCACACCGCGGCCTCGATCTTGGTCGAGTGCGACCAGTCAGGGGTGTAGGTGGCAGCCTTGTTGGAAGCACGGTACTTCCAGGCGAACGCCAGGGTCATGATGATCACGGGCACCACCACCAGCAGCATCAGCCCGGTAGCGATCAGGATCAGGTTCTTTTGCTCAATGCCGACCTGGCCCTTCGGGTCGAGCAGGGTCCAGTTGCACCCACTGAGTAAAAGCATGCCTAAAAAGGGCAATATGCCAAACAGTCTGGGGTAACGCTTTTTACTCATCTCACGACCTCTAGATCAGCTTGCTTCAATGCAATTTGTGTTTTGGTAGCCAACACTTCGTCCTGCCAAGTGAGGCATGTCGCGCCCGTACTCGCTCCTGCCTGGGTCTGACTGCAGGACCTTGGCTCAAGCGGGTTAGCGGTGCTTATGGTTTCGTAGGCAACAGGCCTGTACTTCAGACCAAGTCCATTTGGTGCGGGAAAACGCGGAGGGGGGTCCGCCCGGTATCGCCGTTGGGCGAAACTTGACGAAGTCAGCAAAAAGAAGCGCTGGGGCTTCCTTCAATCCTGCGACTCGCAAGCAGTGCCGAACGGGAATTGGGGGCGATTGTAGTTAGGTCGCCAACCCTTGACTATGACTTATTGAGCAACAGTCTTTTACAGAATCTGCAACAATGGCGACTAATTATTCAACTTCGCGACAGTTTGTCGCACCCCGCTTGCCAGGCCTCAAAGCCGCATACTGCAAGGCTTTGAGATTGATCCAGATCAAGCGGTCGGCAACTTTTCCCTGTTCTCGCGGCCTGTAAAAGACCCCACCCAAATCGGGACTTTTGTCTAAGCCTGGCGGCGGTTTCGGTAGATGCCGAGCGGCACCAGCACAGCGGTCAGAACGAAGGCAACCAGCGCCCATTGCGCCAGCGACAAACCGAGGATCGGTGGGTATGGCGTGCTGCAGAAGCCATCGACCTGGAATGCCAATGGCCACAGCTTGGCCAGCGGCAGGTCATCGACGATCGGCTGGAGCGTATCGATACCACAACTGACCATCGGGTTGGCGAGTATATACACATGGTTGCCGGCCGCAATCATTCCGCCGATGGCACTGAGCACGACCAGGGCCTCGAAGAAGGTCAGGCTACGGCGCCCAGGCATGGCCGCCGCGATAAAAGCGAACACGGCAATGAACAGCAGTGCATAGCGCTGCAAGATGCACAATGGGCACGGTGCCTCGCCCAGTACCACCTGCATGTAGAGCGCGCCGCCGATCAGCGAAATGCAGATCAGGCCCAGCAGCACCAGAAAGCGCCGTTCCCGATTCAGGCGCGATGTTTGTTCGTTCATTACCGGTTCCTTCGATGGAAAGTGGCAGCGTGGTCCGCCTGCCCTGGCGCAAGTCTACACGCTGGGCGGGGCCTGTGAGCGTGTCGAGGAAGCGGCGTGATAGCGCTGCGCAGGGCTATCCGGTGTGGCTGAGACCGGCCAGAACGAGGTCGGTTCAACGGCGGGCGGCAAAAAACCACTGCCCGAGCGCCGCGCAGGGGTTAGCCCCTCGACACCCGGGAGTGAAGGATACCGTGATTAAAGGATGATTAAGAATGAAAGCGGCGCTGGTGCTTTCATCTTTCCTTTATATATAGGCACAAAGGTGCGATGCGGGGCATGCCGCTGGAAATGCATAAGCCTGCACCGGCCCTATCGCCGGCAAGCCGGCTCCCACAGGGAACATTACAAGCCCCAAAAGCTGTTCAGTCCCTGTGGGAGCCGGCTTGCCGGCGATAGGCCCGTACAGCCGCTACATCACTCCAGCGCCGCCGCCGGCCCAAAGAACTCGTAGCGGCTCTGCTGTTCCGGCACGCCCAGGCCCCTGAGCTGGCGCTTGACCGCCGCCATGAAGCCCTTTGGCCCGAGGAAGTAAGCATCCACGTCCCGTTCACGCGGCAGCCACTCGGCCAGCAGGTCTTCGCTCAGCACACCGACGGCATCGGCCGCACTACCATCCGGCTCGGCATAGCAGTAGAAGCGCTTGAGCTGCGGGTGGCGCGCCGCCAGGCCATCGATCCAGTCGCGGAAGGCATGCACCGCACCATTGCGTGCGCAGTGAATGAAATGCACCCGACGGCCGGTTTGCAGGGCGGCCTGCAGCATCGCCAGGGTCGGGGTAATGCCCACACCGCCACTGATCAGTACCAGCGGCTTGGCACTGGCTGCCAGGGTGAAGTCACCTGCTGGCGGGAACAGTTGCAGGGTATCGCCAACCTGCAACTGGTCATGCAGGTAGTTGGACACCTTGCCGCCCGCCTCGCGCTTGACGCTGATGCGGTACTCCTTGCCGTCACACAACGCCGACAGCGAATAGTTGCGGCGCTGTTCGGCACCGTCGATGTTCAGTTTCAGGCCAATGTACTGCCCGGGCTCAGCCTTGAGCACCGGTTTGCCGTCCACAGGGGCGAAGTAGAACGAAACGATTTCGCTGCTTTCCTGTTCGCGGCGCACCAGGCGGAACTCGCGGGTCCCGCGCCAGCCACCCTCGGCCGCTTCCTTTTGCTGGTAAAGGTTTTCTTCGGCACCGATCAGGATGTCGGCCAACTGACCATAGGCAGCGCCCCAGGCCTCGATCACCGCCGGGGTGGCAATGTCCTTGCCCAGCACTTCCTCGATGGCCCGCAGCAGGCAACTGCCGACGATCGGGTAGTGCTCCGGCAGAATCTGCAGGGCGACGTGCTTGTTGATGATCTGCCCGACCAGGCCACCCAGTTGCTCCAGCTGGTCGATGTGACGGGCATACATCAGCACGCCGTTGGCCAGCGCGCGCGGCTGGTCGCCGCTGGCCTGGTGGGCCTGGTTGAACAGCGGACGCACCTCCGGGTACTCGCTGAGCATCATCTTGTAGAAGTGAGTGGTCAGCGCTTCCCCCCCGCTTTCCAGCAGGGGGACGGTGGCCTTGATGATCGCGCGTTGGTCGGCATTGAGCATTACGGTGACTCCTGGGCCTAGGGCTTAAAATGACTGCCTGGATCCTTACAGCAATCGTGCCAACCTTAATTTCCAATTAAATCAGTCACTTGCGTATTGCCATGTCAAAACGACTCACCACGACGTATAGTCATATCGACCTAATGGAGTCCATATGACCTCAAAGCCATTGCTCACCACGTTGCTGCCATTGGTCAGCGACCTGTCCCGCGAACTACCCGACCAGGAGCGCTACCGCCGCCTGTTGCAGGCCATGCGCAGCCTGTTGCCATGCGATGCCGCCGCGCTGCTGCGCCTGGACGGGGAATGGCTGGTGCCACTGGCCGTGGACGGGCTGAGCCCCGATACCCTCGGCCGGCGGTTCCGGGTGAGCGAACACCCGCGCTTCCAGGTCCTGCTCAGCCGCCCGGAGCCCACCCGCTTCGCCAGCGATTCCGAGCTGCCCGACCCCTACGATGGCCTGGTGACCGCGGTCGCGGCCTCGCTCGAAGTTCACGACTGCATGGGCTGCCCGCTGATGGTCGATGAGCGCCCATGGGGCCTGGTCACCCTCGATGCGCTGACGCCGGGGCAGTTCCAGAGCCTGGAGCTGGACGCCCTGCAAGCTTTCGCCAGCCTGGCCGCCGCGACCGTAACCGTGGCCGAGCGTATCCAACACCTGGCCCTGCGCGCCGAAGACGAACATCACCGCGCCGAAATCTACCGCCAGGCCAGTGGCCAGAACCAGGAGCTGATCGGCCAAAGCCCGGCCCACAAACGCCTGGTGGAAGAGATCCGCCTGGTCGGTGGCAGCGACCTGACCGTACTGATCACCGGCGAGACCGGTGTTGGCAAGGAGCTGGTGGCACAAGCCCTGCACCAGGCCAGTAGCCGCGCCAACCAGCCGCTGGTCAGCCTCAATTGCGCAGCCCTGCCGGACACACTGGTGGAAAGTGAGCTGTTCGGCCATGTGCGCGGGGCCTTCACCGGCGCGCACGGCGAGCGCCGCGGCAAGTTCGAACTGGCCAACGGCGGCACGCTGTTCCTCGACGAAGTCGGCGAACTGCCGCTGACCGTGCAGGCCAAGCTGCTGCGCGTTTTGCAAAGCGGTCAGTTGCAACGCCTGGGGTCGGACCGCGAGCACCGCGTGGACGTGCGCCTGATCGCCGCCACCAACCGTGACCTGGCGGCCGAGGTGCGCAACGGCAACTTCCGCGCCGACTTCTATCACCGCCTCAGCGTGTACCCGCTGCAGGTACCGCCACTGCGCGAACGTGGGCGTGATGTGCTGCTATTGGCCGGCTACTTCCTCGAACAGAACCGTTCGCGCCTGGGCCTGAACAGCCTGCGCCTGAGCAGTGAGGCCCAGGCCGCGCTGCTGGCGTATGCCTGGCCTGGCAACGTGCGCGAACTGGAACACCTGATCGGCCGTTCGGCGCTCAAGGCGCTGGGCCAACACCCCGACCGACCACGTATCCTGACCCTTGAGGCCAGCGACCTGGACGTGCGTACAACGGCACCGGCGGCCGCAGCCACGCCCCTCCCTGCCCCGCCGCTGTCGCTAGCCAACCTGCCCGAGGGTGGCCTGCGCGAGGCCGTCGACACCTACCAGCGCCAGGTGATCGAAGCGTGCCTGCAACGGCATCAGGACAACTGGGCAGCAGCGGCGCGCGAGCTGGGTCTGGACCGTGCCAACCTCAGCCGATTGGCCCGTCGGCTGGGGCTTCGCTGAGGTTTATCTACAAAAGGATTAACCCAGAAAGCCATCTGGTTGCTTCCCGCCTGGCTGCTATATCTCCCTAACCACCCCACTCTCGGCTGCCTGGTCGAGGCTGTGCGTAACACCCCTGCACGGGTCCTGTTACTGCGGTTGTAGCCCGATAACGGGCTGGGGGTTCCGGACACCAGCAGGGAGCATCCATGGACAACATCGTCGTCGCCGATAAGCAAACTGAAGTCGCCACTCAGAGCGCCTGGGGCAATATCAATCTCAAAGGGCCAGGCGTCGTGCAGATGCCCGTGGCTCCCGATCAGCTGGCCACCGTCACCCAGCGCGGGCAGGACTTGGTCCTCACCCTCAAGTCCGGGGAAAAAATCACCATCGGCAATTTCTTCGCAGTGGACCAGGCCGGTGTCGGCAGCGACATTGTCTTCGTTGGCGAGGACGGCACCCTGTGGCACGCCCAGTACAATGCGGCGGCATTCGAGGGCTTCACCTTCGAAGACGTAAACTCCCTGGATGAGCTGGTTGCAGGCCTGGGTACCGCTGGCAGCGCCATGCCCACCTGGGCGATTGCCGGGCTCAGCCTGCTCGGTGCCGGCGGTGCGGCGGCGGCGGCCGGCAGCGGGGGTGGCGGTGGCGGGGGTGGCTCCGACCCGGACACTACCCCACCGGCCACGCCCATCGACCTGTTGGTATCGCCCGATGGCCTGCGCCTGAGCGGCCGTGCCGAAGCCGGCTCGACGGTAACCGTACGCGGGGCCGACGGCGCGGTGCTGGGCACTGCCGTAGCCGGCGCCGACGGCCAGTTCAGCATCACCCTGCAACCTGCGCAAACCGATGGTCAGGCCCTGGAGGTCAGTGCCAGCGATGCTGCCGGAAATGTTTCACCACCGGCCAGCATCAATGCGCCAGACATCGACACGCCCGACACCACGGCCCCCGACCAGCCGAGCGACCTGGCCCTTGCCAACGGCGTTACCCTCAGCGGTCGCGGCGAGCCGGGTGCCACCGTACAGGTGCGCGATACTGCCGGTAACCTGATCGGCAGCGGCGTGGTCAACGCCGACGGCACTTTCAGCCTCACCCTTTCCCCCGCACAAGCCAACGGTGAAGCCCTGGACATACGCCAGGTAGATGCCGCCGGCAACAGCTCGACACCCTTGGCGTTCACAGCCCCGGATATCACCGCCCCGGCTGCGCCGAGCGCACTGGTGATCAGCGAGGACGGTACGGTACTCACCGGCCGTGCCGAACCCGGCAGCACCGTACGTATCCTCGCCGCCGACGGCAGCGAGCTGGGCACCGCAGTGGTCGGCGCCACGGGCGTATTCAGCATCACCCTCAGCCCGGCGCAAGTGGATGGCCAAACACTGCAAGCCACGGCCACCGACGCAGCTGGCAACACCTCTACCGCCAGTTCGGTGACCGCGCCGAGCGTCGACGGCGGCGACACCACCCCACCCGAAGCACCGAGCGACCTGGCCATCGGCCTGGCCGGCAGCCAGCTCAGCGGCCGTGGCGAAGCCGGCAGCACCGTGCAGGTGCGTGATGCCGCAGGCACGGTCATCGCAACCGGCACCGTCGGCGCGGATGGCACCTTCGCCATTACCCTGGACCCGGCCGTCAAGGATGGCAGCACCCTGCAAGTCACCCTCACCGACGCTGCCGGCAACGTGTCGCAGCCAGGCGCAGTGACGTCGCCCGACCTGCTGCCACCGGCACAGCCCACCGACCTGGCACTGGCGGACGGCGTGACCTTCACCGGCCGCGGCGAACCGGGTGCTACCGTACAGGTGCGCGACGCTGCCGGTAACCTGCTCGGCTCGGCGGAGGTCAACCAGGACGGAACGTTCAGCCTCAACCTGTCCCCTGCCCAGGCCAACGGTGAAGCGCTTGACGTACGCCTGGTCGACGCCGCCGGCAACAGCTCGACGCCCCTGCAATTCAACGCCCCGGACATTACTGCGCCGGATGCCGTAAGCGATATCCTGGTCGGTGCGGGCGGCACCAGCCTCAGTGGCCATGGCGAAGCAGGGGCTTCTGTGGAAGTGCGGGATGCCGACGGCAACCTGCTGGGTCGTGGCCTGGTCACGGCCAACGGCACCTTCCTGATCGACCTCGACCCGGCCGTGCAACCCGGCGACCAGCTGACCCTGCTGCAAGTGGACCCCAGCGGCAACGCCTCGGTGGCCGTCGAGTACGATGTACCCCTCACCCCTGCCCCGGCCAGCCCCAGCGGGCTGGCCATCGATGCCGATGGCACTACCCTCACAGGCAGCGCCCCTGCCGGCAGCCGAGTGGAAGTACGCGATGCCAGCGGCACGCTGATTGGCAGCGCCACAGCCAACGCCGACGGCAGCTTCAGTATCGAACTCACCCCTGCCCAGGCCAACGGCGAACTGCTGGACGTACTGGCCCTCGATGCCGAGGGCGTGTCCTCCGTGCCCACCCAGATCACCGCGCCCGATATCACGGCACCCGCGGCACCTGCCGAGCTGGCAGTCAGTGCCGACGGCAGCGTGATCACCGGCCGCGCCGAACCCGGCAGCACCGTGCGCATCGTCGCAGCCGATGGTACCGAACTGGGCAGCGCCGTGGTCGGCCCGACCGGGGTGTTCAGCATCGAGCTGGCCCCACCACAAACCGACGGTGAAGTGCTGCAAGCCACCGCCACCGATGCGGCGGGCAACACCTCAGCCACCAGCGCGGTGACCGCGCCGGACCTCGATGGGGTCGATACCACACCACCAGCAGCGCCGACCGACCTGGCCATAGCGCTGGCCGGAAGCCAGCTGAGCGGGCGTGGCGAACCGGGCGCCAGCGTGCAAGTGCGTGATGCGGCCGGGAATATCCTGGCCACCGGCAGCGTAGGTGCCGACGGCAGCTTCACCATCACCCTGGACCCGCCGGTGAACGACGGCAGTGCCCTGCAAGTGACCCTGACCGATGTTGCCGGCAACCAGTCACCCCCCGGCTCGGTCACCTCACCCGACCTGCAACCACCTGCGCCGCCAACCGAATTGGCCCTGCTTGGTGGGGTCACCTTCAATGGCCGCGGCGAGCCCGGCGCCACCGTGCAGGTGCGCGACGCGGCTGGCACCCTTATCGGCAGCGGCGTGGTGGGTGCGGACGGAGCGTTCAGCCTGTCCTTGTCACCTGCCCAGGCCAATGGCGAGGCCCTGGATGTGCGCCTGGTCGATGCTGCCGGCAACAGCTCGACACCGCTGGCATTCACCGCACCCGACACCACGCCACCGGCGGCTGTGAGCAACATCGTGGTCGGCGCCGATGGCCTGGCGCTGAGTGGGCGTGGTGAAGCCGGCGCCACCGTTGAAGTGCGAGATGCCGACGGCACCGTGATCGGCAGCGGCGTGGTCAGCGCTAACGGTACCTTCCTGATCGACCTCGAACCGGCCGTGCAGCCCGGCGCGCAACTGAGCCTGGTACAGACCGACCCGAGTGGCAATGCCTCCGAGGCGCTGCAGTTCGCAGTGCCGACCACGCCTGCGCCCGCCAGCCCCAGCGACCTGGTGGTTGCCGAAGATGGCAGCAGCATCAGCGGCACCGCGCCGGCTGGCACCCGTGTGGAGGTCCATGATGCCAATGGCACGCTGCTTGGCAGTGGGGTTGCAGGCGACGATGGCAGCTTCACCGTCACCCTCGACCCCGCCCAGGCCAATGGCGAACTGCTGGATGTGGTGGCCATCGATGGCAGCGGTGCTTCGTCCCTTCCAGCCCAGATCTCGGCACCGGACATCACCCCACCGGTCACCCCCAGCGAGTTGCTGATCAGCGCCGACGGCAGCGTGGTCACCGGCCGCGCAGAAGTCGGCAGCACCGTACGCGTGCTGGCGGCCGATGGCACCACGGTGCTTGGCACCGCGGTAGTCGGTGCCACCGGCAGCTTCAGCATCACCCTCGACCCCGCCCAGGTGAACGGCGAGTTGCTGCAAGTTACCGCTACCGATAATGCCGGCAATGCTTCTGCGGCCGGCACCGTCACCGCCCCAGACATTGACGGTGGCGACAACACACCACCGCTGGCACCCACAGACCTGGTGATCGGCCTGGCCGGCGGCCAGCTGAGCGGTCGCGGCGAACCCGGCACCCGCGTGGAGGTGCGTGACGCCCAAGGTAATGTGCTGGCCAACGGCACGGTCAACCCGGATGGCAGCTTCGTCCTCACCCTGAGCCCAGCCGTCAACGACGGCAGCGCCCTGCAAGTGACCCTGACCGACGCTGCCGGCAACGTTTCGCAACCTGGCACGGTTACCGCACCGGACCTGCAGGCCCCGGCCCAGCCGACCGACCTGGCCCTGGCCGATGGCATCACCTTCACTGGCCGTGGCGAACCTGGCGCCACCGTGCAGGTGCGCAATGCGGATGGCACCCTTATCGGCAGCGGCGTGGTCGGTGCGGACGGGGCGTTCAGCCTGTCCTTGTCACCTGCCCAAGCCAATGGCGAAGCCCTGGATGTGCGCCTGGTCGATGCTGCCGGCAACAGCTCGATGCCGCTGGCATTCACCGCACCCGACACCACGCCACCGGCGGCTGTGAGCGACATCGTGGTCGGTGCCGATGGCCTGGCGCTGAGTGGGCGTGGCGAAGCCGGCGCCACCGTTGAAGTGCGCAATGCCGACGGCACCGTGATCGGCAGCGGCGTGGTCGCTGCCAATGGCGTTTTCCTGATCGACCTGAATCCCGGCGCGCAGCCCGGCGCTCAGTTGAGCCTGGTGCAAACCGACCCGAGCGGTAATACCTCCGAAGCGCTGCAGTTCGAGGTGCCGGTCACCCCTGCCCCTGCCAGCCCGAGCGACCTGATAGTGGCCGAAGATGGCAGCAGCATCAGCGGCGCCGCGCCGGCCGGCAGCCGTGTGGAGGTCTACGGCGCCGACGGAACGCTGGTTGGCAGTGTGCAGGTTGGCCAGGACGGCACCTTCACGGTCATTCTCAACCCGGCCCAGGCCAATGGCGAACTGCTGGAGGTGGTGGCCATCGATGGCAGCGGTGCTTCGTCCCTTCCAGCCCAGGTCTCCGCACCGGACATCACCCCACCGGTCACCCCCAGCGAGCTGGTAATCAGCGCCGACGGCAGCGTGGTCACCGGCCGCGCAGAAGTTGGCAGCACCGTACGCGTGCTGGCGGCCGATGGCACCACTGTGCTTGGCACCGCGGTAGTCGGTGCCACCGGCAGCTTCAGCATTACCCTGGACCCCGCCCAGTTGAACGGCGAGGTGCTGCAAGTTACCGCTACCGATGCCGCCGGCAATGCTTCTACGGCCGGCACCGTTACCGCACCAGACATTGACGGTGGCGACAACACGCCACCGGAAGCCGCCACCAACCTGCTTGTCGGCCTGGCCGGTGCCCAGCTCAGCGGCCGCGGTGAAGCCGGTGCCAGCGTGCAAGTGCGCGACGCCCAGGGCAACGTGCTGGCAAACGGCACGGTCAACCCGGATGGCAGCTTCACCCTGGCCTTGGAACCTGCAGTCAAGGACGGCAGCACCTTGCAAGTGGTGCTGACCGACGCCGCCGGCAATTCCTCCGCCCCTGCGTCGGTGGTAACACCGGACCTGCAGGCGCCCGCGCAGCCCACCGGTCTGGCGCTGGTCGACGGCGTCACCCTCAGCGGTAGCGGCGAGCCAGGCGCCAGCGTGCAGGTGCGCGATACCGCGGGCACCCTGCTGGGCAGCGCTCAGGTCAACGACGACGGCACGTTCAGCGTGACCCTGACCCCAGCACAGGCCAATGGCGAAGTGCTGGACATTCGCCTGGTGGATGCTGCCGGCAACATTTCCTCGCCACTGCAGTACCAGGCGCCAGACATCACTGCGCCGGCGCAGGTCAGCGATATCGTGGTCGGCGCCGATGGCCTGGCCTTGAGCGGGCGTGGCGAAGCCGGCGCTACCGTGCAGGTGCGCGACGCCAACGGCACCCTGATCGGCAGCGGCGTGGTGACCGCGAACGGCACCTTCCTGCTCGACCTCGACCCGGCCGCGTTGCCGGGTGAACGCTTGAGCCTGGTTCAGACCGACCCGAGCGGCAACGCCTCGCTGGCGCTGGACTATGACGTGCCGCTGGTAACCATACCGCTCAGCCCAAGCGACCTGGTGGTCGCCGAAGACGGTACCAGCGTCAGTGGCTCGGCCCCCGTGGGCAGCCGCGTGGAAGTGCATGATGCCGAGGGTGCGCTGATCGGTAGCGTGGTGGTCGGCGCCGAAGGCACCTTCACCGTGGTCCTCAACCCGGCCCAGGCCAATGGCCAACTGCTGGATGTGGTAGCCATCGACAACAACGGCACCTCGTCGCTGCCGGTACAGGTCAGCGCACCAGACATCACGCCACCGGTGGCGCCAAGCGAACTGGCCATTGCCGCCGACGGCACCGCCGTCAGCGGCCGTGCCGAACCTGGCAGCACCGTGCGCGTGCTGGCGGCCGATGGCAGCACCGTACTTGGCACCGTGGTAGTAGGCGCCAGTGGTGCGTTTGAAATCACCCTTAGCCCTGCCCAGGTGGCGGGCGAACAGTTGCAAGTGGTTGCTACCGACGCAGCCGGCAATGCCTCGCAGGCCGGCACCCTTACCGCACCGGTCATCGACAACGGCGGCGACACCACGCCACCAGAGCCTGCCACCAACCTGGCAATCAGCAATGACGGCCGCACCGTGTCGGGCCGCGGCGAAGCCGGCACCACCGTAGAGGTACGCAACGACCAGGGCCAGCTGCTGGTCAGCGGCACCGTGCAGCAGGACGGCAGTTTCAACGTTACCCTGCCCACCCCGGTGGTGGATGGCTCGTCACTGCAAGTGACCTTGACCGATGCTGCTGGCAACGTGTCCAGCCCAAGCCCGCTGACCGCACCGGATCAGGTGGCGCCATTGCAACCCACCGACCTGGCGCTGGTCGATGGCGCCAGCCTGACCGGCAATGCCGAGGCCGGTGCCCGGGTAGAGGTACGCGACGCTGCTGGCAACGTGATCGGCAGTACCCTCGCCGAAGCGGATGGCAGTTTCAGCCTCACCCTCGAACCGGCGCAGGCCAATGGCGAAACGGTCAGCGTGCGGGTGACCGACGCCGCAGGCAACACCTCTCTGCCGTTGAGCTACGTAACCCCGGACATCACCCCGCCCGGCATTATCAGCAATGTGGTGCTGGGTGCTGGCAGCCTGGTCGTTTCCGGCCGCGGTGAAGCGGGTGCCACGGTAGAAATCCGGGATGGCAATGGCAACGTGATCGGCACCGGGGTGGTCGCAGCGAATGGCACCTTCCTGATCGACCTCGACAGCCCACTGGCCGCAGGCGACACCATTGCGTTGCAACAGACCGATGCCGCCGGCAACCCTTCGGTTGCCCTGACGGTCATCGTACCGGCCATTGCCGTGCCGGACAGCCCGGCCGGGCTGGTGGTAGCTGCCGATGGCAGCGCCATCAGTGGTACGGCCCCGGCTGGCAGCCTGGTGGAAGTGCGGGATGCCCAAGGCGGTGTGCTGGGTAGCGTGCAAGTCGGCAACGACGGCAGCTTCAACATCCCCCTCAGCCCTGCCCAGGCGAACGGCGAGCTGCTGGATGTGGTAGCCATCGACGCGGATGGCAACAGCTCACTGCCGACCCAGATCAGCGCACCGGACATCACCCCGCCCAACGAGGCCAGCGAGTTGCAACTGAGCAACGATGGCAGCGTATTGACCGGCCGTGGCGAACCCGGCACCAGCGTGCAGGTGGTGGACGCCCAGGGCAACGTACTGGGCAATGCCCAGGTGGGCGCCGATGGCGTGATCAGCGTGGTCCTGAACCCGGCGCAAACCGATGGCCAGGAGCTGGACGTGGTGCTGCGTGACGCCGCTGGCAACAGCTCGACCGCCACCGTTATCGCACCTGACCTGGATGGCCCGCTGCAACCGTCGGGTCTGGCCATCGACAGCGCCGGCATCCACCTCACCGGCCAGGGCCAGAGCGGCTCGCTGGTCACCGTGCGCGATGCCGACGGCAATGTGCTGGGGACCGCCACCGTGGGCGGGGACGGGCGCTTCGACGTCACCCTCAGCGCACCGCAGCGCAATGGCGAAAGCCTGACCGTGGAAGCCACCGACAGCCAAGGCAACAGCGCCGGGCCAGTGGACTTCACCGCACCAGACAGTACCCCGCCGCAAGCAGTGACCAACCCGGCCATCGATGGCGACGGCGTCACGGTCACCGGCAACGGTGAACCGGGTGCGACCGTGACCGTACGCGGGCCGGACGGCAGCGTACTGGGCAGCATCGTGGTAGGCGCCGGTGGTGCGTTCGAAATCAGCCTCGATACCCCGCAAACCAACGGTCAGGCCCTGACCGTCGAGCAGCGCGACGCCAGTGGCAACCTGTCGACCGCGGTCGATCTGTCGGCACCGGATACCCAGGCCCCCGACACCCCCACCGGCCTGGTACTGGCGGGTGACGGTGGCAGCCTGAGCGGTAGCGGCGAGCCGGGGGCGCAGGTAACCGTGACCGGCGCCGGCGGCGCCGTGCTGGGCACTGCCACGGTACAAACGGACGGCAGCTTCCAGGTGACCATCGACCCACCGCAGCTCAATGGCCAGACCTTGGCCGTCACCCAGGCGGACGCGACCGGCAATACCTCCACCGCCGGCAGCGTCACCGCGCCGGACCTGGAAGCTCCGGTAGCCGCTGAAGGCCTAGGCATCAATGGCACGGGCACGGCACTCACCGGCCAGGCCGAACCAGGCAGTACCGTGGAGGTGCGCAACGGCGCTGGCGACCTGCTGGGCACCGCGCAGGTGGACGAGGACGGCAGCTTCAGCGTGCCCCTTGCCCCCGCCCAGACCAACGGCGAAACCGTGTCCGTGGTGGTGATCGACGCCGGCGGCAACACGTCGCCATCCGTGGCGTTCACCGCCGACGACAGCACCGCACCGCAAGCACCGGGTGGCCTGACCATAAGCGCGGGCGGCAATACCCTTCAGGGCACGGGCGAAGCGGGCAGCACCGTGGAGGTACGCAACGCCGCCGGCGACCTGCTGGGTAGTGTGGTGGTGCCGGTTGGCGGCAGCTTCACTGTCGCGGTCAGCCCGGCCCAGCTCGATGGCCAGGCGCTGCAGGTGACCTTGACCGATGTGGCGGGCAATGTCTCCGACAGCACCCCGATCACTGCACCCGACCTCACCCCGCCGGCCCTGCCCACCGGGGTGGTGGTCAGCGAAGACGGCAGCACGGTCAGCGGCAATGCACCGGGCGCTGATACCGTGACGGTGCGTGACGGCGCAGGCGTGGAAACCACGGTTGAAGTGAACCCCGACGGCAGCTTCAACGTGCCACTGCCAACCCCGCAGAACAACGGCGAAAGCGTGACCGTGATCGTCACCGACCCGGCGGGCAACAGCTCGGCACCGGTTACCGTTACCGCACCCGACACCACCGACCCGGAACCTGCCAGCGGCGTGACTGTGAGCCCCGACGGCAGCAGCGTTGGCGGCACTGCAGAGCCGGGCAGCACCGTGGTCATCCGTAACCCGGACAACAGTGACCGCGGCACCACCACCGCAGGGCCGGATGGTACCTTCGTGGTGGTCATCGACCCGGCCGGCAACGAATCCGACGGTGTGACCCTGACTGGTCCGACCGGCAGCGAAGTGGCCACCCCGGCGGACCTGGCCATCAGCGCCGACGGCTTCGTGCTGACGGGTACCGGTACCGTGGGTGCGTTGATCACCGTGACATCCGCCGGTACCACGCTGGGCACCGCGACGGTGGGCAGCGATGGTGTCTTCCGGGTGTTCTTCAGCAACGCCCAGCTCAATGCACAGACCTTGCAGGTCAGCGCACGGATAGGCACCGACGGCCAGCCATCGGTACCGGCCACCGTGGTCGCCAACGATACCACTGCACCCGAAGCCCCGAGCGCCACCATCGACCGCACCGGCAGCACGCTGACCGGCCAAGGCGAAGTGGGCGCCAACGTGCGGGTCACCGACGCCCAGGGCAATGTGCTGGGTAGCGGCGTGGTCGGCAGCAATGGCCTGTACAGCATCACTCTGTCGCCGGCGGCCGCCAACGGCCAGAACCTGATCGTCACCCAGGCCGATGCTGCGGGTAACGTGTCGCTGGCCGCCAGCCTGCAGGCACCTGACCTGCAGGCCCCTGCCGCCGCCAGCAACCTCAGCCTGAACGCCGCCGCCACCGTGGTCAGCGGCCAGGGCGAAGCCGGTGCCAGTGTCACTGTGCGCGATGCCAGTGGCGCCATTCTGGCTACCGGCACCGTCAACCAAAGCGGCCAGTTCCAGATCACCCTGCCCAGCGCGCAAGTCAGCGGCAGCCCGCTGCAGGTCACCCTCAGTGATGCCGCAGGCAACGTATCAGGCCCCGCCAGCCTGGCTACCCCGGATCGCACGCCACCTGCCGCCATTGTCGACCCGCTGCTCAGTGCCGACGGCAGGCAGCTTTCCGGTAGCGGTGAAGTGGGCGCTACGGTACAGGTCAGCAATGCCGCCGGTACTGTGCTGGGTAGCGCTACGGTGGGCGCCGATGGCCGCTTCACCGTGACGTTCGACACGCCGCAAAACAGTGGTCAGGCCATTGGCGTGGCGCAAATAGACGCCGCCGGCAATACCTCGCCAGCGGTGACCGTGGCCACGCCAGACCTGACCCCGCCAGCACCGCTGACCAATGTGGTGCTGAACAACAACGGCCTGACCCTCAGTGGCCTGGGCGAAGCCGGCGCCAGCGTGACCGTGCGCGGGCCTGACGGCACCATCATCGGCACCGGCCTGGTCGCGGCCAACGGCAGCTTCAGCCTGACCTTGACCACTGCCCAGCTCAACGCCCAGCAACTGAGCGTGACCCAGACCGATGCCGGCAACAACACCTCCAGCGCCGTGGCGGTGACCGCACCGGACTTCACCCCGCCAGCAGCACCCACGGCATTGGCCCTGTCGGCGACCGGGCTGCAACTGACCGGTAACGCCGAAGCCGGCAGCACCGTGACCGTCCGCGATGCCGGCGGCAGTGTGCTGGGCAGCGCGGTGGCCAGCAGCAATGGCACTTTCCAGGTCACGTTGAACAGTGCCCAGACCAACGGCCAGACCCTGCAGGTAACCGCCACCGATGCGGCGGGCAATGTATCGCCAGCGGCGCCGTACACGGCCGCCGATACCACGCCGCCCGCGGCGGTCGGCAACCTGGCGGTGTCTGCCGACGGCGCGACCCTTACCGGCCAGGGCGAAGCAGGTGCGACGGTCACCGTACGCGCCCCGGACGCAACCGTACTGGGTACCGCAACCGTGGCCGCCGATGGCAGCTTCAGCGTGGCCTTGTCACCTGCGGCGCTCACCGGTGAACGCCTGGGCGTGGTGCAAACCGATGCCGCGCAAAACGCCTCGCCTGAGCAAAACGTGACTGCGCCGGGCATTCTGGCCCCCGCCACGCCAGACAACCTGTTGCTGGCTGCAGACGGTCTATCGGTCACCGGCACCGCCACAGCGGGCAGCACGGTCACTGTCTACGGCCCCAACGGCGCGGTGCTGGGCAGCAGCCCGGTCGCCAACGACGGCACCTTCACCGTCAACCTGGGCAGTGCCCAGGCCAATGGCGAAGTGCTGCATGTGAGCGCAATGGCCAGCGATGGCAGCCTGTCGCTGCCGGCCACCTTGCAGGCGCCGGACACTACGGCGCCACAACCGCTCAGCAACCTGGTGCTGTCCAGCGACGGCCTGGTCCTGACCGGGCGCGGCGAACCAGGCGCCACCGTTACCGTGGTCGGTGAAGGCGGTATCGACCTGGGCACGGCAGTGGTCGATGCCAGTGGCAACTTCAGCGCCACCCTGGGCAGCGTCCAGCTCAACGGCGAACAGCTCAGCGCCAGCCAGGCCGATGCCGCCGGCAACGAGTCCAACAGCGTCAGCATCACCGCCCCTGACCGCTTGGCACCGGATGCCGCCGCAGACCTGGCATTCGCCGGGGGCGGCAGCCTGCTCAACGGTAGCGGCGAGGCCGGCGCCAGCGTGTGGGTAATGGCTGCCGATGGCAGCGTGCTGGGCACGGCCGTGGTGCGCGCCGACGGCAGCTTCCAGGTCGTGCTCGCCTCGCCGCAAGCCAACGGCCAGCCGCTACAGGTGCTCCTGACCGATGCGGCCGGCAACCAGTCGGCCGCCAGCCCCATAACCGCGCCAGACACTACGCCACCTGCGGCGCCGAGCGACCTGGCGGTTTCCGGCGATGGTGTCACCCTGACCGGCCGCGGCGAAGTCGGCGCCGAGGTGACCGTGACCGACCCGAGCGGCGCCCCGATCGGCAGCGCCATCGTCGATGCCAGCGGGCACTTCACCATTACCCTGAACCCGGCACTGGGCAACGCCGAGCTGCTCAGCTTCACCCAGGCCGACGCCGCCGGTAACGTGTCGGCAGCAGCGACCCTGCAGACCCCAGACTTCACCCCACCTGCACCGCTCACCCAGGTGGTGATCAACGCCGACGGCAGTGTGGTCACTGGCCTGGGTGAGGCCGGCGCCACCGTGATCGTGAGCAACGCCGCCGGTACCGTTCTGGGAACCGGTACGGTGCTGGCCGACGGCAGCTTCAGCGTCGAGTTGTCGCCTGCACAGATCGACAACCAGGTGCTGTCGGTACTGCAGGCCGATCCGCCCGGCAACGTCAGCGCGCCCGTCAGCGTGCAGGCGCCGGACTTCACGCCCCCCGCTGCTGCAACCGAGTTGCGGCTCAATACGGCAGGCGATGTGCTGACCGGGGTTGGCGAAGCGGGTACCACGGTGCGCGTCTATGTGGGTACAACGCAAATCGGCACCACCACGGTCGCTGCCGACGGCACCTTCAGCGTCGGCCTGGACACCGCCCAGCTCAATGGCCAGCAGGTGCAGGTAACCCTCACCGACGCCAGTGACAACGTGTCGCCGATCAGTACCGTCACGGCAGTCGACGTAACGCCGCCGGCCATCGTCATTGCCAGCATCAACGACAGCGGTACCCAGTTGATCGGCACCGCCGAGGCCGGTACCCGGGTCACGGTGATAAACAACAACGGTGACCTGCTGGGCCAGGTGACGGTCGACCTGGATGGCACCTTCGTCCTCGGTTTGAGCCAGCCTCAGATCAACGGCGAAACGCTGACCATCATTGCCCAGGACGCCACCGGTAACCCGTCGCCCCCCCTGGAGCTGAGCGCCCCCGACCTGACCGCACCGGTGCAGCCAAGCGACTTGCTGCTGAACCCGGCCGGTACGTCGATGACCGGCACTGCCGAGGCCGGCACGCTGATCACCGTGCGTGGCCCGGACAACACCCTTGTGGGCCAAGTGGAAGTCGGTGCCGACGGGCGCTTCACCGTGCCCATCAGCCCGGCGCAGAACAACGGCCAGTTGCTCAGCGTGGTGTCTACCGACGACGCCGGCAACGTCTCGGTTGCTGCGCCCTACCAGGCCAACGACACCTCGCCACCTGACTTGGTGACCAACCTGGCAATCAACAACAGCTTCAACGTACTCACCGGCAAGGGCGAGGCCAATGCCACGGTCACCGTCAGCCTGGGCGGCAGCGTGATAGGCACTGGCACGGTAGACGGCGCTGGCAACTTCCAGATCAACCTGACGCCGGCGGCAGGCTCGCTGGCAACGCTGGCCATCACCCAGTCCGACGGCACCAATACGTCGGCGGTGGCGACCTATGTCACGCCGCTGGTGGCTCCGCCAACACCGCCGACCAACGTGACGCTGGGCAGCGACGGCCTGACCTTGTCGGGTAACGCGCCCAGCGGCGTCGGCATCCGTGTCTACGATGACGCAGGCAACCTGATCGGTACCGGTGGCGCGACATTGAACGGTACCTTTACGCTGACGCTCAACTCGGCACAGCTCAACGGCGAGTACCTGCAGGTCACCGCCGTGGCCCTGGTGGGCGGCGAGTCGCAACCCACCTTCTTGCAGGCAGCTGATAGCACAGCACCGGCCGACCCGCTGGTGACCAGCCTGTCGACCAACGGCCTGGTGCTGAGCGGTACCGGCGAGGCCGGTGCCACGGTGACCGTGCGCGATGCCGGTGGCAATCTGCTGGGCAGCGCCGTGGTCAATGGCGGTGGTGTGTACACCGTCAACCTCAACGCCGCGCAGCTCAATGGCCAGGTATTGGCGGTGAGCCAGGCCGACGCTGCGGGCAATACGTCCGGCAGCACCCGCTACACCGCTGCCGACCTGCAACCGCCTGCGCTACCGACCAATGTCACCATCAACGGCGCGGGGACTGTGGTGACCGGTAATGGTGAAGCCGGCGCCACCGTCACCGTGCAAGGCGCCAACGGTCCGGTGGGCAGTGCAGTGGTGCAAGCCGACGGCACCTTCAGCGTCACCCTGACCACGCCACAGAACGACGGGCAATTGCTGGTGGTGCGCCAGGCGGACGCTGCGGGCAACCTGTCCAGCAGCGTCAACCTCAACGCCCCGGACACCACCCCGCCGGCGGCGCCGCTGGCCACCATCAATACCAACGGCACAATGGTCAGTGGCTCTGGCCAGGTTGGCAGCACGGTTACCGTGCGCAACAGTGCCGGGACCGTGCTGGGTACGGCAACCGTGGGCAGCACCGGCCTGTTCGTGGTCAGCCTGAATGCCGCGCAGATCGACAACCAGGCACTGAGCGTCACCCTCACCGACAGTGCCGGCAACGTGTCTACCGGTACCACCCTGACCGCCCCGGACCTGACCCCGCCTGCTGCGGCCGCCAACCTGGCGATCAGTGCCGACGGCAGCACCCTGACCGGTACCGGTGAAGTGGGTGCCACGGTGACCGTGCGCAGCGCCAGCGGCACCGTGCTGCAAACCGCCACCGTGCAAGCCGATGGCAGCTTTACCGTGACCCTCAGCCCCCCTCAGGACAACGGGCAGGTGCTTGCGGTGACACTGAGCGACCCACGCGGCAACGTGTCGGGCAACGCCAACATCACTGCACCGGATGTGGATGCCAACGCCCCGGTCATCGCCAGCGATAACCTCGCCACGGCGACGGTCGACCTGGCCGCGGTCACCGCCAGCAGGACCTACACCGACAGCTTCACCACCCTGCTGGCAGGGTTCACCAAGACCTACACCTGGACGGTAGCCGCCGGCACCACGGCCGACCCCACGCTGACCCTGACCACCAGCAGTGCACTGGCCCTGCTGGACAACACCACCTTCACCCTGCAGGTGAAGAATGCCAGCGGAACCTGGGTCACGCTGGCCACCGGTAACAGCCAGGGCTTGCTGGACCTGATCCTGTTGCCGTTGGGCCAAGGCCTGCGAGTCGACATCGGGGAGCTGCAGGCGGGCGATTACCGCCTGACGGTGGGCAGCGGCGGCATTGGCCTGATCACCAATGTCAGCACCTCGCTGGATATCACCTCCACCAGCCTGACCGAGTTCACCGGTACTGGCACAGCCACCTCTGGCAACGTCATCACCGACGTGGGCACCGATGGCGTGGTGGATGCGCGGGGCCCGGACAGCGCCGCGGTGCTGCAGGTGCTCAAAGGGGGCAGCTACGTCTCGGCCGGCAGTGCCACCACGGTGCAAGGCCTGTACGGCACGCTGGTGATCCGCGGCGACGGCAGCTACACCTACACGCCAAACGGCAGCCCCGCCAGCGTCGGCAAAGTGGATGTGTTCAGCTACCAGCTGGTGCACCCCAACGGCCTGTCCGACAGCGCCAACCTGTATGTGCGCATCGATAGCCCACAAGCCACGGAAGTCTGGAGCGACAGTAACTACGCGGCGCAAGCCACGGTACTTGACGCAGTCAATGACGTAGGCTTCAGCAACCTGACCCTGGCCAACCGGGTAGACACCAGCAGCAGTACGCTGGGCTCGTTGACCCTGCCGCTGATCGGCAGCCGCCAGGCCACCTACACTACCACGGTGGCTGCCGATACCACGGCTAACCTGCAAGTGGTACTCAATTCCACCAACCTGCTAAGCCTGCTCAACGGCACCACCCTTGAACTGCTCAAGCTCAACCCGGCCACGGGCCAGTACGTGCTGGTGCAATCGGTAGGCGGTGGCTCGTTGATCAGCCTGTTGGGCGGTGGCGCAGGGTATACCTTCCAGAACCAGGGCGCCGGCACCTACCACGTGCGGGTGACCGCTGGCGGCATTGGCCTGGCCAGCTCGATCACCACCAGTGTCAATGCCACCACCACGCATCTGAACGAGTTCGTGGTCAGTGGCGCTACGGCGGCCACCGGCAACCTGCTGGCGGACGATACCCTGGGTTCGGCACTGACCGTGCTGAGCGTGCTGACCGCAGCCAACACCTACACCATACCCGGCTACAACGGGGTGAGCGTGGCGGGCACCTATGGCACCTTGCTGGTGCAGGCCGATGGCAGCTACACCTACACCCTCAACTCGGGGGTCAGCGCCGCAGCGGTCGGCCAGCACGATACCTTCACCTACGAGCTGACCCACCCTAACGGCAGTACCGACACGGCAACGTTGACCATCAACCTGGACAATGCCGCTGGCCTGGTCAGCACCACGTCGCTGCTGGCCGACAGCGGTGAAGAGGCAGTCGCCCTGGCCAGTGTCGCCGCTGTCAGCGATGTGGTTGCTGGCAGCGACGGCAACGACCACCTGGTGGGCAGCCAGGGCGGGCACAACACGCTTGAAGGTGGTGCCGGTGACGACACCCTGGTGATCGTCGACCAGAACTTCGCCAGCGTCGACGGTGGCACGGGTACCGACACCCTGCAATGGGGTGGCGGCGATGTCAGCATCGACCTAGGCAACCTGGTCGGCCGCGTGCACGGCATCGAGGCCATCGACCTCAACGACACCAGCGCGGTGGCCCTGACACTCAACCTGGCCGACGTGGTGGCCATCACCGAAACCGGCACCGACACGTTGATCATCAAGGGCGACAACCATGACTCGGTGCACATGACTGACAACTGGAACCTGGTCGGCAACCAGACCGCCGACGGGATCGACTATAACCAATACACGGCCCAGGAGGACCCGAGCCACCACCTGTGGGTACAGAACGGCATTCACGTCGTCTGAGGCCGCGGCAAACCCGCCGGGCAAACGCCCGGCGGCATGGACGACCAGCAGTAAGGGAACTATGTGAAGCGAAGCAGTCCGCTGTCACCGTTGTTGCTTGGAGCCTGCGGGCTCCTGGCCCTGAATCTCCAACCGGTTGCCCAGGCAGCCGATGATATAGACCCCCACCTGCGCCACATCGGGCCATCGCTGCTACGCGATGCGCCCGCGGCGGTGCCTGCGCGGCCACCCACCGGCATGGCCCCGGTCGCCAGTGGCGAGCGCCTGGGCCTGACCGAGGCGGTGTTGCAGGCCGCGCAATGGCACCCCAGCATCGCCGAAGCGATCGGCAACCTGTACAAACAGGGCGAAGGCATCAACGTCGCCCGCGCGGGTTACTACCCGCAGATTTCCGGCGGTATCCGCACCGGTTATGACACCGGCTACGGGGGCGATCGCAACAGCCAGGCCCTCAACCTGTCGCTCAAGCAGATGCTCTACGATTTCGGCAAGGTCGACAGCGCCGTCAACGCGGCGCAGGCCGCCGCCGCGCGGGCCCAGGCCAATATCCTGCTGGTGGTGGACGACCTGGCCCGTGACACCGCCTATGCCTGGATCGAAACCCGCCGCTACGAACAGTTGATGGCCATTGCCCGCGAACAGATCCGCGGGGTGGGCGACATTGCCGGGATGGCTCGCCAGCGCAGCGACATGGGCGCCAGCACCCGCTCCGACGTGGTACAGGCCGAATCCCGCGTGGAAAGCGCCCGAGCCACCCTGGAGGAGTACCAGTCGCAATACGAGCGCTGGCGCTCCACCCTGGCCGCGCTGATGGGCCGCGTGACCCCGCCGGCCCTGGCCGAGCAGTCGCCTGCGGCGTTGAACCAGGCCTGCAAGCGGCCTGCGCAAGGCGATGATCGCCTGCCGGCCGTGCTGATGGCCCTGGCCCAGCGTGCGCAAGGCCAGGCAGAGCTGGCCCAGGCCAAGGCCGAGGCCTACCCGACCGTGTCGCTGCAGCCCCAGGTCAACCATTACCTGGACAACGACTACAACCGCGACAACTCACGTATGGACCGCACCCAGGCGGGCATCTACCTCAACGTCGAGGTACCGATCTACCAAGGTGGTGCGATCAGCGCCCGCAGCCGCGCTGCCAGCCACGCCTTGAGCGCCGCCGACTCCGCCGAAGATGCCGCACGCCTGCAGGCACGGCGTGGCCTGGCCGAGGCCCAGGCACAAACCTCCGGGCTGGGCCGCCGGCTGAGTTCGCTGGAAGCGCGCCAGGTCAGCATCCAGGAGGCGCGCATGCTCTATGGCCGCCAGTATCTGGACCTGGGCACACGGCCCCTGCTCGACCTGCTCAACGCCGAGCAGGAGATCTACCAGTCACGGTTCGAACTTGCCGGCACCCGCTCCGACCTGCTGCGCCTGGATGTCGACTGCCTGTACAACACCGGCGCGCTGCGCGCGGCCTTTGGCCTTGAGGGGCGCAACCTGCAAGGTGTGGAGATCCAGCCATGAGCGATTCGATCAATGTAACCCTGCCCACCCAGCCAGCGGCAGCAGCGCCGGACGCGCCGAACCGGCCAGACCTGGGGCCGTGGCTGGAGGTGATGCTGCAGGTGGCGCACCACTACCGTCTGGACGTGTCGCCCCAGCGTATTCGCCTGGCGGCGGTGGAGGATGCCCGGCCGCTGGACGAAATTCTTCGCCACATGGCCCGCCAGGCCGGCCTGGCACTGCGCTTCGTGCGCTTCGATGCCAAGGGCCTGCGGCAATGGCGTACACCGCTGGTACTGGAGCTGGACGATGGCCAGTTGGCCGTGGTCGAGGCAGTCACCGAAGAAGATGACCTGGCGGTGGTGTTCGCCGGTGACCAGGGCCTGACCACACGCCTGCCCCGCGACACGCTCAAGGGCCGCATCACCCGGGTTGCGCTGTTGCGCCCGGCGCGACCACTGCGCGATGTACGCACCGATGACTACACCGCCCCCTACGACCGCCACTGGTTCGCCCGTATCGTGCTGCGCGACCTGCGCCCCTACGGGCAGGTGATGGTCGCCTCGCTGGTGGCCAACGTGCTGGCGCTGGCCGGGGTGCTGTTTTCGATGCAGGTCTACGACCGTGTGATCCCGGCAGAATCGCTGCCCACCTTGTACGTGCTGTTCGGCGGCGTGGTGCTGGCGCTGGTGTTCGACTTCAGCATGCGCCTGCTGCGCTTGAAGGTCACCGACCTGCTCGGCAAGCGCGCCGACCTGCGGGTGAGTGACCTGGTCTATGGCCATGCCTTGCGCCTGCGCAACTCGGTGCGGCCGAAGTCCACCGGCTCGTTCATTTCGCAACTGCGCGAGCTGGAGTCGATCCGTGACCTGATCACCTCCAGTACTGCCACGGCGTTGGCCGACCTGCCGTTCTTCCTGCTGTTCTTGTTCGTGTTCTGGCTGATCGGCGGCGTGCTGGTGTTCATCCCGCTGGTGGCGCTGCTGGCCATGCTGCTGCCAGGCTTGCTGGCGCAGCGGCGCCTGGCGCGGCTGGCCAACGCCTCGATGCGCGAGTCGGCGTTGCGCAACGCCATGCTGGTGGAAAGCATTCAAGGCCTGGACGAAATCAAGGCGCTGCAGGCCGAAGCACGCTTCGAGCGCCAGTGGAACCAGTACAACGCAGCCTGTGCACACACCAACCTGCGCCTGCGCACGCTCACCAACGGCCTGGTGACCTGGACCCAGAACGTGCAAGGTGCCGTGTTTGCCGTGGTTATCGTGGTCGGTGCACCGATGGTGATCGCCGGCGACCTTACCACCGGTAGCCTGGTGGCGGCGTCGATGCTGTCGTCGCGAATGATGGCGCCGCTGGCCCAGCTGACCCATGTGCTGACCCGCTGGCAGCAGGCCAAGGTCGCCCTGCAAGGCCTGGACAAACTGATGCAGTCGGCGGTCGACCACCCCGAAGGCGAAGCGCGCGTGCACCTGCCGGCAATCCGCGGTGAATACCGCCTGCGCCAGGCCAACTTCCGCTACAGCGAAGAATCCCCCCCGGTGCTCAACATTGGCCAACTGGATATTCAGCCGGGCGAACGCATTGCAGTGCTCGGCCGCAACGGTGCGGGCAAGTCCACCCTGCTGCAGGCGTTGGGCGGGGCCATGGACCTGGTACAGGGCGAGGTCAGCCTGGACGGCATCGCCCTGGCCCACCTCGACCCTGCGGACCTGCGCCGCGACGTAGGCCTGCTGCCGCAGTACGCGCGGCTGTTCCACGGCACCCTGCGGGAAAACCTGACCCTCGGCGCCGGCCAGGCCAGCGACCAGGAACTGGTGGCCGCGCTGGCTGCCACCGGGGCGCTGGACTTTGTCCGCCGCCTGCCCAAGGGCATGGACCACCTGATCCTCGAAGGCGGTCTGGGCCTGTCTGGCGGCCAGCGCCAGGCGCTGGTGCTGTCGCGCCTGCTGGTGCGCCAGCCACAGGTGCTGCTGCTGGATGAACCCACGGCATCGCTGGACGACATGACCGAGCGCAAACTGCTGGATAACCTGGAGCGCTTCTGCCAGGGCCGCACGCTGGTGATCGCTACCCACCGCCTGAGCGTGCTGCAACGGGTCGAGCGCATCGTGGTGCTCGACGGCGGGCGCATCGTGATCGATGACACCCGCGATGCCGCATTGGCCAAATTGCAAGGAGCGCAGGCATGAGCAACCACGAACTCCCGGCATCCTACCTGGACGGGCAGGACGACCAGGCCGTTTTCCGCGCCGGGCGCATCATCACCCTCAGCGCGCTGATGCTGGCCGCGTTCCTGGCCTGGGCCGCCTGGTTCGAGGTGACCGAGGTTTCCACCGGCACCGGCAAGGTCATCCCCAGCTCCCGGGAGCAGGTGATCCAGTCGTTCGAAGGGGGTATCGTCGCGCAGATGAACGTGGCCGAAGGCGACCTGGTCGAGCGCGGCCAGGTACTGGCCCAGCTCGACCCGACCAAGACGGCCTCCAGCGTGGGCGAAAGCGAGGCCAAGTACCGCGCCGCCAAGGCCAGCCAGGCCCGGCTGCAGGCCGAGGTGACCGGCAAGCCGCTGGTCTTCCCGGCCAGCCTGCGCGACTCGCCCGAGCTGATCGAAGCGGAAACGGCGCTGTACCAGACACGCCGCCGCGGCCTGGAGCAGACCCTGGCCGGCATCGAGGATTCGCTGAGGCTGGTGCGCAGCGAGCTGAAGATCACCGAAAACCTGGCGAAAATGGGCGCCTCCAGCCGGGTCGAGGTCATCCGCCTGAACCGCCAGCGTTCGGAGCTTGAACTCAAAGCCAACGAGGCCCGGTCCGACTACCTGGTGCGCGCCCGGGAGGAGCTGGCCAAGGCCAGCGCCGAGGCCGACAGCCTGTCAGAGGTGATCCGCGGGCGCAGCGACTCGCTCACCCGCCTGACCCTGCGTTCGCCGGTGCGCGGCATCGTCAAGGACATCGAGGTGAACACCCTGGGCGGCGTGGTACAGCCCGGGGGCCAGGTGATGAAGATCGTGCCGATGGACGAGCGCCTGCTGATCGAAACCCGCATCGCCCCCCGCGACATTGCCTTCATCCACCCCGACCAGGCGGCCAAGGTCAAGATCAGTGCCTATGACTATTCGGTGTATGGCGGGCTGGATGGCAAGGTGGTGGGTATTTCGCCGGATACCTTGCAAGACGAGGTGAAACCGGAAATCTACTACTACCGCGTGTTCATCCGTACCGAGCAGGACAGCCTGAAGAACAAGGCCGGCAAGCACTTCGCGATTGTCCCGGGCATGATTGCCACGGTGGATATCCGCACTGGCGAGAAAACCATCCTCGATTACCTGATCAAGCCGCTGAACCGGGCCAAGGAGGCCCTGCGCGAGCGCTGATCCACACTGCTGCCAAGCGCTGGCCCTTGTAGGAGCGGCCTCGTGTCGCGAAAGGGCTGCAAAGCAGCCCCT
>Ga0308166_1001254_pt1 | contig 27872 bp, 23 predicted proteins | sample PhyCR2_2_FD_202137 | JGI IMG/M metagenome (GOLD analysis project Ga0308166, IMG submission 202137) | Phyllosphere microbial communities from UC Gill Tract Community Farm, Albany, California, United States - DLSLCC.R2 | ecosystem: Host-associated > Plants > Phyllosphere > Unclassified | place... | reverse complement strand
TCATGGGTAAAGGATGTTAAAAAGTGTTCACCATGTCCTTGAACACCTGTCTACCATGTCCCCGGTCTGTACACTCCCACAGGGAGAGGGAACAGTCCGTGCCACCAGCAATATCGCCTTCAACCTGACTATCGGCGAACGCAAACAGCCAGTCTTCCTGCAAAACTAACCTCCCCAAAAACAAAAAAGGGAGCCGAATAATCAGCCCCCTTCTTCAAATCAACCGCTCAACCCAAACTCAAGCCGCCAACGTCGCCCCACCATCGATCACAATATCCTGCATCGTGATATGGCTAGCCCGGTCAGACGCCAGAAACAGGATCGCATCGGCAATTTCCTGCGGCTGGGCAATCTTGCCCAACGGGATCCCCAACTTAAACTGGTCGGGGAAACCCTTGATCATATTGCTTTCTCCGTGTTCATCCTGCCACATCCCTCGCAGCATCGGGGTATTGGTCGAACCGGGGGAAACCAGGTTACTGCGTACACCATAAGGCGCCATTTCCAGCCCCACGGTTTGACACAGGCTACGCATAGCGGCCTTGGAGGCGCAGTAGGCCGCCATGCCAACACGTGGCACATGGGCCGCGTTAGAGGCAATGCTCACGATGGCCCCCTGCTTCTGGCGGCGGAACACCGGCAAGGTATGACGGAACAGGTTAAAGGCACCACCTGCGTTCACCGCCATACAGGCCAGCCAGTCCGCATTGCTGGTTTCATCGGTGAGCCCCATGCGCAGAACGCCAGCCCCATTGACCAACACGTCCAACCGCTCATGTTCCGCCAATAAACGCTGGCAAACGCTCTCTACCGCATCGGCATCAGTGATATCCAGTACCTCGGTGCGGAACGGGTAGTCCAGATCGCCAAAATGCAGATCGAAGCCGATAACCTCGGCCCCACTCTGTGCAAATGCCAATGCGGTTTGATAACCAATCCCCGCCCCGGCACCGGTCACCCAAACGCGTTTACCACTAAATTCCTGTTCTCTACCCATCAGGATTTCCTCTCGGAAAGCAACGCCCACCAGCTATCGATCGTCGGTGATTTGGCCAGCGCGATAAAATCGATATCTTCACGAATTTTACGCCAGCGGGTTGCCAACTCCATGATACGCACCGAGTCCAGACCGTAATCGATCAAGTTTTCATCATTGCCGATGTCTTCGCTATCTTCATCGAGCAATGGGATAATTTGCTGGCGCAACGCATCGATGCTGGCAATACCAGGGAGCAGATCGGCGGTAGTCACCACCCGACCACAGCGCCCGGCGGTGTAACGCAGGGCCATCAGGTGTTCCTCACGGGAGAAGTCCGCCAGACCGTCGGCCACCATAAACGGCTTGATGTTACGCATAAAGGCGTCGATAGCCGTGGTCATACAGCCAATATGCGCGTAGACGCCACAGATAATCAGCTGATCGCGCCCACTTTCTTGCAGGATCTCTTGCAGCGGCGAGCGGTGGAACGCGCTGTAACGCCACTTCACCAACACCGTGTCGTCAGCATCCGGCGCCAATTCGCTGACCACCGCCTGCTGCTCTGGATGCTTGTTCAGCCCCGGCCCCCACATATCATTCAACAAGGCACGGTCTTCATCACTTTGCTGGTTAGGCTGCGCGGTATAAAACACCGGGATACCCTGCTGCTTGCAGTAGCGGCGCAGAGCGGCGATGTTCTCGACCACCTGTTTGATCAGCGGGCTATCTTCACCCCAGAAATTGAGGAAATATTGCTGCATGTCGTGGATCAGCAGTGCTGCGCGCTGTGGCTCGAAGGCCCAGTTAACCTTGTTAACCGGCAGTTCGCTCGGCGTTGGCAACGCATAATCGTTAAGTTTAGGGATCGCCATGACTTATTCTCCTTTGGCCTGAGCCAGTTGTTGCGCTTCCAGGCGTTCACGCAGCAGTTTTTTATCGACTTTACCGACCGGGGTTAACGGTAGTGACTCCACCTGAATAAAGCGGTCGGGCAATTTAAATTCGGCCACGCCCTGCTCACGCAGATGGCGGCGCAGTACCACGGGTTTGACGGCCTCGTGAGCGATGACAAAGGCACAGCTTTTTTCACCCATCAGATCGTCCGGCATCGACACCAGCGCGGCGTTAATCACCGCCGGGTGGCGCAGCAGCAGGTTTTCAATTTCTTCTGCAGCAATCTTTTCACCACCGCGGTTGATTTGGTCTTTCTGCCGCCCTTGTACCTGCACATAGCCGTCCGCCGTCAGGCTGATCAGATCGCCGGAACAGTAGAAACCGTTCTCGTCAAAGGCTTCGGCATTATGCTCAGGGCTTTGGTAATAGCCGCGGAAGGTGTATGGCCCACGCGTCATCAAACGGCCCGCTTCCCCTACCGGCAGCGGATTACCTTGTTCATCTGCCACCCACAGCTCGTCGTCCGGACACATTGGCGTGCCTTGGGTGGTGAGAATGTGTTGGTCGTCGTCATCCAGCAATGTGTAGTTCACCAGCCCTTCAGCCATGCCAAACACCTGCTGCAACTGGCAGCCGATCTCATTGCGTATGCGGGCCGCCAGGGTTTCCCCCAATTTGGCTCCGCCGACCTGCAGCAGCGCCAGGCTGGCTAACGGCTGATTGCTGCCCCACTCTTCGATCGCCTGCAACCACAGGGTAACCGCAGGCGGCACCAACGCGGTGACCGTGATCTGATGCTGTTCGATCAGTTTGAAACATTGGGCAGCCGCAGGATCGCTGGCAAATACCACCAGCCCGGCACCGTAAAACACCCCCAACACGCCCGGAGAACTCATTGGATAGTTGTGGGCCACCGGCAACGCACACAGATAGCGGGTAGCACTGTCAAAACGGCAAATCTCTACGCTGCGGCGAATGCTGTAGTAATAATCGTTATGGGTGCGCGGGATCAGCTTCGGCGTACCGGTGCTGCCACCGGAAAGCTGGAAAAATGCCACCCGATCGGCGGCCGTTGGCGTCGGTTCAAAAGCACCTGGATCCTCTTCCAGCCAAGCATCCAACGCCTGTTCACCTTCGGCCTGATTACGCAGCCCAACCACCCGTAGCGAAGGATGCTGTTCTCTGAACGTATCCAGGAACTGCTCCTGCGCGAACAGGGCATGTTCGCGATCGGCAATCAGCAACGCAGGTTTGATTTGACTGGCATAGGCGTTCAGTTCGCTGCGCTGATGGCTGAACAGGGCATTCACCGGCACCACGCCGATTTTCAACAAGGCAAAGAACACCACATAGAATTCAACCACGTTGCCTAGTTGAACCAACGCAGTATCACCGGATTGTAGCCCGCGCCGTAACAGGGCGGCGGCTAGACGATCGGAAAGCTGTTCCAGTTGGCGATAGCTTAAGCTGCGTTGCGGGTCGATCATGGCAATAGCGTCGTTATCTGCCTGACGGGCCAAGATGTCGGTCAACGGTCGATCGATCCAATAGCCGCGTTCGCGGTAACGGCGCGCGAACTCTTCAGGCCAGGGGGTAAAAGCAATAGTCATGGGGGACTCTCTATCCTTGATTAAGGCCAAACGCACGCAGAATGGTGCTGAGTTTGGTACCAGTTTCGTGCCATTCGGACTGCGGGGAAGAGTCCTGCACGATGCCCGCACCGGCAAACAGGCGTACCTGATTACCCTTCACGGTGCCGCAACGGATGGTGACGATCCATTCTCCGTTGCCCTCGGCGTCACACCAGCCGACGATGCCACCAAACAGCTGCCGGTCAAACGGCTCAAGCTGTTCGATGAGATCGCGAGCTGCCAGCGTTGGGGTACCGCATAATGCCGGCGTAGGGTGCAACAGGCAGGCCAGCGACAGGGCATTCTCTGCCCGGTCGGCCACTTCACCGTCGATTGGCGTCGAAAGATGCCACAGCGTGGTGGTACTGAGCAGTTCGGGGGTTGCGGGAATATGCAAATGACTGCAACGCCCAGCCAAGACCTGGCGCATGCCTTCGGTCACGATCTGGTGTTCATAGCGGTCTTTACCCGAAACCAACAGTTGTTCGCTGACGGCCCGATCCCGCAGCGGATCGCTTTCGCGCCGAGCCGAACCCGCCAGCGGGTTGGAATGGAACTGGTCGCCAAATTTACGCAGCAGCAGCTCCGGGCTGGCTCCCACCAATGCCCCCTCTGCCAGCGGCACGTGGAAATGGAAGCCGTGCGGATTCTGGGCAATGATGCGCGCCATCAGCGCTGCGTGGTCTACCGGCTTGCTGGTTTCAATGTCCAACAGGCGGGCGAGCACGACCTTATCCAATCGATCACCGCTAGTTGCCTGTACGGCATCGCTAACCATCTGCATAAACTGCGGCTGCGCTGGCAACTCGGTTTGGCGGACAATCTCAGGGATCGGTCCAGCAGCAGGCGCCAAGCTGGTCAGCAGGGTTTCACGTTCGAACCATTGCGTCTGTTGCGGGATAAACAGTGACGAGGGTTGACGAGTATCGAAAGGGATTGCGCCGCACAGCAGCGGATCCTTGATGCCTGCCTTGCGGGCCTGCGCAAATGTCTGCTGTATCGCCTGCTGGAATTGGCCCTGCAGGTCATCGCCATCCACCGCTGGCAAGGTGATGCGGGCAAAGCATCCCTGGGTGCTCAGACTGCGAAAAGGCGAGGTAAAAAAGAAACCTGAAGTCGGGGATATTGTGGCGGCCTGTGCCAGATCTACACCCTGTTGCAGGTCCTTTTGCGCAGCGCCCTTAACGGCTACGTCCATAGGTACTTCCTCTTGTTTCATTAACAATAACCAATATAATAATGATTATCATTTGTATTGCATCCGCGATAAAGTACCTGCCAGAACTGACCATGTCAATAAACGTAACCTCTTCTGCTAACCCACATTAAGGGGTAAACTTGGTGGTTTATGACCAATGAATGATAATCATTCGGATTAAAAGGATCTCACCGATGTCAATCCCCCTGCGGCTCAGCCTGGCGCTGTTTGGCCTGCTGGCGTTGAGCGTTGCCCAAGCCGAGACTCAAGCCTGGCCGCGCAGTATCGAAACCTCACACGGCGTTATCACCCTTAAACAACCTCCACAGCGCATCGTCTCCACCAGCGTGACGGTCACCGGTACGCTGTTGGCGATCGACGCTCCGGTGATCGCCAGCGGAGCCACCAGCCCAAACAACCGGCTATCGGATCGGCAGGGCTTTTTCCACCAGTGGGGAGAGATTGCGGCCAAACGTGGAGTGAAGCGGTTATATATTGGTGAACCCAACGCCGAGGCAATCGCCGGTGAGGCACCTGACCTGATTGTGATGTCCGCTACCGGGGCCGATTCTGCGGTGCGCCTGTACGATCAGCTGTCGGCCATCGCTCCGGTGCTGGTGGTGAACTACGACGATAAAAGCTGGCAGGAACTGGCCAACATCCTCGGCGTAGCGACCGGCCATGAAGCACAAGCGGAGAAGATCGTCAGCGAGTTTGATCGCCGTGAGAAAACGCTGAAACAGCAGATGACATTGCCACCACAGCCCATAACGGCACTGGTATTTCGCAGCGATGGCAAGAATGCCAACCTGTGGACCGCAGACTCATCCCAAGGGCAACTGCTGCAACAGCTAGGCTTTACCCTGGCCACTTTGCCACCAAAACTCAACGCCAGCACCAGCCAAGGGGCGCGTAAAGATATCGTCCAACTTGGCGGTGAAAACCTGGCAGAAGGCTTGAATGGGCAAACGCTGCTGTTATTCGCCAACGATGAAAGTGATGCACAGCGGCTGATGAGCAACAGTTTCCTGGCTCATCTGCCAGCGGTGGAGAATAAGCGGGTTTACCCATTGGGGAACGACACCTTCCGCCTGGATTATTACAGCGCCAGCAACTTGCTGACGCGTCTGGAAAAGCTGTTTATTTCTCCGTAGCCGCAACGGCGGGTTGGAGTTTATCGCTCTGCCCGCCCATGCTCACGTTGCGCAAACCACGCATGGCAAACGCCAGCACCACGGCCAGCAGCGCCGCACCAAAACCGAAGCTGGTAGAGCTCATCGCTGGCAGCATAAATGCCCCCATCGCGCCGAGCAGCAAGGCACCAAGCGCATCCCCTACAACGTTCTGCGCGGTCCACAGGCCGTTAATCCGGCCCAGAAACGCGTCCGGCGTCAGGTTCTGTATCAGGCCATATTGCAGCAGCGAGTTCAGCGCGCTGAGGTAGCCAAACACCACCAGGCACAACAGCGCCATACCGTACCAAGGCATCAGGCCAAACAGCCCCACGGCCACGAAAGCCGCTATCGCCGTTATCAACATCATCCAGCCCGGCCGTGCCACCTGAGCCACCCGACCACTGGTAAATGCGCCAATCGCCGCCCCTAATGGCACCGCCGCATACATGATCCCCAGGCTCTGGGTAGTGACCTGCCACATACCGGAGATGGCCGGATATAACACGCGCACCGCGCTGGCCATGGTCATCAACGCACCAATCAGCGCCACCATGCCAATCACCTTGTTCTGGAACAGGAAGGTGAAGCCGCCGATCAGCGCCCGCAACGGATGTTCACGCGGCTGCGGTGGTGGTGGCAACTGAGGCAATTTTAATAGCGGGATCAAAGTGATCAGCGTCCCCAAGGCCGCCAGCGCATAGTTCCAGCTGATACCTGCCCCAGCGATCACCAACCCGCCGATAGCGGGAGACAGGATCGACCCAAAGCGTACGGTCAGCATGCTGATGGCCCCGGCCTGCACGATATTCTCACGGCCAACGATCGCCGGTGTCGCCGCCAGCAACGCCGTCACGCCTACCGCACCAAAAAATCCGTCCCATACCGCTAGCAGATAAATCGCCGTTAGCGAAGGTGCAGGCAGCGCAGCATTGAGGCACAACCCCAGAAAGCCCACACCGCAGGTTGAGCGCGCAAACAGGATCAACCGACGGCGTTCATAGCGATCGGCCAGTACCCCGCCCATCAGCAAACCGGCAAACATTCCGCCGCCCGCCAGGGTCACCGCAAGCCCAACCAACAGAGTTGACCCAGTCAGCGCCTGGATCTGCACAGGAATGGCGATCGCCATCAGGCCCAATGCCAGGATCGAAATAAAACGGGCGCAGAATACGGCACGAAAAGCGGGGTTGGTCCTAAGCAGGCTAAAATCGAGCAAAATAGAGGGTTTATTCATTTTGTTATCACCACAACTTATATCCTTGATCTTCCACAAACAACGACACGATATTCGAGAGGCTCAGCGCTAGTGCTGGTCAGGCTGCCATGCTACCATAGATAAATACAATCAATAATGATAATAGATATCATTGATATTCAGTTAATAATGGGCTGTCATGTTCCGGCTTACACCTAATTGCTCTCCTCCGCTTCCTGACCGCAGGGGCACTCTGTTTATGGGGTTATCCCGCTCCTTCTGGCTGCGTCTGTTTGGCCTGCTGTGCGCCTTTGTCGTGCTGTTGCTGGTGATGATGCTCAGCCTGTCGCTGGGGGCTAAATCCATTCCTTTCACTAACGTCGTTGCCGCGCTGAATGGCCAATGCAGCGGCGCAGACTGCGTCATCATTACCGAAGCACGCCTGCCACGCACGCTGATCGGCGTGTTGGCTGGCATCGCACTTGGGCTGGCTGGCGCGCTGATGCAAACCCTCACCCGCAACCCGCTGGCAGACCCTGGTATCTTGGGGGTTAACTCCGGAGCCGGTTTCGCCGTGGTGTTGGGCATTACCTTCTTTGGTGCGACCGACGTCAGCCAATATCTGTGGTTCGCCTTTGCCGGTGCGCTGTTTGCCTCGCTGTTGGTGGCGCTGGTAGGCGCAATGGGCGGCAGCCGCGTTAATCCTGTACGCCTGACGCTAGCCGGGGTGGCGCTGGCCGCCGTGTTGGAAGGGATGACCACCGGCATCGCTCTGCTCAATCCTTTGGTGTTCGATCAGCTGCGTTTTTGGCAAGCTGGCACACTGGACATTCAGAATATGGCGGTAGTGCGCAGCGTCGCATTGCCAATCCTGCTGGGCACGTTGATCACTCTGTGGCTTAGCAAGGCGTTGAACAGCTTAAGTATGGGGAGTGAGCTTGCAGCGGCGCTCGGCACCGGAATTATTCGCACCCAACTGCTTGGCCTGTTAGCTATTACGCTGCTGTGTGGCGGAGCTACCGCCGCCGTTGGCCCTATCGCCTTTGTCGGGCTGATGATGCCCCACATTGCCCGGCGGCTGGCAGGGTCAGAACTCAACTGGATGCTGCCCTGGACGCTGGTTTTAACGCCTATTCTGCTACTGAGCGCTGATTTACTGGGCCGCTTTCTGGTCGCGGGGGAACTGCGGGTCTCTATCGTACTTTCCCTGATCGGCGCGCCGATGTTGATTATGTTGGTGCGCCAGCGCCGTATGTTCCGGCGGGGAGGATAAGATGAGCCTGTTGGTTTCCCGCCACATCTTTGCCAAAAAACCGTTTCGGTTGGCGCGTCCGTTGGCGACTGCCCTGCTGTTGTTATTCGCCTGCCTTGCCCTGGCGATATATGCCCTCGGTTCTGGAACCTTGCAACTCAGCGCGACGCAGGTGATCGACGCGTTACGCGGCGAAGGTCCGACCAATCTTGCGGTGATCGTCACCCAGTGGCGTTTGCCTCGCGTCGCTATGGCGTTACTGTTGGGGGCGGCACTCGGCCTGAGCGGTGCGATTTTCCAGTCACTATTGCGTAACCCACTCGGCAGCCCTGACGTTATTGGTTTCAATACGGGAGCCTATAGCGGCGTGCTGGTCGCCATCGTGCTGTTTAACAGCAGCGTTATCGGCATTACCTCTGGGGCGTTGGCCGGTGGCCTGCTTACCGCCGGGGTAGTTTATCTGTTGGCCTGGAGTAACGGGGTAGAAACCTTCCGCCTGATTATTGTCGGGATTGCCGTTCGCGCCCTGCTGCTGGCCGCCAATACCTGGATGATCATCAGCGCCTCATTGGAAGCGTCCATGACCGCTGGGCTATGGTATGCCGGATCCCTCAACGGCATCACCTGGGCGAAAAGCCTGCCGGTGCTGGCGGTACTGCTGCTGGCGTTACTGGTATTGATGACGTTGACAAGACGTATGCGGCTGCTGGAAATGGGAGATGACACCGCCTGCGCGCTCGGCGTTGGGGTTGAACGCTCCCGGCTGATGCTATTGCTGGTCGGGGTGATACTAACCGCTGCCGCCACCGCCGTGGCCGGGCCGATTTCCTTTATTGCTCTGGTCGCCCCGCAAATTGCCCGCCGCCTGTGCGCCAACCAGCATGTCTTGCTGCTCACCGCGCTGACCGGTGCCCTATTATTGCTGGCGGCCGATGTGGCAGCGCAGCGCCTGTTTATGCCTTATCAGTTGCCGGTCGGCGTGTTGACCGTCAGCATCGGTGGCATTTATCTGATTTGGTTACTAATCCGTGAGTCACGAAAAAAATGAATGCTGAAACCCCGTTAACCGCACCATTGCGTGCCGAAAACCTGACGCTGAGCTACGACAAGAAAATCGTCGCACGCGATCTTTCAGTGTCTATTCCTCACGGCGAACTGACGGTCATTATCGGGCCAAATGCCTGCGGTAAATCCACGCTGCTGCGCACCCTCAGCCGCCTGATGCAACCCCAGGCGGGCTCAGTATGGCTAAATGGCCGACAAATCCGCGAATATCCCACCAAAGAAGTCGCACGCCAACTGGGCCTGTTACCGCAAAGCTCAATTGCCCCAGGCGATATCACGGTGTTCGATCTGGTTGCCCGTGGCCGCTACCCTCATCAGAGCCTGTTCAGCCGCTGGCGCGAAGAAGACCAACAGGCAGTGGAGCAGGCCATGCGCTCAACCGGCGTGGCGCAGTTGGCCGATCAACCCGTCGATACCCTTTCCGGTGGCCAACGCCAGCGGGTGTGGATCGCCATGGTGTTGGCCCAGCAAACGCCGCTGCTGCTGCTGGATGAACCGACCACCTGGCTGGACATCACTCACCAAATCGATCTGCTGGAACTGCTGCGCCAGTTGAACCGGGTGAATCATTACACGCTGGTGGTGGTGCTGCACGATCTCAATCATGCCTGCCGCTATGCCACCCATCTGATCGCCATGCGCGACGGCAAAGTGGTGGCCGAGGGGGCACCAAAAGACATTGTAACGCCAGAGTTGATCGAGGAAGTTTACGGGCTGAAGTGCGTGATCATCGACGATCCGGTTTCGCATACGCCGCTGGTGGTGCCATTGGGGAAATAGCGGCCAGCAAACTCACAATGAAAAATCAGGCCACCGGCTGATAGCCGATGGCTCTACTGAGACTTCATCACCGTGAGCTGTTACTAACTATGGCCGTGGAAGGTTGAAAAACCGTTACTCAGGTAGCCACAGCCGTGCTCCATTTACTTGGCAGGTGCGACATCCAATACCGTTACGTTATAGACCATGGTCGATCCCGGCAGGATATCAGGGGGCAGACCTTTATCGCCGTAAGCCAAGCTTGGCGGGACGACCATCGTGATACTGCCGTGATTTTGCAGCTTCGAGATCGCCGTTCTGAATATCGGTGGATAGCTGCTCAGTAGCTGGGTGACCGAGGTGCCTGCCGCCTGCATATCCTTGACGACTTTACCGTTAATCAGGCTCTCTTTTACCGCCACGCTGACCATGTTGTTCGCGCCAATAGTTCCTTTACCGACCTTATCGATCCGGTAAAAGTAACCTAAAGCCTCTTTCTTCACCTGTTTTTGCTTGGCGAACTGCTCGATGTAAGCTGCTCCTGCCTTTTCGGTGTCCAACTTTTGCTGCTGTGCATTACGTTGCACCAACTTTTCGCTGGCATCCAAGGCCTTGTCGATCTGCTCCGGTTGCAGCTTGAGCTTGCCCGCGAAGGTATCTTGCACCCCCGCCAGCGCCAGACGGCTATCCACTTCAACTCCCTGAGCCGCTCGCTGTTTGAGCAAGGCCAACATGTCTTCTGCCAGGGAACTGCCGATGGCATAATCACGGATCTCACGCTCTGACTTCGGCTCGATGATTTCTCGTGGCTGCGTAGCCAACTGTTGCTGCAGCCGGCTGTTTTCCGCCTGTTGCTGTTCGTTGGCTACTTTCAGCATCGTCAGTTGGTTGTGCAGGCTTTCGTCCAGCGCAAGCTGCAAGATAGGTTTAGCTTCAGTCTTCGCCGTTAACTCGGCCAACGCCTTTTTCGCTTGCTCGGCCTGTTGACGACTGTCGTTCAACTCTGCCTGCAACGCCTTGTTTTCCTCGCTATTATCGGTGTGTGCTTTGGCCAGGGCAGCCAACTGTTTCTGCAACGCCGAACTCTGTTGGCGGCTTTGGTCCAGCGCCTGCTGTAGCCTACCGTTTTCGTTGGAGTTCTCACCTTTAGCCGTCGCCGCAGCCACCATATCCTGCTGCATCTGCTCCGTCGCCTGCAAATTCTCCTGCAGGGTCTTTTTCAACTGGCTAATCTCGGCGCGAGCATCCGCATCCTGCTGTGCTGCCTGACGCAACTGCTGCAGCTCTTGGTCCCGTTGGGCAAGGGCAGCATTTAGCTGTTTGATTTGCGCTTGCAGGGGCGCTGACTCGCGGGTCTGGGTCTTGGTATTGGTGGAAGGTTTACTCACTTTCCTTTCTGCGGGAGGGCTGATCTCATTGAGTTGAGAAGGGCTCAACAGCAACAACGCCGGAGCCTCGCTCTCTTGGCTGGTGATCGCTTCCAAGGCATTGATGGTGCTGGCCCTGTCATCCTTGAGTTGCTCTGCACCCAATGCGCAGCCCACCGGCAACGTCAGGCTCAAGGCCAAACCATACTTTAACCCCAACTTCATTTCACGCTCTCCATTTTGCGGATCAGTCCGTTAAGCAAGTCCTGCCCGATCTGTGTGCACAACTGATTGGTTTTATATTTATACAGTGCGTCTACCGTATTTTTGGTCAATGCGTTCACATCACCGCGTACCCCGCTGTAAAACGAGGCGTTGGCTAGCAGACTGTCAAAATTAGCCTTCCTGACGGCATAGGTCCGAGGACTAACGGTTTGCAACGCGGCAAGATCGCTCTGACACCTGCTTATAGGCGTCGGTTCTTGCGGGGATGGCGGGGTTTCAACGACAACGGGCGTAGGCTCCGCAGTCGGTGTGACAGACGAGGTGACCGGGCGTTCATTCGCGCAGCCAGCCATCAGCAGGACATTGCTGATGATCAGACAGGCAAGCAGTGGCTGCCGGTATCCACGGGGTTTCTGAAGCTGTTTCAAATTTTATTCCTTCCTGACTGGATAATGTCCGTCACCGCTGCCCGTGCGCACGCGGATCGCCTCCATTGACGGGCAATATTGCTATTGCCCGGTTGGGATGATAAGACAGGTCATACTTGGTGGCAACAGCAACAGGGCAAGTGCCGCGTTAGATCTCCTGCCACTTATCGCAGACACTCCACCAGGAAATGTTTTTTCAACGAGGACGGCTCACCGTCGTTTTTAACCTGCAGTTTGCACCACGCTTACAGTTACAGTGCCCGCAACACCCGGTTTAACAAGGGGCCTAGCACCTTGAACGAAGCCGGTGAAACGATATCCACATGCGCACAATCCAGCTCAAACACCTGCAACGTATCGACATATTCCGCCCAGGTCTGCTGCACATCCATGCCTGGTTGCAAGGTGCGCTTGGCCACAAACAGCGTCGCTTGCCCCTGGAAATGCGCCGTATGGGTGTGTGACAACAGCCTGACCGAATCCGCATAGTTGGCTTCGATATTGTCAAACATCGCGACACGCGCTTCGCCCAACGCAGGATCGAGCGTATCTTCTGATACCGCCAGGAACTGCTCGCGCTCGCGCTGTACCTCTTTGAGCACGTTGTCGTCCAGCATCACGTCCCAGTTCTGGGTTTCTGGCGGATAGGTATCCAGCAAGCCAAGGAAAGCCACCTCCTCCCCACGCGCCTGCAAACGCGCTGCGATACCTTGAGCCAACGTTCCCCCCAAGGAGTAACCGATAAAGTGATACGGGCCGTGTGGCTGTACCTGTAATACCGTGGCCAGATGCGCATCGCAGACCTGATCCATATCCTCACCCAGCGCCAATGGGCCATCCGGGCGTGGAGACTGAATGCCTACCAGCGACCAATGCTGATCGATATAACGCGGCAGCACGCTGAACTGCCAGGAGAAACCGGAAGCCGGGTGCAGGCAGAACAGCGTTGGGCCTTCGGTAACGCGCAGCGGCAACACGCTGTCAAAACCGCATTGATCGGCCTCTTCCTGCGTACGTTCTTCTGCCAATAGCTGAGCCAGTTGCTCTACTTTCGAAGCGACCATCACCTGGCCAACCGACACCGCTTTACCCAGATCGCGCCGCAACTCGGCGGCCAGGCGCATCGCCAGCAATGAATGCCCGCCCAAGGCAAAGAAATCATCATCCGCAAATACCTGCTCGCGCTGAAGCAAACGAGCGAAAACGGCAGCAATCTCGCTTTCCAACCCGGGTTCCGGCTCGCGCCCGGCCTTTCCAGCCCCGGTTTGCGGCTGTGGTAAGGCTTTGCGATCGAGCTTGCCGTTGGCACTAAGCGGCAACTCGGCCATTTCGACCAGGGCGATCGGCACCATATGCGGCGGCAAGCGATCGGCTAGCGCGGCACGTAGGGCTTCGCTATCCAGATGCACGCCGGGCTGAGGGACCAGGTAGCCTACCAGTTGCCGGGCATCGCCTCCCATCGCATCAACGACCGTGCCCTCCAATACCAAGGCATGAGCCACCGCCTGACTCACGCCCGGCAATGACAGCAGGGCGTGGTCGATCTCACTGAGTTCAATCCGCTGGCCGCGAATTTTCAGTTGGTCGTCGCTGCGGCCCAGATATTCCACCGCACCGTCTGGCAGCCAGCGGGCGACGTCACCAGTGCGATACATCCGGCCACCGTTGCCCTGCGGATCGGCGACGAAGCGGCTGGCGGTCAGGTCCGGCCTGGCCAGATAACCATGAGCCAGCTGCACGCCGGTCAGATATAGATCGCCAGCTACACCCGGTGGCACTGGGCGTAAGCGAGCGTCGAGAATACGTAAACCGGTATTCCACACCGGCAGCCCGATAGGGACATTAGCACCGGTGACAGCAGCAAGGGCGTCACCATAGGCCGGATGCCAGGTCACATCCACCGCCGCCTCGGTAGGGCCGTAGAGGTTATGCAACGGCACCTGAGTGCGGCTCTGCCACAGGCGGCACAGTTCTGCAGGTAACGCTTCTCCGCTGCAGAACACCTGACGCAGTGGCTGGCAATGGGCGATGGCGGTTGTGCTGTCCAAGGCACCAACGAATGCCGCCAGCATCGAAGGAACAAAGTGCAGGGTAGTGACTTTATGCCGATCGATTAGCGTTTGCAGTTGCTGAGGGTCGCGGTGCGCCTCCGGCGGAGCCATCACTAGCTGCGCGCCCACCATCAATGGCCAGAAGAATTCCCACACCGAGACGTCAAAGCTGCACGGCGTTTTTTGCAGCACCACATCATCTGCTGCCAGCGGGTACTGGTGCTGCATCCACAATAAACGGTTAACGATGGCCTGATGCCCAACCAGCACGCCCTTTGGCCGCCCGGTTGAGCCGGATGTAAAGATGATATAAGCCGGATGATGCGGCGTCGGGCCTTGGATCACGCTCGGTGCAGCAGCGGTGGCAACCCGTGGTGCATCGTATAACAGCACTTCCCCCTGCCCCGCAAAACGCGCCTGTTGGGAAGCATCGGTGATAATCAGGCGTGGGGCCGCGTCTTCCAGCATCATGCTGAGGCGCTCATCGGGATAGCCGGTATCCAGTGGTAAATAGGCCGCTCCCGCTTCCACTATCGCCATTAACGCCAGCGACAGGAAGACCGAACGCGGCAATGCCACCGCCACGATGTCGCCCGGCTGCACCCCCTGAGCCACCAAACGCTGGGCCAAGGCGATCACCTGTTCGCGAGTTTCGCGGTAGTTGAACCGGTGGTGCTCATCTGCCAGCGCCGGGGCATTCGGGGTCTTTTTTGCCTGCTCGGCCAACAGACCGCTGAGGGTCTGGGCTGCCACCGGATAAGCGGTGTCGTTCACCTTGGCCAGCAGCGCATGATCTTTTTCACTCAGCAAATCGGCTTCGCTCACCGGCAATGTCGGTTGGGCCGCAAACTGCCGCAGCAGCAGCGGCAAGCGCTGTAAGTGCTCCGTCAATTCGGCCAACTGATAACGCTCGGCATTGGCTAATAGCTCAATCTTCAGCGTGCCCGCCTCATCGATAAACAAGGCGATTTCCAGATCTCGCACCGGGCCAGAGGCCAGGTCGTGGGTGATCCCTTTGATACCGGCAAAATCGAGCTGGTAGTCGAACATCTTGAAGTTGAAGACGGTGCCATACAGCGGCTGGCTGTCGCCAATACGCCCCAGATCGCGCTGTACCTGTTCAGCATCATAGCGCTGATGGCGGCGGGCAAACTTCAGTTCACGGCTGATTTGTGCTGCGATATCGGCCAGCGTTGCCTGCGGCGCGACGTGCATCTCCACCGGCAATACGTTAATCACCGGCCCGGTGGCACAAAGCGCAGCCGAGCCCATGCGGCGCATAAAAATAAACCCGGCGCTGTAGCGGGTTTGACCTGTCAGACGAGCCACCCACACGGCCACCAGCGCCATCGCCATATCGGCTGCGCTGAGCTGCTGTTGCTGGCCCAGACTGACCAGTGGCGCAAGATCCTGCGCGGCACAGCGCTGTGCCAAGCGGTGAATACGCGTCGAAGGTGCCTGCCCGGCCAACGGTTGCGGGCATAGGGTAGCTGGCGGGGGCAACTGCCGTGCCTTGTTCAACCAAAAATCGGCATCGCGCTGATAACCTGGGGATTGCTGGTATTGCTGATATTCCGCCACCACATCGCTAAAAGGCGTGAACGGCGTCGGCTCCGGCTGCTCGTGCTGATATAGGCGGGTATAAATATTGGCGATACGGCGAGCGATGGCGGTAAAGCTGAAGCCATCGACCACCAGATGATGGTAACGCTGATACCAGAACCAGCGATCGTCGGCCAGACGCATCAGGATATGGCGATACAGCGGTTTGCCGCTGCTCACCCGTAATTCGGCACCAAGGTCGATCTGCATCAGCGCGTGGGCCGCCGCCTCTGCATCCGCCGAGTCGCTTAAATCAACCCATTCCGGCGCAGCCAACGGCATCGTGGCGTCGTAATACTGCATCGGCACACCGTCACGCTCAACGAAACGCAGCCTTAAGGTGTCCACTTCGGCCAGTCCCAGTGAGATCGCCTGTAGCAGGTGCTCTTTATCCAGCGGGCCGTTCAGTTCGATATAATGGGCGACCGCATAGGCATTGCCGTACGGTGAAATTTGATCGGCAACCCAAATACCGGGCTGCGCCGCCACCAATGGCAACTCAACGGTAACCTGTTGCCCGGTGGGTAAAATAGAGGTTTCTGACACGACGTTCGCTCCTGTTGTCGGTTCTTGCTGCGTCTCCATCACGCCTTACGCAGTGATGCGGGCCGCATATCCTGCCAATTCTGTTCTAGCCAGTTGACGCAGTGCTCCCGGGAAGCCGGGCCAAAAACGCTGACCCAACCGGCCGGTATGGCGCTGAAATCCGGCCACAGGCTGTAAAGCAGTTCTTCATTACGCAGGACGTAGCAAATTTGCTGCTCGTCATCGAACGGGTTTAAGGTTTCCATTACTTGCTCCTTAAGCATGAAGAGGGTTGGCGGACGGCTTCCATTCGGCACGGCGGTTGACCAGCTCCGACCAATGCGCCTGCAGACCATCGAGTAAACCGCCGCGCCAGCACAACGCATCGTGCCCGCCCTCCACCAGCCGATACTGCACCTGATGCCCGGTTTCACTTAACAGGGCCGCCATACGGTCATTCACCCGGTGGACCAGCTTTTCATGCGCCCCGGCCTCTAAAAATACCTTCAGCTTGCCGCGCGCACCCAACTGCCCGTCTTCTACCTGGCGGATCAACCAGCAGGCATCCTCGGGCACGGTGGGCAGTTGCAACATATCGCGGCGTGGCCACCAGAACGAGCCGGACTGGCTGATGGTGGCACCAAAATATTCCGGCCAGCGCAGGCCAGCATAGAGCGAACCCAAGCCACCAAAGCTTTGCCCTGCAACTACGGTGTTGGCAGCCTCACGGCTGTGCGGAGCCCAGTCGGCCAATTGCGGTAATAACTCTTCCTGTAGGGCCAACCAAAACTCATCGTTGCAGGTCAGTTCCCGTGCGCGGTGTTGCTGGTCAATCACGTCGATCAGCAGATAGACCGCCTCCGGCAGTTGGCCAGTACGCGTCAGTTGCATCAGCGGATCCCAGACCGGCATCTGATTGGCCCAGAATTGGCCGTCCAGCAAAATAGCCAATGGCCGCGCCGCCGGGTTACTTTCACCGGTGGAGTAGATCCAGACGTGGCGGGAGGTTCCCAATCGCTGGCTATGCCAGGTATGCCGTTGCAGTTTGGCAGGCGGTGCTGGCGTACAGCGGCCGCTGGTCACGGCATAGTTGTCAAAGTCCCGCCAGGCCGGTTGTTGGGGAGCCTGTGGCATATGCAAGCCGGAAAGCGTGTGCCCCCCGACTCCAGGCCAGGCGCGGTAAGGATTAAGCAGATCGTGAGTTGCGTGGGCAAACACCTGGTGCCACCAGTGGCGAATAGAAAGCATGTTGGCGTGAGAATTGTCCCCCTGCGGTTCGAAGGGACGATCCTCCATGCAGGGGATAAAGCAGTAGCTGCCGCGCCAGTCGCCTTGCAGCTCGGTTTGCCAATACCAGACGTCCGAACCTGCAAGCCGTTGCAGGCTCTGCGGGGGCGACGCTTGGTGATGATCGGTGAGGCAGTTGATATGGATCCAGACTCGTTGATAAGCCGAGGTCAGTTCGCCACCCTGAGGGTCGCGCCACAAGAACGTCACCTTCCATCGCCCATTATCCTGCGGTTCCACCAAGGGGGTACCACGCCGGGCGATATCCAGCCACCAACCGTGGCTCCCTGCATGCTTGCTCGCCAATAACGTACTGCTTGCTGGTTGTTGTTCAGTTTTCAAAACGCCCACTCATTGTGTTGTTGGCAAGGCACGCCGTGCGACTCACCGGTTCCCAAATGCCAAACGGCACAAGGAATACTATTGATAATTATTTGCATTTGCAATAGTGTATACAGGCTCGAAATAGAGCGGGCATTCTTCAACAGGGATGGATGCCGAATTATTGAGCGGGATCTTGCTGCCAGTCAGCCTGGCCTCTGGGTTTCGTTACTATTTTCGACTACACAATAAAACTACAACAAACCGTTCCGTTACCGGTTGTCACACAGCGCCGCATCAGGAAGGGTTGTTAGGTAGGAACCTCAAAATGAATCGGAAGTTATCTCGTTATTCTTTAGCCACACTCATCGGGTTAGGATTGGGCACATCTGCATTTTCCGTTACGGTCAATGCCGAGCAAACGGCCACCACCTCAGACAGCGCCGCGCTGGCTGAGAAAAGCAAAAAAGAATCCGCCTCTGAAGATGTCATCGTCGTCACCGCCGCCAAACAAAACCTTCAAGCTCCCGGCGTTTCCACCATCACTGCCGAAGAAATCCAAAGACGCCCTCCCGCCCGTGATATCAATGAGCTGATCCGTACCATGCCAGGGGTCAACCTGACCGGTAACTCCACCAGCGGCCAGCGGGGCAACAACCGCCAACTCGATATTCGTGGCATGGGGCCAGAAAATACCCTGATCCTGATCGACGGCAAACCGGCCAGCAGCCGTAACTCGGTGCGCCAAGGCTGGCGCGGCGAGCGTGATACCCGTGGCGATACTGCCTGGGTACCGCCGGAGATGATCGAGCGTATCGAGGTGCTGCGTGGCCCAGCGGCTGCCCGCTATGGTAACGGCGCGGCAGGTGGCGTGGTCAACATCATCACCAAAAAAGCTGGCCAGGACCTGCACGGTACACTGAACGGTTATTTCAACGTACCGCAACATAAGGAAGAAGGCGCCACCAAGCGTACTGATTTCAGCCTTTCCGGTCCGTTAAGCGATCAGTTGAGCTTCCGTCTGTTCGGTGGCTACAGCAAAACGCAGGCCGACGCCTGGGATATCAACCAGGGGCATCAGTCCGAGCGTACCGGCACCTATGCCAATACTTTACCTGCCGGTCGCGAAGGGGTGATCGACAAAAATATCGATGCCTTGCTGAGCTGGGAATTCGCCCACCTGCAGACCTTGGATTTCCAATATGCCTATGGCCGCCAGGGTAACCTGTACGCCGGGGATACCCAGAACACCAACACCAATGCGCTGGTGCAGAGCAACTACGGTAAAGAAACCAACCGTATGTATCGTGAAACCTATGCGGTCAATTATCGTGGCGCATGGGATAGTGGCGTTAGCACCAGCAACTACGTCCAGTTTGAGCGCACGCGCAATACTCGTTTAGCCGAAGGGTTGGCCGGGGGCCTGGAAGGGATCTTCGCCAACGACAGTTACAACACCACCCGTCTGGACGATTTCCTGGCCCACAGTGAAATCAGCATTCCGTTCGATATGTGGGTGCCACAAACCGCCACGCTGGGTACCGAGTGGAACCAACAGAAGATGAAAGATCCTTCTTCGACCACCCAATCGCTAACCGGCACTAATACCGGGGGAGCGATCCCAGGTACCGATAGTAGCAACCGCAGCCCGTATTCCTCCGCGGATATCTTCTCGCTATTTGCCGAAGATAATATCGAGCTGACCGATACCACAATGCTGACTCCAGGCCTACGTTACGATCATCACTCCATGGCCGGTAACAACTGGAGCCCGTCGCTTAACCTGTCACAGGAATTGGGCGATCTGTTTACCCTGAAAATGGGTATCGCTCGCGCCTACAAAGCACCTAACCTGTTCCAGAGCAACGGCGATTACATTCTCTACAGCAAAGGCCAGGGCTGTGCCGCCAGCGCAACGGGAACCGGCTGCTATCTGATGGGTAATGACGATCTTAAGGCCGAGAACAGCATCAACAAAGAGATCGGGCTGGAATTCCACCATGAAGGCTGGCTGGCAGGTATCACCTACTTCCGTAACGATTACCGCAACAAGATCGAAGCGGGCTATTCGCCAACGGCCTCTAACACCAGTAAAACCGATATCTATCGCTGGGAGAACGTGCCGAAAGCGGTGATCCAGGGTCTGGAAGGTACGTTGAACGTGCCGGTGAGCGAAACGGTAGCCTGGAATAATAACGCCACCTATATGATTGAGAACGAGAATAAAACCACCGGTGATTACCTGTCGATTATTCCCAAGTTCACCATCAACTCTACCCTGAGCTGGCAGGCCACGCAGGATCTGTCTTTGCAGACCACCGCGACCTGGTATGGCCGTCAAAAGCCGAAGAAATACAACTACCGTGGGGAGCCAACCACCGGGCCGGAAACTCGTGAGGTCAGCCCTTACGCAATCTTTGGCCTGAGCGGCACCTATGCGTTGACTAAAAATATCAGCGTAACAACGGGGATCGAGAACCTGTTCGACAAACGCCAGTTCCGTTCCGGTAACTCGCAAAACGTGGGTAACCCAGTCACCGGGGCCGTCAATATCTATGGAGCCGGGGCGGCAACCTATAACGAACCGGGCCGGACTTACTTTATGAGCTTGAATACCCAGTTCTAAATGTATGCTACCGAGCCAATCTCAGCGCGGCGCTTATGCCGCGCTTTTTTTTGCCGTTTTCCACACTCATCCCGATCCCGCTGCTGCCCATTTCGGGTTAGAGTAACGGTGACAAAGGAGAAATGATGGATCCACAGCAACAAATTATTGATTGGTTACGCCAAGACAGCGAACGTATGCAGATATTAGCCACCGCCCGGCGGCTCGGGCTGAACGATTGGTGCCTTGGCGCAGGCTTTGTGCGTAATCTGGTGTGGGACCGGCTGCATGGTTTTACAACCAGCACGCCGCTCAACGATATCGATGTGATCCATTTCGATGCGCGCCATAGCGATGCCGAGCGCGACCAGATGCTGGAATCGCGCCTGCTGGAATGGTCGGCACACCCTTGGTCGGTAAAGAATCAGGCGCGTATGCACCTGCGTAGTCATCGCGCGCCCTATCTCGACAGCGAAGACGCCATCAGTTACTGGACGGAGATCGAAACCGCCGTGGGTGCCAGATTGCAGGCCGATGGCAGCATCCAACTCGTCGCGCCTTTTGGCCTACAGGCGCTGTTCAACCGCAGCATCACCTTCAACCCCAAGAGCAATAACCTGGCCGCTTTCGAACAACGCGTGGTGGAGAAGCAGTGGCTCGAACTCTGGCCGCAGCTAAAGCTGGCGCCAAGGTAAAGTTTTGCCGCGATTTGCCGATACCTCTGACAAGCTACCTGGGAGGATCGCATGTCGACCAACATTACCATGATGGTGCCCATCAAGAACCCGATTGCCGGAGTCCGTGAGGTGTTTACCGCCACGGGTAAAGGCGGGGCTGCACTGATGTCGGCACCGGTTAACAATGCCCCTGAAGGGGAGAAATCCAAGAAATCCGATAATGATGCGCCAGTGACCCCAAAAGATAGCAGCGCGGCGTCACGTATTGCAGCGCTGTATAAGCAGATCCAGAACCTGCAGCAAAAGCTGATCGAACTGAAAGACTCGGGTGGCGACACTCAAGAGATCGAACAACAAAAACAGCTGATCATGAGCCAGATCGAAATGCTCCAGGCTGAGATCGCGCGCATTCAGAAACAAGAAATGGAAAAACAGCAGCAAGAGCAGATGGCCAAGGCCATGAGCGGTGATGGCGTGAACCGCCCAACCGCCGCCAACGCCGTGGACGTTTATATCTGAGATGAAGGGCGCAACAGGGCGTTACGCCCATCGACTCAGCTTTTCTTCAGGGGTTTGATCAGGTGATCCAGCCCTTCAATTTTAATCGCCAACGTCATTTCCATCAGCATTCCCAACCTGCCGTTGGGGAATTCGCCCTTACGGGCGAACCATAGCAGATACTCTTCCGGCAGGTCGATCAGCACCCTGCCCTGGTATTTGCCAAAGGGCATCACGGTGTTGGCGATTTCGATCAGGTTCTCTTTTTCCATCAGGCCCCCAGCAGGCGGATCATCTCCGCCTCGTCGATCACCTCGATCCCCAGTTCCTGTGCCTTGACCAGCTTGGAGCCGGCAGCCTCACCGGCAATCACCAGATCGGTTTTCTTGGATACGCTGCCGCTGACCTTGGCCCCCAGCGCCGTCAGCCGATCTTTGGCTTCATCGCGGGAGAGCTGGCTGAGAGATCCGGTCAGCACCACGGTTTTACCGGCAAATGGGCTGTCGATCTCTTCGGCAACTACCACCACCGGCGCAGGCCAGTTAATGCCGATTTCCGGGCTGGTCAGCTCTGCTATCACCTGCTGGTTATGTGCTTCAGCAAAGAAGTTCACCACGTGACTGGCCACCACCTCGCCCACGTCCGGCACCTGTTTTAACGCGTCCAGATCGGCCTCTCGCAGCTTCTCCAACGAGCCAAAATGCGCCGCCAGACCGGCAGCTGTAGCCTCTCCTACCTCACGAATACCCAACGCATACAGGAATCGGGCAAAGGTAGTCTGTTTGGCGTTGGTCAAGGCATTGACCAGATTCTGTGCCGATTTGGGCCCCATGCGATCCAGCCCGGTGAGAATACCGGCGGAAAGACGGAACAGATCGGCTGGCGTTTTGACATATTCTTTATCGACCAGCTGTTCGATAATTTTATCGCCCATGCCGTCAACGTCCATCGCCCTGCGGGAAACAAAGTGCTTCAACGCCTCTTTACGCTGGGCACCGCAGATCAGCCCGCCAGTACAGCGCGCAATGGCTTCGCCTTCCACCCGCTCCACATCGGAACCGCACACCGGGCAATGCAGTGGGAATACCACTTCACGCGCGTCCTGCGGGCGGCGATCTTCGATCACCCCGACCACTTTCGGGATCACATCCCCGGCACGGCGTACGATCACCGTGTCGCCGATGCGCAGGCCAAGGCGTTCGATTTCATCAGCATTATGCAGCGTGGCGTTACTGACTATCACCCCGGCGACCAAAACTGGCTCAAGGCGCGCGACCGGCGTAATCGCACCGGTACGCCCGACCTGGAACTCCACTTCCCGCACCACGGTGATCTGCTCTTGTGCCGGGAATTTGAACGCCGTAGCCCAACGCGGTGCGCGAGCAACAAAGCCCAGAGATTCTTGCAGATCGATATCGTCGATCTTCACCACCACGCCGTCGATATCAAAGCCAAGGTTGATGCGGTCCTGCTCTACCTGACGATAAAACGCCAGCACCTCATCGCTACCGGTGCAAAGCTTGACGCGATCGCTCACCGGCAAGCCCCAGGCTTTGAACTGCATAAGGCGTTGCCAATGGCTGCGCGGCAATTCGCCCCCTTCCAGCAGGCCAACGCCATAGCAGAAGAAGGTCAGCGGACGCTTGGCCGTGATACGCGGATCAAGCTGACGCAGGGAGCCTGCTGCGGCGTTACGCGGGTTGGCGAAGATTTTGCCGTCTTTGCGGCGCGCCTCTTCGTTCATCTGCTCAAAGCCGGCATGCGGCATAAAGACTTCACCACGCACTTCCACCCGGCGCGGGATATTGTCGCCGGTCAGGCGCAGCGGGATGGCGCGGATAGTGCGCACATTAGAGGTGATATTTTCCCCGGTGGTACCATCACCACGCGTGGAGGCACGCACCAGCTCGCCATCTTCATACAAAAGGCTGACGGCCAACCCGTCCAGCTTCAGCTCACAGCAGAAGGTCAGTGGCTCGTTGCTTTTCAGGCGATCCTGCACGCGCTTGTAAAACGCCAGATAGCTCTCTTCATCAAAGACGTTGTCCAACGACAGCATCGGTACTTCATGACGCACCTGATCAAACGCCGCCAAGGGGGCGGCCCCGACGCGCTGCGTCGGCGAATCGGCGGTGATCAGCTCAGGATGGGCTTCTTCCAGCTCACGCAGCTCACGCATCAGGCGATCGTATTCCACATCCGGGATCTCCGGCGCATCGAGTACGTGATACTGATATTCGTGATGGCGCAATGAGGTGCGTAGTTGATTGATTGTTTCGTTAATCGATGCCATGGCTCACCATCAAAGATAAAAAACCCCCGGCTGGCGGGGGTTCTGGATTACGGATTATGCAGTGCACAGGCAACCGGTCAGGCGTTGTTTTCCAACACTTCGCGGATGCGTGCTTTATAGGTTTCCAGCTTTTGCGGGGTCATCATGCGGCGCTCGTCGTCAAGCACCACGCCGCCCACATCGTCGGCAATACGTTGTGCCGATTGCAGCATCAGCTTGAAGTTCTGATTGGCGTCGCCGTAAGACGGCACCATCATAAACATCGATACGCCCGGCGTGGAGAAATCGGACATCATTTCCGGATCGAATGAGCCAGGCTTGACCATATTGGCCAGGCTGAACAGCACGGGGCCACTGCCTGCCGGGCTGATATGGCGATGGAAGATCCCCATTTCACCAAATTGGAAGCCCGCCTGCAGTACGCTCTGCAGCAACACCTCCCCCCCGATCACACCGCCTTGATGGGCTGCAACGTGCAGCACCAATACGGTCTCCTGCAGTTTTGCCGGTTTCAACGGTTCCGGCGCTGGCTGCGGTTCACGCACAGGCTCTGCATGCTGGAAGGCTGGCTCTGGTGCAGGAGCGGTAGCCGGAGGCATATCATCAACGCGCGGCTCACGACGCACAACAGGTTGCTGCGGCTCTTCGTCCTCGTCCTGGGCATAGTTATCCAGCAGGATGTCATCGTAATCCGGCCGCTGGGAGAGCGGCGCGGGCTGGGCTGGCCGAGGCGCAGGTTGAGCTGCTGGAGCTGGCCTTGGTGCAATCACCGGCTCTTCGCGTGCGACATCGATATGGCCCATTGATGGCTCATCCTCAACTTCTGCGCGAGTGGCACGGATACGTACCTCTCCCACGCTTTCGGCAGGATCATCAAGTGGTGTAGGTTCACGCTCATTTTTCGAGCGTTTGGCTGGGCGATCGCGAAAAAGGGACGAGCGTTCCTTACGGCTGGTCCAAAGACCATGTAATAACAACGCTATTATGGCGATCGCGCCAACAACGATTAATATCAGACGCAAATCCTGCATCATTGCTATCTCTGTTGTTCCAAGACATTGCCACCGCGGCAAACATTCACTCTTTAACTCTATTTGCCCACAGGCACAAGTGCAAGTCCGTGCTGAACTTTATGCCAATAAAGATGATTATTCGGCATTTTTTTGCTGTTTTTTCAGCCAATGTGGCTCTAGCCAGTGGAAAATCAACCCTATATGATAGCTTGGCCTGTTTAGCCAAAGAGAAAATCTTAAGATATGTCCTATGTGCCTCCCCCTGTCGGATCCACCAACGGCTTCCATTATTTTGCCCAAGGATGGCGCCTGATTTCGCGCCCGGGTATTAAACGCTATGTCGTCCTGCCGTTGCTGGTGAACGTGCTGCTGATGGGCTCTGCCTTCTGGTGGCTGTTCAGCCAACTGGGCGACTGGATCCCGAGCATGATGAGCCATGTGCCAAGCTGGCTACAGTGGCTAAGTTATTTACTCTGGCCGATGGCGGTCATTTCCGTGCTGTTGGTGTTCAGTTACCTGTTCAGTACCATCACCAACCTGATCGCCGCCCCGTTTTGCGGGCTGCTGGCGGAACAGCTCGAAGGCAGCCTGACCGGCAAACCGTTGCCGGATACCGGTATGCTCGGCGTGGTCAAAGATCTGCCGCGCATCATGTCCCGTGAATGGCGCAAGCTGATGTATTACCTGCCACGCGCGCTGGGCCTGCTGTTGCTCTACTTTATTCCGGGCATCGGCCAAACGCTGGCACCGGTGCTGTGGTTCCTGTTCAGCGCCTGGATGCTGGCCATTCAATACTGCGATTATCCGTTTGATAACCACAAGGTCAGCTTCGCCGAGATGCGCCAGGCGTTGCGGCAGCACAAAACCGACAACCTACAGTTTGGTGCGTTGGTCAGCCTGTTCACCATGATCCCCATCCTCAATCTGGTGATCCTGCCGGTGGCGGTCTGCGGTGCCACGGCGATGTGGGTCGACCGTTATCGTGCACAATTTGTTCGTCACTAACGGCTTTATTTGGGGGCGCTTCGTGCGCCCTTGCTATTGTGATTAAAACTTATTCTCTAATAACATATCGATATACCAATTCTTTACTTCCCTGCCGAGACCGTTAGCGTATGCTTTCGATGTTCCCTACATTTCATAGAGTTATAAGGACGGGCCATGAGCAAGATTTACCAAGACAACTCATTAACAATCGGCCATACGCCGCTGGTTCGTCTGAACCGTATCGGCAACGGACGCATTCTCGCCAAGGTTGAATCTCGCAACCCGAGCTTCAGCGTCAAATGCCGCATCGGTGCCAATATGATTTGGGATGCCGAAAAGCGTGGCATTCTGAGCGCAGGCAAAGAGCTGGTGGAGCCAACCAGCGGCAACACCGGTATCGCTCTGGCGTTTGTCGCCGCGGCGCGGGGTTACAAGCTCACGCTGACCATGCCGGAAACCATGAGCATCGAACGTCGTAAACTGCTCAAGGCGCTGGGTGCCAATCTGGTGCTGACCGAAGGTGCCAAAGGCATGAAAGGGGCGATCGCCAAGGCCGAAGAGATTGTGGCCACCGATCCGAACCGCTACATCCTGCTGCAACAGTTCAGCAACCCGGCCAACCCGGAAATCCACGAACAAACCACCGGCCCGGAAATCTGGGAAGATACCGATGGCGAGGTCGATGTCTTTATCGCGGGCGTCGGCACTGGCGGTACACTGACCGGCGTCAGCCGCTTTATCAAGAACACCAAGGGCAAGGCTATCACCACAGTGGCGGTTGAACCAACCGACTCACCGGTCATCAGCCAGGCATTGGCAGGCCAGGAAATCAAACCCGGCCCGCACAAAATCCAGGGCATTGGTGCCGGTTTCATTCCGGGCAACCTGGATCTGAGCCTGGTTGACCGCGTCGCGCAGATCACCAACGACGAAGCCATCAGCATGGCACGACGCCTGATGGAAGAAGAAGGCATCCTGGCCGGGATTTCTTCCGGTGCCGCCGTGGCGGCCGCCGTCAAACTTTCCGAAGAAGCCGACTTTACCGACAAGACAATTGTGGTTATTCTGCCTTCTTCAGGTGAGCGCTACTTGAGCACCGCTTTGTTTGCCGATCTGTTCACCGAACAGGAACTGCAGCAATAGCGCAAACAGTGCACAAATAGCTAAAAAAGCACCTATTCAGGTGCTTTTTTTGTGGACTGGATCAAAGTTTACACCACTCAACGATTGATTTTCACCGCTGGCTTTAGTATTTAACCGGTCAATTATTTCGATGCGCAAAATTAATCACCTTCCTGCCATTGTTTGAGCTGAATCGATTTACTCATTTGTTGCTCCAGCGAAAAACACGGCATAATGGGGAGCTGATTGAAACAACGCCAGATGCTCGGATTTTTTGATCTGAAATGCTTAAAGCGTCGTTTTATGTTGCATCCATGCTCGCCCCTGTACCATAGTCAGGCGCTAACCAGACAAGCTAAAATCACGCCGTTAGGCTAAACTTTAGCTCCACAACCTTAAATCCGATAAGTTGGGGAAACATCAATGTTCCAGCAAGAAGTGACTATCACCGCTCCGAATGGTCTGCACACTCGCCCTGCCGCTCAGTTCGTAAAAGAAGCCAAAGGCTTCGCGTCTGACATCACCGTGACTTCCAACGGCAAGAGCGCTAGCGCCAAAAGCCTGTTTAAGCTGCAAACTCTGGGCCTGACCCAAGGAACAGTAGTCACCATCGAAGCCGTTGGTGAAGACGAGCAGAAAGCCGTTGAGCACTTGGTAAAACTGATGGCAGAGCTTGAGTAATCGGCCCGTCTTTTTAGTTAACACCAGTCAAGAGTAAGGTAG
>Ga0308166_1001252_pt1 | contig 27888 bp, 23 predicted proteins | sample PhyCR2_2_FD_202137 | JGI IMG/M metagenome (GOLD analysis project Ga0308166, IMG submission 202137) | Phyllosphere microbial communities from UC Gill Tract Community Farm, Albany, California, United States - DLSLCC.R2 | ecosystem: Host-associated > Plants > Phyllosphere > Unclassified | place... | reverse complement strand
GGGCATCACGTTCTTCTTCGCGCTGTTCGCGGCAGAGGCGCTGCTGGCGGTCGTGGTCTACGCCCAGCGGCGCTGGACGGTCGGCACCGCGGTGGTCAACACCGTGCTCGCCGTGGTCTTCGCCGCATGGTCGCTCACACTGCTGCTGCAGGGAGCGTTGATCAACCCGGAGTTCCTGAGCTTCGTCTTCACCGACAACGGAGTGACCGACGAGACGATGCGCATCCTCACGGTGGTCACGGGATTCTGCCTCGTCGCCTTCCCGATCTGGGACATCGTCGACGGCTGGATCAAGACCGCTCGCGCTCGCCGCATCTGAGGCCGGAGCACAGACGGCGTCGCCTCTTCGCAGGCGGCGCCGTCTGCGTCTGCAACCCCGTCGGGAATAGGCTGGATGCTGTGACCAGCGCATTCGTCTCAGACCTGTTCGACCCGGACGAATGGGTGCTCGCGCCCGGTGCCGAGGACTACACCGACATCACGGCCCATGTGAGCACCGACGGAGGGGTCGCCCGGATCGCGTTCAACCGACCGGAGGTGCGCAACGCCTTCCGCCCGCACACCGTCGACGAGCTGTACCGCGCGCTCGACGATGCACGGCAGAACCCGCGCATCGGGGCGGTGCTGCTGACGGGCAACGGCCCGAGCCCCAAGGACGGCGGCTGGGCCTTCTGCTCCGGCGGCGATCAGCGCATCCGCGGACGCGACGGCTACAAGTACTCCGACGACGAGACGACGGTGCATGATCCGGCACGCGCCGGCCGCCTGCACATCCTCGAGGTGCAGCGTCTCATCCGCTTCATGCCCAAGGTCGTCATCGCGGTCGTCCCGGGCTGGGCGGCCGGCGGAGGGCACTCGCTGCACGTCGTCTGCGACCTCACGATCGCCTCGGCGGAGGAGGCGCGGTTCAAGCAGACCGACGCCGACGTGGGGAGCTTCGATGCGGGCTACGGCTCGGCATACATGGCGCGGCAGACGGGGCAGAAGTTCGCTCGAGAGGTGTTCTTCCTCGCCGAGGAGTATTCGGCGCAGCGCGCGTACGAGGCCGGCGCCGTGAACCGTGTCGTTCCCCATGCAGAGCTCGAGCGCGAGGCGCTGAAGATGGCGCGCACCGTGCTCACCAAATCGCCGACCGCGATCCGGATGCTGAAGTTCGCGTTCAACGCCGTCGATGACGGACTCGTGGGCCAGCAGGTGTTCGCGGGGGAGGCCACGCGGCTCGCCTACGGCACCGACGAGGCCGTCGAGGGTCGGGACTCGTTCCTCGAGAAGCGTGATCCTGACTGGACCTCCTTCCCCTGGCACTACTGACCCGGGAACGACCGAGCGGAGCGAGGACCACATGGTCGCATTGAGATCGGCGGATGCCGAGGATCCGGCCGAGCTCCGTGACGCTCTCGCACGTGCGCTCGACGGGGGCCCGGCGCTCGGATTCGGCATGCTCGGAGACGCGCCGAGCTGGGTGTCCGAGGGTACCGCTGTCGTGATCGCGACGTCGGGGTCGAGCGGCATCCCCAAACGAGTGGCCCTGAGCGGTGAGGCGCTGCGCTCGAGCGCGGCTGCCACGGCAGCGCGGATCGGTGAGGGGCGATGGCTGCTCGCCCTCCCCGCGGGCTATGTCGCGGGGCTCCAGGTCGTCGTGCGGTCACTGGTCGCCGGGACGCATCCGGTCGCTCTGAGCGGACGCTTCTCGCCCGCGTCCTTCGCCGAATCGACGCTGTCGATGCTCCGACCGTCGTCGGGAGCATCCGGTTCTCTCCCCGACCTCTACACATCCCTCGTGCCCGCGCAGCTCTCGACGCTGCTCAACGCGGCGGATGATGCGCCCGTGCGGGCCGCCCTGCAGGCGTACCGGGCGATCCTCGTCGGCGGCCAGGCGCTGCCCGAACCGCTGCGCGACCGCGCGGCCGATCTCGGAATCCGGCTGGTGCGCACCTACGGCTCCACGGAGACGAGCGGCGGATGCGTGTACGACGGCGTCCCGCTCGACACCGTCGCCGTGCGCACGGTCGGCGGCGAGCTGCGCATCGCCGGACCGATGCTCGCCGACGGGTATCTCGGAGACGGCGAGCTGACGGCGAAGAACTTCTCGCGCGACGAGCACGGCATCCGCTGGTACCACACGGGCGACCTCGGACTTCTGGACGATGGCGTGGTGCGGGTGCACGGCCGCGCCGACAACGTGATCGTCTCCGGGGGCATCAACATCTCGCTCGACCGCGTCGAAAGGCTGGTGCGTCGGGTCCCCGGGCTCACCGGAGCGGTCGTGGTGGGTGTCGAGGATGAACGCTGGGGCGAGGCCTCGGTGATCGTCGCCCCGCGTGGCGAGGCGCTGCGACGCAGCGAATCCGAGCAGCTCGCGCATGCCAGGGATGTGGTCGCGGAGGAGCTCGGCAAGCACGCCAGGCCCACGCGATTGATCCTCGTCGACGAGCTCGACGTGCTCTCGTCGGGCAAGCCCGACCGCGAGGCCATCAGGCGAGCCGTCGCCGAGCTGCACTGACCGTCGATTCGCCGAGGCAGCGGCTCTCCTGCGAGAGTGGGGCATGGCCACCTACACGCACGGACATCACGAGACCGTCCTCCGCTCTCACAGCAGTCGCACCATCGCGAACTCGGCGGAGTACCTGCGTCCGCACCTCACTGCCGGCACAAGACTTCTCGACGTCGGAGCGGGGCCCGGGAGCATCACGGTCGACTTCGCGCGAGTCGTCGGCCACGTCACGGCGACCGAGATCGATGAGAACGCGCTCTCGCTGTCGCGTGCTCTCGCCGCGAGCACGGGCCTCACGAACCTCGACTTCTCTGTCGAGGACGTGCACTCTCTGAGCTTCGCCGACGACAGCTTCGACGTCGTCCACGCGCACCAGGTGCTGCAGCACGTCGGCGATCCGGTGCAGGCGCTCCGCGAGATGCGGCGGGTCACGGCGCCGGGCGGAGTCGTCGCCGTGCGCGACGCCGACTATGCGGGATTCATCTGGTTCCCCATCCTCCCCGAGCTCGACAGCTGGCTCGACCTCTACCGACGAGCGGCGCGAGCGAACGGGGGCGAACCCGACGCGGGCCGCCGACTGCTCGCCTGGGCGCGGGCCGCCGGGTTCGACGACGTCACGGCCACCGGCTCCACCTGGACCTATGCGACGCCGGAGGACCGCGCCTGGTGGGGCGGAATGTGGGCAGACCGCATCCTCGAGTCCGCGCTCGCCCGGCAGCTGGTCGACAGCACGATGGCGACGCAGAGCGAGCTGCGGGAGATCAGCGACGCCTGGAAGCGCTGGGCCGATGACGGCGACGGCTGGTATCTGGTGCCGCACGGAGAGATCATCGCGCGCGCCTGATGCCCCGGGCGGATACATCTGCAGGCGGATGCGGGGCGCATGCCGTGCCCCGTAGCGTGGGGGAGTGATCCGCCCGCTCTCCCGCACGGCGCTGGTCCTCGACATCGTCGGGGCGGCGCTGCTCTTCGTCATCCTCACCCCGTTCTCCGTCGCCTTCTACGGGCCGGGGGCGAGTGGTGTGGGGGTCGACGGTGCAGGCGTCGCCGCAGTCGTCGTGGCTGGTCTGCTGATGTGCGGCGGCGTCGCGATCGGTCGGCTCGCGCCGGGGCTCGCACTCGTCGCCGCCTGGGCGGGTGCGATCGTCCAGATGTCGGCGAGCTTCGGCCCGCTCCCCATCGACCTGGCGATCCTGATGGTGCTCTATGCGACCGCGGCATGGGGCACTCGCCCCGTGCTCTGGTGGGGTTTCGGGTCGGCGCTCTTCGGGGGCCTCGTCGCCGCCGTCTACATGGTGGCCGTCAACGGTGTCTCCTCCGGGTCCACCGGGTGGGATCAGCTGACCACCGGCACGCTGCTTCTTGTGCTCTCGGTGCTCGCGCTCGGGTTCGCGTGGGTGTGCGGCCTGCTCTGGCGCGTGGTGCTGCGTGCGCGGAGCACCAGGTCGGCACAGCTGCAGGCGGAGTCGCTCGCGGCCGAGGAGCAGGAGCGCGTGCGCATCGCCCGTGACATGCACGACATCGTCGCGCACTCTCTCGCGGTCGTGATCGCGCAGGCGGACGGCGCCCGCTACGCCGCCGCAGCGAAGCCGGAGATGGCTACGGAGGCGCTGGGCACCATCGCCCAGACCGCACGCGGGGCGCTGAGCGATGTGCGGCTGCTGCTCACGCAGCTGCGCCACCGTCAGGGCGATGGCCCCCAACCGACGCTCGCCGACCTCGAGACCCTGTTCGCGCAGGTGCGGCAGGCGGGCATCGAGCCGCGCATCACCGTCGATCCCACGCCTCCCGGCGAACCGCCGGGAGCGATCCAGCTGGCCGTGTACCGGATCCTTCAGGAGGCGCTCACCAACGCCATCCGTCACGGCGACGGCGCGGTAGACGTGCACCTCGCCTGGCTTCCCGAGCGGGTCGACATCCAGGTGCGCAACACCGTCGGGCGGGATCAGACCCAGGGGAGTGGCGGACACGGCGTGATCGGCATGCGCGAACGCGCCCAGCTGGTCGGCGGTAGCCTTCAGGCGGAGCGTCAGGGCGTGCAGTTCGTCGTCCACGCCTCGCTCCCGATCGGAGAAGTCGCATGATCAGAGTCGTCCTCGTCGACGATCAGTCGCTCTTCCGCGCGGGCATCCGCATGCTGCTCGCATCGCAGCCCGACATCGACGTGGTCGGTGAAGCCGGAGACGGGCGGGAGGCGATCGAGCTGGTGCGCGTGACCCGACCGGACGTCGTGCTGATGGACATCAGGATGCCGGTGATGGACGGTCTCACCGCGACCGCCGAGATCCTCGGCCAGCCGGATCCGCCCAAGATCGTGATGCTGACGACCTTCGACCTCGATGAGGCGGCCGCCCGCGCGATCCGTCAGGGAGCCAGCGGCTTCCTGCTGAAGGACGCGGATCCCGAGTTCCTGCTCGCCGCGATCCGCACCGTCCACTCGGGATCGAGCGTGATCGCGGCATCCGCCACCCGCGAGCTGTTCGAGCACTTCGCCGAGGCCCCGAAACCGGTCCCCTCGCAGTTCGCGTCGCTGACCGATCGCGAGCGTGAGATCTTCGCGCTCGCCGCGAGGGGGCTGTCGAACGCCGAGATCGCCGCGCGCGAGTACCTCAGCGAGGCCACCGTGAAGACGCACATCAGTCGCATCCTGACGAAGCTCGCCCTGCGTGACCGCGTGCAGCTCGTCGTGTTCGCGTTCGAGCACGGGCTCGCCTGACTCGCAGGCGGTCGCGGGATCATCCTTGCGATGTACGCGGATGCGTCGCCAGGGCGACGCGGCGGCAGGGGAGTGCTCCGTAGCGTCGAAGCATGGAGATCACGACCACCGACCTCGGGCTCGCGGCCCGCGTCCAGCACCTCGACAAGACCTATGGCGCCGGCGAGGGAACCGTCCGCGCGCTCGACGACGTCAGCGTCGGCATCCGCCGCGGTCAGTTCACCGCGATCATGGGCCCATCCGGCTCGGGCAAGTCCACGCTCATGCACATCATGGCGGGCCTCGACACCCCCACGAACGGACGCGCCTGGATCGGAGACACCGAGATCACCGGCCTCGGCGACCTCGATCTCACGATCCTGCGCCGCCGCCGCGTCGGCTTCATCTTCCAGGCCTTCAACCTGGTGCCGACCCTCACGGCGCTCGGGAACATCATGCTGCCGTTCGAGCTCGACGGTCGCCGCCCCAGCGCGATCGAGAAGGCCCGCATCGACGGGCTGATCGAGACGCTCGGGCTGGGTTCCCGGTTGCAGCATCGTCCGCATCAGCTCTCGGGAGGGCAGCAGCAGCGCGTCGCGATCGCGAGAGCGCTCGCCACCGCGCCCGACCTCGTCTTCGCGGACGAGCCGACCGGCAACCTCGACTCCAAGACCGGGCGCGAGGTGCTGCAGCTGCTGGCCACGGCGAGCCGCGAGCACGGGCAGTCCATCGCGATGGTGACACACGACGCGATCGCCGCCAGTCATGCAGACCGCGTGCTCTTCCTCGGCGACGGACGCATCGTCGCCGACCACCCCCGCCAGAGCGCCGAGGAGATCTCGGCGTACATGCTGGCCGCCGAGGTGGCGGCATGAGCGCCGTCATCGATTCGCCGACCACCACGGTCGTGCCGCAGACCGCGGCGACCGGCCCGCGCCTGCGGTGGCTGCGCGACCGCGGCATGGGTGCGAGCGTCCTCGTCGCCGCTCTCTCCGCCGCGTTCGGGGTGGTGCTGGTCGAGACCACCGCCTACCTCGGCGCGGTCCTGCAGGCCGACCCGTTCATCGGCGACAGCGAGACCCTCGCCTTCATCGTCGGTCTGCTCTCGATCCTTCTCACGGGGGTCGCGATGTACGTCGCGGCGATCGTCACCGCCAACACGTTCTCGACGATCATCGCCGGCCGCACGCGTCAGATCGCGCTCATGCGCCTGATCGGTGCGACTGCTCGATCGCAGCGCGCGGAGGTGGGGACGCAGGGATTCGTCGTCGGCGTCATCGGTGCGGTGCTGGGCCTGCTCGCGGGTCTGGGCATCGCCGCGATCGGCGTGCAGATCGGGAGCGGTCTGATCGAGAACGTGCCGGAGGGCTTCTCGCTCGCACAGCCGTTCATCGCGCTGCCGGCCGTGGGCGTCGCCCTCACCACCTGGGCCGCCGCCTGGGTCGGATCCCGCAGGGTGCTCGCAGTCACCCCCCTGCAGGCGATCGGCGGCTCGGTCGAGCGCACCCACGACGAGGTCTCGCGCGCCGGCCGCCACATCGGCGCGTGGGTGCTGCTGGTCTCTGGCGGGATCCTCCTCGCAGCAGGCGTGGTGGTGGGACTGGTGCATCCGCTGGGTGTCGTCGTCGCCTTCTTGGGTGGGCTGCTCTCGTTCACCGGGCTCGCCCTCGGCTCGGTGCTGTTCATGCCGCCGGTGCTGCGTCTGGTGGGCCGGATGTTCGGGTCGAGCGCCACTGCGCGGCTCGCCGCCGAGAACGCCCTGCGCTACCCCGAGCGATCGTCTCGCATGGCGATCGGCGTGGTCATGGGCGTCACACTCGTCACGATGTTCGCCGTCGCGCTCGACTCGGTCAAGCAGATGCTGATCGGCCAGGTCGAGGGAGAGATCCCCGCCGAGTTCTTCACTCCCTTCGACGCATTCGCCGCCGTGATGATGGTCCTCGTGGCCGTGTCGGCGGTGATCGCCGCCGTCGGACTCGTCAACCTGCTGACGATCGGTGTCGTGCAGCGCCGCCGTGAGCTCGGTCTGCTGCGATCGATCGGTCTGTCCAACGGCCAAGTGCGTCGCATGGTGCTGCTCGAGGCCACGCACATCACGGTCGCGGCCACTCTGACGGGTCTCGTGCTCGGGATCGTCTACGGATGGATCGCGGCGCAGTCGCTGCTCGGCTCGACGCCCACCCTTCCGGACTTCGAACCGGCGGGGCTCGTCGCACCGCACGTGCCCTGGCTGCCGATCGTCATCATCGTCGCGGCCACCGCCGTGCTCACACTGGTCGCCGCAGCCACCCCGACCAGGCTCGCCACCCGGGTCGCGCCCGTCGAGGCGCTCGCCGCCGACTGATCCGAGTCGGCAGGGGAGTCGCAGTCTCCCCGCTCAGGTCCCGATGACTCGATCCGTCATCGGGACCTGAGCGCGTGCGGGCCCGTTCTAGGCTGGACGGATGCCGTCTCCGTTCGATCAGTCCACGTATCAGGTGCGCCTCGAGTGGGGCGTCGAGGGGCTCGACCGCCTCGCGTCCGCCGACGTCGTGGTGGTCGTCGACGTCCTCCGCTTCTCCTCGACGGTCGCGGATGCCGTCGCATCCGGATCCTCGGTCTCTCTCGCCGACGCTGTCGGCTGGTCCCGCAACGGTGCCGCCGTCGCGTCCCGCGCGGGGGACTCCGTGGTGCTGGTCGGCAGCCTTCGCAACGCCTCGGCCGTCGCGCGCGCGATCGCGACGCTGCAGGAGCGCCGACAGGCCAGGACGTCGGTCGCCGTCATCGCCGCGGGCGAGGCGGATGCCGCAGGAACTCTGCGCTTCGCCGTGGAGGACCACCTCGGTGCCGGCGCCGTCATCGCGGCCTTGACGGACCTCGGCATCGACCACACCGCCCCGGACGCGGCGGTCGCCGCCGAAGGATTCCGGGCCCTCACACGGGCGCTGCGGCACATGGTCAGCGCCAGCGGATCCGCGCGCGAGATCGCGGAAGGAGTCGCCGCGACCGAGCGGATCGCCACGGCGGGACTCGTCCCCACGTCGACCGGGGACGCCGCCGAACTCGATGCGCACGGGGTCGTTCCCGTGCTCCGCGACGGACTGTTCGTCGCCTTCGACTGATACGTCGACCCACTCGGCAACAGGCCGCGCACTCGGCAGCTGTTTCGGTGCCCTCGACGTAGGGTCGTGGCATGAGGTTCGTCCCCGCTCTCGTCCTCGACGCCGTCCTGGTGCTCGTCTTCGCCGTGATCGGTCGTGCGTCGCACGACGAGGACCCCGGCGGATTCCTGCTGACCGCCTGGCCCTTCATCGTCGCGCTCCTCATCGGCCACCTCGTCGCCGCGCTGCTTCCGGGCAGGCCCCGCCGACCCTGGTCGCCGGTCTGGGGCGCGGTCGTCTGGGCTGTGACGGTCATCGGCGGGATGCTCCTGCGCGTCGCTTCGGGCGACACCGCCCAGGTGGCCTTCATCATCGTCGCGATGATCGTGCTCGGAGTCTTCCTGATCGGGTGGCGCGGCGTGGCGGCACTGCTCCGGCGGCGTGCGGCGCGTGCGCGCGACGCCGGTGACACGGACGACCGGGCTGATGCACGAACGGGTGCCGCGCTCCCCGCCGATGGAGCTGACGCTGACTTCGGTTCCGACCATGGCGCTGGTTCCGACCATGGCGCCGATTCCGACCCTGGCGCGGATTCCGACCATGGCGCTGGTTCCGACCACGGCGCTGAACCGCGCTGACCCTCGACCGGGGCTGCTCAGCGTGACATCTGCGCGGCGAGCCGGGTGTCGGCCGTGATCTCGCGGCGCGTCCACTCGAACAGATAGCGTGCGTCGTACGACCGCGAGCACCGCGCGCACGACGTCGCTCGCGACGGACGCCGATGGCGATAGGTGACGTGGCCAGACGGACAGGAGCCCACCCACGGCGCGAGTTCGACCGCCGTCTCGCCATGATGGGTCGTTCCGCCGACGTAGCCGAGGTCGCGGGCCACCCGCTTCCACGCGGAACCATGAGCCGCCTCATGCCCGGCCAGCGCGTGCGCGACCTCGTGCAACAGCACCTGATGGATCTCGTCGTCGTCGAATCGCGCGGCCAGATAGCGCGACACGGTGATGCGCTTCTTGGTGTAGTCGCACTGCCCCGCACGACGCTTCGCGTGGTCGAAGCCGAACGACCAGCTGTCGTCGAGATGCAGCGTGATCAGTGCCTCGCCCCAGACGCGCACCCGGTCAAGTTCCGCCATGCGATCAGGCTAAGCCATGCCGCCGACATCGCGATGCAGGAACGCGTCAGCCCGAGACCAGCTGGGACGTACGGCGTCGTTCGGCGGCCTCGATCGCCAGAAGCACCGTCTCGAGCTCGCGATCCTCCGCGCCTGCTTCGCGGCGGAGGAAGAGCGACTGCTTGAAGCTCTCCCGAGCCGTCTCGTAGTCGCCTGCTTCGTACGCGTTCTTGCCGTGATGATGGTGCGCGAAAGCGGCGATCGACACCCAGCGCTGCCCTTCGGCTTCCGCCGCGCAGGTCGCGAGCTCCTGCTCGGCCGCCGCGTGGGCTCCGCGGTGCTGCAGGATCGTGGCGTGCAGCACGCGCGCGCGGAGCACGTCCTTGCGGGTGCCGGCCATGCGCGACTGGCGCACGGCCTCATCGGCGAGCGGGAGCGCTTCGTCGAGACGATCGAGGACCTTCAGCAGCCAGACGCGCTCGAGCAGTGCGGGAAGACTGCGCTGGCCTTCGATCTCCTCGAGCCGTGCCGCGCATTCACCGAGGTCGACCAGCTCGCGAAGGCTCTCCTGGTCGTAACCCTGGATGAAACTCATTGCTCTCCTTCCGCAGCGTCCCCCGACAAGTGTGCCTCGCGACCGCGCGCTCGTCGGGGCGGCACGCCCCACGGGCCCGCATCCGGATCGAGATCGATGCACTCAGCGCAGGAAGAGCGATGCGTCCGGCCGAGGGGATGCCACGGCATCCGCGTCTGTGACGATGCGCGCGCCCTGCACGAACGCCGTCACCTCGGCCCCCTGGGCGATCTTGGCCGGGTGGGGGCCTGCGGCGAGCATCCGCGGCAGCCACTCGGTGGGCAGCGGCGCAGCCGACGCGGCGATCACAAGATTGCCGAAGCGTCGCCCCTTCAGCACCTGGGTGTCGGCGAGGACGCCGATCTCCGCAAGCACCTCGGCGATCGTCGCGACCTGTCGGCGGGCGAACGCGAGGCCGGGGCCGTCGGCGACGTTCACGAGCAGCACGCCACCGGGGGCGAGGAGGTGTGCGAGCTCCCGGTAGAACTCCAGACTGGTCAGGTGCGCGGGCGTCTGCGCGCCCGAGTAGACGTCCGAGACGACCAGGTCGCAGCTGCCGACGATGGCTGCGGGAAGTCGCTTGACTCCCTCGCGCGCGTCACCGATCCGCAGACGGATCGCGGCGCCCTTGGGCAGCGGCAGGTGCTCGCGCACGAGAGTCGCCAGCGGTGCCTCGAGCTCGATGACCTGCTGGCGGGATCCGGGCCTGGTGGCATCGATGTAGCGGGGGATGGTCAGTGCGCCCGCGCCCAGGTGCACTGCGGTGAGGGGGCCGGACGGCAGCTGATCGATCACGGCGCCCATGCGCACGATGTACTCGAAGTGCAGATGGGTGGGGTCGTCCAGATCGACGTGCGACTGCGGGGTGTCGTCGACGATGAGCTCGAACCCGCTCGTGAACTCCGACGGCACGATGCGGGCGATACCACCGTGATCGAGTCGGGCCTGAGGATGCTCGGTGTCTCGCGCTCGCGTCCTGCCCATGCTCCGAGACTACGCGCTCACCTCGCCTGGTTGCCGACCGAGCAGGTGTCCTGATCGACGCTCTGCCCCGAGATCTCCGGAGGCAGCGTCGCCCGCGTCTCTGGCGCCTCCGTCGGCGCGACGGTCTCGGGGGCATCGGGGGTCTCCTGAGCGGGCGGGCTCGCGAGCTCGACGCTGCTGTTCGTCGCGACGTCGCCCGAGAGCGTGATCGGCTCCCCGGCGATCAGCGCCGCCCAGAGCGGCTCGGCGGCGTCGTAGTCGGGAACGACCTTGATCCCCGGGTTGTCGGGGTCGTCCAGGTTCGGGTACTGCACGAAGACGAAGTCCGAGAATCGCACATCCTTCAGCGCCAGTGCGAGCTGGGTGAGGGTGAGCGCGTTGCTGAGCGATTCGCTGGGAACGATGTTGTCGGCGACGGTGTTCATCAGCCGCAGCACGGTCGACGGATCGGTCAGCGTCTCGGCGCTGAGGATCTTCTTCGCGAGGCGCGACATGTACTGCTGCTGGTTCGAGATGCGGGCGAGGTCGCTCTCGTCGCCCACGCCGTGTCTGGTGCGGATGAAGGCGAGGGCGTCCGCTCCCGAGACGGTGTGGGTTCCCACGGGCAGATCGATTCCCGCCTGCGAGTCGCGGATGCCCTCGCCGGCGACGCACACCTCGACTCCGCCTATCGCATCGGTGATCGCGATCACGCCGTCGAAGCTGATCTTCGCCGCGAACTCGATCGGGATATCGCTGAGGTCGCTGACCGTCTTCGCGATGCACGAGATGCCTGCATGGTCGAAGAGCGAGTTGAGCGGTGCCTTCGACATCGACGACGCGGTCGAGCCGTCATCGCGCGTGCATTCGGGAACCTCGACCATCAGGTCGCGGGGGAACGAGACGACGGTGACGTTCCGGGGAGCCGCCGAGACGTGCACGAGCAGGTTCACATCGTTGCGCGACCCCTCGTCGCTCTGCTCGCAGCGCTCGCCGAGCAGCTGTGTCGACACCTCTCCGCATTCGTCCGTGCCGACGATGAGGATGCTGAAGGCCTTGTCGCTCGGGTATGCGCCGAGCGACGGGGGAGCGACCTCTGCGTCATCCTCGAGTGCGACCGCGCCCTCGCCGACTCTGTTCAGCACATCGACGAAGACGAAGCCGGCCACGGCGATGGAGGAGACGAGGAGCACGCTCAGCGCGACGCCGAGGAGCTTCAGGAAGGTCGAGACGACACTGGGCGTCGGCAGGTCGGCATGACGCGCGACCGTGGTGCGCTTCGCGTCGTCGAGAGCCCCTGACATGCCGCAGAGCCTACCCGCGGAGCACGATGTTACGGCCGCATGACGTTTCTGAGAATAACTTGCAGGGAATTAGTTAGTGATGAATACTTTTTCCTACGTGGTAGGCACCCGATGCCGCCAGGACGTTCAAAGAGGAGATCCCTGATGCACAAGCGCATTCTTCCGGCCGTGGCGCTCGGCGCCGTGGCCACCCTGGGCCTGGCGGCCTGTGCCGGCGGTGGCGCCGACAACGGCGGAGCCGTCGACGGAGAGGGCCAGGAGCTCACCGTCTGGATCATGAAGGGCACCAACCCCGACGCGAGCGCGTTCTACGACGAGGTATCGGACGCGTTCGAAGACGAGACCGGAGCCACGGTCAAGATCGAGGAGATCCAGTGGGCCGACGCCCACGATCGCTTCGTCACATCGATCGCCGGCGGCACCACCCCTGACATCGCCGAGACCGGCACCACCTGGACCGCCGAGTTCGCCGACGCCGGCGCTCTCGAGCCGCTCGACGAGTACGTCGATGCCGAGAAGGGCCTGCGCGACGACCTCGTCGAAGGCCTCGCAGTCGCCGGGACCTACGAGGACGAGCTCTACGGCATGCCCTGGTACGCCGGCGTCCGTTCGATCGTCTACCGCACCGACGTGTTCGAGGAGCTCGGTCTCGAGGCTCCGAAGACCTGGGACGACATCGTGACCGCGGGTGAGGCCATCAAGGCCGCCAAGCCCGACATGCTGCCCTTCCCCGTCGCGGGAGACGCCGAGTTCCAGGTCTACCCCTGGGTCTGGGGCGCGGGTGGCGAGGTCGCGACCCTCGACGGCAAGACCTGGACGAGCGAGCTCGACAGCAAGGAATCGCAGGCCGGCATCGAGTTCTACACAGGACTCGCCACCGAGCACGGCTTCTCGTCGGCCGGCGCCACCACGTGGAAGGAGACGGACCTCCGTGACTCGTTCACGCAGGGCAACGTCGCCATGATGCTCTCGGGCTCGTGGACCCCGAAGGCTCTCATCGAGGCGAACCCCGAGCTCGACGGCAAGATCGGCGCGGCCGTGATCCCGGGCGAGGACGGCGGCATCGCTCCGTCCGTGCTGGGCGGCTCGCACCTCTCCGTCTTCAACACGACGAAGAACGCCGACCTGGCATGGCAGTTCGTCAAGCTCATGACCACGGGCGAGTTCGCCGAGAAGTGGGCGGACGAGACGGGGTACTTCCCCGGAGTCCAGTCGGCGATGGAAGAGGCCCTGGCCTCGACGGATCCGCTCGTCGCTCCGTTCGCGCAGCAGATGGTCGAGGGTGGAGCATCCGTGCCGGTCACCCCGAACTTCGGTGCGGTCCAGGCGAAGAAGACCACCAACTCGATGATCCAGGCCATCCTCAGCGGGCAGAAGGACGTCGCCACGGCGACGAAGGATGCCGCTGCTGAGATGACCGATCTGCTCAACCAGTAAGGCTGTATCCCTTCATGTCGATGGTGCAAGCGCCACTGCCGGCCACGAAGGCGGAGACCCCCTCCGCCTCCGTGGCCGGCGGCCGGCCGCGCAAGCGAGGACTCTCGCTGCTGACGGCCCGCCCCTGGCTCCTCCTCGCCCCGGGCCTGGTCATCCTCGCGGTGCTCATGCTCTGGCCGCTCATCCAGGTCTTCATCTTCTCGCTGCAGGACTACGGCCTGCGCGAGATCAACACCGGAGAGAACAACTGGATCGGCGTCGACAACTACGTCGAGGCGCTCACCAATCCGACACTCTGGACGGTCGTGCTCCCGAACACCGTCGGCTTCGCCGCCGTCGCCGTGTTCGTCACCGTCGCAGTGGGCACGCTCGTCGCCCTGCTGCTCGCGAAGCTCGGCACCGTCTGGCGCACCATCGTCTCCAGCTGCATCATGGTGGCCTGGGCGATGCCCGCCGTCACCGGCACCTACGTCTGGACGTTCATCTTCGATGCCGACCGCGGCATCTTCAACACGGTCCTGCAGGACCTCGGTCTGATGGATGACCCGGTGAACTGGTTCACCAACCAGTGGTCGTTCTACGCGATCGTGCTGCTGAACGTGGTGCACCACGGCTTCCCGTTCGTCGCCATCACGGTTCTCGCCGGTCTCCTGGGCGTCTCCAAGGAGATGCTCGAGGCGGCAGCCCTCGACGGAGCCAATGCGTGGATGCGCTTCTGGAAGATCATCTTCCCGACGCTCAAGCCCGTGTTCTCGGTCGTGATCATCCTGTCGACGATCTGGGACTTCAAGGTCTTCGCGCAGGTCTACCTGATGCCCGGCGGAGGCGGAGGCAACCGATCGGTCCTCAACCTCGGTGTCTGGTCGTACGTCGAGTCCTTCGGCCAGAACCGCTACGGGTTCGGCGCCGCCCTCGCCGTGCTCCTCACCCTCGTGCTGATCGGCATCACGATCGTGTACATCCGTTCGCTCATGAAGGAGGACGAGCTGTGAACCCCCGCCCCTCCGTCATGTCGCGCGTCGGCACCGGCATCGCGATCGCCGCCGTCCTGATCTTCACGCTGTTCCCCGTGTACTGGATGGTCTCCAGCGCGCTGGACGCCAAGGCATCCAGCGGCGGACAGTCCCTCCTGCCGCAGGAGTTCACGTTCGACAACTTCGCATTCGTGCTCACCGACGGCGGCTTCGGCACGTACCTCCGCAACTCCGCCATCGTCGCTCTCGTCACGGTCCTCGTCAGCGCACTCGTGTGCCTGCTCGCAGCGGTCGCCGTCGCGCGCTTCCGCTTCAAGTTCCGCACCACGATCCTCATGATGATCCTCGTCGTGCAGATGGTCCCGCTCGAAGCCCTCGTCATCCCGCTGTTCCTGCAGGTGAAGAGCCTGGGGCTGCTCAACAGCATCCTGGGCCTGATGGTCGTCTACGTGGCGCTCTCGCTGGCATTCGGCATCTGGATGCTGCGGGGATTCGTCGCCGCCGTGCCGGTGGAGCTCGAGGAGGCCGCGTACATCGACGGGGCCAGCTGGTGGCGGATGTTCCGCTCGATCCTGCTGCCGCTCGTGATGCCCGGCCTCGTCGCGACCAGCATCTTCAGCTTCATCACCGCCTGGAACGAGTTCATCTTCGCGATGACGATCCTCGGCAGCGCCACCGATCAGTACACGGTGTCGATCGGTCTGAAGTCGTTCTTCGGCCTGCACTCCAACGACTGGGGCAGCATCATGGCGGCATCGACGATCATCACGATCCCGGTCATGATCTTCTTCGTGATCGTGCAGCGCCGGCTCTCCGCCGGCATGGTGGCGGGCGCGGTGAAGGGATGACGGACGAGCTCGAACGCCTCGCGAATGCGGTTCTCTGGCCGGGATTCCTCGGCACAGAGGCTCCGCCGTGGCTCGTCGCCGAGCTCGAGGAGGGCCTCGCCGGTGTGGTCTACTTCGGGCAGAACATGGGTGAGGGTCTCGCTGCACTGAGCGCGCAGATCCTGCAGGCGAATCCCGATGCCCTGATCGGCATCGACGAGGAGGGCGGCGGCGTCACCCGTCTCGAGTCCGCGACGGGGTCGACCCTTCCCGGGGCGGGGCAGCTCGGAACGCTCGATGACGTCGAGGCGACCAGAGCGTCGGGCGCGGAACTCGCGAGACGAGTCACCGCGATCGGCGCGAACGTGGTCCTCGGCCCGGTCGCCGACGTGAACACCGATCCGCGCAACCCCGTGATCGGAGTCCGCGCGTTCGGCAGCGACGAGACTCTCGTCTCGCGACACGTGCTGGCCGCCGTCGACGGGATCCAGAACGGCGGGGCTGCGGCGTGCGTCAAGCACTTCCCCGGGCACGGCGACACGCACCTGGATTCGCATCATGCGTCGCCGGTGATCTCGCTCGACATCGACGAGTTCGAGCGGGTGCATCTCGAGCCGTTCCGAGCGGCGGTGGCCGCCGGAGTAGACACCGTCATGACGGCGCACATCGTCGTTCCCTCGTGGGGAGCCGAGCCCGCGACACTGAACCCGCGCGTCCTCGGCATGCTCCGAGGGTGGGGCTTCGACGGCGTGATCATCTCGGACGCCCTCGACATGGCGGCGATCCGCGAGACCGTCGGCATCGGGGCCGGTGCGGCACGTGCGCTCGTCGCGGGCGTCGACCTGCTGTGCATCGGCAACCCCACGAACAGGGGAGAGGACGCCCTTCCCGACCAGGACCGACGCGACTTCCTCGCTGCGCGTGACGGCATCGTGGCCGCGCTGCGCGACGGGTCGCTGCCGCGGCCGCGGATCGAAGAGGCGGCGGCTCGGGTCGCCGCGCTCGCCGTATCCCTCCGTGAGCGCGCGGCTGCGGCATCCGCTCCGGTCGACTTCGACCCGCGTGAGATCGTCGCGAGGGCGATCAGCGGCGCGACGGCGGATGCTGCGGCACTCGCCGTCGTCGACGCGCGCCGCCGCTCGACCCTCGCCGTCGACAGCGCCTCCGGCTACGTCGCCGACGCGCTCGCCGCCGGCGGCTACCGAGCCAGGGTCGACGTCGCTCGGACCTCGCCCGACGAGCAGGACGCAGCTCTCGACGCCGCCGTCGCGGCCGACGGCATGACAGTCATCCTGCTGGATCGACCCGATGCAGACGACGCGCAGCGATCGCTGGTCGAGCGCGCGGCGGCCCGCGACCCCGGAGCCGTCGTCGTCAACGTCGGACTCGCGCCGCGGCATCCGCTCGCCCTGCCGACCGTCGAGGTCGGAGCGGCGAGCCTGGTCGGCGCGCAGGCGGCCAGGGAGAGACTGATCGGCGGGGGTCCGTCGGGCGACGCGTCGTCACGCGGCGACGCGAGACCGGCCGACTGAGGCAGGATGACACCGTGGACTCAGACGTTCTCGCGCTGGTGCGCCGATCGATCGCCCGTCTGAGTGCTGCCGAGGCTCGGGTGGCGGAGACCATTCTCGGTGACCCCACGCTGGTCGTGGACCTCGCGATCAACGACCTGGCGCGACTGTGCAACACGTCGCTGTCGACCGTCGCGCGGTTCGCGCAGTCGCTCGGTTTCAGCGGGTACCGCGAGCTGAGGGTCGCGGTCGCGCGCACCGTGACGCTCGCCCAGGCACAGCAGGCTCGGTTCGGACTCGACACCACGGCGATCGATCCGGACGACGAACCGGGGGCGATCGCGGCCAAGCTCGCTGCTCAGGAGATCGACGCGATCGAGAAGACCGCGCGGGGACTCGACGCGGCCGCCCTCGACCGGGTCGCGCTCGCCGTGGTCGCCGCGCGACACATCGACCTGTTCGGTCAGGCCGCCTCGTCTCTCACGGCGCAGGACCTGCAGCAGAAGCTCGCCCGCATCGGATGCTCGGCAGCCCACTCGGCCGACCCGCATCTCGCCCTCACGACCGCATCGCTGCGCTCGTCGGACGACGTCGTGATCGCCTTCTCGCACGGAGGCGAGACGCAGGAGGTGGTGCGCGCGGTGGAGGTCGCGAGAGACGCCGGGGCGCTCTCCGTCGCCGTCACGAGCGCCCCGGATTCGACCCTCGCGCTCGCCGCGGACGTCGTGCTGCTCACCTACGCTCAGGAGTCGCCCTTCCGCATGGCGGCGATGTCGAGCCGCATCGCACAGCTCGCCCTCGTCGACATACTCTTCGTCCGAGTCGTGCAGCACCGGGGGGAGCCCGTGGTCATCCCGCTCCAGCTCACCCACGACGCCGCGGCGTCGCGCCGCCGACGCTGACCCTCGGGCCGTCGAGGAGCCAGGCGATGGCGAAGACGGTCAGTCGACGTGGTCGCGGGTGCTCGCGAGCGCGCGGGTCGCGATGCGATGGGCTCGGGCCAGGCTGCCCGTGAGCGAGAGCCCGGCGAGGACTCCGGCGAGGAACCCGGCGGCGAACGCGTCGCCGGCGCCGATCGATTCGACGACCGGCACGTCCAATGCCGTGCTGTCGGTGCGTTCGGCTCCCTCGAATGCCACCGCTCCGCGCGGGCTCGTGGCCAGCAGATATCGGGGCTCGGGGAAGAGAGCGCGCAGCCGGTCGGGGTCCGACGTGCCGAACACCGCGTCGGCGTCGGGCTGGGTGCAGAAGACGACGTCGGCCCGACGGACGTAGCCGGCGATCACCGCTCGGCCCTCGTCTTCGCGCCCTCGCCACAGAGCAGGGCGCCAGTTCACGTCGAAGCTGAGCAGACGACCGCCCCTCTCGGCGTCGAACAGGGAGTCCTGCGCGGCCCGCGCCGTGTCGGAGAGGGCGGGGGTGATGCCCGACGTGTGCACCAGCGCCGCTTCCGCGAGCAGCCCGGATGCAGGCGAGGCGGAGAGGGTCGCGGGTGACATCGCTGCGGCCGCTGAACCGGATCGGTAGTAGTGCATGGTTCCGTCGACCGATCCGTCGGGGCGGGGCGACAGCTCCTTCACGTAGAGGCCGGTGGGTGCCTCGGGATCCACCTCGACCGCTGCGTCCTCGACCTCGTGCCTGCGCAGCTCGCCGGTGAGGAATCGGCCGAATCCGTCGTCGCCCACCCGCGAGACGACCGCGGTGCGGATGCCCGCCGATGCGAGGGCGATCGCGGCGTTCCACTCCGCTCCGGCCAGGGAGCGGTGAAACGTCCGTACGTCCTCGAGAGGGGCGGCGGTGGCGGGGACGAGGGCCACCAGGCCCTCGCCGACGCAGACGGCGAGGGGAGACGTGTCTGGCACGCTCTGGAGATTACCGGATCGGCCGTGCGGCCGAACATCCGTAACAGGAATGCAACCTGGAGGTGTTTTGCAACCGTCTACCCACTGGGTAGCGTCGAGGACATCACCGTTTCCGGAGTCGAAGACGCCTCCGGAACGCGCACTGCAGCGCTCGACAGGAAGGTCACACAATGCACCATAAAGTCATGCGTCGGCGAGGACTCATCGCCGTCACCGGAGCAGCGCTCGCCGCGCTGGTCCTCTCGGGATGCGTCGCCAGCGAGCGCGGCGACGACGGTTCCGAGGGCTCGGGAGACGTGGACGGCACGTTCGTGTTCGCCGCGTCGTCGGACCCTGCGAGCCTCGACCCGGCATTCGCCCAGGACGGTGAGAGCTTCCGCGTCTCCCGTCAGATCTTCGAGGGTCTCGTCGGCACCGAACCAGGCACCGCCGACCCCGCTCCGCTTCTCGCCGAGTCGTGGGAGTCGTCCGAAGACGGCATGAGTCACACGTTCACCCTGAAGGAAGACGTCACCTTCCACGACGGCACGCCGTTCAACGCCGAGGCCGTGTGCGCGAACTTCGACCGCTGGTACAACTGGACCGGTCTCGCCGCATCCGAGGCCTTCGGGTACTACTACAACAAGCTCTTCAAGGGCTACGCCGAGAACGCGGCGGACGCCGTCTACAAGTCCTGCACGCCCGACGGCGACTACTCCGTGACGATCGACTTGAACAAGCCGTTCGCCGGCTTCGTCGCGTCGCTGTCGCTGCCGTCGTTCGCGATGCAGAGCCCGTCGGCGCTGCAGGAGTTCGGCGCCGACGACGTCAGCGGTTCCGCCGAGGCGCCGGTGCTGTCCGAGTACGCGATGGGGCACCCTGTCGGCACCGGCCCCTACCAGTTCGACGAGTGGGCCCCGGGCGAGCAGGTCTCGCTCAAGGCCTACGGCGACTACTGGGGTGACGCGGGTCAGATCGACGAGATCATCTTCCGCACGATCGACGACCCGACCGCACGTCGCCAGGCGCTGGAATCCGGCTCGATCGACGGCTACGACCTGGTCGGCCCCGCCGACACCCAGGCTCTCGAGGACGACGGCTTCACGATGGTGTCCCGCCCTCCGTTCACGATCCTCTACCTCGCCTTCAACCAGGCCGTCCCCGAGCTGCAGGACCCGAAGGTCCGCGAGGCGCTCTCGTACGCGGTCGACAAGGACGCGCTGATCAGCCAGGTGCTCCCGGAGGGCACGGAGAAGGCGATCGAGTTCGTCCCCGAGGTCGTCAACGGCTACAACCCCGACGTCACGACGTACGACTACGACCCCGAGAAGGCGAAGTCCCTGCTGGCCGAGGCCGGCTACGACGAGGCCAACCCGCTGAAGCTCACCTTCAACTACCCGGTCAACGTCTCGCGTCCGTACATGCCGGACCCCGAGCAGATCTTCACGGTCCTGTCGTCGCAGCTCTCCGAGGTCGGCGTCGAGACCACCCCGGTCTCGGAGGAGTGGGTCGAATACCTCGACCGCACCACCGGTACGTCCGACCACGGCATCCACCTTCTCGGTTGGACCGGCGACTACAACGACACCGACAACTTCGTCGGCGTCTTCTTCGGCCAGCAGAGTTCCGAGTGGGGCTTCGACAACCCCGAGCTGTTCCAGAAGCTGAACGAGGCTCGCGGCGTCTCGAACCTCGAGGACCAGACGGCCCTCTACGAGGAGATCAACGAGATGGTCGCGCAGTTCATCCCCGGTGTTCCTCTCGCGCACCCGGCGCCCACGCTGGCGTTCGACCCGCGCGTCCAGAGCTACCCCGCCAGCCCGGTGAACGACGAGGTCTTCACGGACATCGTCCTCACGAAGTAGGTCTGACCGACTGAGATGCCCACCCGGGTCTCCGCGCTCGCCGCGGGGGCCCGGGCCCGGCGTACCTTCTGATCAACGGAGACCTCTTGCTGCGCACCATCGGCAGGCGACTGCTTTTCCTCATCCCCACCCTGATCGGGCTCAGCATCCTGCTGTTCGCCTGGGTCAGGGCCCTCCCCGGCGGCCCGGCCGTCGCACTTCTCGGTGAGAAGGCGACTCCGGATGCCATCGCGAGGGTCAACGAGCTCTACGGCTTCAACAAGCCGATCATCGAGCAGTACTTCATCTGGGTCGGACGCCTCCTGCAGGGCGATTTCGGAACGTCCATCCAGACCAACCGCCCCGTGACGGAGGAGTTCTTCCGTCGCTTCCCCGCGACCATCGAGCTGAGCGTCGTCGCGCTGATCTTCGCGATCGGCGTCGGCATCCCTCTCGGATACTGGGCAGCCCGCCGACACGGCAAGTTCACCGACCATGCGTCGGTGGTCCTGAGCCTCGTCGGCATCACCATCCCGGTGTTCTTCCTCGCGTTCATCCTGAAATACGTCTTCGCGGTGCAGCTGGGCTGGCTGCCCTCCGACGGCAGGCAGAATCCTCGAATAGACGCCACCCATCCGACCGGCTTCTACGTGTGGGACGGCATCATCACCGGCGAGTTCGATGCCTCGTGGGACGCGCTGATGCACCTCGTGCTGCCGGCGCTCGCGCTCGGCACCATCCCGCTCGCGATCATCGTCCGCATCACGAGGGCGAGCGTCCTCGAAGTGCAGAACGCGGACTACGTGCGCACGGGCCGAGCGAAGGGCGTCGGCGCCTCGACGCTGCGCAGCCGGTTCATCCTGCGCAACGCCATGCTGCCGGTCATCACGACGATCGGCCTGCAGACCGGTCTGCTGATCTCGGGAGCCGTGCTCACGGAGACCGTGTTCGCCTTCCCCGGCATCGGCTCGTTCCTCGCGAGGGCGATCTTCACGAGGGACTTCCCCGTTCTGCAGGGGTTCATCATCTTCATCGCGATCGCCTACGCGCTGATCAACCTGGCGGTCGACGTGTCGTACAGCTTCATCGATCCGAGAGTGCGGGTGCAGTGATGTCCCGTCTCGTTCTCCGAAAGGGGGTGGCGTCATGACCATCTCGCTCCCACCCGCACAGGGCCCGTCGGCTGCGAGCGGCTCGGTCGTCGACACCGTCGCCGTCAATCAGGCCGGTCTCAAGGAGGGACCGGGCGGATTCTGGCGCGACGTGTTCCGCCGTCTCCGTCGCAACCCGACGGCGTGGATCGGCGCCGGCATCGTCCTGGTGTTCGTGCTCGTGTCGGTGCTCGCGCCGATTCTCGCGCCGTACCCCGAGACCGCGCTCCCCGGCGCGAAGTACATCACGCCGACCAACATCCCGGGCCCGGGGGAGATCCCCGAGTTCCCTCTCGGCCTCGATCGCTTCGGCGGAGACGTGCTCTCCAAGCTCATCTGGGGTGCGCAGGCGTCGTTGCTCATCGGCGTGATCTCCACCGCACTGGGCCTGGTCGGCGGAATGATCCTCGGACTGCTGGCCGGCACCTTCGGCGGATGGGTCGACACCGTGATCATGCGCGTCGTCGACATCATCCTGTCGGTCCCGAACCTGCTGCTGGCGGTCTCGATCGCGGCTATCCTCGGTCAGACGCCGTTCGCCGTGATGATCGCGATCGGGGCGTCGCAGGTGCCCATCTTCGCGCGGCTGCTGCGTGCGTCGATGCTGCAGCAGCGATCCAGCGACTACGTGCTCTCGGCACAGACCCTGGGCCTGGGCCGCGGGCAGATCACGATGTCGCACGTGCTGCCGAACGCCATCGGACCCGTCATCGTGCAGGGAACCCTCACACTGGCCACGGCGGTCATCGACGCGGCCGCGCTGTCGTTCCTCGGTCTCGGCGGCGGTCGCCCCGAGACAGCCGAGTGGGGGCGCATGCTCACCTATGCGCAGGCGGAGCTCGCCATCGCGCCGTGGCTGGCCTTCCTGCCCGGCATCTGCATCGCGGTCACCGCGCTCGGCTTCACCCTGTTCGGTGAGGCGCTGCGCGAGGCCATGGACCCGAGGACGAGAGCACGATGAGCGCTGCGAAAGAGAACCTGATGCCGAACGCACCTCTTCTGTCCGTCGAGGGACTCGCCGTCGACTTCGCCACCATGGACGGCGTCGTGCACGCGGTCGAGGGCGTCGACCTCGAGATCGCACCGGGGCAGACCGTCGCGATCGTGGGGGAGTCGGGGTCGGGAAAGTCGACGACGGCGATGGCCATCATCGGCCTGCTCGCGGGAGGCGGCCGAGTGGCCGCCGGCAGCATCCGCCTCGACGGCCGCGAGATCGCCCACGCGCCGGAGCACGACCTGCGGATGATCCGCGGGCGCGACATCGGGCTCGTCCCCCAGGACCCGATGTCGAATCTGAACCCGGTCGCCAAGATCGGCACCCAGGTCGCCGAGACGCTTCTCGCGCACGGGCTGGCGACCAGGCAGAACGTGCAGGAGAAGGTGGTCGAGGCGCTCACCGCCGCGGGCCTGCCCGACCCCGAGAAGCGCGCGAAGCAGTACCCGCACGAGTTCTCCGGCGGCATGCGCCAGCGCGCTCTGATCGCGATCGGCCTGGCCTGCAAACCGCGTCTGCTGATCGCGGACGAGCCGACCAGCGCGCTCGACGTCACCGTGCAGCAGACGATCCTCGACCAGATCGGCGAGATGACACGGGAGCTCGGTACGGCCGTGCTGCTCATCACCCACGATCTGGGACTCGCGGCCGAGCGGGCGGAGCGCGTCATCGTGATGCACCGCGGCAAGGTCGTCGAGCAGGGACCGGCGAAGCAGATCCTCGAGAATCCGCAGCATCCGTACACGCAGTCGCTCGTCAAGGCGGCGCCGTCGGTGGCCGCAGCGCGTCTGCGTCCCGAGGCCTTCCAGCTGGAGGACCGTCCGGCGGAGCCCGCGGATGCCGCGACGTCGCAGGAAGCGGCGACGATCGACACTCCGTCGACGGCCGACAACATCGTCGAGATCGAGAACCTCACGAAGGTCTATCCGGTGCGCGGGCAGAAGGAGGACTTCGTCGCGGTGAACGACGTGTCCCTCGCGATCCCGCGAGGCGAGACGGTCGCGATCGTGGGCGAGTCCGGTTCCGGCAAGACGACCACGGCGCGGATGCTGCTGAAGATCATCGAGCCGACCAGCGGGCTGATCCGCTACGAGGGCAAGGACATCGCCTCGCTCAGCCGAGCCGAGACGCGGGACTTCCGTCAGAAGGTGCAGCCGATCTTCCAGGATCCGTACTCGAGCCTGAATCCGATGTTCACGATCGAGCGGCTGATCGCCGAGCCGCTGGACTTCTACAAGCGGGGGAGCAGCGCCGATCGCCGCAAGCGCGTCCGTCAGCTGATCGACGACGTGGCCCTGCCGCAGTCGATGCTGCGGCGCTACCCGTCGGAACTCTCCGGAGGTCAGCGTCAGCGAGTGGCGATCGCGCGGGCACTCGCACTCTCACCCGAGCTGATCGTCTGCGACGAGCCGGTCTCGGCGCTCGACGTGCTCGTGCAGGATCAGATCCTGAAGCTGCTCGGCGATCTGCAGACCGAATACGGACTCAGCTATCTGTTCATCTCGCACGACCTCGCGGTGGTGCGTCTGATCAGCGACTACGTGTGCGTGATGAAGGACGGATCGCTCGTGGAGGCGGCCTCCTCGGAGGAGATCTTCACGAATCCGCGGGACCCGTACACGCGACGGCTGCTGGCATCGATCCCGGGGAACGAGCTCAACATCGCCTCCTGAGACGATCGGAGTCGATCATCTCGACCTTCTTCGGGTGCCATTACCGCAGCATCCGAAGAAGGTCAAGGATCGAGCTTGCCATGTCGCGAGATCGAGCGTATAGTTGCTAGTTGCGCTCGCTTCTCCCTGCCCTCATATGGTGGTCGGCAGCTCGTTGAGCATACGGGCGCACACTCCACCTGACGACAAAGGAATCGAGAAGCCCTGCGGGGCTCACGGAGGTTATTCCCTTGGCTGCTGCTCGCAACGCATCCACATCCACCACCACCAAGAACGGACGCGGAGCTTCCCGTCTTTCGTTCGCCAAGATCTCCGACACGCTGACGGTCCCTGACCTTCTCGCTCTGCAGACCGAATCCTTCGGATGGCTCGTCGGCAACGACGCCTGGAAGGCTCGTGTCGCGGAGGCCAAGAAGGCCGGCCGCACCGACGTGAACGAGAACAGCGGTCTCGGCGAGATCTTCGAGGAGATCTCTCCGATCGAGGACCTCGGCGAGACGATGCAGCTGTCGTTCACGAACCCGTACCTCGAGCCGGAGAAGTACTCCATCGAGGAGTGCAAGGAGCGTGGCAAGACCTACGCCGCTCCGCTGTACGTCGAGGCCGAGTTCATGAACCACCTCACGGGTGAGATCAAGACCCAGACGGTCTTCATGGGCGACTTCCCGCTGCAGACCGACAAGGGAACGTTCATCATCAACGGCTCCGAGCGCGTCGTCGTCTCGCAGCTCGTGCGTTCCCCGGGTGTCTACTTCGACAAGACCCCAGACAAGACGTCCGACAAGGACATCGTGTCGGCCCGCGTCATCCCGAGCCGTGGTGCATGGCTCGAGTTCGAGATCGACAAGCGCGACCAGGTCGGTGTGCGCGTCGACCGCAAGCGCAAGCAGTCGGTCACGGTCTTCCTCAAGGCGCTGGGCATGACCAGCGAGGAGATCCTCCAGGAGTTCGCCGGCTACACCTCGATCGAGGAGACGCTCGCGAAGGACACCATCGTCACGAAGGAAGATGCGCTCCGCGACATCTACCGCAAGCTGCGTCCGGGCGAGCAGGTCGCTGCCGAGGCCGCTCGTGCGCTGCTGGACAACTTCTACTTCAACCCGAAGCGCTACGACCTGGCGAAGGTCGGTCGCTACAAGATCAACCACAAGCTGGGCCTCGACGCTCCGCTCACCGACTCGGTCCTCACGGTTCAGGACATCGTCGCGACGATCAAGTACCTCGTCCGCCTGCACGCAGGCACCGAAGAGACCTTCCCCGGCATCCGCTCGGGCAAGAAGGCCGACATCCGCATCGCGACCGACGACATCGACAACTTCGGCAACCGTCGCATCCGCGCGGTCGGCGAGCTGATCCAGAACCAGGTCCGCACCGGTCTCTCCCGCATGGAGCGCGTCGTCCGCGAGCGCATGACCACGCAGGACATCGAGGCGATCACGCCGCAGACCCTGATCAACGTGCGCCCCGTCGTCGCCGCGATCAAGGAGTTCTTCGGAACGTCCCAGCTGTCGCAGTTCATGGATCAGAACAACCCGCTCGCGGGTCTGACCAACAAGCGCCGCCTCTCGGCTCTCGGCCCCGGTGGTCTGAGCCGTGACCGCGCCGGTGTCGAGGTCCGTGACGTCCACCCGTCGCACTACGGCCGCATGTGCCCCATCGAGACCCCTGAAGGCCCGAACATCGGTCTGATCGGTGCTCTCGCGACGTTCGCGCGCATCAACTCGTTCGGTTTCATCGAGACCCCGTACCGCAAGGTCGAGGGTGGCGTCGTCACCGAGCACATCGATTACCTCACCGCGTCCGAAGAGGTCGACTTCAACATCGCGCAGGCCAACGCCCCGCTCGACAAGAACGGTCGCTTCCGCGAGAGCCACGTCCTCGCACGTCCCAAGGGCGGCAGCGGTGAGGTCGACCTCTTCCTGCCGGAGGAGATCGGCTACATCGACGTCTCGCCGCGCCAGATGGTGTCGGTCGCGACCTCGCTCGTGCCCTTCCTCGAGCACGACGACGCACAGCGCGCCCTCATGGGTGCCAACATGCAGCGTCAGGCTGTGCCGCTGCTCCGCAGCGACTCGCCGCTCGTCGGAACCGGTATGGAGGGCTACACGGCCATCGACGCCGGTGACGTGCTGACGGCCGAGAAGCCGGGTGTGGTCTCCGAGGTCTCCGCAGACCGCGTCACGGTCATGCTCGACGAGGGTGGAACGCAGGACTACCACCTGCGCAAGTTCGACCGCTCGAACCAGGGCACGTCCTACAACCAGAAGGTCGTCGTCAACGAGGGCGACCGCGTCGAGGTCGGAGAGGTCATCGCCGATGGCCCCGCCACCGAGAACGGCGAGCTGGCACTCGGAAAGAACCTCCTCGTCGCGTTCATGACGTGGGAGGGCTACAACTTCGAGGACGCGATCATCCTCAGCCAGGACCTGGTGAAGGACGACACCCTCTCCTCGATTCACATCGAGGAGTACGAGGTCGACGCCCGCGACACGAAGCTGGGCAAGGAGGAGATCACCCGTGACCTCCCCAACGTCAGCCCCGAGCTGCTGAAGGACCTCGACGAGCGCGGCATCATCCGCATCGGTGCCGAGGTCCGCCCCGGCGACATCCTCGTCGGCAAGGTCACGCCGAAGGGTGAGACCGAGCTGTCGGCAGAAGAGCGTCTGCTCCGCGCGATCTTCAACGAGAAGAGCCGCGAGGTCCGTGACACCTCCCTGAAGGTGCCCCACGGTGAGCAGGGCACGATCATCGCTGTCAAGGAGTTCAACGCCGAAGACGGCGACGACGAGCTCGGCTCCGGCGTCAACCGCCGCGTCGTGGTCTACATCGCCCAGAAGCGCAAGATCACCGAGGGTGACAAGCTCGCCGGTCGTCACGGCAACAAGGGTGTCATCGCGAAGATCCTCCCGATCGAGGACATGCCGTTCCTCGCGGACGGAACGCCGGTCGACATCGTCCTGAACCCGCTGGGCATCCCGGGTCGAATGAACTTCGGCCAGGTGCTCGAGACCCACCTCGGATGGATCGCGAAGCAGGGTTGGAACGTCGAAGGAACCCCCGAGTGGGCTGCGAAGCTCCCGAAGGACGCCTTCGAAGCCGCCCCCGGCACCAAGGTCGCCACCCCGGTGTTCGACGGTGCGAGCGAGGAGGAGATCGCAGGTCTCCTCGACGCGACCATCCCGACTCGTGACGGCATCCGTCTGATCGACTCCAGCGGAAAGGCCCAGATGTTCGACGGCCGCTCCGGTGAGCCGTTCCCGGCGCCGATCTCGGTGGGCTACATGTACATCCTGAAGCTCCACCACCTGGTCGACGACAAGATCCACGCGCGTTCGACTGGTCCGTACTCGATGATCACCCAGCAGCCGCTCGGTGGTAAGGCGCAGTTCGGTGGCCAGCGATT
>Ga0308166_1001251_pt1 | contig 27895 bp, 22 predicted proteins | sample PhyCR2_2_FD_202137 | JGI IMG/M metagenome (GOLD analysis project Ga0308166, IMG submission 202137) | Phyllosphere microbial communities from UC Gill Tract Community Farm, Albany, California, United States - DLSLCC.R2 | ecosystem: Host-associated > Plants > Phyllosphere > Unclassified | place... | reverse complement strand
ACCCCCCCCTTCTCCGTGTCCGGGGAGCTTCTGGTTCTGTCACGGGCACAACTTCGGAGGCCAGGATCGACGCGCGGGGCTCGGCCGCGCATCCGTCGGTGTGTCGGCCCTCGGATCCGATTCTGTGCCCGCATCTCAGGGTCTCGGGAGGTAACGGGTTCTAGGCTTGACGACGTGAGCGAGTACATCGTCCGGCCGGCGCGCAGCACCGACATCATCGGCATCCGGAATCTTCTGCAGCCGATGGTCGAGCAGCGCATCCTGCTCGGCAAGGATCTCGCCGTGCTCTACGGCGCCGTGCAGGAGTTCGTGGTGGCCGAGGCCGACGGTGAGCTGGTCGGATGCGGTGCACTGCACGTCTTCTGGGAGGATCTCGGCGAAGTGCGCACGCTGATGGTCCGTGCCGACTGGCTGCATCATGGCGTCGGTGGTGCGATCGTGGGAGCCCTCGAGGAGCAGGCGAGGCAGCTCGGTCTCAGCCGACTGTTCTGCCTCACGTTCGAGGTCGATTTCTTCGGTCGACGCGGGTACTCGATCATCGGCGAGCAGGTCGTCGACCCCGACGTGTACTCGCAGCTGCTGCGCAGCGGTGACGCCGGTGTCGAGGAGTTCCTCGACCTCGCGCACGTCAAGCCGAACACGCTCGGCAACACCAGGATGCTGAAAAGGCTCAACTAACCTGGACTCATGCCCCGTCACCCCGCCGCCGTCTATCGTCGTCGGCGACTGGTGACCCTCGTCGCACTGATCGTCTTCGTCGCGTTCATCGTGACCGCGGTATGGCTTCTCGTGGCTCGGCCGTGGGCGAGTGCCACGGACGCGACCCCGTCACCGACGCCGACGGTGTCGTCGACGCCGCCGGCGACGACCGATCCGACCGCTGCCGAGTCGCCTGCTCCCGAGCCAGAGCCGTCGAGCGAGGAGACACCGGGCATCGTCGCGTGCGAAGCGCAGGACGTCGAAGTCTCGGCGGTCACGGATGCCGACACCTACCCGGCCGGCGTGCTGCCTCAGCTGTCGATCTCGCTGACGAACCGTGGAGCCGCGGACTGTGCGATCGACGTCGGGTCGACGACCCAGGTTCTCACGGTGTCGAGTGGATCCGACGTGTGGTGGCGCTCGACAGACTGCCAGGAGAACCCGAGCAGCATGATCGCCACGCTGGCGGCCGGCGCCACCGTCACGAGCAAGGTTCCGGTGACGTGGGACCGCACGCGGTCGAGCGTCGAGAGCTGCGCGCAGGAGAACCGTCCGCGCGCTCCCGGCGGGGGAGCGTCGTATCACGTGGCCGTCGAGATCGGTGGCTTCAAGGGCGCGACCACCAAGCAGATCCTGCTCTACTGAGCACCAGGACTAGCCAAAGGTCTCGAATACAGTTCTGCACTCAGTTTCGGGTGACACTGCTGATTCTTTGGGATACCATTGGAGTGACCCTCGCAGACTTGCGGCGCATGCCATCCCCAGTGGCGTCGAGCACAGCGTCCCCAGCGCTTCGACACTGCCGCCACGAGGGTCCGCGGGCCCTCTCGAGTACCCCAGTCCCCAATGGAGGACTCGAGAGGGCCCTTTTCCTCTCCGCCGCGGTGTGGGCGAGACGTCGGCCCGGGCTGAATATGCTGGATGCATGGCATCGAAGAAGGCGAAGTCCGCGAAGAACAAGCCCGCGCCCGAGGACTTCCGGTCGGATGCTCTCGCGCAGGCCCTGGAGAAGCAGGACATCGCGGCGGTCGCCCTCGCGCTGCGCCACGGCACCACCGTCGTGCCGCTCGTGAAGCCCGGAGCACGCGACAACCCGCTCGACAGCGGTGAGGTGTGGACCTACCGCGATCCGAAGTCGGGTGACCTGGCGCTGCTGCTGTTCAGCGACGCGAAGAACAAGCCGGACAACCTTCCGCCGGGGGTCGGCATCTACACCGCCGACTGGCTGCGCAAGTTCCTGGTCGCGCACCCCATCACGACGGTCTTCCTCGACATCGCGGGGCCGCACCCGATGCAGGCCTCGCCCGACGAGCTGCTCAAGGCGCTCGAAGCCTGAGCGCGCTCGCGCGTGTCCGCCTCCTGCGGGGGCGTGGGGTCACTTTCGCTTCCCCGGTCTGTGCGGGGTCACTTTCGCCTCCCTGGTCCGTGCGGGGTCACTTTCGCCTCCCTGGTCTGTGCGGGGTCACTTTCGCATCCCGATCGCCCGGTTCGGATGTGGAACTGGCCCCGCTTGGCGGTGCGGTGCGGAACTGGCCCCGCTTGGCGGTGCAAGGTCCGCACGGGGCGGAGGTGCATCGGATGCGGGCCTTGAGGGTGCGCTGTCGGCCACGGCCGGGTGAGGAGGCGCCGCCGAAGCACTGCGGACTGCGCGGGGTTGTGCGGGGTCACTTTCGCGTCTTCGGCGCGCCGTTCGGGTGCGGAAGTGGCCCCGGCTGGGTGATCGGATGCGGAAGGTGGGCCCGGCTGGGTGGGGGAACCGTGGGGGTGCCGGTGCGGGGTCGTGCGGGGTCACTTTCGTATCCCCGGTCTGTGCGGGGTCACTTTCGCGTCCTCGGCGCGCCGTTCGGATGCGAAACTGACCCCGGCTGGGTGATCGGGTGTGAAACTGACCCCGCATCGTGACGCGGGGCGGACGCGGGGCGGATGCGGGGCGGACGCGGACGGACGCGGACGCGGGCGCGAAGGAGAGCCCGCGTTGCGGATGCAGATGCGGGCGGGCGGATGCGCGAAGGAGAGCCTGCGTTGCGAGTGCGGGGCGGATGCCGATCGCCGCACCCCGTGTGACTCCGCGCTGCCGCCCGCGGACTCAGAACGGAGGGATGTCTGCTTCGCTGCGCCGGGTGGTGTTGCGGGATCGTACGTCGTTGAGGGCCGCCCGCAGGGTCTTCGAGCGGTCGTCGACCACCTGCTCGTAGCCGAGCCGTGCGGCCTCTGAGCGGCGCTGCGCCGACTGCGTCACCGGCCGGATCTCGCCCGCGAGGCTGAGCTCTCCGACGGCCGCAACCGTTCGGGGCACGGAGATCTGCTGGATCGATCCCGCCACGGCGATCGCGATCGCGAGGTCGGCCGCCGGCTCGGTGAAGCGGACGCCGCCGACGGTCGACACGTACACATCGAGGTTGCTCGTCTTGATGTGCGCCCGGCGTTCCAGGATGGCCAGCACCATCGCCACCCGGGAGGCGTCGAGCCCGTGCACGACGCGGCGGGGATTCGGCGCGGTGGTGGTGATGGTCAGCGCCTGCACCTCGACGGGAAGCGCCCTGCGCCCCTCGAGCGAGATGGCGACGCACGTGCCAGGCTCCGTGTCGCCCTGCGACAGGAACAGGCCGGACGGATCAGGCACCTCGGCGATGCCGCCGCCGGTCATCTCGAAGCATCCGACCTCGTCTGTCGGGCCGAAACGGTTCTTGAGGGCGCGGATGAAGCGCAGCGACGTCTGCCGATCACCCTCGAAGTGGCAGACGACATCGACCAGGTGCTCGAGCACGCGGGGACCCGCGACGCTGCCGTCTTTCGTCACATGGCCGACGATGATGACGGGCAGTCCGCGATCCTTCGCGACGCGGATCAGCGTCGCAGCGACCTCGCGCACCTGACTCGGCTGGCCGGCCGCGCCGTCGATCAGCGATGACGACACGGTCTGCACCGAATCGACGATCACGAGCTGGGGAGCCACCTCGTCGATGTGCCCGAGGATCGTCGCGAGGTCGGTCTCGCTCGCGAGATAGAGCTCGTCGTGCAGTGCTCCGGTGCGCTCTGCGCGCAGACGCACCTGCGCCGGCGATTCCTCGGCGCTGGCGTAGAGCACACGACGGCCGGAGCGCGCGGCTTGCGCTGCGACCTCGAGCAGCAGCGTCGACTTGCCGACGCCCGGCTCACCGCTCAGCAGGATCGCAGCCCCCGGGACGATGCCACCACCGAGCACCCGATCGAACTCGCCCACGCCGCTCGTGCGACGGGGAGCGTCTTCGGTGGTGATCTGGGTGATCGGTCGCGCGGCCTTCGCCGCGGTGGGTGCGAGGGGGGTGATGCGGCTCAGGATGCCGGTCTGCGCGCCCTGTTCCTGCACCGTGCCCCACTGCTGGCACTCGGCGCAGCGACCCACCCACTTCGCGGTCGTCCACCCGCATTCGGTGCAGACGTACGCGGGAGGAGCGGGTTTTCGGGTGGCCATGCAGCCAGGCTATCGCCGGGATCAGACATCCCTATCGCCTCGGGCATTATTCACGGCCGAACCACCCCACGGCGAGCAGGGGCCACGGGATACTGGAGTCATGGCCAACGGCGGGCCCGTCTGCGGGCCGATCTCGACGTTCTCACGAGTGCAGCTCCTGCACCTGCTCTTCGAAGCGAGCGCGGAGCAGACGCGTTCCGAGCGCACCATCGGCGAGCTCTGCGAGGCCACGGGGCTGCATCCGAACACCGTGCGCGAGCACCTGCAGCGCCTGATCGAGGGTGGCTACGTCATTCAGGCCAGCGAGCACCGCACCACACGGGGCCGCCCGCGCACGCTGTACAGCGCCGCGACCGGGGCCGCTGACGCTTCCAGCCCCATCGCCCGCGACAAGGCCAAGGCCGCCGCCGAGCGCGGCGACCTGCTGCGTCGCGTGCTTCCGGCATCCGCTTCCACTCTGGGTCGCGATGCGACCTACCAGCTGGACGCCCTGATCGAGCACTTGGAGGAGAGCGGCTTCGAGCCCGTCGTCGATGACGTGCAGCTCACCGTCGATCTCAGCCCGTGCCCGCACGCCGCGGGTCGCGCCGAAGACCGTCCGATGCTGTGCTCCGTGCACCTCGGCCTCATGCAGGGGGTGCTCACCGAAGCCGGTGGCCCGCTCGCTGCCGAGGCCGTGCGTGCGTCCGCCCTCCCGGCGGACTGCGCTGTGCCTGCGGAATGCGTTGTACAGCTGCGCCTGACGGAGATGACCGCCGCCTAGGCGAGCATCTGTCTTTATTCACGGTCGGCAGCCCCTCGAGGCGGCGGACGCGTCGTCAGCGTGGCACCCGACGCACAGAAGAGCAAGCGCACAGAAGTACAAGCGCACGGAAGAACAAGGGCACAGAAGAAGGAGTGGCTCATGGAATGGCTGGACCCGCTGATCCTGTCTCGATGGCAGTTCGGTCTGACGACCGTCTACCACTACCTGTTCGTGCCCCTGACGATCGGCATGGCACTGGTCGCCGCGATCTTCCAGACGGCGTGGGTGCGCACCGGCAAGGTGCAGTACCTGCACCTCACCCGATTCTTCGGCAAGATCTTCCTGATCAACTTCGCCATGGGTGTCGTGACGGGCATCGTGCAGGAGTTCCAGTTCGGCATGAACTGGTCGGACTACTCCCGCTTCGTCGGCGACGTCTTCGGCGCCCCGCTGGCCTTCGAGGGTCTGCTCGCCTTCTTCTTCGAGGCGACGTTCATCGGCCTCTGGATCTTCGGCTGGGACAAGCTCCCGCAGAAGCTGCACCTCGCCACGATCTGGTGCGTCTCGATCGGCAGCATCCTGTCGGCGTACTTCATCATCGCCGCCAATGCGTTCATGCAGAACCCGGTCGGCTACGTCTTCAACCCCGAGACCAACCGCGCCGAACTCACCGACTTCTGGGCGCTGCTGACCAACCCCGTCGCGCTCGCCGCCTTCCCGCACACGATCTTCGGTGCGCTGATGTTCGCCGCCGGTGTCGTGATCTCGGTGTCGGCCTGGCACCTCGCTCGCGGCCAGCACCTCGACACGATGCGCATCTCGCTGAAGTTCGGACTCTGGGCGATGATCGTCTCGACCGCCGGGGTCGTGCTCACCGGTGACCAGCTCGGCCTCGCGATGTACGCGGCGCAGCCGATGAAGATGGCGGCGGCCGAGGCCACCTTCAACACCGTCTGCGGCTACGACGCCTCCTTCAGCATCTTCACCCTCGGCACGCCCGACGGCAGCTCCGAGCTGTTCTCGATCCGCGTGCCGTACCTGCTGTCGCTGCTCTCGACGCACACCTTCGACGCCTGCGTGCACGGCATCAACGACCTCAACGCCGAATATGCGACGACCTTCGCCGACACCGGACTCACCGAGTTCGCCCCGATCCTGTGGGTCACGTACTGGGCGTTCCGCTGGATGATCGGCCTCGGCATCGCCGCAGCCCTCGTGGCCGTCGTCGGCCTCTGGCTCACCCGCAAGGGCGCCAAGAAGCCCCCGGCTCCCTGGATGTGGAAGCTCGCGATCTGGTCGTTCCCGCTGGCGCTCGCCGCCAACATCATGGGCTGGGTCTTCACCGAGATGGGCAGGCAGCCCTGGATCGTCTTCGGACTCATGACCACGCAGGACGGCGTCTCGCCGGGTGTCAGCGGGCTCGAGGTGCTCATCTCGCTGATCGCCTTCACCGCGATCTACGCGGCGCTCGCCGTGGTCGAGATCCGCCTCATCATCAAGGCCGCGCAGAAGGGCCCCGACACCGACGAACAACCCCACGAGGAGACGGCCCAGCTGCCGTCCGTCGTGTACTGAGAAAGGGATCAGTCATGGAATACATGTGGTTCTGGATCGTCGCCTTCCTCTTCGTCGGCTACTTCGTGCTCGACGGGTTCGACTTCGGCGTGGGGATGTCGCTGCCGTTCCTCGGCAAGAACGACGTCTCGCGTCGCCAGGTGATCAACACCATCGGACCGATCTGGGATCTCAACGAGACCTGGGTCATCGTCGCCGGCGCCTGCCTGTTCGCGTCGTTCCCCGAGTGGTACGCGACGCTGTTCAGCGGGTTCTACCTGCCGCTGCTGCTGATCCTGCTCGCGCTGATCCTGCGCGGGGTGTCGTTCGAATACCGGCACCAGCGCGAGTCTGCGAAGTGGAAGCGCGGCTTCGACCGGATGATCGTGATCGGCTCGGCCGTGCCCGCCCTGCTCTGGGGCGTCGCCTTCGGCAACATCGTTCAGGGGGTGGCGATCGATGAGAACCACATCTACGTGGGGGGCTTCTTCGCACTGCTGAACCCGTACTCGCTGCTCGTCGGCATCACGACGCTGCTGCTCTTCTTCCTGCACGGCGTGCTGTTCGTCTCGCTCAAGACCGACGGGCAGGTGCACCAGGATGCTCGTCGCCTGGTGAAGCTCGCTGCGGTGCCCACGGTGCTCGCCGCCGCCGGCACGGTGCTCTGGACGATCGGCATCGCCTGGGACAGGGAGTCCCCGCTCATGCTGATGGTCATCGGATGCGGGCTCGTCGCCGCCCTCGCCCTGATCGCCTCCGTGCTCTTCTCGCTGCGCGGACGCGACGGACGGGCGTTCACCGCGGGGGCTGTCACCGTGGCATCCGCTGTCGTGATGCTGTTCGCGGCGCTGTTCCCGTATGTGATGCCGTCGACGATCGACCCGGCCTTCAGCCTCACGATCGAGAACGCGTCGAGCACGCCGTATACGCTGACGATCATGAGCTGGACCGCGCTGATCGCCCTGCCCCTCGTGCTGGCGTACCAGACGTGGACCTACTGGATCTTCCGCAAGCGGGTCACCCGCAGCTCGATCGAGGGGGCTCCGGCGCACGCGTGAGACACAGCTTCTGCTCCGGTCGCAGTTCCCGCCGCCTTCCTCATCGGGGAGCGGCGCCAACTGCGACCGGAGCGACCTCGCTGGCCGTGGTTGAGGGGGTGGAACCGTGAAGCCCGTCGACATCCGCCTGCTCCGGTACGCGGGTGCAGCACGCGGGTTCCTGCTGCTGTCGGGCGCGATCGGCATCGCGCAGACGGCGGTGACGATCGCGTTCGCCTGGATGTTGACCGACGCCGTCACCGGCGCGCTCGCCGGACGTGATGTCGCGACGACGCTGCTGTGGCTTCTCGGCCTCGCCGCCCTGCGCGGGGTGCTGATCGCGGCGTCGGATGCCGCAGGAACCCGCGCCGCGGCGAAGACCGGGATGCAGCTGCGGGCCGCGCTCATCCGCGCAGTAGGGCGACTCGGACCCGGGTGGCTCGCGCAGCGCAACCAGGCAGGGCTCGCCGTGACGGCGGGTCATGGGCTCGAAGCGCTCGACGCGTACTTCGCCCGATACATCCCGCAGCTCGTGCTCACGGTCATCGCGACGCCGGTGCTGCTCGCGGTGATGTGGTGGCAGGACTGGCCGAGCGGGCTGACGGCGCTCATCACGCTTCCGCTCATCCCGCTCTTCCTGATCCTGATCGGCATCGCCACCCGCACGGTGCAGCGCACGCAGTGGCAGACGCTGCAGCGCCTCGCGGCGCGGTTCGCCGACACCGTGCAGGGACTCTCGACGTTGCGTCTGTTCGGGCGCGAGCGCCGGGCCGCCGCCCAGATCGAGGCCACGGCCGACGAGTACCGCCGCGAGACCATGAAGGTGCTGCGGTTCTCGTTCCTCTCGGGCTTCGCGATGGAGCTGCTGGCCTCGCTCGCCGTGGCGCTGATCGCCGTGGCGGTCGGGTTCCGGCTGCTGTCGGGCGACCTGTCGCTCGAGGTCGGACTGTTCGTGCTGCTGCTCGCGCCCGAGACGTTCCTGCCGATCCGTCAGGTCGGGGTGCAGTTCCATGCCGCGTCCGAAGGCGTCGCGGCCACGGAAGACGTGTTCGAGGTGCTGGATGCGGCTGGCGCTCGCGCCGTCGATGTTCACGATTCAGCACGAGATGCCGACACCGGGTCGTCTGAAGGGCTGACAGCCGGTCGTGACGACAACCATGCTGAATCGCGAACCGCGCACACGCGAGACCTCGTCGTCACCGACCTGCGGGTGCGCGATCTGCGCGCCGTCTCGTTCACGGCCACCCGCGGAACCGTCACGCTGATCGAGGGGCCGAGCGGCGCAGGCAAGTCGAGCCTGCTCGCGGCGCTGCGCGGTGCGGTCGAGTTCGAGGGGGCTGCCTCGGTCGGCGGTGTCGATGTGCGCGAGCTCGCCCCGTCGGAGTGGCTGGCCTGGAGCGGACAGCGGCCCCAGTTGAGCCGCGGCACGATCGCCGCCAATGTGGCGCTGGGCGATGAGACGCCGGATGCCGACGGCGTCAGCCACGCCCTCGACGACGCGTGCGCGAATGACCTCGAGCCGGCGCTGGAGCTCGGTGTGCAGGGGAGCGGACTGTCGGGCGGGCAGGCTCAACGAGTCGCGGTCGCCCGGGCGCTCTACCGGCAGGCGCAGCGCCCCGACGCGTTGCTGGCGCTCGATGAGCCGTCGAGCGCGCTCGACCCCGACACCGAAGAGCGGCTCTGGGCGTCGCTGCGCGCACGGGCGGATGCCGGGGCCATGATCCTCCTCGTCTCGCACCGTCGCTCGGCCAGGGCCATCGCCGACCAGGTCGTGCAGCTGGGGGTGAGCGTATGAGCGGCACCGGTACCGCGGAGCGCGTGCGCGGCATCCTGCGTCTCGCGCAGCCGCCGCTGCGTCGCTTCCTGCCCGGGGCGATCGGGGGCTTCCTCTCAGCGGGGGCCGCAGTGAGTCTCCTCGCAGTGAGCGGCTGGCTGATCGTCAGCGCCTCGATCGTCGACTCGCTCGTGCCGCTGTCGATCGCGGTCGTGGGGGTGCGGTTCTTCGCGGTATCGCGGGCCGTCACCCGCTATCTCGAGCGGCTGAGCGGACATGACGCAGCGCTGCGGCAGCTGGCCTCGACGCGGGCCGACATGGTGAGGCGGCTCACGCCGCTCTCACCGGCAGGGCTCGGGCGCACCGACCACGGTCGCGTGCAGTCGGCGCTCGTCGATGACGTCGAGAACCTGCAGAACCTGCCGTTGCGGGTGGTGCAGCCCCTCGCGGTGTCGGGGCTCGTCGCACTCGGAGCGGTCGTGTTCCTGCTGTTCGTCTCGGTGCCCGCCGCACTCACTCTCGCCGCGTGCCTGGCGATCGCGGCTGCCGCGGCGATCGGACTGGGGTGGCTCTTCGGATCCCGCGCCGAGGCGGCCGTCTCCCGTCGTCGCGGCGATCTCTCGGCGGCGCTGACCGACTATTTCGGCGCGCTCGACGTGCTGCTCGCCTATGGAGCGGAACCGCGGGCGCGCGAGCGGGTGCGGCAGGCGGATGCCGACCTGCGCCGCGCCGTAAGCAGGGCCTCGCTCGCGCAGGCGATCGCGGCCGGCGTCGTCTCGGCCGTCGCGGGCGCGGCGTCGGTGTGGGCGCTGGCCGTCGCGGCTCCGGGGTTGACGACCGGTGCGATCGACGGCCCCTGGCTCGCGGTCGCCGTGCTCGTGCCCATGGTCGTGTTCGAGGTCTTCGGTGCGGTGCCGATCGCGGCGGCATCGTGGCGGAGCGTGCGGTCGAGCGCCGAGCGCATCGTCGACGTGCTGCCCTCCGAGGTTCCTTCCGAGCTGCGATCGGATGACGGCGAGGACCGTGAGATAGCCGGCGTGCCGGCGCTGCGCCTGCGGGGGGTCCGTGCGTGGTGGCCGGGCGGCACTCCCGCGCTGCGGGGAGTCGACCTCGATCTCCATCCGGGGGAACGTGTGCTCGTGGCGGGTCCAAGCGGGGCGGGCAAGAGCTCGCTCGCGGCTGCACTCGTCGGATTCCTGCGGGTCGAGGGGGAGTATTCCCTGGGAGGCATGGATGCTGCGGCCCTGTCGGGTCCCTCCCTTCGCCGCACGATCGGGCTGTGCGAGCAGAGTCCGCAGCTGTTCGATGAGGACATCCGCCAGAACCTGCTGTTCGCCAGGGAGACGGCCACCGACGATGAGCTGCTCGCCGTGCTCGACCGGGTGGGTCTGGGGTCGTGGGTGCGCGAGCGGGGTGGGCTCGACGCGCGGGTCGGCGACCGCGGAGGACTCGTGTCGGGCGGTCAGGCTCAGCGGATCGCGCTGGCTCGGGCGCTGCTGCGCGGCTTCCCTGTGCTCGTGCTCGACGAGCCGACGGCCGGTGTCGATCCGGACGCATCCGATGCTCTGCTGAGCGACCTGCTGCAGGCGGCCGGTGAGCAGTCGGTGCTGCTGATCTCGCACGTCGCCCCACCGGTGGGAACCGTCGACCGGGTCGTGCGGCTGCAAGACGGGCGCACCGTTTCGGAGTAGTCGGGCACTGTGTAGGGGTTCCGGGGTGTCTTCCCTCTCCGGTCCCCGGCCGCCGGGCACAGTTTCGGATGCCGGGTGCGCCGCGCCGTGGCATCCGTCGTTCTGTCCGGTGTGTCGGGTCTGGGCCCCGAAGTTGTGCCCGCAGAAAGAGACGAAGAGAGGAACGAGGCGCGACCGGCGATCGGGTGCGGACGGGCGGTTGTGATTCCGCCCCGGCCCCGGCCCCGGCCCCGGCCTCGGCCCCGGCCCCGGCCTCGGGCTCGGGCTCGGGCACAGTTTCGGATGCCGGGTGCGGCGTGCCGTGGCATCCGTCGTTCTGCCTGGTGTGTCGGGTGTGGGCTCCGAAGTTGTGCCCGGGCGTACGTCGGAAACCAGCCCGGGCGTACGTCGGAGACCAGCCCGGGCGTACGTCGGAAACCAGCCCGGGCATACGTCGGAGACCAGCCCGGGCGTACGTCGGAAACCAGCCCGGGTCAGACGCTGAGGTCGGCGCGGGGCTCCATCACGATGCCCTGGGCCTCGAACGCGCGACGACGCTCTTCGATGCGGCGGTGCAGCTCGACCTGCGCGTCGTCGATCAAGCGCGGATCGAGGTCGACGGTCGCCGGGTGAGGGTCGCCGTGGTTCGCCTCGATGTAGGCATCGAGCTCGGGGCCGGACGTCCAGGAGGTGATCAGGGCGTAGCGCGGGGCTGTGCCCCGGTGCCAGACCGCGTGCCAGAAGCGCTGCGTGTCGACGATGATCCGCGACCCCTCGCGCAACGGCAGGCGGATCTCGGTCGACGGGTCGAATCGGTCCGAGCGCAGGAGCAGCAGCGAGTCGCTGTCATCCGACAGGTTGTAATAGCCGCGCACGACCCAGCCGGTGCCGTCTTCATTGAGACGGTTGTTGTCGTCCTGGTGCAGGTTGTACACGGCATCCGCATACTCGTTGGGCTGCAGTTCGATGACGCGGCAGCGGCCGACTCCGGCGCCCGGCTCGAGGGCGCGGCGCTGCAGGGTCGGGGCGATCGCGACCTGAGACTCGACCCATACGCCGTCCTTGTCGGTGCGGGGCGGGGTGTGGTTCCAGAAGCCGTTGCATTCGATCTCGCCGGCGTAGCTGGCGAGAGGGGCGAAGCGCGTGACGCCCGACGATCGCCAGCCGATGTACTCGAGGTCGAGCCATTCGGCGGGGTCGGATGCCTGGTCGTGATCGTCGAGGACGACGTATCCGGTCTCTGCCAGCGCCTCTGATGTGATGAAGCCCATGTGCGTCCCCTCCGTGCCTCGACTCCGCGGCTCATCCTGTGAAGGATGCCTTTAGGACAGCCTAACTTGGAGCGTGAGGTCTGTCGGAAGGGGGCGCCGGAGAAAAGGGCCCGCCGATACTCTGGATGGATGACTCAGCCGCAGGGTGCCCTCCTCGTGGGCAGCGTGAACTTCGACGACGCCGAGACGACCATCCGCACCGCCGCTGGACTGCTCGGCCCGCGGCTGCGCCGCATCCCCGACGGCGAGGTCGGCAAGCGATTCCACTGGATCATGTTCCAGCCCGACGTGCTCGGCGAGGCCGACGGCATCGAGCGCATCGGAGACGAGCCCATCCCGTTCAGGGCCGGCATCGACGCTCGACCGCTGCGCATCGCCGACGGGGTGGTCGCGGCGAGCATTCAGCTGCCGCCGCTCGGATACGCGGATGCCGCGATCGAGTCGTACGCGATCTTCCGGCGCCTGCGGGACGAGGGAGTCGTGCCTGCCACGACCCGCTTTCAGGTCTCGCTCCCGACTACGGTCGCGGTCGTCTCGTCGTTCTTCTTCGGCGATGACCGCGCCGCCATCGACCCGGTCTACACCGCGGCGCTGCTGCGCGAGGTCGACCGCATCCTCGCGGCGATCCCACATGACGACCTCGCGATCCAGTGGGACGTCGCGAGCGAGATGGGCATCATCGAGGCAGCACCCGCGTTCGGGCGGGTCATGGACGTGTGGTGGGAGGGTGACCCGTTCCCCGGGCTCGTCTCGCGACTGGCGGCGTTCATCGACGCCGTGCCGACCGACGTCGAGGTCGGAGTGCACCTCTGCTATGGCGACGTCGCCGAGAAGCACTTCTTCGAGCCGACGGATGCCGCGAACCTCGTCCGCTACGCGAACGCCGTGACGGCGGCATCCGCTCGGGAGCTGACCTGGCTGCACCTGCCGGTGCCGATCGAGCGCGACGACGAGGCGTACTTCGCGCCGCTCGCCGAGCTCGAGTACGACGGTGAGCTGTACCTCGGGCTGGTGCACCGCGAGGACGGCGCGGAGGGAGCGGAGCGGCGCATCGCCGTGGCCCAGCGCTTCGTGCCGCAGTTCGGCGTCGCCACCGAGTGCGGCATCGGCCGGGCCCCCGAGGGGACGACCGACGGCGTCCTGCGCACGCATGCGGAAGTCGCCACCGCGTGGTGATCGGGCGCCGGCCCTCTCGATTCGCGCCGTGGCTCCCGGTGTCGTAAGCTAGTCCGCGGTGACGTGTCCGAGCGGCCGAAGGTGCAACTCTCGAAAAGTTGTGTAGGGTAACCCCCTACCGTGGGTTCAAATCCCACCGTCACCGCCATGGAAACCCCCTCTTCGTGAGGGGGTTTTTCCGTGTCCGGGGCGGGGTGTGGCGCGCGTTGTCGGCCGAGCCCTGGCCGAGCCGCTACTTCGCCCGCTGTCTGATCATCCATGCGATCGTGGCCACGAGGAGGCCGAGGAACAGCCCGCCGGGCGCACCAGCGGATGCGCCTCCGACGAAGTACCGCGCTCAGCCGCAGGATTCGTACGGCGGCTCATCGAGGGTCGTCGCCGTCACTCCCCAGATGGTGTCGGTTCCGGCCGTGTAGGTCAGGAAGACCGACCCCGTGCCGGCTTCCGATTCGATCGCGAGATACCGACGATCCCCGGCGCTCTCGATCTCGGCCGCGTCGGGGTAGACCGCCAGTGCCTGGTCGAGCCGGGAGCCGAGACCGATTCCCTCGGCTGTCAGCGGGCCGACGGCCGGCTTGCCTTCGAGGTCGGCGGGGGAGGCGGACACCTGTACGAGGTCGACCACCGCGGGGTCCTGTTCCGAGACCTCGGGGCGCTGGACGGTGAGCATGTAGCCGTCGGCCTCCGTGGATGCGAGCCACGGGCAGGCGTCCACCGGAGTGGCACCCGCAGCCGTCACGGCGTCGTCGTAGGTCGCGCCGAGTTCCACGTCTCCGATGCCCGATGGGCTGACGCCGGCATCCGGGGTGGACGACGCGCTGGGCGACGGACTCGGCGAGGGGTCGGCGGATGCCGTCACCGTCTGCGTGACCGTCGGGGTAGGTGACGCGGGGGCGGCGCATCCGGCCAGCAGTGAAGCGGTGACGGCGATCCCGAACAGGGGCGAGAGGATGCGTGCACGGCGAACCTGTGGTCGTCTGGTGTCGATATCCATGCTTCGACGCTAACGTCCGGGTCGAGGATCGCGCCTCGATTCTCCATGGATTCCCAGACACCCCGGTCATAGGGTGGACCGATGGACATCCGTCATCGCGCCGTGATGATCGTTCCGGCCGGCCTGGTTCTCGCCTGTGTGATCACCGGCTGCACTTCGAGTGAAGTGCCCGAGCCGGTCGCATCGGAATCGACGCCCACATCGGCGCCCACATCGGCGCCATCGGTGTCGTCAGCGCCTCCCACGCAGGACTTGGCCTATCCCGACAAGACCGACCCCGCTCAGGTCGCCATCGCTCTCAAATACGGGGAGGGCAACGACCCGTCGGGAGAGATCATCGCCGGGCCCGCTGTGCTCGTCGCGGACCGGCAGTTCACCGTCGAGGGCCAGTGCGAGGGAGACGGCGTCGGGTTCGAGGTGGTGACCGCCGATGCCGAGAGGCGGGTGCTCGCCGACGGTGACTTCCGATGCGACGATCCGCCGGCCGGCGAGTTCTCGTACCGACTGCCGTACGCCGGTGTGGTCCAGGTGAACCTCCTGGAGGCCGACGACGTCGACCGGGCATGGGTGCGCGTCGTGCAGCCCTGAGCCTCGATCGACCTCGGCGACACCCGCCTAGCTCGACGTCGCTGCCGGCGGCTGGGCGGCGATGAGCTTCATGAAGATCGTCAGCAGCCCGAGGGCGTCGCGCGACGGGTCGAGCAGGGCCTGAATCCGCAGCCCGTCGACCATGGCGAGGACGAGGGTGATCTTCTCATCGGCTGTCAGGAGCTCGTCTTCCTTCGTGGGCAGGGGGCCGTCGGAGAAGCGGGAGCGCATGCGCTCGCGTCGTCCGAGGAAGAACTCGTGGGCCGGATGCTCGGTGTTCGTCGCGGCGACCGTGAGGGCCAGCCAGTTGCGCTGGAAGTCGGCGTGCGCGAACTCGTCGGTGAGCACCGCGCTGAGGATCTGCTCACCCGGCACATGTGCGGTCATGATCCGAGCGGCCAGGTCTTCCTCGTGCTCCTCGCGCTGGGCGAGGGCGGCGGGCAACAGCTCCTCCTTGCCCGAGAAATGGCGAAGCAGCGCCGCGTGGGTGAGGCCGGCCCGACTGGCGATGTCGCGGAGGGATGCCCGTTCATAGCCGTGTTCGGCGAAGCTCGCGAGTGCCGCCTCCACGATCTCCGCGCGTCTCGCCGGTGTGGAAGCGCTCTGTCCTCGGCGGCGCGGGGAGGGCTCGGCTGTCGGCGGCGACGTCATGTTCCCACTCTCTCACCTTTGCCTTCTGTTACCAAAGTGGTTACTATCGCTCAGGATCGACAATCGGTTGCCAAACGGATTTCGACCACATCTCGCGAATGACGCCCACTGATGGGCGCCGCGGATCACTGAACGATGAAGGAGTCCAGGTGACCAAGAGTGAATTCGACCGCAGCGACACGATCGACTCGATCGCTGCAGCACAGCCGGTAGGCGGCAGTACTCCAGACAGCACGCCCGTCGAAGGCGCCGCCACCGGCTCCGAACCGACCGCCAAGGTCAGCGGCGGGTACATCTTCTGGCTGATGCTGGCCAACTTCGGCGCATCCATCGCGATGATGGTGCCGCTCGCGTACGGCCTCGCACTGCGCATCACCGAGCTCGCCCCCGGGCACGAAGAGGTGCTCGGCTATGTCACCGGCACCGCGCAGCTCATCTTCCTCGTGCTCAGCCCCATGATCGGCATCTGGAGCGACCGCACCCGGTCGCGCTTCGGGCGACGCACCCCGTTCCTGTTCCTCGGCGCTGCCCTCGGCCTGGTCGGCGCGGTCATCATCGGCTTCGCCCCCAACCTCCTGCTCGTCGGTGCCGGCTGGGTCGTCGCCATGACCGGCTGGTCGACCGCGGGCGCGGCGATCCAGACCCTCCAGGCCGACAAGCTGCCCGAGGAGCAGCGCGGCAAGGTGTCGGCACTGACCGGGCTCATGACCCAGGTTGCTCCCGTGCTCGGCATCGGGATCGCGTACGCCGTGTCGTACAGCACCTTCCTGGTGTTCTTCGTTCCCGCCGTCATCGGCGTCGTGCTGCTCGTCCTGCTCCCGACCTTCAAGAAGGAGGGAAGCTCCAAGGATCTCGTCGCCGACTCGTCGGTGACGCTCAAGAAGGTCATCGCGGGCTATGGCTTCAACGCCCGCAAGTACCCGGACTTCGCCTGGAACTGGGTCGGCCGCATGGTGTTCTTCATCGGCCTGTACTTCAACACGACTTTCGGCACGTTCTTCTACGCCCAGCGGCTCGACCTGCCGGTGCGCGAGGTCGCGGGTGTCGTCGCGACCGTCGGCATGCTCGGGGTCGTCGCCGCCGCCGGTGGCGCGCTGCTGGGCGGCTTCCTCTCGGACAAGCTCAAGCGACGTCGACTCTTCGTGCTCGTGGCTGCGTTCATCTTCATCGGCGGCGCGCTCGCCGAGGCCTTCGCCTGGTCGCTGCCGCAGCTGATCGTCGGCGCGGTGCTCATGCAGCTCGCGATCGCCGTGTTCGCCACCGTCGACCAGGCAATCGTGTATGCGATCATCCCCGACCGCGCCGAGTCCGGCCGCTACATGGCCGTCGTGGCCTTCGCTCAGAAGATCCCCAGCGCGATCGCCCCGCTGATCGCTCCACTGATCATCACGATCGGCGCCGTGGGTGCCGAGAAGAACTACACACTGCTGTACCTCATCGGCGCGGTGTTCGCGCTCATCGGCGGTCTGATCATCATGTTCAAGGTCAAGGGAGTGCGTTGAGATGACGCTCGCATCGAACCCGGCATCCGTGCCCACCGTGCCGTACGACCTGCGGATCGACAGCGGCGGCGACGAGTTCACCGTCTCGGAGGCAACGCCCCGGCTGTCGTTCACCGTGCCTACAGGGGCAGGTGGGGTGACCGGGTTCGAGCTCGAGGCCATCGTCGACGGCGAGCATCGGGCCCCGGTGCGCCTCGAGTCCGGCGCACACCTCTTCATCGAGTGGCCCTGGCGCCCGTTGTCCAGCGGTCAGCGGGTTCGATGGCGCGTGCGCGCTGTGGGCGGCGACACGCTCTCGGACTGGTCATCCTTCGAGTGCGGACTGCTCGACGCGGACTGGACCGCCGAGTGGATCAGCCCGGTCGAGCACGACGATCCCGGATACGGCGCGCGGGGTGCTTACACGCTCGCTCACACCTTCGAGGCCAGTGGCATCGTCTCGGCGCGGCTGTACTCGACTGCTCTCGGCGTCTACGACGCTCGCATCAATGGCGAGCGGGTCGGCACGGCCGAGCTGTCGCCGGGGTCGACGTCCTACGACCGCACCCTCTACGCCCAGGCTGCCGACGTGACACGCCTGCTGACCGATGGCGCGAACTCGCTCGAGATCGAGCTCTCCGACGGTTGGTACCGCGGGCAGGTCGGGGCGTTCCGTCTGCCGGCCGGGTGGGGCACGACTCTCGCAGTTCGAGCTGAACTGCACCTCGAGCTCTCCGACGGCTCGCGTCAGGTGATCCGCACGGACGGCGACTGGACCAGCGCACGGTCCGGGGTGACCCGCGCCGACCTGATGGACGGGCAGACGACCGACTTCCGTGCGGATGCCGGGTCTGCAGAAGCCGTGATCGTCGGCGCAGTCGAAGGTCCGTCGATCTCCTGGTCGCCGGCTCCGCCCATCCGGGTGGTCGAGTCGCGCGACGCGGTGATCGCGAATCGTATCGCTAACGACACCTGGGTGCTCGACTTCGGTCAGAACGCCTCGGGCTGGCTGCGGCTCACCGATCTCGGTCCGGCGGGAACGCGCACGGTGATCGACTACGGCGAGTATGTCGGACCCGACGGCGACGTGAGCACCGCGCACCTCGATTCCACCAAGCCGGGTGAGCCCGACGTCGTCTTCGTGCAGCACGACGAAGTGGTCTCCGCGGGAGGCGGCGAGATCTTCGAGCCGCGTCACACGGTGCACGGCTTCCAGTACGCGCGGGTCACGCGTGAAGGCGCTCCGTTCGACCCGGCGACGGCGCAGATGCGCATCGTGCAGACGGATCTTCGCCGCACGGCATCCTTCGAGTCGAGTGATCCCGACCTCAACCGGCTGCACGACATCGCCGACTGGAGCTTCCGCGGCAATGCGGTGGATGTGCCGACCGATTGCCCGACGCGCGAGCGTCTGGCCTGGACGGGCGACTACCAGGTGTTCGCGCCGACCGCTGCGCGCCTGTACGACGTGCTCGGGTTCACGCGCAAATGGCTGCAGTCGGTGCGTGACGATCAGCTCGACGACGGCCGTGTCGCGAACTTCTCGCCCGACGGCCGTCGCATCAAGCACAAGCTTGACGATCAGTTCGCCATGATGACGGGCTCCTCCGGGTGGGGTGACGCGATCACGTTCGTGCCGTGGGAGATGTACACCGCGTATGGCGACGTTCGCGTTCTCGACGAGAACTGGGACGCGATGGTGCGGTGGGTGGAGTGGGAGCTCGGGGCCGCCCGTGCGAATCGGCATCATTCTCGCGTCGAGCGCTCCGCCGAACCGCAGCCGCACGAGGAGTATCTCTGGGACGGCACGTTCCACTGGGGGGAGTGGACCGAGCCCGTCGCCAAGGCGGAGGACGGGTCCCGACTCGATCCGATCAAGACCAACCCCATGGCCTGGTTCATGGCCGACAAGGGAGAGGTGGGCACGGCCTACCTCTATCGCTCGACCCGGATCCTCGCGGATGCCGCGGCCGTGCTCGGTCGCACGCGCGAATCGGCGAAGTATGCCGAGATCGCCGAGCGCGTGCTCGACGCGTGGCGTACCGAATTCGTCACGGATGACGGGCGCACGGTGCAGGACACTCAGGCCGCCTATGTGCGGGCGCTCTCGTTCGGTCTCATCCCCGAGTCGCTGCGCCCGGCCGCCGCACGCCGCCTCGTCGAACTCATCCACGACGCCGGTACCCATCTCGGCACCGGGTTCCTCTCGACGGGGGACCTGCTGCCGGTGCTCGCCGACAGCGGGCATGCGGATGTCGCCTACGACCTGCTCTTTCAGCGCAGCGCTCCGTCGTGGATGTACATGATCGATCGGGGTGCGACGACGGTCTGGGAGGACTGGGAAGGGATAGACGGCGAAGGTGTCGCCCATGAGTCACTGAACCACTACAGCAAAGGCGCGGTCATCCGCTTCCTGCATACCCACACGCTCGGTCTCCGTCAGGATCCGGAATCGATCGCCTGGGAGTCGTTCACGATTGCTCCGCTCCCCGGAGCTGGCGTCAGCTGGGCGAGGGGGCATCTCGACAGCCCCCAGGGGCGGATCCGCGTGGAATGGCGCATCGAGGGAGACGAACTCGTGGTCGAGGCGGATGTCCCGGCAGGGAGCCGCGCGACCGTGGTCTTCCCGGACGGGACGACGCAGGCGGCCGGACCCGGTTCCTTCGCCGGCGCGGGCGGACTCGCCGGCGCCCGCTGACGGCGTGGATCAGTCGTCGTGCGTCGCCGCGGCCTGCAGCTCACGATTGATCGCGCGCAGGCCGAGGGCGAGCGATTCCAGCTCGTCGATGGTGAGACCGTCGAGGATGTCGGCGCCCATCTCGGGGCGTGCCGCCATGATCCTCCCGATGACGTCACGCCCGAGAGACGTGGGGAGCAGGCGCCGGACGCGCTGATCCGCAGCATCGGTCAGGCGCTCGACCAGCCCCTGGTCGACGAGTCGCTCGACGAGCTTCGACATCGTGGCGAGAGACACCTCGAACGACGACGCGAGATCGCTCGTGGTGCTGTGGTCGGACACGACGATGGATGTGAGCACCTTGAGCTGCTGGATCGTCAGCTGTGTGCTCAGCAGGGAGCCGATCATGCGCGGCAGCGAGCGCACCGACACCGCCAGGGTGAGCGCATCGATGTTCTCCAGTGCCTGCGCACGTCTTCGGTCATCGCTCACCTCAGTACCGTAACGCGCTCCGAGGCGATTCCCAGGGATATTTACTTAGCTTCAGGCTAACCTTCTGGGAAGGAACCGATCCGGGGTCGTGTCGGGTTCAGGTTCACGCCGTCCCCAGTTCGCGTCGACCTGCGCCCGAGCCCCGGCGACAGGAGGACGGAACCATGACCGACCGCGCACGCGGCATCGAGGATCAGAGCCAGCATCTACAGACGCTGCGTGAGAAGTACGCGCAGGAGAGGGATCGGCGGATCCGCCCCGACGGGGCGACCCAGTACCGGTCGACTCTCGGCGAGTACGGCTACTACGCCAAGGACCCGTACACGCAGCGGGTCGACCGGGAGCCGCTGCGGGACCGCGTCGAAGCGCTCGTGATCGGGGCGGGCTTCGGTGGGCTGCTCACCGGTGCAGGGCTGCGTGATGCGGGGATCGATTCCGTGCGGCTCATGGACGAAGCGGGTGACGTCGGCGGCACCTGGTACTGGAACCGCTACCCCGGCATCCACTGCGACATCGAGTCGTACGTGTACATGCCGCTCCTGGAGGAGACCGGCTACATCCCGAGCATGAGGTACGCACCGGGCGAGGAGATCCGTCAGCACGCCGTGCGCATCGCGGAGCACTACGACCTCTACCGCGACTTCGTCGGGCACACCCGGGCCACAGGGCTGACGTGGGACGAGACGGCCGCCGAGTGGGTCGTCGAGACCGACCGAGGCGATGTGTTCCGCGCGCGGTACGTGATCACCTCCTCGGGCACGCTCACGCAGCCGAAGCTCCCCGGCATCCCCGGCATCGAGCGCTTCACCGGACACACCTTCCACACCAGCCGCTGGGACTACGCCTACACCGGCGGATCCGCCGACGGAGGCCTCACCAAGCTGGCTGACAAGCGTGTCGCGGTGATCGGCACCGGTGCGACCGGGCTGCAGGTGATCCCGCATCTGGCCGAGCACGCGCGTGAGCTGCTGGTCTTCCAGCGCACGCCCTCGACCGTCGATGTGCGCGACAACCGTCCGACGGATCCCGACTGGGCAGCGATGCTCTCTCCCGGATGGCAGCGCGAGCGGATGGACAACTTCCTCGAGGTGCTGGCCGGCGAGCCCGTCGAATCGCTCGTGGACGACGGATGGACTTCGACGCACCGGCTGCAGCGGAGCATCCTCTCCGGCAGTGTCGACGGCTCTGTATCGGAGCAGGACCGCCTCCTGCAGGAAGAGCTCGACGACGCGGCGAAGATGGATGCGTTGCGCGCCAGGGTCGACGAGATCGTCGATGACCCCGCCACTGCAGACGCCCTCAAGCCCTGGTACCGGTACATGTGCAAGCGGCCGGGGTTCAGCGATCTCTACCTGCAGGCGTTCAACCGCCCGAACGTGACCCTCGTCGACACGGCCGACACGCACGGCATCACCGCGCTCACTGAGACATCGATCGTGGTGGGTGATGCGGAGTACGAGGTGGACTGCCTCATCTTCGCCACCGGGTTCGACGTCGGAGTGTCGGGGGTGGTGTCGGGCACTCTGCCCGTGTCCGGGCGGGGAGGGCGTGCCCTTCTCGAGGCCTGGGGAATGGGCCCGCGCACGCTGCACGGCTTCACCACGCACGGCTTCCCGAACCTGTTCCAGCTCGGCCCGATGCAGAACGCGAACTCCGTGAACTTCGTGCACATCCTGCAGGAGCAGGCGCTGCACATCACCAGCGTGATCGCTCGGGCGCAGCAGCTCGGTGCGCGCCGCATCGAGCCGACCGCAGAGGCCGAGGATGCCTGGTGCCGCACGGTCGTGGAGACCTCGAGAGACGTCTCGGCGTTCCAGGCCCAGTGCACCCCGGGCTACTACAACGGCGAGGGGTCGCGCACCATCGGGGGGCTCACGTACTCACCGGGACCGGTGGCCTTCCATCGCCTGCTGCGCGAGTGGCGTGCGGGAGACATGGCGGAGCTGCTCGTGGTCGACGAGGCGGACGAACGCGTGCGCGAGTCTGCGGAGATCGGGGTGTCGGCGTGAGGGCGTGGGCGACCGCGGCAGGTGCGGTCGGGGTGGTGGCACTGCTGGTCGGGTGCACGTCGGCCGCTCCGGATGCGGCGCAGACGGATGCCGCATCCGAGGGGCCGGCTGCGGAACAGCGTTCGGAGGAGCTGCTCCAGGTGACCGAGCCGCACGAGCTCACCGGAGGGACGCTCCTCGAGGGGCCGACTTTTCACGAAGACGGTTCGCTGTTCCTGGTCGACGTGATGGCCCCCGCCGGGGAGGCGAAGGTGCTGAGCGTCGATGTGGCGCAGCGCACGGTCGATCAGGTCTTCACCGACGAGACGAGTGCGTTCACCTCGGCGCAGTTCCACCCGACCGACGGGCGTCTCTACCTGACCGACTTCCTCGGCGGTGGTGTCATGAGCATCACAGCCGAGGGAAAGGACCCGCAGGTGCACTTCTCGGGCGGCGTCGACGGCATCGCGATGCTGCCCGACGACATCACGTTCCATCCCGACGGCACGATGTTCGTGACCGATACCCGCGGCATGGACGGTCCCGGATGGGAGACCCCGGGGCGTGTGGTGAGGATCGGCACCGACGGGCAGGCGTCGACCCTCGCGGGCGACCTTCCCTCGCCGAACGGCATCGTCTTCGACGAGGAGGATGCGGGGCTCTGGGTGGCGCAGTACAACGCGAACCGGATCGACTACTTCGCCCTCGACGAGACGCGCACCCGGGTCGTCTCGGCCTATCCCGCGATCCACGTCGACGGCGGGATCGGACGCATCGACTCGACCGCGGTCGACGCCGAGGGGAACATCTATCAGATGTTCCACGAGAAGGCCGAGATCGTGGTGTTCGCGAAGACCGGAGAGCAGATCGGTACCATCCGCGTGCCGGGTGAGGGACTCGAGTCGGTGACGAACATCGCCATCGCACCCGGCACGACCGACGGATACCTGGTGGTCAGCGGCCCGGCAGGTGGCTTCGTGCACACCTTCGAGGCCTACGGGGAGGGCATCCGGCAGTCGAACGGCGGGTGAATCCGCCTGCGAGGATCGCGGCGGGTGAGGGGCGCCCGTCGCGGTCCTTCGTTGAGGAATCCGTGACGTGTCCGCTAGTCTTTCTGAAATTACTAGTTGACTCAGAATTGGAGCACCGATGCCCACGTTCCCGAAGGAGTTCCTCTGGGGTGCGGCCAGCGCGCCGCATCAGGTGGAAGGCAACAACGTCAACAGCGACTTCTGGATGCAGGAGCCGTACATGACCGGGGCTGATCGCAGCGGCGACGCTCTGGACAGCTACAACCGGTACCCCGAAGACATCGCTCTCGTCGCCGACTCTGGCCTGGACACCTATCGTTTCGGGATCGAATGGGCTCGCATCGAGCCGGCACCGGGCCAGTTCTCGCGTGTGCAGCTCGCTCACTACCGGCGAATGATCGACACCGCGCTGGAGGCAGGGGTGCGGCCCTTCGTCACGCTGCATCACTTCACGTCGCCGCGATGGTTCGCCGAAGAGGGGGGATGGCGCTCGCCGCAGGCCATCGACAGATTCCGCGCGTACGTCGAGGTCGTAGCGATGATCCTCGACGGTGTGGAGTGGGTCTGCACGATCAACGAGCCGAACATGCTCGCGATCATGGTGGGCGAGGCCGAGGCGGCACTGGACCCGGACTCCGACACCGAGTGGCTCAGCCCCACGCTCGAAGCGGACACCCCGCGCCCGGTCAAGCCCGCGCCGTCGGAGGAGATCGGTCGACGCCTCATCGAGGCGCACCACGCAGCGCGAGAGATCCTGCGCGAGCGCACCGATGCCCGCGTCGGGTGGTCGGTCGCCAACCGGGCGTTCGAGACTCGTCCCGGGGCGGACGAGGTGCGGCGTCGGCTCGAGTACGTCTGGGAGGACCTGTATCTCGAAGCCGCAGCAGACGACGACTACATCGGCGTACAGGCGTACTCGGCTCAGTGGGTGGGTCTCGACGGGATCGAGCCGCACCCCGTGCGCCCCGACAACACGCTGGTGCGCACCGCCTATCGTCCGGACGCCCTCGGGATCGCCGTGCGCCACACGGCTGAGGTGCTTCCGCAGGTGCCGGTCGTCGTCACGGAGAACGGCATCGCCACGTCCGACGACGCACGCAGGATCGCCTACACGGAGGCGGCTCTCGGCTCCCTCGCAGAGGCCATGGACGACGGTGTGGATGTTCGCGGCTACATCCACTGGAGCCTTCTCGACAATTACGAGTGGGGCCACTGGGATCCGACCTTCGGTCTCGTCGCCGTGGATCGGGACACCTTCGCGCGTCAGCCCAAGCCCAGCCTGGGGTGGCTCGGGGATGTCGCGAGGCGGAATCGCGAGGGAAGCGGTGACGGCGGGGTGTGAGCCCGTCTCGCAGTGGTCGGTGCGGGCGCGTCAGTCCAGCGCGCCCGCACCGAGCAGCGCACGGATGTGCGATTCGATCCGGGCGCGGATGTCGAACGGCGGCCCCTGCATCCACTGCAGCTGCAGGCCCTCCCAGGCTGCCAGCAGAAGATGCGCCGCGGCATCCGGATCGATGGAGTCGTCGATCCGCCCGGCCCGCTGCAGCCGGCGGATGTCGGTGGCGACGACAGCCGTCGATCGCGCCCAGCGCGCCTGGAAGAAGTCGTTCGCCGGGTGTGAGGGGTCGGCGGAAGCCCCGGCGAGCTCGTTGTAGAGGCGCGCGTAGTTCGTGCGCTGCACGCCCGCTTCTGCGCGCTCGCCCATCTCGGCGATCGCGCCCGCCTCGGCCCCCCGCGCGCGGATGTTCTCCTCGTCGTGCTGTGCGAGCGCGGCGATGAACAGGGCTTCCTTGGTGGGGAAGTGGTAGAACACGGTCGCCTCGCTCGTCTCGGCGAGCTCGGCGATGTCCGAGACCGAGACGTTGCGGTGCCCGTGCCGGCGCACGAGGTCGAGCGCGGCCCTGCTGAGTGCCTGGCGTCGTTGGTCCGACTTCGCGTACGGACCTCTCTTCTGGGCCATCAGGGTCCTTCCGATTGCTCTTGAGTGTGGCGCTCAGGCAATGTTATGCTCATCCGGCCAAAGTAATAGTCGACTCAGAATTGAGTCGAGGGAAAGGTGAAGATGCCTGCGTCGACCGTCGACCGCCGTCGCCTCGTGCGACGGCACAATCCTGTGCTGACGGCGGCGCATCCCACCGGAGTGCTCACCGTCGGCAACGGAGATGCTGCTCTGACGGTCGACATCACTGGGCTCCAGACGTTTCCCGAGGCCCATGAGCTGGTTCCCGATCCCCTCAGGGTGGCGGTCGCCGGCATCGACGGGCTGCCGGAGCAGCGAGTGCGGGTCTTCGACGCCGATGACTTCCAGATTCCGCTGCGCACGCAATCGTCGTGGGGCTGGTATCGCACCAGGACGACACGAGAGTTCGATCGTGACGAGACGGTCACCCGGTACGACACGGCTCGAGGTGCGGTTCCGTACTTCGACCGGATGGGACTGCAGAGGGCTGGCGATGAGATCGCCGACGAGTTCGAGGCCGGTGCCTGGTTCCACTACAACCCGCGGCGTGCCCACCTCGGACGTCTCGCTCTCACGCCGCCGGCGGGTGAACCCGGCCGCATCGATGTCGCCGCGGTGAGGGAGCCGAGGACCGAACTCGATCTCTGGTCGGGTCGTGTGCACGCGCAGTTCGTGCTCGAGGGAAAGCCCGTCACCGTGACGACGGTCGCCCATCCCGAGAAGGACGTCTTCGCCGTGTCGGTCGAATCGCCGCTGCTTCAGCGCGGATGGGGAGTCGCGTGGATCTTCGACACGCAGCCGGACGATCTCGCCGCATTCGAGCTGCCGTTGGAGGAGTCCACGCACTGGGAACGCCGCGACTCCGGGCGGTGGACAGCGCGCCGTCGCATCGAGACGACCGCCTACCGAGTCGACGTGTCGACGAGCGGTGAGCTCGCACTCCGTGGAGCCGACGCCGCGGTCGCGACATCGGTCACGAAGCGGCTCGAGGTCGTCGTCTCGCTGCATGCCGAAGAGCCGGCCGGCGATCTGATCCAGCCGGTGTATGGCCAGGTCACCCGCGCGGCGGAGGCGTGGTGGGAGGGGTACTGGTCGAGCGGTGTCGCCGTCTCGTTCGAGGGCAGCGACGACGAGCGCGCGACCGAGCTCGAGCGTCGCCTGGTCCTGTCGCAGTATCTGGCCGCCGTCAACAGTGCGGGATCGACGCCACCCGCGGAGACCGGGCTGACATACAACACGTGGACCGGCAAGTTCCACCTCGAGATGCACTGGTGGCATGCCGCGCATTTCGCCCTGTGGGGGCGCGGACACCTGCTCGAGCGCAGCCTCGGCTGGTATCACAGCGCGCTCGGCGCCGCGCGTTCGACGGCAGAGTGGCAGGGGTACCGCGGTGCCCGCTGGCCGAAGCAGACCGATCCCTCGGCGGCCGAGTCGCCGAGCAATATCGGCGTCTTCCTGGTGTGGCAGCAGCCCCACATCATCCACCTCCTCGAACTTCTGCGGCAGGAGGGCAGGGGCTCGGAGTTCCTGCGCACGCACTACCCGCTCGTCGAAGCGACCGCGGAGTTCATGGTGGATTTCGTCGAGGAGCGGGAGGGCACCTTCCACCTGCCGTCACCGATCATCCCGGCTCAGGAGAGCTATCTCGCCGACCGCGGGACGAATGCCGACCCCACGTTCGAACTCGCGTACTGGTCATGGGCGCTCGGGGTCGCCAACGAGTGGCGTTCCCTGCTGGGACTCGGCGTGCAGCAGGAGTGGGAGCGGGTCGCGCAGAACATGACCATGCCGACGCTTCTCGACGACGGAACGTACGCCGCGCTGAGTTCGCGGCCGCACCTGATCCGCAAGGACCACCCGTCGATGCTCATGGCACTCGGATGGCTTCCGCCGACCGACATCATCGACGCCGACATCATGTGCGCGACGCTCGACGCCGTGTGGGATCGGTGGGACCTGCAATCCAGCTGGGGGTGGGACTACCCGGTCATGGCCATGACCGCGGCCCGACTCGGTGACCTGGCGCTCGCGTTCGACGCGCTCCTGCTGCCGTCGCCCAAGAACGAGTTCCTCGCGAACGGTCACAACCCCCAGATCCCCGGCTTCCTTTCGCTGTACCTTCCCGCCAACGGAGGACTGCTCGCCGCGATCGCCCACATCGTCGGCGCGATCGAGGGCGGTGCACAGGTTCCCGACGGGTGGAGCGTGGTCCACGACGGCACCTCCGCCCTGTCGTCACCGAATCTGCACGCGGCCTCCGCCGCCGTCTGACCTTCCCGCGCATCGCATGAGAGAGAGGATGATTCCCTAAAGGGCAACCGGTTGACAGAATCACGATCGACGCCGGGGCGCCCACGCAGCAACCGATTCTGAACCGCCAGACGGTTCATCGTTCGAAGGATTTTCAATGATGAGGACCACGCGTTACACACACTCTTCCGGCAGCGCTCGCCGCCTGGCGCTCGCTGCAGGCGGCATCGCCCTCGCGACGGCGATCACCCTCTCCGGGTGCTCGTCGCCAGAGCCGGCCGAGTCCCCGGGGGAGACCGGAGACGTCGAACTGACGTTCATGAACCAGTCCCGCGGACAGGAAGCCGCCCTCACGCAGCTCGCCGAGCAGTACGCGGAAGAGACCGGTGTCACCGTCACGATC
>Ga0308166_1001249_pt1 | contig 27912 bp, 30 predicted proteins | sample PhyCR2_2_FD_202137 | JGI IMG/M metagenome (GOLD analysis project Ga0308166, IMG submission 202137) | Phyllosphere microbial communities from UC Gill Tract Community Farm, Albany, California, United States - DLSLCC.R2 | ecosystem: Host-associated > Plants > Phyllosphere > Unclassified | place... | reverse complement strand
TCGCCGCCTTTGTCAGCGTATTAACGAAGTCATGATTTATGCGCAGAACACAGGCCTGATTGATGCAGTTCCCAGTGTAAATATCGGAAAAGCGTTCGAGAAACCGCAAAAGAAAAACATGCCGAGTATCCGTCCGGATCAGCTTCCACAGTTAATGCAAACAATGCGTACGGCAAGTATAAGTATGTCAACGCGGTGCTTGTTCATGTGGCAGCTTCTCACCATTGCCCGCCCTGCCGAAGCCGCTGAGGCACGATGGGATGAGATCGATTTTGATGCTAACGAATGGAAAATTCCAGCAGCTCGAATGAAGATGAACCGAGACCATACGGTTCCACTATCAGATGAGGCTATCTCAATTCTGGAAATGATGAAGTCCCTCAGTGGTGGCCGAGAATTTATCTTTCCTAGTCGCATCAAGCCCAATCAGCCAATGAACAGCCAAACAGTTAATGCCGCACTGAAGCGTGCTGGCTTAGGAGGCGTACTCGTTTCACACGGCTTACGTTCTATCGCCAGTACAGCTCTCAATGAGGAAGGATTTCCACCTGATGTCATTGAAGCAGCACTTGCTCATGTAGACAAAAATGAGGTACGTCGCGCTTATAACCGCAGTGATTATCTTGAGCAACGTCGTCCGATGATGCAATGGTGGGCTTACTTCGTGAAAAAGGCAGATGGTGGCAGACTCACTGACGTTGAATTAACAACATTAAAGCTCACTGGATAAGCGCAATTTTTAATCCACAAAAGCAAAAACAGGAATGTGTGGAAATGAGGCAATCTTGTTATATAAGGTCTTACTCCCTAGGCTTCACGCATGATTCGACCGGACGAGCATTGGCTCATACTACCAAGAATAAGTCTGAAGCAGACTACCATTGGTACGTGCGCTTCCAAACACTCATATAATAAATCAGGGGGATAATATTGTTTACCATTGAAGCTGCACGTGAAGAGGCGAATAGATTTCGAAAGATACTCGAAAAATGTGATCCGTCAACAACCTACCTTGTACCTCGCGGCTTTCCTGTCATGAGCTGTAGGCTTTGCTCAATGCTACTTTCCTTCCACTTTCTGCAATTATGGCCCGAGCTGGAGTTGAAGGGTGTCACAGGAGCCACTGGTAAAAATGGCGCGATTACTCACTACTGGCTGGAAGTGGATGATTACGTTATTGATATCACCGGGGATCAATACAACATCATCAACGCCAGTAAACTCAACGAAGCTATCGTAAAAAACAGGCCTTTTGTGCCTGTTCACGTCGCTCATCGAAAGGACAGCTATCTCTATGATTTATTTAAAATACAAGGGACAGAACTCTTAACCTATGGGTTTCCGACAATCGGTAATGATTTTATTGATGAGATGGAATGTGATTATCGCCAGCTTGTCGGGTGATTGTGGGCACAGGACCAGAAAATAGTTGCAGACCTGCACTTTTATCGGCAAGTCTGCATCATAAGTTCTACTGGCCTTTCAGTATCCGTCATATAAGCTGGCTTGTGCCAAAGTTGCGATAACCGTCATAGAAGTCTTTGCTGTAGTCTTTGCTCAGATAGGCCACCCGTAGCAAAAAGTCATAATAATCATCACTTAACGTTAACGCGTCGTGTCGTGTGAACCAAATGCTGTTGTTCTTCGGAAAATGCGGGAGATAAGCATATTCAGGATAATCAAGCCCAATGGCGCTGCACCAGGCTTTCTGTATCCGGACGCCCATATTATCAGTATCCGCTTTAGTGTAATTCCCCAGATAGGCATAGACCTCTCTGTCAAACAGCAGAACCAGATGGTAGTGAGGATGTTCCCCGGTAACACGCTCTCTGGCCCAGATATAGCCGAGTGGCGCAGACTCACCAGCCCTGCCAGAACGCTTGTGCTCTTCCCTAAGCTGACTTTTAAGGGATTCTATAGCCCGAGTGATGGCTTTCTCATCATCTTTCTGAAAGCATGTCGGCATATCTGGCTCTCCTGGCACATGGGACTGAGCAAACCTCAGATCAGCACGTAATGCAAATACCCGGTTATAGTTTTCCAGATAATTAGATATCACAGCAAGTGATCGACGAAGGATATATCTTGATATTCTGGAATCATATTTATCTTCAGCTTCCTGCTGCAAGAATTTAAACTCTCTTTCAGTTAAATCATACGGTGACTTCATAATAATTTCTTTTAGCGAAATTCATTATATAATGGGTAGCAAGCTGCTACCCAATTAAGCGTACAGGCTCCCCTACAGGGATGTATTATCTCTGCTGATATACAGGTTTGATTATTATGTTGGCATATACCGACGTTTAGTGTATTGACGTAAGAGCACCTATCAACAATAGGTATATTACATATACCGACTAATCAATACGGATAATAATCCCACTCTCAATAACGAAACCCGCAGCACACTAAGGGTTATTAGATGCATAACCACCTGATAAATCATAAAAATCACTCTGAAGTTATTCTCTCAAAGGGACGCGACTGATAGCGCTACCTCCCCCGAGATAATGCGGTATACCTTTCATTGCTCTATGTTTTTCATCCAGTTCTGAAGGTGTCATTTCGGAAGCAAGATATTTGACATAATGCCTTCCGCTTGCGTCTTCCCACAACTGGACTTTCCCTTCATCAGCAAGCTGTTCCAGAACAGGCTCAAGATCAGCTTTTTTTCTGAGTGAACGATGTATGTCTTGCATCATGTCTCGCCTTAAAAAATCATAAGACCCATTTTTAACAAGATTATTTTCAAGCCACTTGATAACTCTTTCAGAATGGGAAGGTCCTCGGACAGCATCCATTTTTACAATAAAATGATTAAGGTGCCATTCCGATATTAACAATGCAGCTTCCAGTGTTTCCAGCGTAATAACGGTTGAGTCAGGAGTGATAAACAACTGCATCACAGCAGCACTCCTGGCGGTATGTTCGCAGTACCGTGCAGCCCAGTCGTTATAATGATACAGCTTTCCCCCCGGCTGCATCAGATACTTAACGCGCCTGCCAACATCACGTAACCGCTTCCTTGCATCAGGTGCAAAAGTCATACAGATACGAGGTTGGTTTTTTTTTCTGCGTTCAATCCCGGCAAGTAAATGTTTTTTCTGAATGGCATAAAACTTTTCCAGGTCGGACTCATCGCCAGAAACCAGCTCATCAATATCAATTAGTTTGGTGAGCAACGTAAGATCCATGGTTAACGTACGCGCATAAATTCCCGTAGATCGTATTGTGTTACCCAGTGATTTCAGTGTGCTGTCATGTGGCTCCGGCTGTGTCATCAACAGCATACCAAGCCGGGGATCTTTAATATCTGTGATACCCGTTGACGCACGACTGACCCGATAATCATCACCACACCACAATGTATTAGGAATTGCGATCTTACGCCGCATGATGCTTTCATGCAGAGCACTTCCCTCGTCAGAGGTGATACCCAGGCTGGAGTATTGCCCCAGCTCTTTCAGAAGGGCTTCCGGCGTGGGATCCGTTACCGTCAGATGCACCCTTACAGGCTTAACCGGTTCATTTCTGAGACATTCATCCAGTTCATTTCTGGCCGTCTCCACTCCCTCTTTCTGGCGCACTGCTTTCTGAAGCGATTTCTTAAGGCTCTTACATTCTTCATCCCAAAGCACGTATTGCCGTTCATACTCCTTCAGCATGACTGAAAACACCTCAGCCAACTCACGTTCAGTTTGATGAATTTGCGCCATGATGAGCCTGTATACCGTCGTTTTTTTGCTTCCGGACCTTGCCAGTATTATGTGAAAATGCGATACAGGAACGATAATATCATCACCAATTTCAACATCATACATATCCTGGCAGGCCAGAGCCATGCTCCCCTGGAGGGTTGCAAAGATAAGCTCAACCGCCGCGCTGGTTTTGCCATAAATGAAAGAAATGATTTGTTGAAAAAAAGTCAAAATTGCTCTGGTGTTCAGATTAACATGATGATTTTCAGTTTTTTTATGAGTAAGTTTCATTGCATAGTCTCTTTTGAGAAAAAATTAAACGCTTCTGGAAGCGATCCACTCATCAACGGAAGTGGAACGCCATCCAACGGAAGCAGCACCAAGTCTCACGGGTTTTGGAAACGTTTCGTCGTAATACCTAGATTCAGGATTTAGCTTTTCATAGATAGTTGACCGGGACAGACCAACTATCTTCGTCAGTTCTCTCATGCGCAGAATGCGCTGCTGTGGCTCTGGTTGCCTGGTGTAAACAGATGACATTTTTGATTCTCCTGTTGGATGCCTCTGGCTGTGGTCGCACTTTTGCACAGGATCTGGAATAGTGTCCCCGTAAAAGAAACGAAACCAACTGCAGGGAGTCACTGTGCATACTTTTGCAAACCTGATGTACGACGTTTACGAGTCCTTCGGCCTGTTCCAGAAAGGGGCTCGCCAAACAGACATACGTGGATCCGCTAACTTTTCAGGTCACCAGCGTTTTTTCGATAACAATGATGACGAAGAGCTAATGCAAGAGAAACGCTATGATGACGAAGAGATAAAGGAGGAGAAACGCTATGATGAAATCATCAGACACCTTGATGAGGAGGGGGTGTTCAGTACGGAGCAAAGAAGGGAGATTTTTTATAAATATGAGCAACTTTATAATGCTCTGATGACTCGGCCTGTTTTTACTGAACTAAGTCGCAAACAAATACAAATCCGCTACGCCCAGTATATACTCCCCAGGCTCATCGCACTTGATATCTATAACACTTACAATGCTGAAAACAAAAATAGCTTTTATCACCATATACACATTTTCTTGCAGAAAGAATACTGCCCATGCTGGGAGGAGAAAAAAAAAGGTGCTTTTTCTGCCGTTCGGCAGTATCTGAAGAATTCAGTAAGAGAACTAGAATTCTCTCATACAGAAAACCTGACACCTCTTTTTAAAGTCATTGAAAACATCCGCCCTGGTAACACACAGAAAAAAGGTGCGCTGGATACATCAATTATAGAATGCCTTGAGGCGTATTCTGGTATTGTCGACGATAAGACACTGAACAGCATCAGAGTCAACCTTGATAATATAAAAAAGGCCCATTACTCCCTGACCGTACTCCTGAATACTGAGCGAAAACTCCCTGTCATTAATATCATCTCACGGTACTACAGAAACTATGTAGATAATGGAATAAAACCCGGAAATATATCAGCAATGTTATGCAGACTACTGTATGAACCAGAACCCCAAGATTTTATCCATCATGACACCATGATTAACTCAATTGCGAATTATTATCATGAGAGAGCAATAAAACCGATCTCTCTGAATATAAACGAGGAATGTTTACAGAGTATCAGCGCATTAAAAAACATCGTTTTCAACTTCAATGATAAAACCATTATCTCAGAAGCACAGTTAACTGATATCGCTGTAAAATTAAAAAAAGACCCCCATAAACAAGTTATTCAACCGTATTTTGAACTCTGGAAACTTATAGATTTAATCAGTAAAGGGGAAACAGAGGAAGCCTATGAGAAAGTCAAAATTTTTTCTCTGGATGCTTTACCTGTAGGCTACCTAGCATCCGCTTTTTTAGTTATCCATATTGCATTACGCATAAAGTTCGAGAGGAAAACCGTTAAAAAAGGTGTTTTCTCATCATCTGTAACAACTATTCTTGAATATCAGGGAATTTATACTGACTGTATCCCCGTCAGTTGGGCTTATATAGAAACCCACAGTGACGGCTCTGTTATGAAAAGCACTCTTCTTTCTGAATCCATTTTATCAGATGCCAACAATCTGACCATCATGCGTTCGGTAAGGATGTATAATAATATGGTCAGGAGAATAAGTGACTGGAATGACCTTGAGCTGGAAGGCATTTATCCAGAGTCTGTTTACGGGCTTCTTGATAAATTTGACACTATCCTAGGTAAGATACTCAACATTATCTTTGTTGAAAAAATCACTTCCAGCCATGATTTAGCTTTCATTCTGAAAAATAAAAAAGTTTTGGCTCGAGGTGAACTGAATGATAGCCTTATCGGCATACTGATTAACTGTCCTCTTTTGACGTGCGTACGGGACCTGAAGAGCTTAATAAAATATCTTCGCTGTCCGGGAGAGGAAATAAAAAATATAATTCTTTCAGTTGACAAAAAAACCTGGAATTTGACACATGGAGCCCTGAAGATTCTGGAGGAAGAAAGAAAGATACAGGCGGGAAAAACACAGGGAGGTAGAAAATAAGTGCATATTTTTGCATCTCCCCCCGGCTACAGTGGCTACGCGTAGCCACTGTAGCCGCCTTCCCTCCGAGAAAAGGCCATTTTCAGATTTATTGATGATTAATATGTTCCATATCTCTTAGAAAAACTCTTATAGGCCAGGAGTTCTGCCAACAGCTGGGCCGAGATAGCCAGGAACGAAGATATATATATCTACTGCAAGAGTTCGTCCATTCTCTTTTGAAAATAATCTGGATATTTTTCCATTACCATTCGAGCTCCTTCCCTGTTGCGTTTCAGCTCTTTTACAAGATCCCTCTTTTGAGTCGAAGCCAAGTTCAAAGATACGGCAAGATCTTGAGAAATAATTCTGTCCGAAAACCCAATCTCGTAAAGGGAGATAGTAGTTGCTGTAGGTAGACCATATTTCATGCGTTTTTGAAAAAGTTGCAGATAATTTCTCAGCTGTACGGTATCAACTTGTGTGACGATTTCGATGAGTTCAGATACAGCGCCTACAATAAGAGCGCCATCATATGCGAGAGCCCCTTCGCAAACTTCGACGACGTGGTCGATCTTGAACTCTCTCAGGCGTTTACCCCAAATCATCTTAGCTTTTCGCTTACGGATGATTTTAAGAAGATCACAGAATGGCTTTCCACTGATCCATCCATGCGATATTTCCTCAAGCACTTCCGGGTTATCAAACTTGGTGAATACACCACTGTTGATATATCGGGTAAGCAATGGCCAGACGATGGCGAGTGTTTCTGTTTCATCAACCATTGAAAGCAGGCTTTCAGTGTTGGACTGAACCCAACCCTCAATAGCCTGAGCATCCTGAATTCCGTAAAGCGTCCTGCCATAGATTTTGCGGCGAACAGGATCGGTGATATTTGCGGAGATATTCTCAGCGAGAAGCTTAAACAACTCTCTGATGTTCTCCTTCTTCTGCTCATCAGCTAAATGGAAAGCCAGCGTCCCTTCGGCCAAGTCGGCCACATCAATTTCCGAAAGACCATCTTCAGACTCATCCCAGTGGGATAGCAGGAAGCTCTCGATGGCACAGATAAGGTTGATTCTCCAGGTAACTTGGCGCTCGACACCGTCTTGTGAGAAATTTTTGTCTCCATGTTGTGCTGCTATCCCAGCAGCCAACTTGGTAACTTCATCAGGATGATCGATATAAGCCTTGGCAAAATCTAAAGCTTCCATGGTTATGGTGTATTTCTCGTCATCGCTCTTGATGGGGGCGAAGATCGATAGAAGATTGCTGATGCACGGCTCAGAATTGCTCGGCTCCAGAAGTTCCTTTACTTGCTTCCAGCGCCATTTATCATTACGTACCTTTCGCTTGTCATAGATCACCGGGTCAGCAAATAAGATACTGCCTTCAGTATGCATCCCAGCGCGACCCGCTCGTCCAATGAGGTTGTGGAAATCGCGGACCTTGATGCGCTCCATCCCTTGGTAAACACTGGTTACGATGAGGTATCGAATCGGAAGGTTTACACCTTGCGCCAAAGTGGAAGTGCAAACAACGAATCGGACAAGATCATCGCGCATGGCATGTTCCACCGCCAACCTAATACCATGAGGTGTGTTGCCATGATGGGAAAAAATACCGTATGCCGCACTTCGGGAAGCAGGGGCATCAATGCCTAGGTTTGCGACGTGCAGATGTGACAATCGCTCAACTTCTTGGGAGTCTGAAAAATCAGCCGGAAAGGATAAGGGGGCACCTCGTTCTATAATATCAACAGCCTTTTCACAGATGTTAGCCGCTGTCGACTTACGTCCGCAGAAAATAGCGATGCTGCCATTCGGAACCAATTTCAAACCAAGGTAAAGTGCAATTCCCTGCCCATCAGTCTTTTCAGGAAAGACGCGGTCCGTTCTTTCTCGATTTTTTTTGCCAAGATTAATACTCTCTATCACCCTAGGGACAAAAAATTCGTTTTGTTCAGCATCACGACTATCTACGTACTCAATTCTTCCTAATTGGTCCATCCAACTTGCGAATCCAACAGATCGGAATGTGGGGATAAGGCTTGTACCTTCAACAACATTAGATTCGCCGTTAAGCCATTCACCAACAGCTTCTGCATTGCTAATAACTGCTGAAATAAGTACTTTTTGTGTATCTTCACGTATCATAGAACGGAGTGAAGTTAAAAGTAATTCGTATGTGATGCCACGTTTGCCGCTATCAAATTGATGACCCTCATCGAAAATTAGTAATCCAAGATGCGAAGCAAGTTCTGGTGCATGGCGTAGAACATAAAGTAGCTTTTCAGGAGTAACAACTAAGATCTGTTGTTGAGCAAGGATAGACACGATTTCAAAGTCAGTTTGTAACGCATCGGACAGTTCATCCACCAGAATTGGTTCATCGTAGAATGCTTCCACAAGACTATTTTTAATCTCATGGCATAGGGCTCTAAATGGAGCGATGATTATAGCCAGTAACACGCGCTCTGAAATAAAGGCGCTTCTTAGTACGATTTCTATAGCCTTAGTTTTTCCTGCACTAGTAGGCATTTGAACAATGGCTGATTTGCCTTTGAAAACATCAGCCTTTCCTAAAAGATGTTGTGCTGGCCATAATTCTTTTATGAATGATTCTTTTTTAATGGATTTACTCCAACTATTTTTTGAAAGTCCAGAGTAAATAGGCAGAGCATTCCAACAGGAGTTTTCAATTTTCTTTCTAACTAAGGCTACAGCTATATCGCCAAGTAAAAGCTGACGGGGAGTTCCGAATTTGTAAGCAGCCTCTCTAAGCTCGATAGCTTTATTTATAAGTTCTTTTTCATTATCACCATTATTTATAAATAAAACCAACAAATCAAATACGGAATCAATATAGTTTCCAATCTGTCCCTCAGCACCACCAAAATACACTAACGCATCACCTCGAAGCATCCATAGAATAATATTTTCAAGCCCATCAGCATTTAAGTCAGGAAAATCAGCATCTATTTTATTTGCTAATACGGAAGAGCTTCCCGGTAGGTCACACAGATAATAAGAGGATGCACCAAGAAGTAATAAATATGAATCCAGTTCCTCACCTAATCTAGATTGGATGTATGAGTCGAAAAAATGGGCAGAAAAAAGCAAATTTCTTCTTAGCTCTGATAATAAACCAGGTTCTGTTTGGCCCCTATTTATTGCTGCGGCAAGATCACCTAATATTCCTATAGATATTGTAAACAATTTAGCTGGATCTTGAGAAATTTGAATATGATGTTCTTCAGAAATTCCATATTCGTACATTTTTCCTTTTGAACGTGTAATACCAAGTAACTGTAAGGATTTCCGTTCAGGCCTCATCAGCAGCCCTCCTATAGAGTTCATGTACCAGCTGCATCATATTAGCCCCTCTAATGACCAAAAGTTTAAGATTTCCGTGATTTGGATGGGGGGTGTATTCTTTCGACTTGGCTGTTGTAGGAATTTTGTTGCAATCAGAAGAAGTTAACTCTTCAACATCAAAAAAATCTGAAGAAATTATCGCTGCGGCACCATAAGTTTCTTTAAATGGTATATCAACTGGATTCTGAAATCTTTCTATTTTTTTTGCTTGGTTTATTTCTCGATATTCATATAACTTTTGTTTTATAAAATTGAGTGATTCATCAATTCTAATATGGTCTTTAGCTGAATCATTGATAGCGTTTTGTAGTCGGTTAACAGTAGAGGCAGAGAACTTCGTCTTCGATTCAAAAACAAACATTACATCTTCAATAGAAGATTCACCATTTTTATGGTGAAAACGAAAACCAACAACATCACTACCCTTTGGTGATTCGTCTCGAACTACTTTTGAAGACCAACGAACTCTAGGCACCCAGCAATCAAGTAACCATTGTAAATAGTCACAAACTAGTATTTCACCAAAGTCTCCGGCTCTGATACCTGGTCCAAGCTTTGAGGTCTCAGAGGGAAATTTAATATTGTTGAGATAATCTTTCCTAGCTAGTTTTCCTCGTAGAAAGTCTATGTCTGTATCTAAACAATAATGGTTTCTAAAATGTCTCGCCCATGCGCTGAGCACAACATCATCCTGAGCATGATTAAACTCCCACACTTCGATCTCCTTGCCATCAGAGGTCGTTAGTCTTTCTCCATTATCAGAAAACCATTTTAGATGTTCAGAACTCCATGGCATTTTATTCACTCATCTTTAATAAAAAATTCAACTTTTAACTAAAATTTGGGGAGACATCTCCGCTCTAAGCTCAATAATTATTGCCGTAAGGGAATAAACCCGACTCTTTGGCCTGCCTGTGCTGTATCTCCAGCGAACCATTCATAATGAACGGCTTTAGCGACATCACTTAAGGGTTCTTTGTTCTCAATTACTATAACTTGAACTTCAGCACTTAGTTCTTTTAACGACGCCCAAAAACCAGTCTCAATACTGGCAGATACTGCAGTGTCCTGCTGCCCAATTGATGGTGATTTACGATAACTCGTTAGTGGTGAGTCAAGAATCACAAAGCCGGGGTGTGGTTTACCTTGTTTAACACTATATAGTAAAAGACCAATGACAAATGCAGAATAAAGAATTGAGCGAACTCCTTTGCCATGTGACTGTCGAGATTGTCCATCTACCACTATGTCATACAATTTATGATCAAACTCAACTCTTGGGTCTTCCCCCCAGCACCAACTTTTCAGCACGTCCTCGATAGATTTGCATAGAGTACGTAACGCCACTGTCGGTAAGGGTTCCCATTTAGAGACCTTAGATGTCTTGTTAGTTGTCGATTTTTCAATATCTTCCTTCATCAACTTAAGACTATTCAGTTGTTCTCTATCATTTCTTATACCCTCTAATGCTATACGTCTCTGAATTAATTTCTTGAGTCGATTATTCAGTTCGCTTAAATTAGATGATAATATTTCATTCAAGTAGCTTTCGTATTCTTTAATATTATCACGATTAGATTTTACTTTTATTTTCCATCCAAGCAAACGTTCTTCGAGAGTGTGAATTGCATCAATGAGATCGATCTTCAAAGCCTTAATCTTAGATGCTTCTGCTCTGGCTCCTTCATAAATATCTGCGCTGTTTTGCCCAACCCCATGAACATGTTCTTCATCCATTTTCTGTTCACAAAGCGGACAATTTACTTCCTGAAGACTGGTAAAATAATGAACTCCTTCGGCGATAAAATCCAAGCGACTTAGATCAGACTCGTAGCGTTTATCTAACAGGTTATATCTCAACAATACTTCTTCAATTGCAATAATCTGTGTTTCTGCACGTTGCAACTCCGCTGTTTCTTTTTTTAATGACTCTAAAACCCCCTCACGTTCGCTTGTAGTTTTGGTTAGCTCAGAATAAACATTCTGAATCGCACTTTCAATTTTTTCAATTGTTTCTTCCGGATCATCATTGAAGTCTTGAACCTTATTCTCGAGAGGCTCCAGCATATCTTCGATAAGACTAAGTCGTGCTCTATTTCGTGTAATAACAATATCACGATGTTCAGTTGCAATAATACCAGTATCATCTTTACCAGAAAGCAAATAGGAAAACATACGCTTACGCGCTGTAGCATCAAATGTACCATCGCCAACAACAGGTGATTTTTCGTCAATCATGGCAACTTCATTGACCATGAATACAGGTAGAAGAGTACGTACTGTTAGACGCTGAACATCACCATTATCATTTTTACGAAGTTTAGCCTCATCTTTCATGCCGCTGAAAGGTAGCAACACTGAAGTAATATCTTTCGATTGACCTTTACCTGAACGACGAGTTGCAATTTTCTCGCCAACTTCTGTAATTTCTTCGAATTTGCAATAATAAACAACCACTCCGCCGCCAGACAGGTTCCGCTCGAGTGTAATACTATTTTTTTCCGAGTTTTCAAATTCTACATACAACTGAGAATATGGTTCTGCAATAGGAATATTTTTTTTGAATTCATCTGCCCCAAGAATATAGTCTATACAATGAAATAAATAACTTTTCCCTGTATCTGATTGACCTGCTAAAATATTCGCACCAGCAGCAAAAGCAATGGTTGCATCCTCTACCTCTGAACCGCCTCTAAGGATTATTTTTCTAATTTGCATGTTAGAGCTCCAATTCTCGCGCAGCGGTAAAGCGTGGAAATTCCGTCCCCCACCGACCAACGTTTATGCTCATGTAATTACTCAATTCAGCATTGCTAAAATGTTCGAATTTATTGATAACCCAAAAAGAACGCTCTCTTATTGCATTAGAGTAATCGGTTGTAAGAAGACTAATAAAGGCTGTAGTAAGTTCGTTAGAAGCGTAAATTATGCCATCATTTGTGAAAGCTTTCTTCAGAAGCTCCCGAGCGAACATTTGATTAAGACCCGCTTCTATCAAGTCTCGTTTGACTAGTAACTCATTACCTCTGAAAGGAACATCAGGATGGAGACTCGGAGGACCACCGTCAACGTCACCTGAATGAACGAGCAAGTAATCGTAGGAGACAAGGCGCTGTAAATCAGCACTTTGCTTGGACGTCGCGGCAAGAATGAAAAGCATACGCAATCCACACTCAAACGGAGAGTTAAATGGCCTTGGTATATGCGAATTTATGGGGGTAATCATAAGTCACACCATATGACACGGTTTTCGTTGGCCATGTGATGACAAATCCCTTCACGATCATTGGCAACGACATGCGGAGCCAATGCATGCCCACCTAATTGTAAACTTTGTGCTGCTAAAATTGTTGATCGCATTTTTTTAAGACCTGTATCTGCCATTTCATTACATACGTGATAAAGGCCATCGCAAAACTCATCAACCAGGCTATCGAAAAATGCGGTATCTGCCATTTGATCACGTGCAAGCTCTTTTAGATTTTCCGCACAATAAAATGTAATACGCGAACGTTCAAAAAGGTTCTTGAGTGGTGCATGAGCTACAAAATCTGCAACTTGAGTCACCTGCATTCCCAGGCTTTCTCCGATAACAGCATATAGTTGTGTGATGTAACCAATTTCACTAGCTGAAACTGTTGAAGGGGGCGCAGGAGGTTTCGGGCGATTAATTAATGGCAATCCAAAAACTGTAAGATGAAAACGAGTTTTTGCATGCTCGTTAATAATTTCAATAGGTTGCTTTGACCGAAAAATACTAAATGGGAATGACAAAATGTGAAATCTTAGTTCTGGGGTAAGTGGAACGGAGGCTTTCATTATTTGGTTTGCACATTGCTCATCCCAGTTATCCAACACATACTGCCGCATCTTGTCAGGGTCATCTAGTAAGTCTTGCAGCGGGCCTACAACACCTTGATGAGTTACAAACCAATACTCTTCAGGAATGGTATAGTCGCCTCGAAGTGTGTAGTAGATAACCTTTCCAATCTCGGCGATACCGGCAGCTGTCCCCAATCTTGTTCCATAGTGTTTACATTGATATAAGCGCCATCGCCGAGGGATTACCTCACTAGGGTCCAACCAGACGATGACGTCTCGCCCTTTGTCGCCCGCACCACCTCTTTGTTGGACCTCATTGACTTCTTCTAATTGCGCTAGATAGTCGGATGCCCACTCAAGTGTAAATCTCTCAAAATCTGAAGCACTAAATTGTGCTAAGCGATCTAGAGGGTCCACGGGTAAACCAGCTCCAAGACCAAGTAATCGCGCGTTAGCATTTGGCCACGATGTAGGCACAGTTAATGGCTCACTATCCAGCATATCCTTTATTGGTCTAAGTGATTTTACCAAGTGCCCTCCAGCTTAATCATACCCTAACTTTAAATAACCATTTTGAGAAATAAGCTTATTGAATAATCCGTCAACTAAACTAGATAAAACAGCTAGTTATCACAACTTACACACATTTTGAATCAATGCGTAAGATCCTTTAATTAATCATCTACAGTGCCATGCCTTCGTTGAATGGCCAGCAGGATCCCTTTACTCTTTGTAGAATATGAATTTTTTCTCTTATTATCAACTCGATAAAAATAAGATTGTGGTAGTAGACCTGAGCGATGGCTTCAAAGAACTAAGCCACATGAAATAATAACATTCAAAATAATTTCAGAAGTATATTATCCCCGTGATTCCCCCCGACACCTTTTTGGCTCGGGGGTTTTGTTTTTCTACTGAGGTCGTATCATGAAAAAATCAGAAGGTCTGCAGGCCATCGAAAAGCCGTTAGCGTCACTCCCACATGCTATTGGCAAACATATTTTTGGCCATATTCAAAAGCTCATTCACTACGAGCCGGTGATTGGAATCATGGGTAAAACCGGTGTCGGTAAGTCGTCTCTCTGCAATGCCCTGTTCCAGGGCGAAGTCACGCCGGTCAGCGATGTGGCGGCCTGCACGCGCGATGTGCTGCGCTTCCGGTTTCGCAATGGCAATCACAGCCTGATGATTGTTGATTTACCTGGTGTTGGTGAAAGCGAGCAACGTGACGAAGAATACACCGCACTGTATCGTCGCATCCTACCCGAGATGGATTTGGTGTTATGGGTCATCAAAGCTGATGATCGGGCACTGTCAGTGGATGAACACTTTTATCACAAAGTGATGCTGGCGTATCAGCGCCGGGTGCTGTTTGTTGTTAATCAGGCTGACAAGGCTGCCCCCTGCCATCAGTGGAATACCTCCAGCAATACACCATCTCATAGCCAACAATCGACTATTGAGGCCAAGCGGAGCGCAGTACAGCAGCTCTTCCTGCCGCATCATCCAGTCAGTGTTATATCGGCCCAAACTGGTTGGGGACTGGATGCGATGGTAGAAACGATGATGCACAGCCTGCCTGACCGGGCCACCAGTCCACTAACGACACAGTTGCATGGCAGGCTCTGCACAGAGCCAGTAAAAAAGCAGGCACGCGAGCGCTTTGGTAATGCAGTGGATGAAATGATTGGCACTGTGGAGTCATCATCTTTTCTGCCAGCGCCTGTAAGGGCTGTAATTCGGACCGTTCGGGAAGCCGTGGTGACCGCTGCCCGTGCCGTCTGGGACTGGATTTTCTTATGACAAACCGATTATGGCAGACACTCCCTGTCCTTTCCGCGCTCAATTAATGAGCAGTAAACCCATCAATTAAGCGCAAAGCCTCATCACAGCTGAAATCCACGTACTGAAAAAATACGCCTTCCCATGTCCATACCCTGTCCGGTCCCTTCGTTACACTAATCACTTAATTTTCAGCCTGTTAACGGGATGGAGAAAATCTAATGTCCCAGACTGAGCATCGCCATGAACGGCTGGCTGTTCGGCTGTCTCTCATTATCAGTCGCCTTGTTGCTGGTGAAACGCTGGATATGGCTCTTCTTGCCACAGAATTTGGTGTTTCGATCCGCACCCTCCGCCGCGATTTTCGTGAGCGACTGATGTACCTGGACCTGGAATATCGCGATGGCACCTGTCGTCTGCTCTCAGGTAATCATCAACGAGAACTGGCTGTACTGACTTTTGCTCGTCAGTCAGGCGTGGAGGCCTTGTTTCCTGACATGGATAACCACATGGTCAGCTCACTGCTGAGTGGACCCGGTGAGTCTCCGTGCCTCATATGGGCAGAGTCGGAGTCATTGTCGCCACCCAGACCAGGCATATTTACACGCCTTGTCAGGGCCATATCAGAGCATCGCCGTGTGACGCTGCTGGCTGAAGGTTGTCGCTGTTCAGGGCTTGCACCATACCGCCTCGTACTCTGCGGCGGGCACTGGTATCTGACTGGCGAGCATCATCATCGCGTGGCGGTGTTTCCGCTGAACCATATCCATGCGGTTACCTTGCACCCGGAACTGTTCGTGCCTGACCTTCAGATTCGCAACGTTCTCGCCGAACCGGAATTCCTCAGAGCTCTTCCCCATTTTCACGTTTTTCACTCACTGCTCGCCAGAACCGGCGACGGTCTTTTACCTCATAAGGAATCATGATGAAGAAATTACTGATTACAACGGCACTGGCCGTCAGTCTCTGCGCTGGCGCTACCTTTCCGACGTCTGCCGAAACTGTCGTGGGTACCGTCAAATTCTGGCAGTACATGCAGGCGGATGGCTGGAAGTCGGCCGATGGCATGGATAACGACACGCTAAACAATACGCTCTATCAGGCCAGTGTGATTGGCAATTATCCCTGGACCAGGCAATTCCTGCTGCGTCAGCGGGGTGGTGGTGCTTATTTTCTCGCCGATAAGAAAACGCATACTGTGCGCAAGCTGAATTTGAAACCTGCCAGCGGTTATTACTCCGACCTGACATCGGTCTATCAGGGCGAAGACCAGGGGAAAGGGTGTTACTTCACTATCATCGACACCCAGTATCAGCTGGAGCTGGCTGACGAACCTCACAGCAACCAGGTACTTGCTGCATTCCCGGAAAACTGTGTCAACAAACAGCAGCAGGCTGCCCTGGCGGCGAAGCGTTCTGCCTCAGAGCAGAAACTGCAGCAGTGGGTAGCCCAACAGAGTCTGGCAGAGTTGTGCCGACGCACCGGCAATTGCTAAAGCAAAGGAACGGACGATTAATAAGGAATCTGCACCATGAAGAAATTGTATCGACCTGTTCTCACCGCTTTGTTGGTTATCGGTGCCATGGGGGTTTCTGGCTGTGACCGCAAGGAAGATGCGGGTGTGAAAACGATAGCCAGTTTTAAGGACCTGACTCCGCCACAGTTCAGCAAGGTTGTCTCGCATAAATCCGATATTGCCCAGGAATGGGTAAAGAAGGATGCTTTCGGCACACCGCAATATACGGTGATGAAAACCAACCAGTCGCCGGAAGGCTGTGAGTCCGGCAGTTATTACTACATTGCTGATATGCAGCAGAAAACGGTGCAGCCGCTGATAGCTGCCCTGTGTCTCGCTGACAATATTACTCTGAGCTTCCGGATTGAGACCGACAGCTACACGGGTGAGAAATCGGTGGTGTATTCGCATGATGGCAAGGTAATGGGGAAGCTCTATCTGCCGGATAATCAGGAGAAAAATCGATGATGAAGATGACAGGCGTTATCTCAGTTTTCACTCTGAGCCTCTGTCTGCTGTCACCGGCTCAGGCCGAAGAACAGCGTTACATCAGTATCCGCAACACAGACATGGTCTGGGTGCCTGGAAATGTCTGCGTCTGGCAGTTTCGCCTGGACAACGGCGGAAGTGGCGAAGGATTCGGACCTTTGACGCTTTCCCTGCGCCTGAAAGATAAAGGGGGGAACACGCTGGCGATGGGGAATATGACGGTGGCTGCATTTGGCGACAGCGATGCCACTCGCTCTCAGGAAGCCTCGCTGGAGAACGAATGCGTGGAAAACGTCAGCTCTGTCGAAATCATGAGGGCAACGGAAGAGCGTAATGGTTACCAGATTGACCTGCCACTGTCTGTTTTCGACCCGCAGTATTACCAACCGCTGCAAGTCACGGTTGTGGGAGGTAAGGCGTCTTAGCCAATTCTTTACCCGTTTGATTCAGCCTCTGTCGCTTATGCCACAGGGGCTTTTTGTTTTAAGGAGCCTGTATGCCTGAACTCACTGAACTACCTGAGGGACCGTTTACGCGCCAGCAGGCAGAGGCGGTTGCGGCTCAATATTCCAACGTTGTAATAGAAGACGACCAGGGGACACATTTCCGTCTGGTTATCCGTCATGAGTGTTGCATGGTCTGGCGAGCCTGGAACTTTGAGCCGGATGCCGGTTACTGGCTGAACAGATATATCGCTCGTTATGGCATCCGCAAATTCCCTGCATAACCACCACCAGCGCATCACCGTTATAAACAAAGTCAGGCCACACCTCCCTCGGGAAGTGTGGCCTTTTGTATTTTTACCCACTGCATAAGGAATTACCCATGCGATTAGCCAGCCGCTTTGGCCGTATAAACCAGATACGCCGTGACCGACCACTAACCCATGAAGAGCTGTTGAGTCATGTCCCCAGCGTGTTCGGGAGCGACAAGCATGAATCACGCTCAGACCGTTACACCTACATCCCGACCATCACCATCCTTGAAAGCCTGCAGCGTGAGGGCTTTGAGCCGTTCTTTGCCTGCCAGACAAAGGTTCGCGACCAGAGCAAGCGGGAGCACACCAAACACATGCTTCGCCTGCGTCGTGCCGGTCAACTGACCGGGCATCAGGTGCCGGAAATCATTCTTCTCAACAGCCATGACGGCTCATCAAGCTACCAGATGCTGCCGGGGCTATTTCGTGGCGTTTGTACTAACGGTCTTGTCTGCGGCCAGTCATTCGGAGAAGTGCGGGTACCGCATAAAGGCAATGTCGTCGAGAAGGTAATTGAAGGGGCTTACGAAGTGCTCGGGGTCTTTGACCGGGTGGATGAGAAACGCGATGCAATGCAGTCGCTGGCGCTGCCAGCCCCGGCCCGTCACGCGCTGGCAAATGCCGCACTGAAGTATCGATTTGGTGAGGACCACCAGCCGGTCACGGTATCGCAGTTGCTGACCCCACGTCGCCGGGAGGACTACAGCGACGACCTGTGGACAGTCTACCAGCGCGTGCAGGAGAACCTGATGAAAGGTGGATTGTCAGGGCGAACCGCTCAGGGGAAAAGCAGCCGCACCCGTGCTGTTACCGGTATTGATGGCGATGTGAAGCTCAATCGCGCCCTGTGGGTTATGGCAGAAAACATGCTCGAATTTTTCGGGCATTAAACAATCGTTACGGCATAAGGAGATAGTTTGATGGATACACAAAACCTTCAGTTCGCTGAGCAGACAGCAATCACGGCCTCAGTGGTCCATGACGAGTTACGCGTCGGCTTCTGGCCGCAGCACTTTGGCTCCATCCCACAATGGATAACCCTTGAGCCCCGAATCTTTGGCTGGATGGGCCGTCTGTGTGCCGATTACCACGGTGGTATCTGGAACTTTTCGACGCTCAGCAACGGCGGTGCTTTCATGGCTCCTGAGTCAGAGCACGATAAGACGTGGGCATTGTTCAACAGCATGAACGGCAACGGCGCGGAACTTACTGGCGAAGCGGCAGGGATAGTCACCTGTCTGATGACATACAGCCACCACGCCTGCCGCACCGAGTGTGACGCGATGACTGAACACTATTATCGCTTACGCGACTATGCGCTAAACCATCCGGAATGCAGCGCCATTATGCATCTAATCGACTGAGGAATACCTGACATGAATACCGCATTATCCCCGGTGTCATTACAGCCTGAACTCTTTCCGCTGTCGGTTATGGCTCAACATGGTTGCCTACTTCCCGCGACTTCCGGATTGACACCCTATGCCCAACAGACCATTCGCCGGGCTATCAATCTGCTGGATAAATATCTGCGTCAGCCCGGTATATCTTTTACCTCAAGTGCTGCTGCCCGTGACTGGCTTCGGTTACAGCTGGCAGGACAAGAACGGGAAGTGTTTATGGTGCTCTATCTTGATAATCAGCATCGTTTACTGGAGAGCGAAACGCTGTTTGCCGGTTCGATTAACCATGTCCAGGTCCATCCTCGAGAGGTAGTGAAGTCAGCGCTTCGCTTCAATGCTGCAGCTGTCGTGCTGGCGCATAACCATCCATCCGGTGATCCGGAGCCCAGCCAATGCGACCGCAATATTACGGGCAGGCTAAAAGAAGTATTGGCGCTCGTTGATGTGAAAACGCTCGATCATCTGATTGTCGGCCAGGATGGTATTGTGTCGTTTGCGGAGCGAGGGTGGATATGAAAATCATCAGTAAACGCCAGGCAATGGCCTTGTACCGACAGCATCCAGGCTCCCGGCTGTTTCGCTTCTGTACCGGCAAATATAAATGGTCTGGCAGTATCTGCCATTATGCTGGCCGGGAAGTTCAGGACATACGTGGCGTTCTGGCCGTGTTTGCTGAACGTCGTCAGGACCGCAATGGTCCCTATGTGATTCTTCGTAGCGTCACTCTCAATTAATCCTTCCCTTTTATCAGGAACAATAATGAACAATCACTCCGAATCCGGTACTAAGCCGGAGAGTCCCGCCTGCCAGCTGTGGGGACTTAAACGTGCTATTACCCCCTGTTTTGGGGCTCGTATGGTACAGGAAGGCAATCGGGTGCATTTTCTCGCTGACCGCGCCGGGTTTAACGGTGCTTTCAGTGACAACGATGCATTGCGCCTCGACCAGGCCTTTCCGTTGATGCTCAAACAACTGGAGTTGATGCTGATTAGCAGCGAGCTCAATCCCCGCTATCAGCACTGCGTCACGCTTTACCACAACGGACTCACCTGCGAAGCCGACACACTCGGCTCCTGTGGCTATGTCTACATTGCTATCTATCCTGAGCAGACTGAGCCGCATTAACTCACCACTTATTCCCTAAACATCATAGAGTAAACATCATGCAAACCTTATCATCACACCCGACGCAGGCGGCTCAGCCCTGCCTGTCACCCATTGAAATCTGGCAGTGCCTGCTAACTCATCTGTTGTCGCAGCACTATGGCCTGACGCTGAATGACACACCGTTCAGTAATGAAACCACCATACGAGAACATATTGATGCTGGAGTATCGCTCAGCGATGCGGTGAACTTTCTGGTAGAAAGATACGGGCTTGTCCGTATCGACCGGAAGGGATTTTCGTGGCAAGAACAAACCCCGTATATTTCCGTAGTGGATATTCTGCGAGCAAGGCGCTCTACCGGCTTGCTAAAAACTAACGTGAAATAAACGCTTAAATACAGAGCAGACTAAAGGAAAGCAAAATGCTAATCTCACAGACGAAGAGACTCCTGCTGTAACCTCCCCTGCAAAAAACCTGACATTTTCTTTTAGGACCAACAATGGGACCAAAATGAAAATTGAATTGATTATTAGCACATATAAAACAAATGGTTATAAAACCAATTCAGACTCCGCCAGCCCACCAAATAAAACAAAGGGTTACGTTCCAGCGTAACCCTTTTTTCTTTTCAGTGGCGGCAAAATGGCGACAGTCATCCCCTAACCTCCTCTCTTTTTTATGGATTGTTGCTAGTTCTCACCATCAGATCGAAGATACTCCAAAAGTGATTTATAAAGTGGTGCTGCGATATCACAGATTTTACAATTCTTAAGGCAAATTAGCCTTGCTCAAATTTTTCTGCCACCCGCCCGCCTAACCGATGACTTCTTATTATTAAAAATAATTTATGATTTGTGCTTAATGATCTAGATCTAGCCGACACTTCTAAGTATATTCCTAAACCAAAGCATAAGCCTTGCTCATAAGATCAAATCTAATTATACCTTGAAGGAATCGTTGAATGATTGAGTTTGATGAAGCAAGACAAATTCACGAATATTTAACTGAGCACTATCAATATTCTGAAGACCCGATTTCTCCACCTGGCATCAAAAATCCTGAATTGCTTCATTCTGCAATTGCAAGACCTTTTATGACTGTGCATGGTAGAGACGCTTATCCTGAAGTTATAGATAAGGCAGCAGTTCTTTTTCATGCAATAATATCCAATCACACTTTTCACAACGGTAATAAGCGCACTGCTCTTTTACTCACTATGTGTTATCTCGATAAAGGTGGCTACTGGTTAGATAAATGCACAGACCTTGAGCTTTTTGAGTTCACAAGAAAAACTGCTGCCCATGAAATTTGCAAAGAAAGAAAGGATGAGATTAAAACAATTAAAGCTTTCATAAAATCAAATTCTCGGAAACGTAAATATGATGATCAGCAATTAAGTTTCCACAGTTTATCTCAGCATCTAAATAATGCTGGTTTTTCATTAGAGGAAGATGGTGAGTTATATTCTGTAACTCGAAATGGGAAAAGATATACGAAGATACTTAAAAAAGGAGCATCTGGCAGAGAGCCTTACGATGCCCCATATGTTAAGGCATTAAGGAAAAAATTGTCCCTTACTCCCACACATGGCTGGGACAGCATGAGATTTTATCAAGTTTCGTCAGGACTGACAGAAAATATCGGAGAGCTGCTGAAGCTCAGAGGTTCCGTTTTAGATTGGCTAGCTAAGATATAACATCTAATTGGCCACTAATCTTTAGTGGCTTACACCTAATAATTTCAAGCATTTTTTTGAATAGGCGGAGCCCGGTGCTTATCAGTATCCTACGATGCCGCACTTTTCTCTAGAAAATATTTTTACTATTCCTCTCCGCTCATAGTTATTACCTAATGTGTGGTGAGTCGGGTTTCACGGAACTTAAACATTTCCAAAAGCGCATGCCTATTTTTTAAAAAACCACTCCATAAAATTATTTTATAGAATTTAATTTTCAATATAAAAATTACTCGTTTAAGGGATTTACTCTTACGTGCTTATTACTGCTAAACCCATAAAGCCGTGCATAACCCGCAATATATTCGCTTCAGTAATTTTCAGTCACAAGATTATGCAGTTCACCCTGCCAAACTGCTCCGCACCTAGCTTTCTCAATTATCTCATCTTGCGCCCACCATCCTTTGAACGATCCGCAAACGCGAAAAATACACAAAAATCCTTTTATATCTGTTGGTTATCATTTACAAGCGATCCACCAACGATCCATAAAACTGAAAACCACTGAAATCCTCTTCAATATTTACAGTTTGAGTTTTTCCGCAAAGGCCCAGCGGCGGCGCGGGCTGGCGGTCTGGTTTGTAGAAATCTGAAACTGAAAAAACTTTTAGATCCAAAAACGGCAGGCGGGAGCGGTGTAGTGCCGTTTTTGTCTCCGCCCCGTTTATTTTGTCAGGCTTTGGCGGGCTGTGCGCCACGCTGCTGCGTTAATCCTTTTGGGTTTGAACGGACGCCGCCACGCTGCCGCGCCTTGCTGTGCGCGTTCTGGTGGCTCTGAGGTATGGACGTAAAAAAGCCCGCACTGGGCGGGCTGGGTTTCTGGCGGGGTCAGCCGATTAACGGCCTGTATTTTGTCTTCAGCGTGTCGGCCTGGGTGCCCGTCTCCGCGATGGCTGCCGCGTTCGTCGGCTGGCCCGTGTCCGGGTGCGTGTGGTCTGCCGTCAGCTGCGCCAGCTGCCTGACCACATCGAGCGTATCAAGCATCAGCTGCATCACGTTGATCTGCTGACTGCCGACCCAGACAACGGGCGCAATCACCTGCTGCTGCGTATTCCCCCGATTTTTTTCATCAGCTCGCCCCCCCAACCCTCTTCACTTAATGCATAAGTTTTCATGCACTGCCAACTTGTCCCCAAAGCCCGTGAATCATGGGGGCTGAGACTAAAATTGATGCATGAGCCTAATGCGTTTTGATGCAGCATAGACATGCACTCTTATCTTCAACGGGGAAGCCAAATATTTAGCACAAAAAACCGACATATCAGCCGGTTTTAGGATTGCTTGAGTCGTCAGACAGGAATTTGCTGGCGATTTGCAGGGAAAATGTAAACAGATGGTTGTACGAAAGAGGCATCAGGATCGACTTCTCACACCCGAGAACACCGACGGACAACGCGACAGTGGAGTCCTTCAACGGCAGGTTACGGCAGGAATGTCTGAACGAGAACTGGTTTATGTCTTTGGAGGATGCACGGTGCAAAATCGAGGCTTGGTGCATACACTACAACCAGAGGCGTCCCCATTTTACGCTGGGCTGGATGACCCCGTCAGAATTTGCCAAGAAGTCTGCCGGTTGCCAGAATAAACAACCAACATGAAGCCGGTTATTCCTAATTATGACTGGATTATATTCGGGGTCAGGGTCACCTAACTGAAGGTTGTACCTAATCCAGGGAGCAGGTCAACACCGGCTCGGAAGTGTCTAAATTATCTGTGGCGATTCAGATAACAAATCATCTGCACACTTTTTAACACATCTTCAAAGATCCAACTTTCAATTTCATTAGCAAATTTGCTACATTCACAGTATAGCTCTTATAGCAGGTACAGAAAATGGATACGGCTTTGCTAAGTGCACTGGACTCAAGCGGGAAAGCTAAATTTGAAAGTGCAGTAAATGCGTTGCAAGGGGATGTATCTGCGGCAGCGGCGAGACTCTCAGTCGATCCCCGACTTCGCCTTGAGTACTCTAAACGCATTAAAGAAATGGCGGCCGATCTCAAAGCAAAAGCGAATAGTGGCATTATTAGCTGGGAAAAAGCTGCAGTTGAGGCTCAGGAAACCAGAAATCTGATTATGGATATGGTGCGAAGCCGGAGTACGCCACTTGGTAGGGCTATGGCAGAGAGGTTGAAGACTTCAGGTATAACATTTAATGAGTTAGTGGCTAAGAAAACTGAGTCTCTATTTGGGGCGAAAGCTAATTTTAATAGCTTATCAGAAATACAAAAAAATCAGGTTTATGCCGGAATTGTAGAGTCAGCGGGAAAATCAAATCCACAAGTTAACCTGAGAATGATGAAATTGTCCCGCGCAGCTAAGGGCTTAATCGTTCTTTCTATCGGGATATCAGTATATGAAATATACACATCAGACGATAAAACTTCGGAAACCGGCAGGCAGGTTGCGATTAATGGAGCAGGTATTGCCGGTGGTTGGGCTGGTGGTGCTATCGCTGGTTTAATGTGTGGGCCTGGTGCGCCTGTATGCGTGTTATTGGGTGGATTTGTCGGCGGTGCTTTAGCTGCATGGGAAATGGGTAACTGGTGGAAATAAAGATGGAAAAAGTCACTACACTATTGCTATCGGAAGTCAGTGAAGCAACAGATACCACTCAGGCTCGTTCTGAAGTGCTGATTGGCGGAAAATCAACAGGAATTATCATTCCAGGGAAAGTGCTTGAAGCCGCTATAAAAATTGATTCACGTCGCTATCTTTTATTCGTGACGGATGACGTCATCTTTGAAGAAATGCTGACGATCCTGCTATTAGATTCCTCTCAAGGCATAGTAGAGAGACTGACTATCGGTGGCGCTTATTCTTCAGGTCACTTTGAGGACTTGAGGGTTTCCCACCGCTCCGCAAGCTTTCGCTTTATCGGTGATACCACATGGACAGTAAAAGTATCGCCATCACCCACGTTTAAACTGCCCTTTTCCGATCCTCGCGGTGTAAGCCGTGCAATGGGATTGAGAAAATATATTGATATCTCCGCTACCCCTGCTCCGGCCAGTTTCCGAAGTAGCCGATAATCCAAGCGGCATCATCCTGTCCATGTCGCAAAAAATGATGACTGAGCAGCAAAACTACATGGCATTGGTATAGGCTTCATAAACCATACGTTTTAATTGCTAAAGCTAATTATGTCTCAGAATAGCATTAAGCCGTAATTTATAAAATTAACTCTCCATTAATCGGCTTGTTATCTAACCACTCAGTATCATCGGCCGTAACTTAAGCTTTGCCATGATATTCAGCAAGTAATTGCTCGAACGTATAATCCGTGTATATCTTCAATTCGACAAGCACTGGCTTATCATTAGATTTGTTATTGTTACCGCTATACATTAAACCTCCAATTTACTCAAGACACTCTCTTATAAAAGCACCAATTAACATCATTGCATTTAGCACAGCCCTAGAAACTTTTATAGGCATTTTCTGGGTAAATTTTTGAAAAGATCTTTCATTCTTCACATGTCTAATTCCGCATCATTTATCAAGCTCCTCTAGTCTAATTAAGACAAACTCTGCATTCTTCGGCTATCACTACGTACCCACTGTATCATCACATTTTTGTCAGGAAGACAGGAGTTTACATGGCAGTTATACCAATTACCCCAGATGGGGGCACCTCTGTTATTTGGAAAAACATGCGCGAAGCACGCATTCATGGAATGCCGCGAGACATGGCCACTCTTCGTGTATATTATTGGTTTTACCAAAAAGTAAGAAATCACGGCCCCTGGGATTACAAGCAACAAAGTTATCAGCTACAGAATTTTGGAAATTTTAATTTTGGTGCAACAGGTACAGCTGCAGGCATCCCAGCTGATATACTTTTGATGGGTGCAGGATGGGCGCAGTCCCGTGCTGGGACCAGTCAGCCGAACTGGGGGCACTGGTACAGCAAGCCACCTTATGGTGATGATCCCCGTGACCAGTTCTGGATAAAACAGGGAATTGATTATGCTAAGCAACACGGTTTTTAAGCGTCTGCATTGCGCTTTCACTTTCATTCTACTTATGATCGTTGTTGCTGGCGGGGTCGTTTTCTATTCTGAGCGCATATCACCAGACGATAAACTTTTCAGCGAGCAGCAGCTTACCCCCGACACCTGGCTCTACATTACTAAGTACCACGATGGCAGCGCCACCGTTGGCGAGGTCTATCGCTACTACCTCAACAAGCATCTAGATAAACCACTGCCTGTGCTCAGTGATAGCGCGCCATTCTTAGTCAGCGATCGCAGCAATGCCATGATTAATGCCGTGGGTGATCGCATACTGGTCAGATTTACCGGTAAGATCTACAGCTTCTCAAACTCTGCTTTCTTCTATGATGGCGAAACTCCGGTTATGCCGCTGATCGATTTGAACTCGACGGCTACCGGGCGTTATGGTTCGTAATTACGAAAGAATTCGTTCTGAGATATTCTTCCTGGAACAACAGCAGGCACTGCACTAACAGTGCCTGTTTCTATTGTTTCAGCTAGCCAATAAGTGCACCTCACTCTCCAGCCGTAAACTCAGCATCTCAATGCGTTCCACCAGCACCCACAGCAAGATATCGCGGGCTATAGGATGAGTGAGTACGGTGATGGCAAAGGCCAGAGCGCGGCACTGGTCGCATAACTCGGTGGTTTCCAGCGGGGTGTAGTCATAAATTCCATCATTCATCATGGTTATCTCGAAGCAATCATTTTGATATATGCGCAATTTAAGGCGCATATTGCCGAGATACAGTGTCAGGACGCCAATCCCGTCGCCGGATTTTGCCGACGCATGGCTACCTTAATCCTCGCTGAAGCACTTATTCAAGCACACACGATGGGTTGCAGCCGATTCTGGAAGGCGGCGCATAAAACGTGAAAACTACGCGTGCTTAAACAAAAAAATCGCGACTCGCTAACCGCATTTATAAGCGCTGCGTGACGAGGTGCGGGGAATTAAAGGCGGTAAAGAACGTGTATGAAGGCAGGTTAACCCGCCTTCATACACCGGGTCGTTGGGAAAAGACGATCGGCCCCTACGATATGAAAGCTCGCGTATCTTCCTGCCATCGTCGCGGCTTAACACTCTCAGCGGGCACGCTGTTAACAGGGATGAGGCCAGCCGGAGGTAAGCCGGACGTCACGCGGCAGGGATGCCGCGTGCCGAGGCCCGCAGGGAGCGTCTTTTGCCGTTCCGGCGTGCTCAGGCTGGCCTCAGACCGGGTTGCTGATCGTATCGCGATGGAAGTCATGTTGGTGCGGGTTTACAGAATATTCCCTGCGACATTTGAGGCCACTGAATCCTGCCTGAGCCTCTGCGGGTCGACCGGAAAAGATGGTCGACCCCTACGGTATATGAAGGATGGGAGACCGACCAAAAAAGACGGTCGCCCCCCAACAGTTTATGAATAATTGGAGACCGACCGAAAAAGACGATCGTCCCCAACGGTATATAAAGAATCCGAGACCGACCGGAAAAGACGGTCGCCCTAACAGTATATGAAGGATCCGAGACCGACCGGAAAAGAGCATCGGCCCCGACAGGAAATCGTGCTGCTTAACTCGCTACCCGGAACACCTTCACCATGCTCGCCAGATGGCCAGCGTCCTGCTCCAGCGTGCTGGCATCGTTCGACGACTGGCGTACCAGGTCAGCGTTCTGCTGGGTGGTAGTGTCCAGCTCATGAATCGCCTGACCAATCTGCTCAATGCCTTTACTCTGCTGGTCAG
>Ga0308166_1001248_pt1 | contig 27921 bp, 38 predicted proteins | sample PhyCR2_2_FD_202137 | JGI IMG/M metagenome (GOLD analysis project Ga0308166, IMG submission 202137) | Phyllosphere microbial communities from UC Gill Tract Community Farm, Albany, California, United States - DLSLCC.R2 | ecosystem: Host-associated > Plants > Phyllosphere > Unclassified | place... | reverse complement strand
GGTGCGCATAATGTCAACGCGTTATGTTGAAAAGGCCGCTGCGAAAATCGAATCCCGCAGCGGCCTCTTTAGCATAACGTCATTGTGCGCATTAGTGCGTTATCCAAGCCATTTCCCGATGCTTAACTTGTTGTTTACTAACCTGATGGCCGCTAACGCCAGTGCGGCTACCATCATCGTTCTTCCGGTTTCTTGTGATAACAATCCAACCGGAAAACTTCCCCAAAATAGAACCGTACTCCATAAGTCTGTGTAATATTCAATATTTGCGCTTACCACATATTTTAGCTCAATATCTCTATACATTTTCATATCCTTATTGGTAGTTTAGCTAAACTTCGAGAGTTTTAATTCATCGCTGGTTTTTTTTAAGTATTTCAATAAGTTCTGATTTATTTTCTGCAAATGCTGCTTTCAGACCTAATCTTATCAAGCACTGATCTTTGAAAGCTTGCCCTATTAGAATAATGCTTACAGATATTTCTAATTTTGCTGATTTTCTCGGCTTTTCGTCATCATTTTTGTAAAGGCTTAGAACCTCTTGTCTTACGTCTTCTCTCATCCCTGAAAAGTCTAATTCTCTGTACCATCGGATGGTTTCCTTTAGTTTTTTGTCCATCGAAGTTCTCCGTCTACTGAATTTCAATGGTAACAGATGTGCTTAAATTTTCGCCAGGTTATGCGCACCAACTACAATATTGCGATCACCGCTAGCTGCAGTCCACAAATTACACCTGCTAGAAATATCGCCAGAGCAAGCCACCAATCATGAATTTTTAATTCCATCAGTTAACAATTCCTTCTGCGTCTTTTTGTTTTCTTGTGCTGGGTGAATCAGCAGAAGACTTTAAACCCCCGTCCTGTACTACGGGGGTAGTCTCATAGTAACTACGGGCGATCAGGCCACTCTAGCCAGATCTTGACCTTGTTTGGCATTGCAACACTTCAATGCGAGAGGCTAAGTGATACAGTGATTCTAAATGTCACTGCTTTGTTTTTTTATCAGATATTTTCTTACTTATCATGTCCTTAACTGCATCATCTAAATAATTATCGATTAAATAACTTATTATTTCCGATGATTTAGGTATATCTCCCGTTTTATTCCCTATTTCTAATATTTTTCTCTTTATCTCGAGTTTGCGATCTTCGTTGATTCTTACTGTTGTATCGCCTCTTTTCATGTACTTAGCCTCACTTTATTGGAATGTCATTATCGCATGAATTCTGCGCGCGATTACGTCATGCATATTTACAACATGCGTTATCTGCACTTATCATGCACGCATGGTGTAAATATTACATACGGTATGCACTTTGAGGCGTGATTTCTAATGCAAGTTATCTACTTCGATTACATAGCTGGATTTGGTGTTAACGCTCTTGTTGCTGGGGAGTGGGATTACTATCCATCTGTAGACGAGTTGATGCACGAGTGCGTATCTCTTTACGGGAACCAGGTTGTTCTCGTCTCTACTGCGACAGCATCAGGGCATTTCACCGGCTATCGGGAGTCCTTAAATGACAACTGATAGATTTGTAGTGATTGATTATTTAGCCTTTTCTGCACCATTAGCCTGCATGAAGTCCGTTCATACATTCCCTGAAAAAGGGCATGAGTGGCGCAAATGGTCTTACCTGCCGTCAACCCGGACGTTGCAGCGTGTAGATTATGAGCAGTTGCCCGATTCGCAGCTCTTGAACCTTGCATCATCTGACGATGTTCAACGAAAAGCAGCTATATATAACAAACAGTTAGTTGATTGCCTTCATTCACGGTTGCGGATGTTTATTGCTTCTGTTTTCGGTTTATCGGTAGGGCCAGCAAGGGGAACTGGTGGTTTTGCTTATGAGGATTCTGCTGTTCTTTATTCTGACGAGGGTGGCGATGAACATTATGGGATGATCTACTGGGGCGGTAACAATGGCACCTTTTACGTCCAGATTGGCGGGAAGGGCTGTGTTCACGTTTTCAGTGGTACTAAACCAGAGCATGTTCACAAGTGGTTCAAGCATCTTGATATTACCAGTCTTAAGCGTATTGACCTGGCTACGGATGATTATGACGGTATTTTTACTTGTAATGATGCCTTAAGTGCTTATAAAGATGACGCTTTTTATAATGGCGCAGGGCCAAAGCCTAAACTTGGTTTTTCTAAAGAAATTGACGCAGATGCCTGTTATACAAAGGAAATTGTTAACGTTGGTTCTCGCCAGTCGCGTATCTACTGGCGCATCTACAACAAGGCGCTGGAGCAGAAGGTAACAGGTACTTGGTATCGGGCAGAAGCTGAGCTTAAGGGCGTTCCTTGTGAAGTCTTGTTGAATATCGCGGGCATTTATAGCGGGCTTTGTGCTTATGCAGCCTCTATCAATCCCTCAAATCCTAAATCAATACCTGCACTGTTTGGCCGCAAAGCTGTTGACTCTATCGAAGCAAAGGTAAAATGGCTTAGAAAACAAGCATCTGGAACAATAGCAAAAGTTATTTCATTTTTCGAGGGGGATGTGGACGCTGCTTTATCAATGATATTACGTGAAGAGCATTTAAAAAATAGTGAAATTAAATTCGACATACCTCCTGTATATCAAACCTTAATCAATGAAAAAGTAAGGAATTTACCATGTCCGTTTTAGATAAAAGCCCTTTTTATATTGAAGTCATTCCGGCTTTAGTCAAAGTTGAACAGCGGTCACGCTCAAATAAAAATACGGGCGAAATTACGCCTTATTTTATTCAGCGTGTCATTGCTCACTTTGGTGAGCTTTCTCAATCAGTAATTGAAATTACATTGAATGACCCAGCACCGCTATCTGTGGGTAAATATATTTTCTCTGGAACGAGTCTATATGTTGGTAAGCCTTTTGGTGATAACCCGCCACGGCTGGAGTTTAACCAATGGAACGTTTCTTATGTACCGGTAGAAACCTTGAAAGATTTTCTTAAGTAAAGGTATTTGCTATGGCAACTCAAGAAGGGAAGGTAACAGGGCAAATTTGTGATGGGGCGTCCAATAATTGCCAGACGATTACGTTAACCGTTGGTGAGTTGCCATATCAGCAAGTCCCTAACATTGATTATTCAGTCGCGGCGCAATTTTGGGGAGTTGCTTTTACCTCGGTGCTTTTTCTGTGGTTATTTTCTCGCGGAATTGGCGTAATACTCAAGTTAGTCCGTAATGGATGAAAGGATTTAATTATGATGGGAAAAATTAAACAGGTCGCTACTGTTGCCGCTTGTTCTGTATTGATGTTAGGTTCTTCATTGGCATTAGCTGATGATGCTGTGGGTGTTGACCTTACTCCGCTTACTAATAGCGTTAATTTTAGTACTGTCCTCACAGGTATCATGGCTGTTGCTGGCTCTCTGATTCTGCTTTATGCAGGTTCGGCGGGAGTTAAATGGATTCTGCGCATGGTAAAAAGCGCATAAATCGGGAAGGGGCTTTTAGCCCCTTTATTCTTATGCTCGAACATATTCTTTATTTTATTTGTTTCCTCTGGGGGCTTTTATGCGCATGGGCAGTTATTCAAGGATTGGATGCTTAACGCTAATAGTTCTGCCGCTATCTTTTTTTCATTTCGCACATGCTGAGGTAGTAACCGCTAATGGTTTTGGTGCTATCCTTAAAAAGCTAGTTGAAACAAGAGAAACTCAATATATAGGCAAAGCTTTTGCCACTGGTGCTGAGGCGGGGTCTATGGGATTGGCAATTGCAACTAGCACTGAAATTATTAAAAATAATCCTGATGTGATTGATTCCTATCGACTGTGTAGTTCGGGTGTTGGGATTCAAAATTTTTGTTCTGCTCAATCAGTGTATGCAGCTCTTCAAGGTGTTGTCGAGGGTAAATATTCTGGTTCTGTTAAAGGTGGGTTGTCCTCATTTGCTAATTCCATTTCTTCTGCCGGGAAGACATCATTGGGCTTAATCGCTTTGAGCTCTGGTGTCATTACCATTTCTGACCTTGCTTATAAAGGCGCGAAAGGGGCTGTGTCGTTTATTTCTGATTATGTAAAGGTTGGTGACGATTATGTATTGCAACTTCCTGATGGTTCTACTGTACACACAGACTCAGCACCCACACCTTATAAGCCTGTTGTTGTTATTTACGATCCTTCTTTTGTCGATGATTCTGGTAAAACATCGGTAGAAAGTCCCATACTTAATGAGCGTGGTTGCTCAGGTGAATTCATTCCTGCTTATACTGAATCCACTAAGTACGACGAACAAGGTAATACAATCAAAGAGAAGAAATTTATAGAAATCTACAACACGTTTCAAATAGGTTCTGGAATTTATAGAAGGAAAAACTTCTGCTTATATGTGCATAAAGGGGATTATTGGCAACCTGTTATTGATAAGGTGTTGTATGATGCACTTGATAATGGCAAGTTGAGGGAATGTGCTTTTCATTCTGGATTTAATGAAAAACCTTTCACTTGTAACCCAGTGCCAGGGGTAAGTGAACCATTTAAGCCAACTGTAATTAATAAGCCTGTGATAGTGGATTCTATTGGTATACCTAAAGATCCTTTGCCTGCACCTGTTTTAGCTAATATCGTTAATAATATCGCTGGTCTGGCGGTTACAGGAGATGGCTACAAGGGAATTCCTTTAGAAAAGCCATTTACTCCAGCAGAAATAGTATCGGCGGCTAATGCTGCTGGAGTCCCGCTGACTAAAGAAATCTTATATCAACCTGTTACTGCACCATCTACATGGACACCATCTAAACCTGATATCGTCAATCCTGACGTACCAGGAACGGGGACCGGTAGTGTAGCTCTTGATCTGGGTGAAAACCCCAATACTCCAGTCCCTTCGTTGGAATCGCCGCCTACAGGAGAGGAGATATTAAAACCTATTACTGAGCTTATGCCTGACATTAAGAATCTCAACATAACGGCTAAGGATGTGCAATGCCCTAAATGGGAGTTCGAGTTATGGGGAAATAAGTATTCCTTTGATTCTCATTGCACCTTGTTGGAGAAAATCAGGCCAGTACTGAAAGCGGTATTCATGCTGATTTGGGGATTGGTTTCTTTGCGTATTATCTTGTCGGCGTAAGGGGATAGACTATGTTTGGCATTCTGATTTCAGCGTTAAATGTGGCGATGGGGTTTATACTGCGCACCGTCATTATCAAGTTTATTATATTCTTTGCGCTGTACTTTATTGTTCAGGCTTTCGTTCCTGTGTTAGCTTCGCTGCTTCCTAAATCAACCGATATTGCCGGATTGTTTAATTCTCTACCGGATAGCGTCTGGTATTTCATCAACCTGTTTATGGTGACGGAAGGAATAAAACTCATGTTCAGCGCATTATTGACCCGGTTCATTATTCGCCGCATACCGTTGATTGGGTGATCTATGGCTATTTCTGCTTATGTTGGAATACCGGGCAGCGGCAAATCGTATGAAGTAGTTAACAGCGTAATAATACCTGCCTGCATGGCAGGAAGATGCATTGTAACCAATATTTACGGCATTTCACCTAAAAAGATTTATGATTACTGCGTCACTAAAAAGAAAGCGGCGCGTGATTCGCTGGGTGATATTACGCTGGTAACTAACGAACAAGTTAAAGATGCGTTATTTTTCCCTTTCAAAACTGAAACCGGCATATCACCTGATTCCTTATGCAAACCCGGAGATTTGATTTGTCTGGATGAGTCATGGCGCATTTGGGAAAACGACAAAGACATTCACGCCAATCATCGTTCTTTTATTGCTGAACATCGTCATTTCGCCAGTGAAGAAGATGGTATTACCTGTGATTTAGTGGTTATGAATCAGGCTGTGGCCAATTTGCCGCGCTTTATAAAGGATAGGGTGGAAACAACTTATCGCATGTCTAAGTTAAAGGCGTTGGGATTTAATCGGCGCTATCGCGTTGATATTTTCAGCGGCATTAAACTTTTCAAGGCTAACCAGACTGCTTACAAGCTGTATAAGTACGATAAGAATATTTTTCCGCTTTATAGCTCTTATGAGAACGGGAAGGGCAAGGAAGTCACCGTTGATAGCCGCCAGAATGTTTTTAGGTCAACAAAACTGTGGTTGATAGTTATTGGTTTGCTAGTCGGCGGGATTGCTTCGGTTACGTTTCTCGTTAAATTTTTCTCGTCTGTCGATGTCGATAAAACAGCCTCAACAAATGAGGTTGCAACTAAAACGAAAAACGTGGGGCCTTTAAATAACGTTGAGGAAGTTAAAGTTGCACAGAAGCCCTCTACAGAATGGCGTATTGCAGGAAGTCTTAAGCAAAACGGGCAATCACTGGTTGTCCTGGCTAAATCGGATGGTCGGTTAAGGGTGGTTCCAGCATCGCAGTTTATTTTCGATAGCTTAATGATGACGGGTGAAGTGGACGGCGAAACGGTTACGGTCTATTCAGGGGCGTTAAAATGAAAAAGGTCATTATCGGTGCAGCGTTGTTATGGTCTGGTTTCGCTGCTGCCAAAGGGGTTTTACTGGAATTAAATGCGGTGCCGTTACCACAGGCGTTAAATATGATTTACGTTCAGGTGTTTGACAAGCCGTTTATGCTTGACCCTGAGCTTGCCAAATCGGATAAGGTGGTGACGTTCCGCATTACGCCGGATATCGACGAACGGGCATTTATAAAGCGTTACCTGGGAAACATGAACATTGCCATCTACAACAAACAAGGCATTGATTACGTGGCCTCATTCACGCCGAAGGCTTATAAGCCGCCGCAGGAAACTTTTGTTTATCGTCCACGCTTTCGCTCTGTGGAGTATTTGAGTGATATTCTTGCTGGTCAGTTTACAGGGTCATTCAATACTCAACGCAGTGGTATGCCTTCAGGTCAAATTTCTGCTGATAGCGCCGAACCCGGCACGGCATCGGATTTCATTAATCGCACTGGCGATGTACTTGTCTATTACGGCCAGAAGGCGGAAATTAAGCGCATGCAGACGTTGTTACCATTGATTGATACCGCATCGGAAGAAGTCATTGTTGCTGCCTATGTGTTTGAGGTTCAGACCAGCGAGCGTAACGGCTCCGGGCTGGCACTGGCGGCTAAGTTGCTGTCCGGTAAACTCAATATTCAGGTGGGCGCATCGGGCGGGTTTGATAACTTTATTCGCGTCAATACCGGCTCGCTGGATATGCTTTACGAGCTGTTCCGCACCGATAGCCGCTTCCATGTCGTCAGTTCGCCGCGGCTTCGGGTACGCAATAACGCTGCTGCCACGTTCTCTGTAGGTTCAGACGTGCCGGTATTGGGGCAGGTGAGCTATTCAGATAACAAGCCTGTGCAGTCGATTGAATACCGTTCCAGCGGCGTTATTCTGAACGTGAAGCCGCATATCCGCATGGACAACATCGATTTGACGATAGAGCAACAACTTTCGAATTTTGCCAAAACCGATACGGGTGTGAATAATAGTCCGACGTTAATTAAGCGCGAAGTGAAAACGGAAGTCTCGGTTGCGGATGGCGATATTATTTTGCTCGGTGGTCTGGCAGAATCTAAAGTGACTAACGCCGATACCGGATTCAGTTTTCTGCCTAAAGGCTGGTTGACCGGTTCGTCTGACGAGAAAAACAAAACAGACATTCTCGTCGTACTACAGGCAAAAAAGGTCAGGCGCTAGCGGCGCTGCGCCAAGCACCGCAGCTGTGCGAGGAGCGCGGCGCAGTGATGGCAGCGCCTGAACCGTTTAAGCCGGTAATGCGTCGATATGACGTGTTGCTTTGATCGTCGTTAAACATTAACTCCATGATATTATTGATATAAATAAAATTTGATCAATTACTACTCTTTATGTAATTTGATACTTGACCTTCTTAGAACTCTGGATACTGAATATGTTCTCTTTTTTTGCTCCGAACAGGTTTACAAAGAAAGTAAACGTCAAAAAGCTATATATGTATGAAGCTTTATCAATCTTATTATGTATTCCAATTGGTTATATTGTTAGTAAGATTGATATTATGAAGGATTACTCAATTGAGCTAATTCTGCTTTATGTTCCAATATCAATGCTAATTGTTTTTTATTTGTCATTTTCATCGAAAAAGGAAAATTTATGAAAGTACTGAATGATTCAGACCTGCAATTTGTATCCGGTGGCCGCGGAAATAATGGAGGGGATCGACGTGATAATGGAGGAGGCTGTGCTTCACGGGTGGGGAACGATGCTCTTCATGGTGCATTAGCTGGCGGGTATGCAGGTATCATTTCTGGCGGGATCGCTGGTCTGCCGGGCGGCCCAGAGGGTGTTGCTCTCGGTGCTATTGGTGGTTTTGCTAGAGGAGCAATTCGAGGGGCTGCTATTGAAGGTGTTCGCTCTTACGCTACGAACTGCGGTAATGATAGAGGTGGCGCTTTAGGTGGTGATTCCAGTCGAAACAGCGTGAACGGCCAGTGCCATTGGTAATAAAATCAGCCGGTGTAGGGCCGGCTTTTTGCACATGCAAAGTCGGCAATGCATCTATAGGGCGTGTTATTATGCCGTCAGGCATGGAAGGCCGCATAAGATGGTCACCAGGAACGCGAAAGCCAAACGGCCGATACCAGGGAAAACTTATCGAGTAGCAATGAACCCGCGCCAGCGTCCTGCCAAGCGGTTTTTTCTTTTAGCGGCCTCAAAAGCGATTCAAGCGCCTGACGGTCGAAGACAAGAGAACGTACCAGCGACAACTAAACAAGCTAATGATGGCACTAAGGCGTCCAGATTTCGCCCAAACGCACCATGGTGCGCATAATGTAATTTATGTTAAATTTAGTTTAATATCTTCTGTGTGGTTTCAGTCATAATTTTTATCCAAAATCTTATTTTTACATTATTCCAAGCAAAATGAAATTATTGCCATATGAAGGCTAAAGTATTTTTCACATGCACATTTAAAACGGCTAGATAGAATTATTTTGTCACCGTTTTTTATTATCACTCCATTTCTATACGCATTGGATAATATTGATTTTATATGAGCTCTTGATGTTGACGTATATTTTGCTAATTCAGTTTGTGATAACTTTAAATTATAACCATTACTCTTTACATATTCCGTGTAAATTTTCAACATAATCAAATGACCACTATCGTGATTAAGGAAGATATTAGCTTCCAAATTATTATTAAGTGGTTTTAGCCCGTTATATAAAAGTTTTTTGTAATTTTTATAAAATTTTTCGATGTTTATTTCAAAATTTTCCTTCTTCGTTAGGTTTATATAAGGAATGGCAAATGAACGCAGTAGCTCACTCATTAGGTTGAAAAGATCTGCCGTAGGATAAAATAACAAACATCTTTTATCATTTTCATTTTTTTCAAATGTAATATATTTAGAAAAATGAAGATAATCTACAAAAGCCGTTAAGCTATTTATACTGACGCCTCCCTCATTAATAACCAACTCCTTTAGTTTCTTTATCGTTGGTTTTTTTTCTGTAAAATATATTAGAAGCATTTTATTTATAACATCAAACCTGCAATATTTGAATATTTTTTTCAAATGAGACTTGTTAACTGAAACGATGTTATTTATATGGTTCTGGTGCTCAGTTATAGCCAAGCCAAAATTATTCATCTTAGCCAAGATTTTGGCATGTGCAAATACATTGTCAAGATTATTGAAATTATTTTTTTTCATTATCATTCCTTTTAAATTTTTCATACAGATGAATCTTACCACTCCCGCAAAAATAACAAACTAAATGTTATTAAAATAATAGCAATAACCAATTATAGTTATCGCGAAATTAAATAAAGATAATCCCAACAAATTTAATCAGTGTCGTGTTAATGAGTTTGTGCTAATTTAAAAAACTGTAGAAAGGAGAAAGCCAATATGTGTATGTACATTTCCAGAAGAACTACATGGTTAATATTGTTTTTTTCCCTTTTAACCTTTTGGTTTTTTACAGGATGCTTATTGTTTTTTTTGATAAAATAATTGACTTGGTCACTATTGTTGTATTAATAATAAAAAACAAAGTTATCTATAACCAAAAAAAACAAGGGTTTATATGATAATAAAGGAAATCATCGCAGTAGCGATGGTTGGAGCGTCCCTTACAGCGCTAGAAACTATCTTCTTATATTTTAATAGTTATATAATGTCGTTACATATATAAACATTTGTTTTAAATATCTCGTATCTCGTATCTTAAATTTTTTACATGTTACCCTGTCTGCTTGTAGGCATCATGGTTCAGGTACCCGCGTTTTAAATTGCAATAATAAAAAGAGCCAGTGCTTATTTCTATCCTCTGCGCCAGCCTTTTGACTGCAAGTGTGCTTTCCACTCAAGTTGTGGACGGAGACCAACAGAAACGTTTTTTCCGCTTCAGTTTTGCACCGTTCGGCTTAACGCCAGGAAAGCCGATCCCCCACAGACTTATCCCCAGTTTCTGTGGGTAACCCATATATGGTATATTGGCTGCGGTTTTTAACACTACATAGGGTGTTTTTAACCCCTGGCGGCGGTTTGGCGGGCGTCAGCCGCCGCCAGTATTTGGATCCCCGCCACTCGGTATTTTCCGTTATACTCCAGTTTTACCGATTTGCAGATCCGCGGCAGCAGATTTATTGCGAACGATCACCGTGGCGTTCTCAGGCACAATAGGGGCTGAGTTTTCTGCCAGTACCCGCCCTCTTCCTCCGAAAAAGGGTAGATCTTCATCAGATTGCGCTACGTGCAAAATAAATTTTTATCAGGGTCATGGTACTGCAGATTTTACGTAGCGCGATCGGGAGATATTCCTGATTCTCCGCTTGCCCGAGGACCGGTTGGTAGCGAAAGGTGGAGGAATTTTCTGATAGGGCAATTCTGAATTTACGAGGTGAACTGTGTCACTGATAGCCTATGAACCTGCCGCCTCCAGTACGGAAGCGCTCCCCAGCCCCTACTTTGATTTTGCTCAGGCCGTAGCCATGCGTCGAATGGCGCTGAATCTGTCGGATCAACCGGCCTATCTGCTGGCACCGGAGATAATCTTATTGCTCGACAACATTGCCGATCTGCGCCGGCGAATGCTGTTTGATTTTTTATGGAACACCGGCGCGCGCATCAACGAAGCCCTGGCCGTCACACCGAAAGACATTGTGCTCGATGCCGTCAAACCCTTTGTCGTGCTGCGAACCTTAAAACAGCGCAACCAAACAGCAGGCCGTCGCGGCCGCCCCGGGAAAGAGTCACCGGTGAAACGCACCGTGCCGCTGCTTGACCCCGGTTTTGCGCGCCGGCTGCGCGATCATCTGGCCACCTTTACCCGCTATATCACCAAACCGGTCTGGGAGATCTCCGATGACACCGCCCGCAATTGGTTGAAGGATGCCCTGGGTAATGCGCTACGAAACGGAATGCACTTCTCCATTGAGAGCATAACCCCTCATACGTTTCGGCACAGTTTTGCCATGCATCTGCTCTATAACCGGGTACACCCGAAGATCCTGCAATCGTTCATGGGACACCGGGATTATAAAAGCACCGAGATCTACACCCGGGTCTTCGCGCTGGACGTTGCCGGCCAACTGGGCGTGCGATTTGAGATGACCCCTGAACAGGCTATGCAGCTGCTCAGTCCGAACAGATAATGTCTCCACCTTTGATTGCATGAGTGACTGTTGAGAGAGTTTTTAGGTGACGTTGTCACTAGTTAGTGAATGGTGTTATAACTCACCACAGGATGGCAGTGATGACGGCGCACATCCGCCGGCTAACGCTCTAGCGTTAGTCTTTTGCTGCAGGCCGAACGAGGGAAACAGGATGAGAATTGTGACGCTCCGTTATCTGAAACAAAATGCGGCCACACTCGATGTCAGCGAACCCCTGATCGTGACGCAAAACGGCCAGCCTGCGTATGTGATCGAGTTTTATGACGATCGCATTCGCCGGGATGAGAGCATTGCGCTGCTTACACTGATGACTGTGTCTGAACAGGATCTCGAGCGGAGGCGTACGTTCAACCGCAAGGCGCTCCTGGACAGTCTGTGATCCGGCGGAGAAACCACGTTTAAGTATTCCGCAATGGCAAAAAATGACGTGGCAGACAGATAGAGGTGTTGTACGACAATATAAGAAACGTTGAATTCAATGTACCACTCACGTATATTTGTATTACTGAGTAATACAATGGAGAATTCAAATGGCACGAGTAACCAGCGTAACACTGGGTGAACATTTTACGGGCTTTGTGGGAGAAATGGTCCAATCTGGCCGCTATGGTAATACCTCTGAAGTGCTTCGCGATGCGTTAAGGCTGATGGAAGCGCGTGAACAACGTATTCAAAGCGTACGGGAAATGGTTCTGGCTGGCGTGAATGCCCCTGTTAGTCCTCGCACCATGGATGACATTTTTGCAGCAGCAGCGAAGGATACCAATGTATAAACTCTCCACGTTGGCTGATGAGGATATCTATGATCTTACGTGTTGCACTATCCAACATTTTAGCCTTATCCAAGCTAAACACTATCATGAAGGGCTCACGAAGATCTTTGAATTGCTGGCTCAAAATCCCGAGTTAAGTACTGAATGCCCCTGGATCTGCCAGGGTATGCGGCGCTTTCAATACAAGAAGCATGGGATATATATTATAAAACAAGGCGATGAAGTGCTGATTTCCCGAGTCCTCCATCAATCTATGGATATCGAAGCGCTGGATTTTCCCACGTAATCGTGCTCGATATGCCGGACCGACCGCCCCCACCGCAATCCTGATTGTGGTGGATGAGAATCGATGCAGGCCTGCGACGATACGTCAGGCAAGACGCCGCTCAAACGGTAAACATTCAATCACGGCATCCCGTTTTTATCCACGGTTAACGTCAAGTACTTTAAGTTATCGATGTATCTGGTACGCTGTTGCGGTTGATGGCCTTCATTGACGTTGTAAAGTGCGACTCGTACTGGATACAACAGGTTGACCCAGTATGATAGGGAACAAAAAGAATGGCTTTTATAACGCATATTGATGCCGCCGGGAGCAGTCATGCTGTCGGTCACATGACTCGGCGTAAAATATGACGGTCTGCGGTATACCTGGCAGATTGACGAAATAAGATCAGTTGAATATATATATATTCATCGAGCAACCGACCACCCTGTCCTCTTCCAAAATGCGCATCACTTGGCTGTTTTTCGACGTTGAGCCCGAAGTTTGATGGCGTCCAGTGTTTCTCTTTCCTGGTCACGATGTCCCACTTTCTTGTACCAACCGGCCAGTTTTCGTAAGTCAGGCACAGTCACCTTCTCGTTAGGATCATAGGCAGCCAGCTGCGCCATATACTGAGTCAGCAGTGCGATGCATTTTCTGGCCCACTCCCCTTCAGCAGCGGATCCTGCCGTCACATGAGGGCGACGTGGCAGACGTGGGCGCATCGGTTTCACCGCTTCCGGAGCGGACTCGTCAACGTAGGTAAATTTGATGGCGTGTACAGAGCGGCCAATCTTCACCGGCTCCCAAATCACCGAAATATCGGTCGAGGCATTGATGCGATCGAGAGAAGGTTGCAGCAGTTTTTGCCTGAAGTCCCGGTAATCCTGGTATTTTCCCTGCAGGTTAGCCTTCTCTCGCATCCATTCGATCTCGAGGGTCACTTCTATGGTCCCGTGGTTCCGATACCGGGTCAGGTTACGTGCCTTGACCAGCCAGCTGTAAAGACGGATCGAGAAAGGGGTATCCAGCCTGGCCAGGTTTATAAAGTCCAGTTTGGTAAAGCTTTCTTTCAGCTCAAAAAGATAAGGGGCAACGTCCTGGCCAAAACGCAGCACGACCGCACTGTGGTCGTCATTGCTCACATACTCTAGACGAGAAAACCAGGAAAGCTGAACCGTTCTGACTTTCCCATTTCGGTCTTCCTTGTAGATCGTCACCGGTTTTTTCATCAGGCTGTCAGCGGCATCGCGCAGTTGGCGGTGGCTGCTGGTCGGGTTGACACCGTAAATGCGCTGGTAATCACGAGGATAAAGCGTGTACAACATGTCCGGTTGTGGCTTTCTGCTATCAATTTGCGCAAGGGCCAGGTTCAGGAGGCGCATCTCGTCTAGAGTGACACCATAGGCGCCTTCAAGAAGATCGTTCCCCTGCACCACAGTCAATGTGTCATGATTCATTCGCTCTATCCATAATGTGGAAACACCAAAACATTATTCCACATTAAGAAGGGGCACGTAAATCGTAATCTCCACCTTGAACCATGATATTCCTCACAACAAATTTACCCGTATCAGGAAATGATTCCACCTGTCTTCCCTACGACCCTATCAGGGCTCGCAATGACATCGCGCCGTCACAGATAATAACTCCACCTTTACTGCACACGAACAGGAAATATCTCCACTCATAGAAATGCTCTGAATACTCTCCCTCCCCTTTCTCCAGGCAAGCCACTGAATAAAAGCCGATATCAGAAAAAACTGTATACAGAATAAGATCTCAATGCGCCGCAGACATATACAGGAAATCATTCCACCCTTTTCGACACCCTTTAACAGGAAATTTGTCCACCCTTCCTGACAACCTTACAGGTAATCTCTCCACCTTTGTTTGTTACATGAACAGGACCACCCTCCTCCCAATACCGTCAATTCATGCAGAAAATCCATCCACATACACTCTATAGGTACAGAAAATCCTTCCTCCATTATTTGCCCCTCCCACACATCAGGTCAAACAGCACTCGAGCCAAACCACAGGAAATGTCTCCACAGTTACTCATCACCCTTGACATAAAATCCTTCCACCTGTAACTAACCTTCAAAGGAAATTCCCCCACCTTTCCTCACGCACCAACAGGAAAAATCTCCACCGATGAGAGTAACCCGTTGTTCAGTAAAGAGAGACTGAACAGAAAATTGCTCCACCTTTGCGTCTGACCTCTGCAAGGTACATAATGATGATTCAGACCGATCCTGTAGCAATAAAACTACCGTTTAGTGTCCAACATCTTAATTTATCAACAGAAATTTCTTCTTCATAAGGCATGAAAAGGATCCACGTAGATCATGAAATAGATCCACCGGAGACAGAAAAATACTCCACACACATGAAGTTATGTTGTTGATATTATTTGATTATCTAGCTCATAAAGAGAAAGTTAAAAAGAATAAAATAACAAATATCCTTCGGATGTTTGTTTATGATCTTTGCTCATTTAATCCCTTCTTTATACATCCTCAAGATCGCGTTAGCTCCGTCTTCTGCTGACATACGTCATGTTTATGCCTTATTTGTCTCCTTATGCGTTATAACTGTTGTTTTGCGTTTTTGTTGATGATTTACTATAAAGATGCAAAAAACTGAATAAGGGATAACATGGATCTCAAGTCAACGCTGGATCGTTGTATAGAACGTGGTCAATTTATGACGCAGGAAATCGCTAAAGCGCAATTTGGTAACGACAGCCCGGAAGCTCGAGCGATTACCCGGCGTTGGCGGATCACGGAGGCTTCAGATCTTGTGGGTGTCACGGCGCAAACGATCCGAAACTATGAAGAGTCAGGAAAGTTGCCATCCCCGGAAACCGCGATGATCGGACGCGTTGAGCAGCGTACCGGATATTCGATACAGCAAATCAATGCAATGAGAGATGTGTTTGGTACCCGCCCAACAAGGCCGGCCGGGCACGATCCCGTTGTCCTTGCGGTAGCTGCTCATAAAGGGGGGGCTTATAAAACATCCACATCGGTACATATAGCTCAATGGATGGCATTACAGGGATTACGTGTCTTATTAATTGACGCCACAGATCCTCAGGCCACCGCGTCGCTTTATCATGGCTATGTGCCGGATTTGCATATTCATCCGGAAGATACCCTTCTCCCTTATTATATGGGTCAACGTGATGATGCTGCTTATGCCATTAAACCCACGTGCTGGCCTAACCTGGACATCATTCCCTCTTGCTTGGCTGTACACCGTATCGAATCCGAAATTTATCCGTTGCATGATGCTGGGAAACTCCCTGTGGCGCCGCACCTTCTCCTTCGGGCCGCCATTGAGTCTGTTTGGGACAGTTATGATGTGATCGTGCTGGACAGTGCGCCCAATCTGGGAATAGGGACAATTAATGTCGCCTGTGCCGCCGATGTCATTGTCGTTCCTACGCCGGCGGAACTGTATGACTATGTTTCTACCCTGCAGTTCTTTACCATGTTGCGCGATCTGATGCTCAATATTGACTTGAATGGTTTTGAACCCGATGTTCGCGTTCTGATCACTAAATTCAGCAATGCAGTCGGTAGCCAATCTCAATGGATGGATGACCAAATCCGTAACGCCTGGGGCGGGATGGTTCTGAAGGAAGTCGTGCGTGTGACAGATGAAGTCGGAAAAGGCCAGGTGAGGATGCGTACTGTTTTCGAGCAGGCGGCAAACCAACGTTCAACGCCCGCTGCCTGGCGTAACGCGGTGTCCATTTGGGAACCGGTTTGTGCTGAGATCTATCATCGATTAATCAAAACGCGTTGGGAGAATGCACAATGAAAAGAGCCCCGGTATTACGCCATGCCCCGACGATCAATTTTGATGAAGCCAATGCAGTCCCGGTCAAGGAGAGCGAACTTTCTCCTTCTGCGCCTGCGGTAAGCCAACTTTCTTCACGTGTTAGTGCGATGAAAGGAAACAGTATCATCCTGCCAGTATGTGGGGAGGATGTGACCTTTGTTTTGAAAACCATTGCTTCAGAGCAGATAGAAGCCAGAACGGCCATCTTTGCCGGCAACGAACGTCTTCAGGACTTATTGACCGCGTCTTCTCTCGATGACTTGTTACCCTCGTTTATGACGTCAGGCCAGCAGTCCCCCGCTTTTGGGCGTAGTCAGAATGACCTTGTCGAAATTGCAGATGGCAGTCGACGTCGTAAGGCCGCCATTCTGACAGGTAGTGAGTACAAAGTGCTCGTTGGTGAGTTGAACGATGCACAAATGCGTTGGCTATCTCAAATCGGAAATGATTATCGACCAACCAGTGCGTATGAGCGTGGGTTACGTTATGCCCGTCGGTTATTTTCTGAATTTAGTGGAAACGTCAGCCATCTCGCCGACGCAGAGAACATCTCTCGTAAGATTATCCAGCGTTGTATAAAAACCGCCGAACTCCCCATTGAGACCTTGCAGTTGTTTGCGAACCCGAATGAACTGAGCGCCCGTAGTGGTGAAATGCTTTATAGGTTTCATGAGTCTGATTTTGCCGCACTAAAGTTGCTGACCCAGGCGTTACGCGAACAGCAATCTGAAGGTGTCATCTTCAGTACCGAAGAACTGCTAAAACGTCTGATGCCTGTTACCAGGACAAAATCCGATGTCACCGTGCGAAAGTTTGCCGTGGGTATTGAGGCTAAATACTCGGATAATGCGGTTTCCTTTCATCTAACGGATATGCCTGCCTCGTTGATTGAACGTATTGAAACGTTGCTCGATGAGCATGCCAAAACGCAAAACCGCTAATCTTTGAAGTGGGACCACGGTCCCATTTTTCCGTTATCCCTCATTTATCTTCGCCTATAACGGCGGGGTGTCGTTAAGTGGGACCATGGTCCCACTTGAAAAATCATTATCTCCAATGATCAATATTCTGGGTACTCAACTATGCTGTATGTCATTCCTGCCTATGTCATGTAAGGACTAAAGGCCTGTCCCATAGATGCAATGACCTGTACCAGGGCCGAGGCTCGGCAGGGACAGTGTGTCACGTCGCAGATGAATGATGGCGTTGCGTCAGAGGGTTTCGACGCCTTTATTTTTGAAGAACAGCGGTCGACAGGCATTGTGTTTGACGTTGAGGCCTCCGCGAGTGACGGAGATAGGGATGTACGAATGCTACTTGATCTTCTTTCACTTTTTGCTGGTAGGTCTTCCGAACCCAGATTTCCTCCACGGCAGGGGGCGCTGAGGGGCGTGCGGATAAGTCCACAACGTATCCGGTGCTAACGTAGAGAATGAAAATTGACACACTGAGCCGAAGGAATGCGTTTACCGTATCTTCACCGGTAAATATTAGGCTACTATAGGCAGAATTTATTAGGGGGCTTCATGAACTACTATGCAGAGGATCACTTCTAGGTATCATTAACTAACCTGGAAGTGTCATGAAAAAACTTAAACAGCAGTACAAGCACGCTGAAACATACCCTGGATATCGTTTTTGTGGGGTTTATTACCCTTTACTCAAGAACTGGCTACACAAGCGTTTTAGCACTCGGCAGGAAAAAAGTTTTTTTTATCTCCACCGTATTGAATATAAAGAATATCCAATGAAGCTGAGGGCTGCCCGCGGAAAGCGACTGGCAGACCCATGGGATGATTACCCTTCTGATGCATATGATGTGGCCAAAAGTTGGAAACACAATTCCAGAAGAAAGCACCAGTACTACCGCTTATCTCATCCTACCTATTGGTAATAACTGTGTAAAAGCAGCCTTCGTAGAGGTTGCTTTGCTGCATTTTACCATTTCACCACGTCAAGCGGAAAGTATCTCACTTCTGTAATGTAGACTACGGCTCATGCCATGCGTCATGCACTCCCAACGGGCATACCTACCCGCTGGGAGTGTACGATCTCCAGCTCACTCACCCCTTCAAAATCCAGAGCGCGCGGCAGACGGATAGCGCAGTTATGGCCGTTTTTAAAAATGGATACGGTTCGCATGATGTCCTCCTGGTTTTATAGTCTAATGGCCCATCTGTGTAGATTAAGCAGAGGTGTAATCTATGCCTATACATAGCATTGGGATACGTGGATGCTTGACATAGGGTTATGCCTTGCCTACACCCGCTTCACTCTTTTTGGGAGAGATCCGAAAACTGGTAAGTAGGAAACATCTATATATAAATAATTCCAATCTGTCCGGCGCCCTGGTTGGACATTTTTTCGATAGGGTCTTTTTTCCAGGTGCGCGGGGTGACCTCCTCATAGGACGGGACAGGGGCGAAGAAAACGGCTAGCCCGACACACTACATACTGAGCGCCAGTCAGCGCCGATCGATAGCTGATGCTGATTTTGACTGATGGACAGGAGTCTGCCTGGGCGACTGGACAGAATTACTTGAACGTCTAATATGCTGTGGGGGTTAAAAAAGGGTATAAAATACATATTGCTGCGGCACAGTTCGTCGCGGAACGCTTCATCTTGGCGGGTAATTTAAAGGACTATTGCCTTTAGGTAGTCGGAAACCATCTTCCAGGTATATTCACCAGTTGCAGCGTTGACTGCGATGATTTGCATTTCATCAAACGAAATCCGTGAACTAATGATTTGTACATCATTGCGCTTCAAAAAAACTTGAGTGACAAACAGCGCCGTTCGTTTGTTCGCGTCGTTGAAGATGTGACCACGTGCGATGGCGACCAGATACACGGCGGCCAGATCGTAAATGTCCGTTACACCTTCGTAATGATGCATGTTTAACACTCGGTGAATGATGGCATCGGCACGGCCAGGTTCAGCCATGCCAGGAACGCCACCATCACGGGAGATTAAACGATCATGAAACTCGATCACTTCCTGTGAACTGACTAATTTCATCGTTTTGAAAGCTCCGTGTATGCCGTGCCGTGAGTCTGCATGATCTCGGCAAATTCAGCATCGAGCGCTGCTTTGCGATAACGCTCAAACTCGGTTTTGCTCACAACCACTGCTGATTCACCATTTCGCCGAGTGACTTCAACGGGCTCGCCAGTCGCCGCCATGTCAAGAATTGCAGCCAGATTTTCTCGAGCATTGCTGTAGGTATAACTGTTCATAAATCCCCCTTTTAATTGTTCAATTTAAATGTACAGCTAAAGTGAACAACATTCAAGGAAGTACAGGCCCGGGTAAGGCCACGGTAAGCCGCCACCTGAACCCAGGTAAACTGGCAACCGGTGAGCAAGATCATAAATGCTACAATAAGAAATGTAGATATATGGTTTTTCTTAATGCTTCTGGTGTATTTACAGTTACGTGGGCGGTCTTAAAGGCCGTTATGTCCATTACCTGTATTGACTTTAACGGCTCGTCCGCCCCCGCTTAATCACTGCTTCCGGCTGTTCGCGCATGATGAACGAGCAAATGTTGGTGTCCAGCATATAGGTCTTGTTCACAGGTCAAGTCGTCCCTCGTCGCTGACAACATCCTCACGCTCCGACATAAACTCTGCGTCGGCTTTTTCAAACTGAGCAAAGGAGCCCTAGGTGGCCGGACGGGGCGCAGAATGATGCTGTCCCCTTCACGGACGATCTCCAGTTAGCTCACCCGCTCAAAATCCAGATCACGGGGCAGACGGATGGCTCGGTTATTGCCATTTTTAAAAATAGAAATTGTGCGCATGTTTTTTCCTCATATGCTGAGTGTGCCAAGGAGTATTCCCGCATATGCAGATGTCAGGCATATGGATAAGTAAAGCCTAGAGCACCTTGTCTCATTTTCGGGTGAGATCCGATTTCTGGTATTTCCGGCAAGCCCCCCGCCCTGCCCCACAAACGCAAGATGCAGTGGTTGTTTTCAGTAATAGGTACTGCATGTTGTGTTTTATACCCAGTTCCCTGCCCCGCGTTGCGGGCCGGTGTCGATTATTTGTTTCCGTTTTCTGGTGCAGTTCCAGAAATCGGAAGTAGAATGGATAGGCTGACCGATCACCGGCACGAATTATTTTGCGTGCGCCCTGCCCGCCCGGCGGCGATAATTTACCCCAGGGCGAACGCGTCGGCGCACAAAGACGGATTTTTGAAGTGAAAAAGAGGAAATTGCGCTACGTGAAATCTGGAAAACTTTCAGGGGTGTCAGTCGACAGTTTTTACGTAGCGTGATCCATGATACTTAAAGGAGAAAAGTTTGATGGCAATCGCATTTGTTGTAATTTTCGGGATCAGTTTAGTCTTTTCCCTTCTTCTGCTATTCCTAAGGGGCATTTCCCTAGTAGCTATGGCAAGCGTTATTTTTTCTATAGCCGGGCTTGTTGCTGTGTTGTCCACTAACCCTCCCTTGTGGTGATGCACGTGAACATAACGGTTGATAGAAAGTTTCGCATGCGAAACCGTTCAGGGATATCTGTAGACCGATCGTACATAGCAGGTTGACTATAACAACAGGAAACGATTCATGTTAATGGCAATGCTTAGCGGTGAATTTGCTGTTTTCGCAGTCACGTTGTTCTGGGGAATCAAGAGAGGCTTTCCAGGAATAGTGGTTATTATTGGGTTGATACTTGCCATACTGATGCTTATGACATTTGCTATGTATGGTAACCGGTAACCGGTGTATGGCAGTTTCGCATGCGAAACCAACCTGATACTCGAAGTCTCTCGAGGAGGTCTTATGTCAGTGCCTGTTATTGGATTTTGTTTGTTTTGTGTTGGGATGTTCGCTATTTACCTAGATTGGCACAAACTTGGAGGCGCCTTTCAATCAAAGGGTTGGCAATTTCGCTCTATAGCCAATTTAGATGAGTTTGCTGAAATGACAGAGTTTCGCATGCGAAACTCTGAGGAGGTATTGCAATGACGACTCGGTTACAGGAAACATTGATCTTGCTGGGGTATGAAAAGGTTGAGCAGTTAACGATTAAAAGCAATCTGGTTCACGCGATCCTGAACTTTGCTGAATGGCAGCAGGATGAAGAGCTCGAGTCGCTATGCCGGCAAGAAATCGCAAAAATTAGAACCGCAGCGGCGTGGCAAAACCTGAAGTAATATGAGCAAACTTCTGATCCATTACCCTTCTGCTGGGAGCGTCATTCCATCGTCTCAGATGATAGCGCCTCAAGACTATCAGCGCGGCTTAGAATTGCGTCAGATGGCTATGACGTATGATGACCTTCCAAAATACCTGTTGGCGCCGGAAGTCGCCGCACAGCTGCATTATGTTGAGGAATGGTCGCAGCATGCGTTTATCAATTTGCTGTGGAATACCGGGCCGCGCATCAATGAAGCATTGGCAGTATGTCGCAGAGATTTTCGTCTTAATGTGACCATGCCCCATGTTATCTACCGCACTGCTAAACAGCGACGGGCTGGCCCTGGGCGGCCGAAGAAAGGTAAGTCTGCGCATCGTATCGTACCCCTTACTGATCCGTTATTTGTTGACGAGCTACGTCGACTGTTTGCCAGCACCAAAGAACAATTCGAGATCAATCCCGAGAGCGGTGAACGAACCCCCTTACCTATTTGGCAAGTGAGTGATCGAACTGTGCGTAACTGGCTGACGAAGGCGCAGGAGCGTGCCTGGCGAGATGGTGTGCGATTTAGCCTACCGTTGACCCCACATGTTTTTCGTCACAGCTACGCGATGCATATGCTTTATCAGGGAACACCGTTGAAAGTGTTGCAGGCACTGTTAGGCCACGAAAAACCTGAAAGTACGGAAGTTTATACCAAGGTATTTGCGCTCGATATGGTTGCCAGTCACCGTGTTCAATTTTCGCTGCCCACACAGGATGCCCTCGAGATGGTCCGCGCTACCCATGCCCTTGTTGCTAAGAGCTAACGCGCTACGCTTGTTTACCGCGGAATGCCAACGAACAGATTTCGTTGACCTTACGGCGGTCCGTATTAAGTTTCGCATGCGAAACCTTTTTGGTCAGCCTATCGAGATGCCAGCGTTAAGGCGATACTGGTTTCGCATGCGAAACTGACATTCCTGTTTTTTTCTCTCCCTTAGCGCGCCTGCCTCATAATGCATGAACTATCATTTTATAAATTATAATATCTATATTGATATTTGTATTTATGGGTGTTATTATCATTGGACTGATGGCGGAAGACCGCCATTGAACTCCCGGCGAAAAGCCATACTCACAGGAGAATGCCATGCAACACAATGCACTAGTTGGCCGACTAATTACCCAGCCCGTCATGGTCGTTAAAGACGACACCCAGTATTGCCGTTTCGCAGTAGCGGAACTGAGAAAACGTGGTGGGAATCAGACCAAGCTCGAATTCATCGCTTTTGACTCTGTTGCTAAACACATCACCGAAAATTGCCTGGTTGGGGATACTGTGTCTGTGGACTTCACGATCACAAACACCATGTATGAAACCGATGGAGTTAACCATCATGGTTATCGCTTCCAGGCCACCTTGGTGGAATTCGTTGCTGCAGGTAAACAGCGTAGAGAACAACAAAACAATCGCGCTGGCCGCAGCGAATAATTGTCTCAGTTTCGCATGCGAAACTTTTGAAGAGGAATCATAAGATGGCTGCAAAAGTAATCACGATTTGTTCCCAGAAAGGGGGCATTGGCAAAACCTTCGCCACGACCGAAATCGCCGCTGAACTGCAGCGCCGTAGCTATCGGACCTGTGCCATTGACGGAGACTGGATGAGTGCGCTGACCTCACGGCAGTTTCCCGATGGACTACCACAGGAAATCGATGCCAACCCGTCTGGACGGATTCTGACACCTGGTGTGGCACATGTTAACCGTATCTATGGTGAAGAGCCTTTTGAGCCGCTTCGACTGTCCGACGGGCGGGGGTTTATGGGGGCGACGGAGGAGCTGAACGATATTAACAACCGTAACTCCGATTGTATCTATGACTTCCAAACGCGCTTTGCTGAGCTGCGCGAACAGTTTGATTTTATTCTTATCGACTCATCACCGGTTTGGTCAAACTTGCTGATGGCCAACCACCTTGTTGCTGACTATTTGCTGGTTCCGACGCTGCTTGAGAAGACTTCCAGGCTCGGCGCCGAAAAGCATCTGCGGACTTTGAAAAAAATCAAAGAACGCTATAACCCAGAGCTGAAACTTTTGGGGGTTGTCGTCACCCAGGCGACGGTGGCCAACTATAAAAAAGACGTACTGGAAGGACGCTATGCGACCGTCGATACCGAAAACCTGAAGATGATATTGGAAATTCTGGAAGAAAACGGGTTTGGTTCTGAACATCTGTTGGAGATTATCCCTTATGTTCAAACCAAAGTGCGTGAGGCGATCGAGCTTAATTTGACCATGAAAGAATACGCACCAGGCAGTCCACTCGTGGCATGTTACGACGCGCTGGTTGATACCATCATTGCACGGACGGGGGGCTGATTCGATGGCCAAGAACTTTAAAGATGCTATGCGGAAAAGACGCGAAAACTCAGCCCTGCAAACTCAGGCTGAGCCATCGACTCCAGAACGCGAATTGGAGCTGCCGCATGAAAACCTCAACCAGCAGGAGCTGAAGGTCAACAGACCAGAACAAGAGCCTGCAGGGCAGATTATTCGTGTGCCAATAGACGAAGTTTATGCGCTCGCGCAGGTGCGGCCGGAAGAGGATTTTGAAGAAGTCGTCATTGACGGCATGAAACAGACCTACGTGGATTTTGGCATTTTGTCGCCACCTCGCTGTTTCCCGCGGGACAAGCGTGGGTATCGCATTTGGATGGGGGAAACGCGCTGGCGTTCAGCTAAGGCGAAGGGTGATACTTTTATCGACATCTATGTCGGCCCACCGCCAGAAAACGAAAAAAAACGTATATATGGCCAGCTGATCGAAAACTTGCACCAGTCCGGTCTGAAACCGTTGGCAACAGCAATGCAGCTGCAGGCGCTTCGGGATATACACGGGGAAACTCAGGAAGGGATGGCCCGTATACTGGGTAAACCTAAGGCTTTCATCAGTAAGCATATGCGTCTGATTGATGCACCGCCTGCGGTCATCGCACTATTAAAGGATAAGGTCACCAAAGACGTAGACCTGGCCTATACGTTGTGTCAGATCAACGATGTCAATCCTGATAGCGTTGAGAAGCTGACCAAAATGGTGCGTGATGGGAAACTGACACGTCAAGCCGCGATAAAAGAGCTGAACGTTCTCAAAGGCAGACCGCAGAAAGGCCCTCAACAGTCCGGCAACTCAGAAACAGGAAACGTGGGTAACACGACTGAGCAGCTTTCTGGAGTACCGGCGGGGTCGGGTAGCGCCGGTACTCCACCGCCTCAGGTTATGCAGGAATCTCGGGAGGGTGGTCGTAAGCCACTCTCAGCTGAACAGGCCGAAAAGACCAGTTCACCGGCTAAGGTTGCTCGGGTATTGGTTAAGTTCGAAGAGAGCGAGGGTTTCTTACTAACGGATCGTGTTCCTGAAGAGTTCGGCCAATTATGGGTCGAGTTGCCGATCGGTGAGATGTGTATCGATGCTACCGACATCTCAATCCTTGGCATCAAAGAGGTTTAAATGAGCAAAGCGTTATTTGCTGGCCAGGCCGATCAGTTTTTACCTGTCATTGTTAAAACATGGGTTATGCGTACCACTTTGACGTCTGCCGAGGCGGCAGACGTCCTTGTTGCAACAGCCATTAAACATGGCTTCTTGCGTGACCGTGTGCGGCCTTTGCCCGGAAATACACTCAATGAGTGGGGTAAGAACAATAACACCCCACGATGGGCTATGCAGAGCGCTATGACCTTATTGCTCGCAGATGAATGGCGCCCAGGGACACACGCTGAGTGGGCCGCATTCGCGGCGCTGTTTGTCATGGCGCTCAATACCGAAATGCTCGAGCCGGTACTGGAGGCTTTGCCGGTAGGGATGGATAAGGATATCGCTGCAGGTTGGATCTGCGCGGCCACTGAAAATGCTGCGAGATACCACGACAGGAAAAATCGGCGATGAAGACGTTTACAGAAGTAGAGGAAGCCTTGTCTAAAACCGGACGCCGTACTTATGCCGGTGCTGTACTGGCCTGTTTGCTCGATGCCTATGACCAGGGCAAAACGGAGCTGGAGAAACGTGAAGTCGTGTTGCTAACAGACATTGCAGAAACAAACATAGCGGCAGTCGCTCGAAGACTTGAAGAACAGGGGATCATAGAGATCCTTTACTGGGATACTAAAGCTGAGAACCCGTTTCTTTCGAGTTTACGTAACGGCCCCTGGTCGATACCGTTCTATCGGTTAACACCTGCCATTCTGCAGCTACACCACCGAGGGTAAGCTAATTTGAAAGTTTCGCATGCGAAACTGTAACGAGGATAAGTAGAGCGTAAAAGGAGGTCCGTGTGAAACTGGTAACGAAGAAAGCGCCTCGTGGGCGGTTATTCCGTGAGTTATCTGCAGAGGAGGCCCGTGCAGTAGGCAATGTATGTGGCCTAGGAAGAGTGCATTCGCTGGCTGAAAAGCAAATGGCTGAAACGGTACTCAGATCCATGCGTGATCAGGATTTGTGGCTGGCATGCGATTGCAAAACCACCTCAGAAGAGCGGCCGCTTAACACGGCCAGGAATCTTGATGGCTCAATATTCCTCGTGAACTTCAGCGGAGAACACCGCGCAGATTGTCCATTGCATCGGTCAAAACGAGACGATGACAATACAGGGCCTCGCGGCAGCCGACGCAACGCCGGTGTCATGCGTATTGATTTTCGGTCTTTCCTGCCGCGAGACGATCATGGTGCGCGTATTTCGGCGCCGACAAATACGGATAACCCCAGTACTGACAAAATCAGTCGGCGCCGAGTGCCCGCGCTTGCACGCCTGTTGCTGACCCTGATCGACGCTGCCGAATTAAACCGCATAACTCCGGTTTATCCTCAGCCGGCAAGAACGAAGACCCAGGCGCTCAATGCGGTGAAGTTGGTCACAGAACTTGAGCACTTTGCCCAGGGGCGGCCACTCAGTGAAATTGTCTTCTTTGACCCTTGGGTTAAACAAAACCGGCTTGAAGAACGTATGCAGGCGTTGGAAACCGACGGTAAACCCTGGCCTGCAGGACGCGCACGAACGTTTTACCAAATCTTTTTCTCTGAGCATGTGACTCAGGATGAAGTGGTGTTTTCAAATCAATATGGGCCCACGGTATTCCAGCCAGAAAAGCGTGTAAGCATCAACGGTGAGGTCGATGGCCATCGTGGTAAATATTGGGTGATCCTGATGTACCAGCGTAATGACGCTGGCACCGTGGTATGCCGCGATGCGTATGCGCATGCACTCTTCGACTATACCTGCCCGGTACCGGTCGACAGCAACCTTGAGCGGACAACGGTTACATCCGTAATAACAGCCGGTAAATGGCTGCAGAGTTCGGGTTATGAAATAGCCCTGAATAAGCCTCTCTTCGATATCAAGGTGAACTTCGATCAGGAGGAAGGATTCGTACTCCCTGACTTCATATTGACCGTAACGCACCCAGGGAGGATGAGAACCACGGAGCTTGTGGTTGAAACAATGGGCTACACCGATGACGATTATGTTGAGCGCAAGGCCAAGCAACATGAAGGTATGTCAACGTTGGGCCTGTTAGTTAAAGATCCACCGTCTTGGCCAGAACCGGCCACAAAACCTAATGCCTTCGCCCGTTATTTGTATGGTCGAATCCCGCATTTGAAATAGCACTTCAATGATTGGTGTTGTATGGATGCTACTGGCTGCCGTGATCATGGCATTCATCTTGAACAACTGTGAATTGACAACGCAGTTTGCATGCATAGCCGATACGGCAAAAACCATACGCCCGGGGCGGTGGCCGGCCGCAAGCGCCCAACCATCAGCCCAACTCGGCTAGTCATCCGCTGGCGCGGCTGACAAGTCTCGCCGAACCCCTTGTATCTCGAACATTGGTTAAAATAGCTATGATTAGATTTGACGAGACTCATGTAGCCAGGCCCACCCCAAGGGTTTTGAAGCCCGTCCCGAAGCTATTGGTGCATGAGTTGAGTCAATCTTAGGTTTGGCACGGTGTATGCAGCCCGTTTTCTCCAGGGGTATAAAGCCCGAAGCCCAGCGAATGGCGCATACACCGAGTCACTCATCTGAAACCCGAACAGTTGTCCGTAATCCATAACGTATTAGCAAGGAAGGGTAAAAATGAGTCTGCCAAATCAAATCTGTGTGGGGATCGACGTGTCTAATGTACTGGTCAAGTTAAACAGGACACTTTTTTCTCAGCCATCTGCTCGTAACGCACCGGAGACAGCTCCCCGTTAGCGGCATGATTTCTGTCAAGATTGTAGTGGCGGATATATGTCGTCACGTCC
>Ga0308166_1001237_pt1 | contig 28050 bp, 23 predicted proteins | sample PhyCR2_2_FD_202137 | JGI IMG/M metagenome (GOLD analysis project Ga0308166, IMG submission 202137) | Phyllosphere microbial communities from UC Gill Tract Community Farm, Albany, California, United States - DLSLCC.R2 | ecosystem: Host-associated > Plants > Phyllosphere > Unclassified | place... | reverse complement strand
CGCCTTCAGGATTTCCTCGAAGTCGTTGTACTCGCGTTCCAGGCGTGCGATTTCCTCGCCGATCAGGTCGAGCCGGCGCAGCGAGGCTTCGTCGGTTTCCTTGCGCACGGCTTCGCGCTCGATCTTCAGCTGGATCAGGCGGCGTTCGAGCTTGTCCATGACTTCCGGCTTGGAATCGATCTCGATCTTGATCTTCGACGCCGCCTCGTCGATCAGGTCGATCGCCTTGTCCGGCAGGAAGCGGTCGCTGATGTAGCGGTGCGACAGTTCCGCCGCGGCGATGATGGCCGGGTCGGTGATTTCCACCTGGTGGTGCAGCTCGTATTTCTCCTGCAGGCCGCGCAGGATGGCGATCGTCGCCTCCACGCTCGGCTCGTCGACCATGATCTTCTGGAAGCGGCGCTCCAGCGCGGCGTCCTTTTCCACGTACTTGCGGTATTCGTCGAGGGTGGTCGCGCCCACGCAGTGCAGCTCGCCGCGCGCCAGGGCCGGCTTCAGCATGTTGCCGGCGTCCATCGCGCCTTCGGCCTTGCCGGCGCCGACCATGGTGTGGATCTCATCGATGAAGACGATGGTCTGGCCCTCGTCCTGGGCCAGTTCCTTCAGCACGCTTTTCAGGCGTTCCTCGAACTCGCCGCGGAATTTCGCGCCCGCCAGCAGGGCCGCCATGTCGAGCGACAGCACGCGCTTGCCCTTCAGCGAATCGGGCACTTCACCGTTCACGATGCGCTGGGCCAGGCCCTCGACGATGGCGGTCTTGCCGACGCCGGGTTCGCCGATCAGCACCGGGTTGTTCTTGGTACGGCGCTGCAGCACCTGGATCGCGCGGCGGATCTCGTCGTCGCGGCCGATCACGGGGTCGAGCTTGCCCAGGCGCGCCCGTTCGGTCAGGTCGAGCGTGTATTTCTTCAGCGCTTCGCGCTGGCCTTCAGCGTCCTGCGAATTCACGGATTCGCCGCCGCGCACGGCGGAAATCGCCGCTTCCAGCGCCTTGCGCGTGAGGCCGTGTTCGCGCGCCAGGCGGCCGGCGTCGGACTTGTCGTCGGACAGCGCCAGCAGGATCATTTCGCTCGACAGGAACTGGTCGCCGCGCTTTTGCGATTCGCGGTCGGCCAGGTTCAGCAGCGACATCAGTTCGCGCCCGACCTGGGTTTCGCCACCGGTGCCCGAGACTTTCGGCAGGCGCTCGAAGGCGCTGCGCAATGCATTGGTGAGGCCGCCCACGTTCACCCCGGCGCGCTGCAGGAGCGAACGGGCGCCGCCGTCGTCCTGGTTCAGCAGGGCCGTCAACAGGTGGACCGGTTCGATGTACTGGTTATCGTTGCCGACAGCCAGGCTCTGGGCATCCGCCAGCGCTTCCTGGAGCTTGGTCGTCAGTTTGTCTTGCCGCATGGTATTGCTCCCTAGGGATGTTGTTAGTTATTACCGAAAATTGGGATGCGATACCGGTTTTCAAGATCTCATCACGATGCGGCGCATAGCGCGAGCCTGGCCTGCAGGTCGCGCAGTACCAGCTCCTCATGGTGCCCCAGCCCCTGGAAGCGTTCGGCCACGCGCTTCGCATCCCGCAGCAGGCGCAGCCGCTCGTCCGGCGACAGCGCCTGCAAGCGCGCCTCTACCGGCAGACAGCGCGGCAGCATGAAGATTTCCTCGATGCGGTGACGGTGCGCGTATTCCATCGGTTCGAGCAGGTCGACCGCCCGCGCGATTTCCTCGACCGTCAGGTCGGCGTCGGCCCACGCGACCGCGGACAGCACTTCCAGGCACAGTTCGGTGTTTTCCGGACTCATGGTCTCTTTCCTTTCATTCGGGCGAAACGCTGCTTTCCTCGCGCGCGGTTCAGACGATGCGCGCATCCCACTGGGCATAGTGGCCCTGCACCGCCCCTTTCGGGATGGCGAGCAGCACCAGGGCGATGCCGGCCGCCACGGTGGCCGCCGCCGCCGGGGCCGAGTAGCCCGCAATGTGCCAGGGCGCGAACACCAGCCAGGCGCCGAGGATGGCGTTCACGTAGCGCAGCGGGCGCGCCACCTCGGCCCAGGCCATGATGCTGAAGGTGACGACCAGGGCGCCGGCCACATGGTCGCTGTCGGCGGCCGCGCCGCTGCTGCCGAACAGCAGCGGGGTGGCCATCAGCAGCATGCCGATCGCCATGCTCGCCCATAGGGTCCAGGGGAAGGTCACGCCGCCGCCGATCATCTCGCGCAGCACCTGGCGCGCCGGCAGGGTAAAGTCGTCCGAGCGGTCGAGCGCGTCGCCGGGGCAGGTACCGCCGAAGAGCAGCAGGCGCAGCACCGGCTTGCCTGTGCGCCGGCCGGCGCGCAGGAATTGCAGCGTGGCCAGGATCTCGTCGAAGGAGTACGGCACCTGGACCAGCATCGCCAGCGCCGCCACCAGGCACAGCGTGCACCAGGTGCCCAGCCAGACCGGCTGCACGATGATGAAGAAGATGCTGGTCACGCCCAGCGGCACGATCATGATCCCGAACAGCAGCACCAGCCAGGGCATGGTGCGCCAGCGCCGCCGGCTGCCGATCACGCCGGTCACGATCTCGAGCACGTAGGTGGCGGCGCCCAGGCCGGCGTCCGGCACCGGCCAGGCCTCGGACAGCCAGGACGTGACGATGCGTTCGGTGCCGTCGCCGAAGAAGGGGTCCCAGGCGGCGTCGATGTGGCCGAGCTGGTAGGCGGCCAGGTAGCGCGACACGAACAGGCCGACGAAGGCCAGGATCACAATCGGCATGCGCTGGTTCCAGCTCGAGGGGCAGTAGTCCCAGCCGGGCGGGATCTCGGGCCCGCTCATCCGCCCTACCCGGCTTTCGCCGGGCGCGTCCGGCACCGCCACCGCCAGCAGGATCACCAGGGCGCCAACGATGGTGTCGTTGGCGTAGGCGGCGGCGCTGGGCGTCCAGAACAGCAGCGGCGCGAACAGCAGCCAGACGCCGAGCAGCGCCACGGCCCAGCGCGCCCAGCCCTTGAAGCGCGACAGCGACAGCAGGGCGAACACGGTGATCAGGAGGCCGGTGATGATATTGCTCGCAGTCATGTAGGTATGGCTCAGCGCCAGGCCGCGCCCGTTCGGCGCGATCGGCGCCACTTCCTGCATCCAGTACTGGGCCATGCCGAACACGAAGGGGCTCGAGACCAGCCACAGGCCGAGCGCGGCATTCGTGAAATGGCACCACAGCGTGCGCGCGTGCGCCTCGCGTTCCTGCGCCTCGAGCCGCGCGATGGATGCCGGCGCCACGCCGGCGGCGGCGACGTCGTCCAGCCAGGGCGGCAGCGGGATGCGGTTGTGGCGGTACCAGGCGACCGGGTCGCGCTTGAGCGCCGCCACCATGCCCGGCAGCGCGTCGCGCAGGCGCCGCTGCGGCGCCCAGCCGAGCAGGCTGCGGGCGCGCCCGATGTCGATCTCGTAATGGTCGTCGGCCAGCCCGATCATGAAGGGCTTGACGAAGGGTTCGATGCCGCCGTCGATGGCGTCGGGCACGATGTCCTCGACCCTGCCCTGCATCCAGGCCCCGGCCGCGGCGGCGCTCTTCGGCACCCGGCGCGTGGCCCAGGGCTCGCCGTGCAGCAGCAGGCCGATCTGGTTCTGCAAGGCGCGGTAGCTTTCCGTGACCGGCTCGCCGATCAGCAGCACGGTTTCCGGCGGCAGGCTGGCGCGGCGGTCGATGGTCTGCAGGAAGGCCTGGGCCAGGTCGTCGATGTGGACGAAGCTCTGGCCATGCGCCGGGTCGCCCGGGAACAGGTGGCTGCTCGCCTGGCGCTCGTGGATGCGCTGGATCTGCATGGTCAGCGAGGGCACCTCGCCGGCGTCGGTGTAGACGCCGGCGATGCGCAGGATCACCGCGGGAACGGCGCCGCGCTCGGTGCGCACCACCTCCTCGGCCTGGGCCTTGGAACGCGGGTACGGCCACTTCGGCGCCAGCGCGTCCTCCTCGCGGATGGGCAGGCCGGGCCGCGCCGGGGCATGCACCAGCATGGTGCTGGCGTGGATGAACTGCTCGACCTCGAAGCCGCGCAGGGCGCGCAGCAGGCGCCGGGTGCCCTCGACGTTGACGTCGCGGTAGGCAGGATGGTCTTCGCCGGAAAAGTCGTAGAAGGCCGCCAGGTGCACCACGCAGGCGATGCGCGCGCCGTATTCCTCGCGCAGGCGGCGCAGGGCGCGCTCGAGCGCCGCCTCGGAGGCGATGTCCGCTTCGATGCAGGCGCCGCCGTCGGCCGGGCAGCGCCGCTCCAGGGCGACCACCCGGTAGCGCGGCGCGAGGCGCTGCGCGATGGCGCGGCCGATGCGGCCGCAGCCGCCGGTAATCAAGACGAGTGGCTGGTCCATGGCTATCCCCGTTGATGCATTGCTCCACGCTGCCGGGCATGGCCCGACTCCTCGATCTGCCTGGTCTGGGCGGCGATGCGGTCCATCAGGGCGAACAGCACGCCGCACACGACCAGGGTCAGCTGGATTGCTATCCTCCAGGCCAGCTGTTCGGACGTGAACTGGCCGATGTTCATGAAAGCGCCCAGCAGGTCGACCGCGGCCACCGCCACGATCGAGCCGAACAGCTTGAGCTTGAGCCCGGAGAAATCCAGGCCGCCCATCCAGGCCGGGCGTTCGCGTCCGGCCGCGACTTCGATCCGCGAGACGAAATTCTCGTAGCCGCTGAGGATCACCATCAGGAGCAGGTTCGCCACCAGCACGATGTCGATCAGGCTCAGCACCGACAGCATCACCTTGCGCTCGCTCATCTGGACGATCCCCAGCGCGACGCGGCCGAATTCGGTGGCGAAGGTGAAGACCAGGAACACCAGCGCGCCGGCCAGCCCCAGGTACATCGGCACCAGCAGCCAGCGGCTGAGGAAGAGCAGGCGTTCGATGAACTTGTCCATGTCGTGTCCGCGGAAAGATGCCGGCGCGGGCCGCCGGCGCCGCGCTCGTACTCGCTGGACAAATATTAGGTGTCCGGCCTCATAATGAATAATTGGTAGTTTTTTCATGGTTCATAGACCGTGGTCTATCGATTCGAGGTGTGCCATGCACGTCACCATGCGCCAGCTGCAGATCTTCGAAACCGTCGCCCGCCTCCAGCACATGCGCCGCGCCGCCGAACAGCTGCACCTTACCCAGCCCTCGGTCTCGATCCAGATGCGCCAGCTGGCCGAGGCGATCGGCCTGCCGCTGTTCGAGCCGGTGGGCCGGCGCATCCGGCTGACCGAGGTCGGCCAGGAGCTGTACCGCACCTGCCGCGACATGACCGAGACCTGGAACCGCTTCGAGGCGGTGTGTTCGGACTACAAGGGTGTGCGCCGCGGACGCCTGCGCGTGGCGATGGTCACCACCGCCAAGTACGTCATCCCGCGCATGCTCGGTCCGTTCTGCGAACGCTACCCCGGCATCGACGTCGAGCTCGGCCTGTTCAACCGCGACCAGGTGCTCGAGCGCCTGCGCGACAACCTCGACGAGCTGTACATCATGAGCATGCCGCCCGAGGACGAGTCCTTCGAGGTCATACCCTTCGCCGGCAATCCGCTGGTCGTCGTGGCGCCGGCCGGCCATGCCTATCCGCACCCGCCGCCGCTGCTGCTGCGCGACCTGGCGGGCGAGCGCTTCATCATGCGCGAGGAAGGCTCGGGCACGCGCATGGCGGTCGACCAGCACCTGGCCAGGCAGCGCGTTTCCCTGAACGTGCGCATGACGCTGGGCAGCAACGAGGCGATCAAGCAGGCGGTCGCCGGAGGCATGGGCCTGTCGATCCTGTCGCGCCATGTGCTGGGCCACCTGCCGGCGGCGGAAGGGCTGAAGGAGCTGGCGGTGGAACACTTCCCGCTCGAGCGCGCCTGGCATGTGCTGTACCGCCGGGGCCGTCCGCTGTCGCTGGTGGCCCGGACCTTCCTGGCCTACCTGCTGGGCGAAGGCGATCCCGTGGGACGCGGCAGGCCGCCCGTCGCCGGTCGAGACGATGGCCAGTCCATGCGCTAAAGCGGGAGCGCGCGCCGCTACTTCGAAAAAACCTGAGATATAGTCAAGGAATCATCGATTTCCCAATCGGATCGGGACGCCTAAGCTGGCATTCACCACCACCCACCCGAGAGGACATCATGCGTATCCATGCAAGCAATAGCCCCGATGCCGTCTGCAGGCTGCTGGCGTTGTCGATGATCATCGACGGCCACCTGGCGCCGTCGGAAATGAAGGCGCTGCAGCATAGCGCCATCCTGGAGCAGGTCGGCGTCGACGCCGACCGCTTCGACGACGCGGTGCTCGCGCTCTGCGAGGACCTGCTCGAGACCGCGCGGCGCCACGACCGCGCAGACATCGAGATCGACAACGCGATGCTCGACCGGCTGCTCGACGACGTGGCCGATCCGCTGTTGCGCATGAGCGTGCTCAAGGCGATGCTCGACATCGTCCACGCCGACCGCCTGATCGACAGCCGCGAGCACATGCTGCTGCGGCGCGCGATGCGCAGGTGGTCGCTCCCGGCCACCGGCATGAAGGAGGGCTGACGCCATGGACTTCCTGCTTGGCGCCTGGATGGGCGCCCCCGTCTGGATGTGGCTGGTCTTCATGTCCGTGGTCGCCCTGCTGCTGGCGTTCGACCTCGGCGTCCTGAACCGCCGCGACCACGTCATCGGTGTGGCCGAGAGCCTGAAGCTGTCGGCCTTCTACCTGAGCGCGGGCCTGCTCTTCGGCCTCTGGGTCTGGCATGGCTTCGGCAGCGAAAAGGCGCTGCAGTTCTATACCGGCTTCCTGATCGAGAAAAGCCTGTCGCTCGACAACATATTCGTGATCTCGCTGATCTTCGCGACGCTGGCGGTGCCGCCGCTGTACCAGCACCGGGTGCTGTTCTGGGGCATCCTGGGCGTGATCGTCACACGCGGCATCATGATCGGCGCCGGTTCGGCGCTCGTCGCCAGCTACGCCTGGGTGCTCTACATCTTCGGCGCGATCCTGGTCGTCACCGGCATCAAGATGCTGTTCGTGTCGGAGAATCCCGCCGGCGTGCGCGACAGCGCCCTGCTGGCCTGGCTGCGGCGCCGCCTGCGCCTGACCGAGCAACTGCACGGCCACGACTTCGTGGTGCGCCTGCCGCACCCGGGCCGGCCCGGCCGCAAGCTGTGGTATGCGACGCCGCTGCTGCTGGCACTGCTGATGGTGGAGTTCACCGACGTGATCTTTGCCGTCGACAGCGTGCCGGCGATCTTCGCCATCACCAGCGACCCCTTCATCGTCTACACCTCGAACATCTTCGCGGTGCTCGGCCTGCGCGCCCTGTACTTCGCCCTGGCCGACGTGGTGCAGCGCTTCCGCTACCTGAAGTATTCGCTGGCGGCGGTGCTGGTGTTCATCGGCTCGAAGATCTTCCTGGGCGACTTCGTGTTCGACGGCAAGGTGCCGGCCGGCTTGTCGCTGACGGTGACGGTGGTGCTGATCGGCGCCGGGATCGCCTACTCGCTGTGGCGTAGTCGGGGAGAACCCGCGCACGGGTAAGAAAAAAGCGGCAGCCCGCGCAAGCGGCTGCCGCTGTTGTCGTTTGTTGCGCGCTTACAGTTCGCCGGAGCGGGCCGCGCCAACGTGCTCGGAGTCGAGGCCGCCGCCTTTGCCCAAATCGCGCACGTTCTTCTGCACCGCCACCACGGCGAACAGGCTGAGTACGAAAGCCATGGCGTAGAAACCTTTTTCACTGGGCGCCAGGGTCGCGTTCCAGAGGCCGATCGTCAGCAGCGTCATGACGGCGATCAGCGAGAACCAGCACAGGCCGAAGTACAGGCCGGTGACGGGAATGCCTTCGCTGCGGTCGCGCACCGACTTCTGCAGCGAGATCGCGGAAAACAGGCCGTACAGCAGCAGCGTGAAGTAGTAACCTTTTTCGTTGAGCGGCATGCCGGCATTCCACAGGCCCCAGAGAAAGGCAATGGCGCCGATCAGCAAGGCGGCCCAGGAAGCGCCGACAAACGCGGCGGTCGGTCGTTGAACAGTCGTCACGGCAAGCTCCAGTTGTTTGTCTGGCGGCAAGTCTAGCACCAAGATAATTGCCTGGGTTGCGTAATCGCTGCTTACGCGCGGCGTACCGCCAGGCGCTACGCCGGGATCAAGCGCGCAGGACGCGCCAGGTTGCAAAGCCGGCGATGCACAGCAGGATCGAGCCACCCAGGTGCAGCAGCGTGTGCATGAGCGCCCAAGCGACTTCGCCACGCTGCAAAAGCGCCACGGATTCGCCGGAAAAGCTTGAGAAGGTCGTCAAACCACCGAGGAAGCCGGTGACGACGAACAGGCGCCACTCGGGCGGGATGTGTGGATTGCTGCTGAAAAAGCCGAGCGCGATGCCGATCAGGTAGCCGCCGGCCAGATTGGCGGCCAGGGTGCCGGCCTGGACATGGGCGTGGACATTGCTCAGCCACAGGCCCAGTCCCCAGCGCAGCCAGGCGCCGATGGCGGCGCCCGCCCCCACCGCCAGCCAGCTCAGCGGGTTGCCCACTTGGCTTTCGCGGAATCGTCGGACAGGCGCGCATCGACCCAGCGCGCGCCTTCCGGCGTCTGTTCCTTTTTCCAGAACGGGGCGTCGGTCTTCAGGTAGTCGATGATGAATTCGCAGGCGGCAAAGGCTTCGCCGCGGTGGGCGGCGCTGCAGGCCACCAGCACGATCTGTTCCATCGGCGCCAGCGGACCGACGCGGTGGATGACCAGGGCGTTGTACAGCGGCCAGCGCGCCTCGGCCTGGGCGACGATGTCTTCCAGCGCCTTTTCCGTCATGCTGGGATAGTGCTCCAGCTCCATTTCAGACACCAAGGAACCATCGTTCATGTCGCGCACGGTGCCGACGAAACTGACCACGGCGCCCACGCGCGCATCGCCCTCGCGCAGGCGCGCCAGTTCGAGGCCGAGGTCGAAATCCGCGGTCTGCACGCGGACCTTGCTCATCGGCTTGATCGTTCCTTCGCTCATTTACCCTCCCGCGCAGTACGCATCAGCAGCTGTTCGATGCGCAGCGCGGTGCGCTCGTCGACCAGGGCCGGCAGCGCGCACAGCTGGCGCAGGCCGCTTGCCTTGTCGCCCTTGCCGCCCGGTTTTTCGCCGGCCTTGAGCGTCGATTGCAGGGCTTCGACCTGCAGCTTCAGGCGCTCGCGCGCGAACTCGGCGCCGCTGTCGATGCCGGCAGCCACTTCCTGGCGCAGCAATTCCTGCAGCAAGCTGGCGCGGTTGGCTTCCAGCAGGCGCGCGTAGCCGGCACGGTCGCCGTCGACGGCGTTCAGCGCCGCCTCGAAACGCACATCGAGCACCGGATCGTATTCGCTGCCGGCAGGCAGCAAGGCCGCCCAGCGTGCGCGCCAGTCGGCGGCGACCACGGTCTGTTCCGGCTGGGCCAGCGAATCTTCGAGTTCCTGGCAGGCACGCAGCTTGTCGCGCAGGGCGCCGGCCAGCGCCATCCCGGCGGCGCGGCGCGCCAGGTCGGCATGGTGCTGGACCTTGGCGACGGCCTCGTGGTAACGCTTTTCGACCCGCGCCTCGTGCGCGCGCGGCACCGGGCCGATGGCGTGCCATTCGGCGGCGGCCTCGCGCAACAGCTTGCCGGCGGTGGCGGGCGTGGCGTCGGGCGCGGCGGCGTCCAGGCGCGCGGTGATCGCTTCCTTGGCGGCTTCGTGGGCGCGGCGCTCGACATCGGCCGCATGCGCGCTTTCCTTGCGCGCGGCAAAGAGCTCATCGCAGGCGGCGCGGAAGCGTTGCCACAGGGCCTGCTCGGCCTTGCGTTCGAGCGGCAGCGCACGCGCATGTTCCTGCCAGCGGGCCTGGATGTCGCGCAGGCGGTCGACGGCGTGGCGGTCGTGCGGATCGATGCCCGCCACTTCGTCGATCAATTGTTCGCGCCCCGCCACCTCGGCCTTGCGCTGCTCTTCCAGCGGCCCCTGCAGCGTGGTGAGCGCCGCGGCGAATTGCTGGTCGAGGCGCTTCTTGTCCTTGCGGTCGATCGCGCCCAGGTGGCTCCAGGCCAGGCGCAGGCGCTGCACGGTGCCGGCCACGTGCTTCCAGTCGGCTTCGCCCGACTCCAGCTTGGCGATCTCGGCTTGCGCTTCCGCCACCAGGGCTTCGCCCCGCGCCGCATTCGTGTGACGCTCGTCGGCTAGGTGCTTGAAGTGGGCCGCGGCCGGGGCGTAGGCCACGGTGCAGGCATGATCGAAGCGTTCCCACAGGCTTTTCGGGGCGGCGCCGGACAGGCTGTCGAGCGCCTTCCAGCGCTCGCGCATGCTGCCCACCTTTTTTGCCAGCTCGGCCATCGGCAGGCTTTGCGTGGACAGGGTTTCCACGGTCTTGATGAGTTCTTCGCGCGAGACGTTGCCGCCCCAGCGCGCCCAGTCCGACAGGCGCTTGAGTTCGGCGCGCAGGTGGCTCAGGCGGTCGGCCTGGGCCGCGGACAGGCGCATGCCCTTGCCCTTGGTTTCCTTCAGTGCCTTGTCGAGTTCGGCTGCGGTGCCGAGCGAGCCTTGCTGCAGGGCCGCTTCCAGCGCGTCCATGGTGTCGATGAAGCCCTGGTCGACGCCCTTGCTGGCGTCAGTTCGCGCCGGCTTGGCGGCCTGGGCGGCGGTATCACGCGCGGGCGACTTCGGAATCGCCCTGGCCGGCTTGGGCAGCGGCTGCGGCAGCATGCCCAGCAAGGCGTCGAAGCGTTCCTGCAAGGCGGCAGTGGCGGCGCCCTGTGGCGGCGCCGGGAGCTTCTGCCAGGCCTGGCGCAACTTATCGGCTTGCAACTCGGTAACGGGTCGGGCCTGCCACTCGGCGAGCGCGGCTTCGCGCGCGGCCAGGGCGGCCTGCTGCTGTTCCAGCGTGGCCAGGCCGGCGCTCAGGCGCGCATGCTCGGCGGCGAACTCGGCGGGCAGCGCGCGCGGCAGCGAGGCGTGCTCGGGCGCGGCCATGGCGGCGTTCTGTTCCTGCTGCATGGCGTCCAGGCGCGCGGCCAGTTCGGCGGCATTCAGGCCGGCCGTGTCCAGGGCGCGCAGTGCGGCCAGGCGGTCGATCATGGCGCGCTGGAGCTGGACCTGCGCTTCGAGGCGGGCGCCCAGCCGGGCACGCACGGCGGCGAATTCCTCGCCCAGCTCGGGGGCGGCGATGACCGCCCATTTGCGGTCGAGTTCAGCAACGTGGTTAGGCGTGAGCAGCTGGTCCTGCAACAGGGTACGTGCCTGTTCCAGGGTAGCCTGGCCGCGCGCCAGCTCGGCGTCGTGGTGGCGGATCGCGTCCAGGCGCGACTGCATCAGCTTGGCGACACGGCGGTCGGTATTGCGCATGGCCGCGTGCACGCGCTCGAGGGCGGCGCGGCTGTGGACCTGCTCGGCCGCGGCCAGGCGCAGTTCGGAAAAATCGGCCTGGAGGATGAATTCCACGGCGCGCGTTTCATCGCCGTCGAGCCGGCGCAGTTGCTCGGCCTGCTGCTCGCGCCCCTGTTGCGCCGGCTTGGCCGGGGCCGGCTGCGCACCGCCCTGCCCGCCTTGCCCGCCCGGCGCTGCCGTGGCGGACCCGGTTGCCGGCTTCGCCGCCTTGTCGGCGGCCTTGCCACCCGCCGCGGCAGGCGCGTTACCGGGTTTGTCGCCCTGACGCTTGAATAGGAATTCGAACATGATGAAATCGCACTTCCAAAACCCCCATCATAACAAAGAACGATGGCAGTTTTCGGGCGCGCTCGACAGGCGCGCGGACTGTTGCCTGGCGGATGCAAACTGCTGAGGCCGGGCCGGCCCGGGCGGATAGCGAGGAACAGGGCATGCACCGGCCGCGAGGCCTGCCCGAGGGCCCCCGAACAAGTGGGTGCGACTCAGGACATGGCAGTGCGTCCCCGCGCATCCAGCTGCGTCCGGGCGCATCCCGGTGCATCTCAGTGCATGTACGTCAGCGGCGGCGCCTGGCGCAGCGCCTGCTCGCCACGCGCGGGGCGGCTGGCCGGCGGCGTGACCAGGTGGACCCGGTGCTCCTCGCGGTAGGCATCGTGGGCCAGCATCTGGTGGGCCATCGCGAACCAGGTTTCGCCGGCAATGGCCATGCGCGCCACCGGGAACAATTCCAGCTCCTCGCGTTCGAAACGCAGCGTCAGCGCGGCACAGAACCGCTCGACCGCGGTGCAGAATGCCTCGACCCGCTCTTCGCTGTCGATGCCTCCGCGCAGCAGCTCGTTGGCGCCGGCCAGCGACTCGACGGCATCGCGGCTGAGCTGGTCGAGTTCGGCTACCAGGCCGTCGGCGTTGGCACTGGCACGGCGCAGGGCCGGCAGCAGGAAACGGTCGAGCTTGCGCCGCTGGCAGCTTTCGTACAGGCCGCGCAGGGTATCGCACACGTATTCGGCCTGGCCGACGGTCAGCGCCGTCTGGCGCGCATAGCTTTTCTGAACGAGTTGCTGGACTGCATGCAGGCTGACGCGCATATTCGTTTGTTCAACTGACAATGCCACGAGCGTGTAGGTAGCGGTAAGCATTCGGTCTCCTCTCTCGATTTCTCCAACGCAAGCGCATGCTCCGCGACGGGAACACGGCATTGGCGGGAAGTCTGGTTTTGGACAGGCTATGCTTGTTGTGTTTTTCTTCAGCCCGAAAGATCTCGTAGTGTAAGGAGCGGACCCTGGCCGGCATTTGATCTGGGTCAAACTCGGACCGGTCGGCGCGGAAGCGACAGTCAACCATACGGCGCCTGCCGCGTTGGCGGGCGCAGGCGTTCTACCAGCGGGCCCGGTAGTCCTCGAGCAGCCCGCCCAAGCCCGCGATCCTGCGTTGCGGCGCCCCCGGGGCGGCCTTGACCCAGCCATCGAAGCGGCCCACGTGCTGGGTCAGGCGGCTGCTGGCCACAAACAATTGCTTGTCGTCGCGGCGGGTGCCTTCCGGCCTGAAATGCAGGTCGAGCAGCTCGTCGGCGGTCGAGATGGCCCAGCTGCCATCCGCTTCGGCCCGGCTGTGCAGCGCGCCCAGTGCGAACAGCTCGCCGTCGAGCCAGAGCGCATTCTCGGCATCGCCAAAATAGCCGGCCTGCAAATTGAAGCCGACGTCGCCCGCATGCGCCGAGATCCAGCGCCAGGCCGTGCGCCGCCCCAGCAAGCCGTTCGAGAAATCGTAGCTGGCGATACCGCCGTCGAGGCGAAAGCGGCGTCCGCCGGCATCGGCCGTGCCGTGCAGGGCCAGCCCCGGCGACTTCTGCGTGCTGTGCAGGGCGCCGCCATCGCGCACCGGACCGACCGCCAGCAGGCGCGGCCCGGCGCCGCCATACTCGGCGTCGATACGGAAGTTGCCCGCGCGCAGGCGCAAGCGATGCCCCTGCGCGCCGTCGGCGTCGATGACGATGCGCCGGCCCGGCATCACGAAGCGCGCACCCTCGGCCACGGTGGCGCCGACGTGGGCGCTCAAGCCCGGCAAGCCGATCGGAGAAAATGCCTCGACGACTTTGCCGAGCGAACGGTCGAAGGCATAGGCAAAGGCGCTGTTGCTCCAGCCAATGTCGATCACGACCAGGCCGACGAACAGTTCATCGGTGACGAGCGAGACGAAATGCCAGCGCTTATGGTGCAGGCGCCGCCACAGCGCGCCGCGCGCGAACGGCGGCGCCAGCCGTGCCCAGCCCGGCGCGCCGGCCAGGCCGCGGTAGCGCCCGGACAGGGGCAGCCCGTCCGCACCCACCACGTCCCGTGGGGCGGCGGGCAGCTTCATGCCGCTGCCTGTCCCGGCGGCACCGCAGTCTCGAGCGCCAGCGCCAGCCGCCCCGCCATCTCGCCCGGCTCGGTACGCTGCAGCACGACCTGCGTGCAGCCATGCCAGCGTGCGCAGCGCAGCACGGCGCCGGCCACGTCGCGCAGCAGGGCGTCGCCGCCGCGCAGGCCCGGCTCGAACAGCACCGCCTTCAGCTCGAAGATGCCGGCGCGGCGGTGCGCCTTGGCGTCGATGCGTCCGACCAGGGCGCCGCGGCGCAGGATCGGCAGCGTGAAATAGCCGTAGCGGCGCTTCGCGGCCGGCGTATAGCATTCCAGGCGGTAGTCGAAGCCGAACAGTTCCAGTGCGCGGCGCCGGTCCCATACCACCGGGTCGAAGGGCGACAGGATGGTGGTCAAGGTCGGCGCCAGCGCGCCGTCGGCCGCCTGGCGCGCCAGCTCGGCGTGGTCGGGGTGGATGTAGACCGGATCGTCCCAGCCCTCGACGCCGGCGCGCAGCAGCAGGCCCTGCTCCGCCAGCGCGGCCGGATCGACGTGCGGGCGCCGGGTGCGGTGGTAGTCGGGAATCCAGGCGGCGCGCGCCAGGCCCAGGGCCTTCACGGTACGCAGGGCGAAGGTGCGACGCACGTCCGCCATGTCGGGCAGCCGGGTATCGCTCCAGCCGGGCAGCATGCGCTCGGCCAGGTCGTACACGCGCTGGAAATTATGGCGCCGCGAAATCATCAGCGCGCCCGAGGTGAACAGCACTTCGAGCGAACGCTTTTCCGGCTTCCACTCCCACCAGCCGCCGCTCTTGCCGTCCGTGCGTTCGAAGTCCGAGGAGCGTACCGGGCCGTTGCTGCGGATGTGCGCCAGCAGCGCCGCCACCTCGCCGGCGCGTTCGCGCATCCAGGCGCCCGAATACTTCCAGCCCATGGCGGCCGGATCGAGCATCCGGTGGCGATAGAGGCCGTAATCCTCGATCGGCAGGAAGCAGGCTTCATGGGCCCAGTACTCGAACAGCCTGCCCTCGGCCAGCAAGTCGTCGAGCCAGGCGGGCTGGTAATCGCCGAGCCGGCTCCACAGGACCAGGTAGGGGCTGCGCGCCACGACGTTGATGGTGTCGATCTGCAACATCTGCATGCGGCGGATGGCATCGAGCACATCGTCCTTGCCGGCCTTGCGCCGGCGCGGCGCAAGCAGGCCCTGGGCCGCCAGGTGCAGGGCACGTGCGCCACGTACGGAAAGGTGCAAGTTGTTCGCGTCAATACTCATGCAAATATTTTAATGATGTTTGGACATTGCTTGTAGCGCTAGCCGGACATTTTTTTGTGGACGCGCGCCGGCTGCGTTATAGTTCAGCCGACCCAGTCCTGCCCATTTCCCATCCTCTTCCCCATTTCCGATTCCCCCATGCGGCTGTTGCACACTTCCGACTGGCATCTCGGCCAGACCCTGCACAATTACGACCGGACCTACGAGCACCAGTGCTTCCTCGACTGGCTGCTCGACACCATCGTGAGCGAGGAGGCCGATGCCCTCCTGATTGCCGGCGATATCTTTGACAACGCCAACCCGTCGTCCGCCGCCCAGCGCCAGCTCTACGGTTTCCTGCAGCGGGCCAAGGCGCGCACGCCGCACCTGCAGATCGTCGTCATCGCCGGCAACCACGATTCGCCGGGCCGCCTGGAAGCGCCGGGGCCGCTGCTGGAAGCCCATGGCACGGTCGTGATCGGCAACGTGGTGCGCGCCCGCGACGGCGCCATCGACCTCGAGCGCCTGCTGGTGCCGCTGCGCGACCGCGACGGCCAGGTCAAGGCCTGGTGCCTCGGGATTCCCTTCCTGCGTCCGGGCGACGTGCCGCGCGTGGAGAGCGAGGGCGACGCCTACCTGAACGGCATCGCCGCCCTCTACCGCCAGGCCTTCGAGCTGGCGCGCGCGCGCCGCCGGGAAGACCAGGCGATCCTGGCCATGGGCCATTGCCACATGGTCGACGGCCAGGCCTCGCAGGATTCCGAGCGCCGCATCGTGATCGGCGGCACCGAGGCGCTGCCGGCCTCGATGTTCGCCCCCGGGATCGCCTACGCCGCCCTGGGCCACCTGCACCTGGCCCAGCGCGTCGGCAAGAAGGACCACCTGCGCTATTGCGGCAGCCCGCTGCCGCTGTCGTTCGCCGAAGTCGGCTACCAGCACCAGGTGCTGCGCATCGACCTCGACGGCGCTGTCGCGCGCGAGGTCACGCCGATCCACGTGCCGCGCGCGGTCGAGATGCTGCGCGTGCCGGCCAAACCGGCGCCGCTGGCGGACGTGCTGGCGGCGCTCGAGGCGCTCGAACTCGACCCCGAGCTGCCGCCCGACTGCCACCCCTACCTCGAAGTGCGGGTGCTGCTCGACGGCCCCGAACCCGGCCTGCGCGCGCAAGTGGAAGCGGCGATCGCCGGCAAGCCGGTGCGCCTGGCGAAGATCGAGCCGACCCGCAAGAGCGTGGCCGGCGAAGCGGCCGAGGCCCTGACCCTCGACCAGCTGGCCCAGCTCCAGCCCGACGACATCTTCCGGCGCCTGTGGCGGCAGCGCTATGGCGAAGCGGCGCCCGACGACCAGCTCGCGGCCTTTGCCGAGCTGATGCTGCCGGGCGACAGGGAGGGCGCATGAAGATCCTGCGCATCGCCGGACGCAACCTGGCCTCGCTGGCCGGCGACTTCTGCGTCGACTTCGAGGCCGAACCGCTGGCTTCCTCGGGCCTGTTCGCGATCAGCGGCCCGACCGGCGCCGGCAAGAGCACCCTGCTCGACGCGCTCTGCCTGGCTTTGTATGGCAACACCCCACGCCTGCCGAAAAGCGGCGGCCGCGGCGGCAGCGCCCTGCCCGACGCCGGCGGCGACACCGTCTCGACTTTCGATCCGCGCAACCTGCTGCGGCGCGGCACCGCCGAGGGCCATGCCGAAGTCGACTTCGTCGGCAACGACGGCCTGCGCTACCGCGCGCGCTGGAGCGTGCGCCGCTCGCGCAACCGGGCCAGCGGCCTGCTGCAGCCACCGGGCATGAGCCTGCACCGCTTGCCGGAAATGGTGTCCCTGGGTGCGACCAAGACCGAGGCGGCGCAAGAGATCGCGCAGCGCGTCGGCCTGTCGTTCGAGCAGTTCACGCGCTCGGTGCTGCTGGCCCAGAACGAGTTCTCGGCTTTCCTGAAGACCGACGAGAACGAACGCGGCGAGCTGCTGGAAACCCTGACCGGCAGCGCCGTCTACAGCGAGATCTCGAAGCGCGCCTACGAGCGCTACAAGCTGGAGCAGGAAAACGTGCGCCGCATCAGTGCGCGCCTGGCCGACCAGGCCCCGCTGGCGGCCGAAGCGCGCGCCGAGCTCGACGCCGCCAGGACGGCGGCCGAAGCGGCCCTGCAGGCAGCCGAGGTGCAGCGCGCGCTGCTGGAATCGCAGCTACGCTGGCACCAGGAACGCGACAAGCTGCAGCGCAACGAGCTCGATGCCGACGCCGCGCTGGCGCAGGCGCGCACGCAGTTCGAGGCCGCGCGTGAACGCCGCATTCGCCTGGCCACGCTCGACGTGGCGCAGGACGCGCGTCCGCTGATGGCCGACCTGCTGCGCTTCGACAAGGAACGTGTCGAGGCCGAGACCACGCTCGCCAACGGCCAGCGCGAACTGCAGCGCGTGCAGGACGCGGCGCGCCAGGCGGTGCAGGACGTGATCGCCGCCACCGATGCGGTGCACGACATCGAAGCCGCCCAACTGGCCGCGGCGCCGCAGCTCGACGCCGCCAAGGCGCTCGACGCCACCGTCGCCACCCTGGCCGAAGCCCACGCCAAGCTCGCCGCCCAGCGCGACGACAGCGCGGCGCAGGCCACCAGGGCGCAGGCCGCGCTGGCCCAGGCCACGCAGCAACGCGACGCCACGCGCCTGCTCGAAGCGCGCAGCGCCGCCTGGCTCGACACCCACCGCCGCTTCGAAGCGCTGGCAGCACAATGGCCGCGCTGGGACAAGCTGTTCGGCCAGCTCGACGCGGCCGCGCAGGCGAACCGCGCGAGCGCCGCCGGGCTGGCCCAGGCCGAGCGTGCGCTGCTCGACGCCACGGCGCGCGCCACGGCCGGCAAGGAGGCGGTGCTGGCCGCCTCGAACCGCATCGAACAGCAGGAAGCCGCGCGCGCCCAGGCCGTGCAGGCGCTCAGCGGGTTCGATCTCGACCGTTTGCTGGAAGAGCGCGCCGGCCTCGAAGCGCGCCGCGACGCCCTCGCCGCGGCCGAGAAGATCTGGCAGGGTTACGCCAGCGCGCGCCAGCGCCTGCAACGCATCGACCTCGAACGCGACAAGACCGGCGCCGCCTGCCTGGCCGCCGAAAGCGCGCTGGCCGCCGCCGCCGACGCCGCCCCCGCCCTGAAGGCCGCCGCCGGCCAGGCACAGGTGGCGCTCAGCGCGGCCGAACTGGCTTGCGCCGCCAAGGTCGAGGACCTGCGCGGGCGGCTGGTCGAGAATGCACCCTGCCCGGTCTGCGGCAGCGAGGACCACCCCTACGCCGCGCCCGACGTGCGCCTGCACGCGCTGCTCGACACCCTGCGCGCCCAGGTCGACGAGGTGCGCGCCAGGGTGCAGGCCAACCTTTCGGCCCAGGCCACGCACCGCGCCGAACTGGCCGCCGGCCAGGAGCGCCTGGCGCTGCTGGACGAGGAACGCACAGGCCTGTACGACGACGTGAACATGCTCGAGGCGGCCTGGAACGCTCATCCGCTGGCGTCGGACGCCGCGCCGGAATCGCGGCGTGCGGACTGGTTCGGCGCCGAGTTGCAGGGCGTGCGCGAGGCCTTGCGCGCCAACGACCTGCAAGGAGGAGCGGCGCGCCGCGCCCTCCAGGCACGCGACGCCGCCCAGGCTGGGTTCGACGCCGCCAACGCCGAATTCAAGCGCGTGCAGGACGCGGCGCAGAGCGCGGCTGCCGCCGAGCTCGACGCCCGGCACGCGCAGGCGACATTCGCCGCGCAGGCCGCACGCGACGGCGCGACGCAGGGCGCGTTGCTGGCCGAGCTCGACCCGGTGATGTGCGCATCCTGCGGCGACGGCTGGCAAGCCGGCTGGCGTGCCGATCCCGCCGCCTGGCACGCGGAGCGCGCGGGCGAGGCGCAAGCCTGGACGGCGCAGTCGGCGCAGTTGGCCGAGCAGCGCGCCGCGCTCGGCACAAGCGAGGCGAATGCGCGCGAAGCCGCGGTGCATGCCGGGCATGCCGCGCAGGCGGCCGCCGCCGCACAGGAAGCATTCGCACGCAGCGAAGCCGCCCTGCGCGCACGCCGCGGCGAGCGCGCCGTGCTGTTCGAGGGCCGCGCGGTGCAGGACGTCGAAGCCGGCCTGCGCCGGCAATTGACGGCCGCGCGCGACGCCCTGGCCGCGCGCCAGCTGGCCGCCAACGAGGCGGCCCAGCTGGAAACCCGCATCCGCACCGGCATCGCCCAGGCCGGCGAACGCATCGCCAGCCTGCAGAACGATGCGCGCGACGCGGCTGCGCGCCTGTCGGACTGGATCGAGGACTATGCCGCCCGCCACGCGGACCTGGAACCGGTGGAAAACGGGGCGGCGCTGGCCGCGCTCTTGGCCGTCGGCGCGCAATGGATGTCGAACGAGCGCGCGGCCCTGGCCGGGATCGACGGCGCCGTGGCCCAGGCCGGCGCCGTGCTGGCCGAGCGCAGGAACCAGCGCGCGCTGCACGAAGCGGGCGCCGATCCGTCCTCGGGGGCGCAGGATGCCGGAGCGGTGCAGGCCGCGCTGCAGGCGGCGCTGCACGAGCGCCAGGCCCTGCATGAGGGGGCGACTGCGCTGCGCCTGCAGGCCGCGCAGGACGACGAGCGCCGCGTCAAGGCCCAGGCCATGCTGGCCGAGATCGAGCGCCAGCAGGCGATCGAGGCGCGCTGGGGCAAGCTGTCGGAACTGATCGGCTCGGCCGACGGCAAGAAGTTCCGCAACTACGCCCAGCAGTTCACGCTGGAGGTGCTGCTCGGCTATGCCAACGCCCACCTGGCCCACCTGGCCAAGCGCTACCGGCTCGAGCGCGTGGACAATGCCGGGGCGCCGTCGCTGGCGCTGATGGTGCGCGACCACGACATGGGCGGCGAAATCCGCTCGGTCAATTCGCTCTCGGGCGGCGAATCCTTCCTGGTGTCGCTGGCGCTGGCGCTGGGCCTGGCCTCGCTGTCGTCGAACCGGGTGCGGGTCGAGTCGCTGTTCATCGACGAAGGCTTCGGCTCGCTCGACAGCGAGACCCTGACCGTGGCGATGGATGCGCTCGACGCGCTGCAGTCGATGGGGCGCAAGGTGGGCGTGATCTCGCACGTGCACGAAATGACGGAGCGGATCGCGGCCAAGATCCAGGTGCGCCGGGCCGGGGGCGGGAGCAGCGCGGTGACGGTGCTCTAGGGCCTGCCCGGCCGACTCCGCCCTGCCCTTGGCTCACCGCGCAGGGTGGATGGATCGCCCGTCCACGCGGGACCCTGCTCCGGATGTTGTCCACCACCGGTCCGGCGCGCGCCATCCTTACCTGGCACGCGCCTTCATCGCCGGCGCAGTCTCCGCCGGGCGTGGCGTCGTGCGCGCTTCAAGGACGGCCCGCAAGTACCTGCCATAGGTATCGCCCGCGGCGCGCCATTCCGGCTGGCCCGCACCGCGCTCGAATGTGAACTCGGCCTGGATGATGCCGAACGAGGTCCTGGCGCCGTCCTGTGCCGGACTGCCAAGTTGGAGCATCACCCGGCAGGCGTAACGCCCTTCCCCGCCCGTGGCGCGGCAGGCACCCAGCGGTTCCACTTGCGAAATCAGGGAGCGGGTCGTGAACAGGTTCGGCGTATCCAGGGCGGCATGCAGGGCGCGCTCGAGGTTGTCGCGCCCGATCGGCGCGGCCTTGTGGGCAAAATCGCCGTCGCGATCGAGATTGCCGAAGCGTGCGGCGACGAGCAGGTGGTGCGCCTGCGTGACCTCGAACTTCACTTTCCTGGAATCGCGCGGCGAAACGATATAGGCGCAGGACAGCAGCTCCTCGCCTGCGCGCACGGTCGCAACACAGCCGCGTTCGCGCCGCGCAGGAAGGGATCGCGTCATACCAACTGAACAAGAAACAGGCACTGCCCAGCACGACCCCGTAGACCGCAAGCTGTTTCAGGCGGCCGACATGCCGGATCTGGATGGATGTGCTTGTCGATGTGCGCATGATCGTGCGCTCCATGATACCTCCAAGAAAAATCTTGAGTAAAAATCTACCGCCCAGCCACATTCGCCCACCCACATTCCGCCAGCCTTGCACCCGCCTGTCGGGCTACAACACGTCGCGCCGCGACCTTCCCGGATTGACTTCCCTTGTACAATGCGCCCTTTGCACCGCAATCGTTCACCACCATGAAACCAGCCCGCACCCTCACCTTCAAATGCGCCAAGTGCGCCAAACCCGTCACCGTCTACCTGCAAAAGGTGTCGGCCTGCTCGCACATCCAGCCTTACCAGGGCATCTGCGCTTGCGGCGAAGTCAAGCTGCACGCCACCGGCAACGCCGACGCGGTGAAATCCTTCCTCGATTCGAACGGCACCAACTGGCACCACCATCATTGATATGACGCAGATCGAATGGGTCGAAGGCGGCCAGCAACGCTCGGCGCTGTGGCGCTCGGAAAGCGGCTGGCCGGCGCCGAAGCAAGTCGTGATCGCCGACGACACCATGTCCGCCGACACGGCTTACCGGCTGGCGCTGGACGGCACCGCCCTGCTCTGGCGCGGCGACTTCCAGAACGCGCGCCAGCTGGTGCAGGCGCTGGCGCGCCGCATCGACCACAAAGGGTCAAGGGCCAGGCGCGCCAAGGCCGGCAAGGCGGCGCCGACCCCGACCGAGACCTTCCACCGCCACCGCCTGGCCCAGCTGCAACGGGCGCGCACCCTGGCGATGCTCCTGATCCCGTTCGAGGCCGACTACACGATCCCGCTGCGGCGCGCACCCGAGGTCCGCGATGCCTGCCTGGAAGCCTGGGGAACCGCAAGCGAGCCCAGCGTGGCTTCGCTGCGCGAGCTGCTGGGCCTGATCGGCGCCCACGAATGGCGCCGCAAGGGCGTGCACATCGCGGCGCTGGACGGCCGCATCCACCCCTGGTATGGCGTGTTCTCGCCGGTGCGCGGCGAATACGTCGACCTGGTGGCGCAGGCGCCGCTGCCGCCGCACGCCAGGCTCGCCTTCGACATCGGCGCCGGCACCGGCGTGCTCAGTGCCGTGCTGGCGCGGCGCGGCCTGCAGCGCGTGCTCGCCACCGACATGGACGAGCGCGCCCTCGGCTGCGCGCGCGAGAATGTCGAGCGCCTCGGCCTGTCGCGCCAGGTCGAGATCGTCAAGGCCGACCTCTTCCCCGAAGGCCAGGCCGACCTCGTGGTCTGCAACCCGCCCTGGCTGCCGGGCAAACCGAGTTCAGCCATCGAATACGCGATCTACGATCCGGACAGCCGCATGCTGCGCGGCTTCCTCGGCGGCCTGAAGGCGCACCTGGCGCCAAAAGGCGAAGGCTGGCTGATCGTTTCCGACCTGGCCGAGCACCTGGGCCTGCGTACGCGCGAGCAATTGCTGGGTTGGATAAGCGATGCCGGCCTGCAAGTGAGCGGCCGCCACGACGTGCAGCCGACCCACGGCAAGGCCCAGGATGCCGACGATCCGCTGCACGCGGCGCGCTCGCGCGAGCTCACTTCCCTGTGGCGCCTGCGCGTCGCCTAGCGGCAATCCCAAGCTGCATTTGCGTCAGGCCGCCAGACGCGGTACAATGCTTGCCTCAGACGCGGGGTGGAGCAGTCTGGCAGCTCGTCGGGCTCATAACCCGAAGGTCACAGGTTCAAATCCTGTCCCCGCAACCAAACACTTAGCACGAAACGAGCCCGACTCTTGTAGCCGGGCTTTTGTTTTCTGGGGCACCATTTACCAGATATGCCGATGAGAGACAAGAAAGACAACGCGACGTTCGACCTGCCGGGTTTTGAGGCGGCCGCACCGCTCGAACCCAGCGTTGTCGAGCCGAAGCGCGCTTCCCGTCCTCGTCGTGCTTCCATGAAACAAGAGCAGCTGACCCTGCTCGAAGAAACCGACACCACCGGCCTGCCAGTCTGGCGCCGCGACGACAACCTCGATTTGACCGGCTTGCCGGTCTGGGCGCCGGCGACTCCGGCCTGACCGGAAGAACCATGACCCACGCTTTCTCCACGCTGCCGCTGGCAACGCAATTCCTCGCCAACCTCGACACCCTCGGCTACCGTGAGATGACGCCGATCCAGGCCGAAAGCCTGCCCGCCGTGCTCGAAGGCCGCGACCTCATCGCCCAGGCCGCCACCGGCAGCGGCAAGACTGCCGCCTTCGGCATCGGCATCCTGAACAAGCTGAACCCGGCATGGTTCGCGGTGCAGGGCCTGGTGATGTGCCCGACGCGCGAACTGGCCGACCAGGTGGCCGGCGAACTGCGGCGCCTGGCGCGCGGCGTCGGCAATGTGAAAATCCTGACCCTCACCGGCGGCGTGGCCATGCGTCCGCAGATCGCTTCGCTCGAGCACGGCGCCCACATCGTCGTCGGCACCCCGGGCCGCATCCGCGACCACCTGGGCCGCAACACTCTGGATTTGTCGCGCGTACAGACCCTGGTGCTGGACGAAGCCGACCGCATGACCGACATGGGCTTCTACGACGAGATCGCCAACATCGTGCGCGCCTGCCCGGAACGCCGCCAGACCCTGCTGTTCTCGGCAACCTACCCGGACGACATCCGCCACGCCACCTCGCACTTCCTGCGCGACCCGCTGGAAGTGGTGGTGGAAAGCCAGCACGACGAGTCGACCATCGAGCAGCGCTTCTATGAGGTCGGCTTCGACAACCGCGACGAGGCCGTGGCGCGCCTGCTGAGCCACTACCGCCCGGTCTCGGCCCTCGCTTTCTGCAATACCAAGGCCCATTGCCGCGAACTGGCCGATTCCCTGCGCGCGCAGGGCTTCTCGGCCCTGGCCCTGTACGGCGAACTCGAGCAGCGCGAGCGCGACGAGATCCTGATCCTGTTCGCCAACCGCAGCTGCTCGGTGCTGGTGGCCACCGACGTCGCCGCGCGCGGCCTCGACATCTCGAACCTGGAAGCGGTGATCAACGTCGACGTCTCGAAGGACGCCGAAGTCCACGTGCACCGCATCGGCCGCACCGGCCGCGGCGGCGAGTCGGGCCTGGCGCTGTCGCTGTGCGCGCCGAACGAAAAGAAATGGGTGCGCCTGATCGAGGAATACCAGAACGCGCCGGTGGCCTGGCACAAGCTGGACGAACTCGGCGAGAACGAATTGGCGGCCGATCCGGCGCCGATGCTCACGCTGGTCATTTCCGGCGGCAAGAAGGACAAGCTGCGCCCGGGCGACGTGCTCGGCGCGCTGACCGGCGATGCCGGCCTGCTGAAGGAACAGGTCGGCAAGATCAACGTGACCGAGTTCCAGACCTATGTGGCGCTCGACCGCCGCGTGGCCGAGGATGCCTTCGCTCGCCTGAACGCGGGCAACCGCCTGGGCCCGGATTTCGGCGCCTTCAAGGGCCGTAACTTCAAGATGCGCTTCCTCGACGTCTGACCGGCAACACCGACCGTGCCCCCGCCGGGCGCGCACGGTTGACTCAGCAGCGACACGCTCGCGTCAAATCTGGCATAGTTTTGCTAAAAATAAACGGTTAGCAAAATGACCAGCCAAAACACAGTCCTCTATACGCCGTTCGCGGACGGCCGCACGGTCCGCGACATCGTCGAGCACAGCCCCGCGCTCGTGAGCGAAGCGTGGTGCCGCCGGATCCTGCAGCAGGTGCTGCAATCGCTCGAACAGCAATACGCCAGCCATGCGCCGCACCGCATCGTTTCGCCGGACAGCGTGGTCGTGCTCGAGAGCGGCGAAGCGCTGCTGCTGCCCTCGCCCGACGGCCTTGCTTCCGACGAAGCCGACAGCGCCGGCGACATCCACGCGCTGGCCCTGGTCATCCACTATGCCATCAGCGCCGAAGACCCGCCCGACGGCCCGCTCGGCCCGCGCCTCTACGACGACTACAGCGCGCAGCTGACCGAGACCATCGACCGCTGCCTCGGCCCCAACCTGCGGCTGCGGCCGAAGAGCACCGGCGAATTGCGCGCGCTGCTCGGGCTGAAAGCGGACGCTGCGCTCGACGCTCCGCGCGGCGACCAACAGGCCGCGCAGATGCCGGCCCCGCAGCCCGGGGAAGCGCCGCTCGCATCGTCCGCGGTGCCCGCGGCACCGGCAGCGGACATGCCGCTCGAGCCGGTCACCGCCGGGGAACGGGATACGGCCGCGTCGCTTGCGCCGGAGCCGACGCCTGTGCCTGCGCCAATGCCTGCGCCTGTATCCATGCCTGCGCCTCCAGAACCGAGACTGGCCAGGCCGATCGCCGCAACGCCGCTCAAGCCGTCCGCCCATCCGGCGCCAGCCCAGGCTGCGCCCGCGCCCGCAGCCGCGCCCATGGCAGCGCGTCCGAAACCGAACCCGCCGCCGCCCGCCGCCCGCCAGCAAAAGAGCGGTGTCGAACGCTGGGCCATGATCGCCGGCGCCGCCATCGTGCTGCTGGCGGCCGGCAGCGCCCTGTATGCGCACCTCAACCAGGACAGCTCGGACGATGTGCTCGCCGCCTCGCTGCCCGGGCAGGGAACGACGCAGGCGCAGGCGGCGCAAGGGCTGGACGCCGGCGAAGCCGTGGTCGCCCCCGCCGCTGACGCCACCTTCCAAGGCGCCGACGGTGGAGCGGCGGCGCCGACCGTCGCAACGGCCGGGGGCGCCGATGCCGCAGCCATGCCGCCCGGCGCCGCGCCCACTGCGCCAGGCGCACGCCATGCCGACGCCGTGGTCAACGGCACCACCTACAAACTGCTGATCAAGCCCTGGGGCACGGTCTATGTGAACGGCGTCGACCGCGGCGTCAGCCCGCCGGTCAAGCGCCTGACGCTGGGCCAGGGCGAGCACACGATCCGCATCGTCAATCCGAACTTCGCGGAGCACGTGATGACGGTCAACGCCGGTAGCGCGGAAAGCGCCACCATCGAACACGATTTCACGGCGCAAGCCGCGGGAGGCCAATAAACGATGAACCGATTCCTCCAGCATCGCCTGCTGCCGGCCCTGCTCGCAGGCAGTACCCTGGCCGGCTGCGCCCAGGTCGCGCCGCTGTTCGAGCGCAACCCCTCCGCCAGGCATCCGAAAGCCGAGTCGCGTCCCGAACCGCGCGCCGAAAGCCGCCCGCGCGCCGAGCCGCGCGGCGAGGCGGCGAGCGGGCGCGAGCAGGCGGCCTTGCGCGAAGGCATCCGCCTCTACAACGAAGGCGATTTCAACGGCGCCATCAAGCGCCTGAACTCGAACGACATCCGCAGCGGCTCACCGGCCGCTACCCGCACCATGGCGCTGAAGTACACCGCCTTCAGCTATTGCGTCACCTCGCGCCCGAAGCAGTGCCAGCAAGCCTTTGAACGGGCGCTGAAGATCGATCCCGACTTCTCGCTCGAACCCGGCGAACAGGGCCACCCGCTGTGGGGGCCGGCCTTCGAGCGCGCAAAACGGGGCTGATCCCCGGCGTGCCGACCCCTCAGGCCTTGAGGTTGACCGAGGCCGGGAAGGTCGGCGGCCGGCGCCGGCGCGAGGCCTGCTCGTAGGCATAGGCCATGCCGATCAGCGCCGCCTCGGTGTAGGCGGTGCCGACGAACGACAGTCCGACCGGCAAGCCGTGCGCGTAGCCGGCCGGCACCGTGATGTGCGGATAGCCCGCCACCGCCGCCGGCGACGAAAAACTCATGCCGTAGTGGTCGCCGTTGATGTAGTCGGTCAGCCAGGCCGCGCCGCCGGTCGGCGCCACCAGCGCATCCAGGCGATGCGCGCGCAGCACCCCGTCGATGCCCTCCTCGCGCGCGTAGCGCAGGTTGTTGGCCAGGGCTTCGCGGTAAGCCTTGCTGTCGAGCCCACGCTTGCCGTGGGCCGCGATCAGGTGCTCCTGGCCGAAATACGGCATTTCGCGCGCCGCCTGCTTTTCGTTAAAGGCGATCACGTCGGCCATGTTCTTCACCGATGCATGCGGGGCGTAGGCCGCCAGCCAGGCCGCCAGGCCGGGGCCGAACTCGTGCAGCAGCACCTCGAGTTCGCTGTCGCCGTACTTGTCGGTGTTCGGCACTGTCACGTCGACCAGGATCGCGCCCTGGGCTGCCAGCAGCGCCAGCTCCTTCTCGACGATCTCGTCGATCGCCGTGCTGCCGCCAAAGAAATTACGCGCCACGCCGAGACGCTTGCCGCGCAGGCCGTCGAGCCGCAGGGCGGCGGCGTAGTCGCCGGTCCTGCCCTGGCTCTGTTTCGTCACCGCATCCTCGCTGTCGACGCCGGTCATGGCGGCCAGCATCAGGGCGGCGTCGGCCACGCTGCGCGTCATCGGGCCGGCCGTATCCTGCGAGTGGGCGATCGGGATGATGCCGCTGCGGCTGACCAGGCCCAGGGTCGGCTTCAGGCCGACGATGCCGCAGCTCGAGGCCGGCGAAACGATCGAGCCGTCGGTCTCGGTGCCCACCGCCAGCGTCGCCAGGCCGGCCGCGATCGCCGCACCCGAACCGGAGCTGGAACCGCTCGGGTTGCGGTCGAGCGCGTAAGGATTCCTGGTCTGGCCGCCGCGCGCGCTCCAGCCGCTGGTCGAATGGGTCGAGCGCATGTTGGCCCATTCCGACAGGTTGGTCTTGCCGATGATGACGGCACCGGCCGCGCGCAGGCGCGCCGTCACGAAGGCGTCGCGGCTCGCGCGCACGCCGTCCAGGGCCAGCGAGCCGGCCGTGGTGGCCATGCGGTCGGCGGTGGCGATGTTGTCTTTCAGCAGCACCGGGATGCCGTGCAGCGGACCGCGCAGCTTGCCGCCGGCGCGCTCGCGGTCGAGTTCCCGAGCAATCTTCAAGGCTTCGGGATTGGTTTCGATGACCGCGTTCAGGCGCGGGCCGGCCTTGTCGATGGCGGCGATGCGCGCCAGGTAGCGCTCCACCAGGGCATGGGAAGTGAGGGTGCCGGCCGCCATCGCCGCCGCTTGCTCGCGCACGCCGGCATCGAGGATGTCGGACTCGGCGCGCGGCCTGGGCTTCGGTACCACGGCTGCCGCCGGGCCAGTCGCGCCTGCCAATGCACCGGCCGCCATGCCGAATCGAACGAAGTCCCTGCGATCCATGTCCACTCCTCATGTGTTATCAGAGCAATAGGATAGCAGCCCGGCACGTGGAAAACGGCTCCGTCCGGCATCGCAGGGACGAAAAAAAACGCTGCCGTGAGGGGCAGCGTTTTTTCCGGTGAAGCGTCGATCAGTTACGAACGACCTTCTTGTATTCGTTGGTGCGGGTATCGATTTCGATG
>Ga0308166_1001234_pt1 | contig 28079 bp, 24 predicted proteins | sample PhyCR2_2_FD_202137 | JGI IMG/M metagenome (GOLD analysis project Ga0308166, IMG submission 202137) | Phyllosphere microbial communities from UC Gill Tract Community Farm, Albany, California, United States - DLSLCC.R2 | ecosystem: Host-associated > Plants > Phyllosphere > Unclassified | place... | reverse complement strand
TTCAACGGCCCTTCTGGCTTAACCAAAGGACCACACTTCGTCATATTCAACGAATATTTCAGATTTTTTCAACCTGAAGCAAACGTTGCAAAACTGTTATAAAACCATCCGTGAAACATACTGGTAACACGGTTGTTCTGATTGGTTTTTCTCAATGTGAAAGAAACCCTTGAAATCTCGCGGATGTGGCGTAGGTCGCTTGTACTGATGCGTAACAAGCGCGTTGCGAATCGGTCGCAGGAACGTGGCGTCGGGGGAGATGTGAAGCGAATCTTTCTCTATCCAAGCCAGAAAATTCAGGTTAGTGTATTGCTCAATGGATTGATCATGTGATTTGGTCCACAACGAATCGCACCGATTCACAACTCGTATCATCACGAATTCAAGGAGGCGAAATGCGGATTCAACGCGTTTCGAAAGCAGTAGCAGTAGGCGCTGCTCTAGCCCTAGCACTGTCGGCTTGTGCACCAGGCGGCGGCGACGCTACTAGCGATGCCAGCAAGAGTCCTGGCTCGAATGGTGGAGTCGAGGCCGAGAACTCGGGCCTCGCGGACTTGGGTGACGTCACCACCAAAGATGATGAAATCAAGACCACTATTGGCGCTCCTGAATTCATTAGCTACAACGGCTACACCCCGCAGACTTACTCCACCTACAACTCGGGCATCACTGACCGTTTGTTCGCTGGTTTCTACTACATGGGTACTGACGGCAAGGTCTACCCAAACACCGACCTCGGCTCCTACGAGAAGGTCAGCGATGATCCACTGACCATCAAGTACACCATCAATGACAACGCGAAGTGGTCCGATGGCACTCCGATCACCACTGCTGACGCAGTGATGGCTTGGGCGATGCAGAACCTGAACCTCAACACCGGTTCAAAGGACAAGCCACTCTTCTCCTCGGTTTCGACCGACCTCGGTGACACTGTTCCTAAGGGTCCTGAAGGGGCCGCGGACAGCAAGGAATTCACCGTAACCTTCAAGAACCCAGATCCGGACTGGCAGATTCAGACCTGGATGATGCATCCAGCTCACGTCGTTGCCAAGAAGGGTGGCCTGAGCACCGAAGAATTCGTGAAGGCTGTGCGTGACGGCGATTCCAAGAAACTTGAGAAAGCAGCCAAGTTCTGGAACGAAGGCTGGATGACCAAGCCAGGCACATTGCCTGATGAGGCAGATATGCCAGTATCCGGTCCATACAAGTTGGGCTCTTGGAAGGCCGGCGAGTCGGTCACCTTGACTGCCAATGAGAACTACTACGGTACCCCGGCAGCCACCAAGAACCTGACCTTCCGCTTCTTAGCAGACACCGGCATGGTCCAGGCTCTGCAGAACAAAGATGTTGACGTCATCGCTCCTCAGCCAACGGTAGATACCTTGGCGCAGTTGGAGGGACTGGGCAGTGCAGTCAACATCCAAAAGGGTGACACTCTAACTTGGGAGCACTTGGACTTCAACTTTGCCAAGGGCAATGAAATGACCAACTTGGAACTGCGTAAGGCATTCGCAATGTGCGTTCCTCGTCAGGAAATCGTTGACAACTTGATCAAGCCGCTGAACCCAGAGGCTCAGGTCATGAATGCACGCGAAGTCTTCCCATTCCAGGAAAACTACCAAGAGACTGTGGACGCTGCTTACGATGGCCGTTATGACCAGGTAGACATTGAAGGCGCCAAGAAGATCTTGGAATCTGAGGACGCTGTAGGAACCAAGATTCGCATCGGTTACTCGGCCCCTAACGAACGCCGCACCAACGAGGTCGCAGCGATCAAGTCTTCCTGTGACAAGGCTGGATTCAAGGTCGAAGATGCAGGCGATGCTAAATTCTTCGCACCAGGCGGAACCCAGGAACGCGGTGACTACGAAGTAGCACTGTTCGCTTGGGCTGGTTCGGGCCAGATTACTTCCGGTCAGAACATCTACGCAACGGGCAAGCCACAGAACTACGGCAAGTACTCAAACCCAGAGGTGGATAAAGCTTGGACCACGCTTGCAACCTCCTTGGACCCTGCAGTTCACGCTGAACAGACCAAGAAGATTGAAAAGCTGTTGTGGGATGACCTCTACGGAATCCCAGTATTCGCCCACCCTGGCCTGAGCGCTTCGGGTTCAGATGTCCAGAACGTCCGACACACAGCCACGCAGGGTGGCATTGTTTGGAACGCTGAACAGTGGTCCCGCGCTGAGTAAGCCGCAACGGCATACCAACAGCAAACACCAACTGTGAGCGCCCGCGGGGTCCGATCGATATCGGGCCCCGCGGTGCGTCAACCATCAGCACCGGATGGCGTCAACGCAAATAGGTGAATAGAAAGAGGACATTAGAACCGTGTTGAAGTTCATTCTCAAGAGATTAGGTTCCGCCGTAGGCGTGCTGTTCGGAGCTTCCCTGTTGCTCTACGTGCTGGTAATCAACGCCGGCGATCCGTTGGCCGACCTGCGTGAGAGCAACGCAGAAAATCGCGAATACCTGATGCAACAGCGCTCCGATTATTTGAACCTTGATCAGCCTTGGTACCTGAGGTACATTTCCTGGCTAGGAGGGGTCGGCAAATGCGTTGTCGGCTCGTGCGATCTAGGCAGAAATATCAACGGCGTTGAAGTCAGCGGGCTTTTGGCCAATGCAGCATCTTCGACTTTGCGCTTGGTACTTTTGGCGACATTCATCGCTGCGATTCTTGGTATCGCGATCGGCGTGATTACGGCCGTTCGTCAGTACTCTGGACTTGACTACATCATCACGTTCTTGACCTTCCTATTCTTCTCTTTGCCAGTATTCTGGGCTGCCGTTCTGCTCAAGGAGTACATGGCAATTGGCTACAACAACTGGTTGGAAAACCCTGAAATATCTTTGGGTAGAAGTATCCTCATTGGTGTCGTTGTTGGCTTGATCTTGCAGATGCTCTTGGCCGGTTCGCTCAAACGGCGCGGAGTGACTTTTCTAATCACCGCCATCTTCGTTCCATTGCTCCTGCAATACAGTGTTTGGTTGAACTTCTACCGCTATCCGCAAATGGGTCCAGCGATCATTGTGATCCTCACCCTGCTTCTTGCGCTCTCTGCAACCGCAATGACCGGTGGTCTAAAAGAGAAGAAAATTCTTTACCCGGCTTTGGTCACCGTTGCTCTCGTAGCAGCTCTGTACTACGCAACCTTCTGGCTACTCAAAGATGCGAATACCTGGATCTTGATTATGGGCGCGATTCTGGCCGTGGCTGTCCCGGGAGTAATCGGCAAGTTCATGGGTGGACGCCTTTCCAAAACTGCTGCCGGCGTATCCATGCTGGTTGGTTTTGTCGGCGCTACCCTTACCGTCGTGGATCATATTTTCCGCGCATGGCCTGGATTCCTTGAGCTGAAAGGACGTCCGATCGGAACTATCGGATCTTCCACGGCCAACCTTGGTGGCGGGTACTGGGATTCCTTCCTAGACAATGCAACTCAGCTTTTGTTGCCAACGATCGTGCTAGCGATCATTTCATTGGCGAGTTATTCCAGGTACACCCGTTCGTCGATGCTTGAAGTACAGCAGCAGGATTACATCCGTACCGCGCGTTCCAAGGGATTGAGCGAACGAACCGTAATTTTCCGCCACGCATTCCGCAACGCACTGATCCCGATTGCCACTATCGCGGCCTTCGACTTTGCAGGCCTCATTGGTGGTGCGGTAGTTACCGAGACGGTCTTTGGCTGGAAGGGAATGGGCGATATGTTCAGCACCGGCCTACACGCCGTCGACCCTGCACCAGTGATGGCATTCTTCCTAGTTACGGGTACCGCTGCGGTCCTCTTCAATCTGCTCGCCGACATAGTTTACGCGCTGCTTGATCCGCGGATCCGGGTCTAAGGAAATAAGGACTACCGATGAGTAATATAAACGACAAGACTCCAGAGAACCTCACCTCAATTGCTGAGGTGGAGGACGCGAAGCTTGCTGCTTCGACCGAACAATCGAAGAGCCAATCGCGGATCATTTTTGAGCGATTCCTCAAACATAAGCCAGCCATGATCTCCGCAGTGACGCTGGTGCTAATCACCGTAATCGCCTTTACCTCCATTGGTATCGGCCCGATTCCCGGCTGGTGGAAACAGAGCTACCTAGATGCTGGTTCCGTGATCAATGGCGGTAAGCCATCATTGTCGCTATTGCCAACATGGCTGGGCGGTTCGGGAATTCGGATTGGCGATCATCCTTTCGGCCAGGACTCGGTCGGCAAAGACTATTTTGCTTTGGTCATGAACGGCACCCAGAAATCAATCATTATCGGCCTTGTGGTCGGGCTCGTTGCCACTTTCCTTGGCGCAGTTATCGGAGCTGTGGCCGGATACTTCCGCGGGTGGGTTGATGAAGTGCTTATGCGCATCACCGACCTCTTCATCGTGATTCCACTGTTGGTTCTGGCCGCTGTTTTGGGCCAAATGGCAGGCCACGGCTCAGGGTCGATCATCACCCTAGCGCTCGTACTGGGCTTGGTCACTTGGACCGGACTCGCTCGACTTGTTCGTGGTGAGATCCTCAGCCTTCGCGAACGCGAATACGTCGCGGCGGCACAAGCCATGGGCTCAAAAACCAGCCGTGTGATCGCAAAACACTTGCTACCAAACACCGTCGGTGTGATCGTTGTGAACGCGACCTTCGCCATCGCTGGCGCCATTTTGCTCGAATCGTCGCTGTCCTTCCTTGGGTTTGGCGTACAGCCACCGGAGTCGTCACTTGGACTGCTCATTAGCCAGTACCAAAATGCCTTCGTGACCCGTCCATGGCTGTTCTGGTGGCCTGGCATGATCATCGTGGTGATCGCACTAGCCGTCAACTTCCTCGGGGACGGAATGCGAGATGCTTTTGACCCACGCCAAACCGGTAAGAAACGCCGTCGCCGTGCCGGACTATTTGCTATGCCAACCCGCAAGGACAAGCCATGAGCCATGCAGCGCCAATAAACGAACAGGACTCAAGCGGATACGCACTGAGTTTTAAAGACCTCAACGTCACCTTTGAGACCTCCGGATCAGACGTTCATGCAGTTAAGGGATTGTCGCTGACGGTTCGTCCAGGACGGGTCGTCGCATTAGTCGGTGAATCTGGTTCTGGTAAGTCGGTTACCTCAACGGCTGCGATGGGTTTGCTACCTAGTAACGCAATCGTTGAAGGTTCGGCCAAGGTCGGTACCGTCAATGTGGTCGGCTTAGAAGAAAGCAAGCTCCGCAAGATGCGGGCCACCGACATCGCCATGGTATTCCAGGAACCAATGACGGCGCTGAACCCGGTGCTCACCATTGAACGCCAGCTCACCGAAGCACTGGAACTGCACGACATTGCCTATGGCAAGGAAGCAACCGACAGAGCCATTGAGCTGCTGCGTTTGGTCGGCATTCCTGAACCTGAAAAGCGCGTCAAGCAATACCCACACCAGTTCTCCGGTGGACAGCGCCAGCGCATCGTGATCGCCATGGCCATCTCTTGTGATCCGAAGGTGATCATCGCGGATGAGCCAACCACCGCACTGGACGTAACCGTGCAGGCCGAAATCTTGGATCTGCTACGCGAACTCAAGGACCGTCTGAATACCGGTATCTTGCTCATTACCCACAACATGGGTGTGGTGGCAGATATGGCTGATGAAGTCGCCGTGATGTTCCAAGGAAACTTGGTTGAGACCGGTTCAGTTGATCAAGTTTTGCTACATCCGCAGCATGAGTATACGCAGCGTTTGCTGGCGGCAGTGCCGCGACTGTCGGCTCCGATTGATATCGCTGAGCATGCTCCACACAGTACCGCTACGGCTCCTCCGGGTCGTGAACTGGTATTGGAAGCCAAAGATCTTGTTCTCGAATATGACATGCGTGGAACTATTTTCCGTGCCGTGGAAAACGTGAGCTTTGATATTGCCAAGGGCGAAGTCTTGGGCATTGTGGGGGAGTCCGGATCAGGTAAGTCGACCATCGCTAAGGCAGTGCTCGGTTTGCTACCAGTGGCCGAAGGAACCCTGTCGGTCAAGGGGCACAACCTTCCGAAGCTTTCACCAAAGGAAGCTCGTGCGGTTCGCAAATCGATCGGTGTGATCTTCCAGGATCCGGCTGCCTCGCTGAACCCTCGTTTCCCAATTGGCGATTGCATCACCGAGCCGATGGTAGTTCACAAGGTAGGCACCAAAGCTTCTCGTATTAAGCGAGCGCAGGAACTACTCGATGCGGTAAAGCTTCCACGCAACGTGATCAACCGTTACCCTCATGAGCTCTCCGGTGGACAGCGTCAGCGTATATGTATTGCTCGCGCGCTGACTCTGAATCCTGAACTGCTGATCGCTGATGAGCCAACCAGTGCACTGGACGTTTCCGTTCAGGCCCTGGTACTCGAAATGCTTCAGGACTTGCAGCGCGACTTCAACTTCGCTTGCCTCTTTGTCAGCCACGACTTGGCCGTGGTGGACATGCTTGCCGACGCGGTAGTTGTTATGCAGTCCGGTAAGGCCGTGGAACAAGGCATGGTCAACACCGTGCTGCACTCGCCAACTCACGACTACACCAAGCGCCTCTTGGCTGCCGCGCCTGTGCCTGATCCGCATGCTCAGGCAGAACGTCGCGAAGCGTGGCGTTTGCTGAACAACGCACGATAGGTAGTACCAGAAAAACCACTCAAGGAGCCGGAGAACATCTGGCTCCTTGAGTGGTATTCGAGTACCGAAGGTCCGACGCAACGCTAACGGCGCTGTGCGTGTCCATTTATCATCGGCGCCTTCAGAGGCTTGGATAAAAGGGCGGATGCCTTAGAAGACCGTGACCCGCCCACATCAAGAGCGTTGTGCAAGGCACGCAAAGATATAGACCGAGGCAAAGGGGACTACGATCCTCGGTTCTGATTGATGGTGAATAGATGAGGAGCTGGCCCTAGTGGGCCAGCTCCTCATCTATTAAACGGCTATTTTTGGACTGTAGTTTTAGTCCAGCTGCATAACGTTTTCGGTGACAACCTCGGCACGAGCGTTCGAGAAGATCTGCTCAGTGCCAACGGTCTTAAAGCCGCGGCGCTCAAGTACCTTGATGGATCCCAGATTGTCCTGAACCACGTGTGCGGTCAGTGGACGCTTGGTGTACTCAGCGAGGAAGGCATCCACCGCGCTGGTGGTGATTCCCTTGCCCCAGTACTTAGTGGAAGTCCAGAAATTGATTTCTGGAGTTTCGCCGTCAAATACCAAGATTGACCCGACGACGTCACCGTCGTCTTCAATGGTGCGTACTAGAACACTTGGATCATTCAAGATCGAGTTCCAGTGGTGGTCGAATACCGCGCGGTCGGCTGGATTACGCGCCTGATAAGCGGCCATGAGGTTCGCCTCGGGTTCTTGCTGGTGAGCAAAGAATGCGTCCAAGTCGGAAGGGCGGACTTCACGTAGCTGCACGATAAAGGCCTTTCAATCGGGTAGGTCAGCATGCCGTTTTCGGAACGCTGCGGAACATTGGCTTGGGAACTACACTACCGGGGATGTGAGCGCAGCGAGAGCCATATTAGACAAAAGTGGCTTAAGACCAGACTTTTTAGTTCTCGGAGAGTGAGCTGAGTGGGCTGTCGAGTTTAACAGTCCAAATACGGCATGGGCCCGGAAGCGGTGAGATTGCTTGGAACCAGTCGGATGCAGCTTGGCAAGTTCATTGGTCCATAACGCGATATACGAGTTTTGGAGCTTGCGCACCAAGGCTAATTCCGCCGCGGGCAAGGATTTCAGATCGCGGTCTTGAACCTGAAGAATGTCCGGGCGAGACAGCGAAAAATCGGTGTGGAAATCAACTAGGCGGGAGAGCACTTCCAAGGCTGTGCCGCCAGCTTCGCAGGCCTTTTGTCCGCCGTCGTAGATGTCCTTTGACATGTCTACCAAGAGCGCAATTAATACGGCTTGTTTTCCCGCGAAATGACGGTAAACCGCCGGGCCTGAGATCCCGCAGGCAGCACCGAGATCTTCTAGAGAGACTCCTGCGTAACCGTGCTGGGCAAACAGTCTGGTGGCTTCGCGCAGTAGGGCTTCTCGTCGCTCGGCCTTGGCGCGTTCGCGGTCAGTTGGTTCATTGAGGGCTTGATATCTGCTCGCCATCACCATCATCTCCTTACGACTGCTACGCCGAACTCTGGACAAGTGTGACGCGTGCCACTACTGTCAAAAATGAAGCTGCTTACCGACCAGTAGGCGGCAATCAGTTAACAAGTATTAACCATACGCGTCGCGCAGTGTGCTTCCAAGACATATGCTCGCTGATCGCAACAAACGATCATCACTGGGCTCGTCAAACATTCTGCGTATCGCGTGCGTTAGTTCCTCAACGAAGAGAGAGTCTGATGATCAACCTCGAACTCGATGACCAGTACCAAGACCTGGTAGACATGGTCCGCGAATTTGCCCAAGAAGTCGTTGCTCCACAGAGCGCTGAAAACGACGCCAATCATGCTTTCCCTTATGACGTTGTTAAACAAATGGGACAAATGGGGCTTTTTGGATTACCGATTTCTGAAGAGTTCGGTGGCTCTGGTGGAGATTACTTCCATCTGGCTTTGGCACTCGAAGAACTGGGCAAGGTTGACCAATCGGTGGCCATTACTTTAGAGGCTGGAGTCTCTTTAGGGGCTATGCCCATATATCGGTTCGGCAACAAAGAGCAGAAGCAACGTTGGCTTGAACCACTTGCCACCGGACAGCGTCTTGCAGGGTTCGGACTCACTGAACCGGGCGCAGGCTCTGACGCCTCGGCGGCGCTAACCAAAGCATCACTGGAAAATGGTCAATGGGTTATCAACGGGGCCAAAGAATTTATTACCAACTCCGGAACTGAGATCACCTCTCACGTCACGGCCACGGCAGTAACCGGGGTGGATGAGGCAACAGGTAGAAAAGAAATTTCTGCAATTATCGTGCCCACCGGAACCGAAGGATTTACTGTAGAGAAGGCCTACGACAAAGTTGGTTGGCGCGCCAGCGACACCCACCCACTGAGTTTCAATGACGCACGTGTCCCAGAAGAAAACCTCTTGGGCGGACGAGGACGCGGCTATGCCTACTTCTTGGAAATCCTGGATGAGGGGCGCATCGCTATTGCCGCCCTTGCTACTGGGGCGGCGCAAGGATGTTTGGACGAGGCAGTGAAATACGCCAAGACCCGAACAACCTTTGGTACCGCTATCGGCAAGAATCAAGGCATTTCGTTCATGATTGCTCGGATGGCATCCCGAGCACACACCGCGCGACTGGCCTACTACGCGGCCGCAGCCAAGATGCTGGCCGGAAAAGACTTCAAGATCGAAGCTGCTCACGCCAAACTTATTGCTAGCGAGGCTGCCATGGATAACGCGCGCGATGCGACCCAGATCTTTGGAGGATACGGGTTCATGAATGAATCCCTCGTCGCACGGCACTACCGCGATTCCAAGATTTTGGAGATCGGCGAAGGCACCACGCAAGTACAGCAAATGCTCATTGCTCGCAGTCTGGGCCTGTAGTCCCTAGACCGGCAGAGCGCTGCACGTTAAACACAACGTGTGGCGCTCTTTGGGCGCTCACAGTTAAACGAACCATAATGGTTGAGTGAGCTCCCAAAAAACTTTCGTACCAACCGGGCATCCTCGCCGGGTCAGCTTGATCGGTTCTACCGGTTCCATCGGCACTCAAGGTCTAGACGTCATTAGTAAGGCGCCAGAAAACTTCTCTGTGGCAGCCTTGTCCGGTGGCTACAATTTGGATCTGCTAGCCCAGCAAGCGGTGAAGTTCCGCCCGGCAATTGTCGGCTGTGCGTCGGAATCAACCGATGATCTTGCCTCCGCGATCAAGCGGGCTGCTGCTGATGCTTCGGTTACCGGCTATGAACCAGAACTGGTGGCCGGAGAAGGTGCGGCGACCACCATTGCTGGGTTCAACGAAGCCGACGTGGTGCTCAACGGCATCACTGGAGCTATCGGCTTAGCGCCAACGATTGCGGCTTTGGAAGCTGGCCACTTACTGGCCCTGGCGAATAAAGAGTCGCTGATTATCGGTGGCCAAGTAGTCAAGCAAATTGCTGCCCCGGGCCAGATATCGCCAGTTGATTCTGAGCACTCGGCGCTGGCGCAAGCTTTGCGTTCGGGTACTCCTGACGAAGTTGCAAAGTTATTGGTCACCGCATCTGGTGGACCATTCTTTGGCTACACCTATGACCAATTGCGTGACGTGACTCCGGCCCAGGCGTTGGCTCACCCCACCTGGGACATGGGTCGCATGGTGACCACTAACTCGGCGACCATGGTCAATAAGGCGCTGGAAGTCATCGAAGCTCACCTGCTCTTTGATGTTCCACTGGAGAAAATCGAGCCAGTGGTACACCGCCAGTCAATCATTCACTCCATGGTGGAGTTCATTGACGGATCGGTGATTGCGCAAGCCTCGCCACCAGACATGCGCCTGCCTATTGCTCTGGGCATCAACTGGCCACACCGCGTTACCGGGGCCGCCACACCATGCGATTTCTCCAAGGCGGCTAGCTGGACCTTTGAGCCCCTGGACGAAGACGTATTCTTCGCGGTGAAACTTGCTAAGCAAGCCGCCGCGGCCTCGGGAACTCACATGGCCGTTTACAACGCAGCAAACGAAGTTGCCGTTGATGCATTCCATGAAGGACAAATTCAGTTCACCGACATCGTTGAGACCATTGAGTGCGTCCTAGATAACTACACGCCAATCAACGCTGAGCTCAGCGTTGAAACCGTTCTTGAAACCGACCGTTGGGCCCGTGCCCATGCAACGAAGATCGTGGGATCCAAAGCATGAGCGTCATCCTGTTCATAGGAGGCATCCTCTTTATGGTCGTGGCCGTTGGCCTGTCCATTGCGCTACACGAAATCGGTCACCTTGTTCCTGCGAAACTTTTCAAACTGCGTGTACCGCAGTACATGATTGGCTTCGGCAAAACTCTGATCTCGTTCAAACGTGGCGAGACTCAGTATGGGATCAAGGCCCTGCCTTTGGGTGGCTATATTTCCATGGTGGGCATGTACCCACCACGAGCCAAAACAGTTGAGGGGCAGCCGGAGAAAAAACCGAACCTGTTCCAAAAGGTTTTCGGCCAGATGGTTGACGACGCTCGCTCACAAGCGAATGAAAATGTGTTGCCCAGCGACGAAGGTCGCCTGTTCTACCAGTTGCCGGTCTACAAGCGGGTAATCATCATGCTTGGTGGGCCACTGATGAACCTGATCATTGGTTTTGTGGTCATTGCCATCGTGCTCACCAGCTTCGGCCAAGCAACTCCCAGCACCACCGTTTCCGAGGTTTACCAGTGCATTTCCACCGCGCAGGATGCGGATCAAAAGCAGTGCACCGATAAGGATGAGCAGGCGCCGGCCTATGCCGCGGGGCTCCGACCTGGTGACACCATTACCGCCGTCAACGGCAATGCCGTCAAAGAAGGCGAATGGTACGAGCTCACCGACGTCATTAGAGACAACCCGGGAAAGTCGATTACGTTGGACTACCAGCGTGATGGCAGTAGCCACTCCACCACGATGACGCCGTATCTGACTGACCGTCCTGCCACCGATGAAAACGGCTATGCGCTCACAGATGATCAGGGCCAGACCATCATGACCAAGGTTGGATTTGTCGGAATGAGTTCCTTACAAAAGGACATGACAAAGCCATTGAGCTCGGTGCCAGGAGTGATTGGTAATCAGCTTCTGACCATCGGAGACGTAATCCTGCATTTGCCTCAGCGCATGGTTGATGTGGCTCAGGCTGCCTTTGGTAGTAGCGAGCGAGATCCGAATGGGCCGGTCTCTATTGTTGGCGTCGGTCGGATCGCCGGAGAAATCAGTGCAGAAGACTCCATTTCCGTGGGGGACAAGTTCGCGACCCTGCTGTCCTTGGTCGGGGGACTGAACCTTGCATTATTCGCATTCAACCTCATTCCACTCTTGCCCTTGGACGGTGGTCACGTAGTTGGCGCGCTTTACGATGGCATCAAACGGCTCTTTGCTCGGATCTTCAAACTGAAAAACGTGAAGCCGGTGGACACAGTCAAGCTCCTGCCACTGACCTACGTTGTCGTAGTAGCCATGCTGGTTATGGGCGGCCTCTTAATATATGCAGATATTTTTAAGCCAATACAACTGTTCTAGGCGACAAGAATTAAGGTGTAGTTATGACTGTTTATGCTGTTGAATACGTGTACGCCCAAGACTCCGATGAACTACGAAACGAACACCGCCCGGCACACCGTGAGTACCTGTGCGATTTTCTTGTTGAAGGACCGGTTCGAGTTCTCGTTTCGGGTCCGACTCCGGTCAATGATGGTGCGTTGTTGATCTTTGCTGCCGAGTCCGAAGAGGGCTTGAATGAGTTCCTTGCCAATGACCCCTTTGCCAAGGTCGGCGCGATTGCAAAGACGACCGTCACCGAGTGGAATCCAGTTATCGGGCTATTGCAGGAATTCGCTTCCTAAATTATTGGTAGGCTAAGCCCTCGCGCTCCAGAAACTGGAGGGCGAGGGCATCAGCATTTAAGTAGCTATTGAGAAGTCATCTGGGACCGACCGGGAGAGGAGTCAACGATGGATCTGCATGTCAACGATTCGCTAGTCATACCGGACTCCGAGCTTTCGTGGAATTTCAGCCGTTCTTCGGGTCCCGGTGGCCAGCACGTTAATACTTCCGACTCTCGGGCTGAGCTTTCGTGGGTGATCGGCGCCTCGCGAGTACTTTCGCCCTGGCAACGTGAGCGGCTCCTGCAGAAATTGGCATCGCGGCTCGTTTCTGGCGCCGTGGTAGTTCGTGCCTCCGAGGAACGTTCCCAATGGCGTAATCGACAGATTGCTATGGACAAGCTTGCTCTGCTTGTTTCGAAAGCCTTGGCGCCGGATGCTCCAACCCGCAAGGCGACCAAGCCAACCCGCGGTTCGCAGCGACGCAGACTGAATGCAAAATCCAACCGCTCGGTCACTAAGCAACTACGGCAAAAGCCAGGGCGAGATTGATGTGTCTAAGGGTGAAGTGATCCCGGTCACCTTGTTTCGTGGAATGGATGGACATCATTCATAGTTGGAAATAGATGAAGCGTCAGCTTCTTTTTCTATTTCCGTCTTTTAGGAGCACACCCATGGCCACAAAGGTCCTCACCCTCGTTGGATCCCTCCGCAACGGCTCGACCAACGTTCAGTTGGCAGAAGCTGCCGCTCACCACGCTCCAGAGGGCGTCGAAGTTTCGGTATTCAGCGGCCTAGAAAACATTCCTTTCTACAATGAGGATCTTGACGTCGAAGGTACCGTTCCAGTAACGGCACAGGTTCTGCGCGATGCAGCCGGCGAAGCTGACGCGTTGATCTTGGTGACCCCTGAGTACAACGGCACCATGCCAGCAGTTCTGAAGAACGCCATTGACTGGCTTTCACGCCCATTCGGTGCAGGCGCAGTTTCGGGCATGCCAACCGTTGTTGTTGGCACCGCATTCGGCCAGTATGGCGGCGTGTGGGCTCAGGATGAAGCTCGCAAGGCACTGAACATCGCTGGCGCCAACGTCCTGGAAGACGTCAAGCTGGCAATTCCAAACTCGGTTGTTCGCTTCGCTGAGCTGCACCCGAAGGATGACACTGAGGTTGTTGAGCAGGTTGCAGCCGTGCTCAACAGCATCAAAGAAATTGCTGAAGCCAACTAGGACCTAGTCAGCAAAATCAGCCTATTACTGCGAGAAAGGCCACGGTGACCCCGTGGCCTTTCTCGCATGAGTACCCGCTCACCTCGATACGGTGACATACTTGGACTAAGAGATTTATCCACAATTTACTCGGAGGCGTCCATTGACTTCGGTCAGCCTAGGCATGCCGGCAGGCCCACCGCCGGTTCTCACACCACGTCGTCAGACTCGCCAGTTCCAGGTCGGCTCGGTTGGTGTAGGTTCCGATTCGCCGATTTCGGTCCAGTCGATGACCACCACAAAAACTCACGACATCAACGCGACCTTGCAGCAAATTGCAGAGCTGACTGCCGCCGGTTGTGACATCGTGCGTGTCGCCTGTCCTACGGACAAAGACGCTGACGCGTTGAAGATCATTGCGATGAAGTCGCAGATCCCGGTCATTGCAGATATTCATTTCCAGCCGAAGTACGTCTTTGCTGCCATTGAAGCTGGCTGCGGTGCGGTTCGAGTGAACCCAGGAAACATTCGCCAGTTCGATGACCAGGTCAAGGAAATCGCTCAGGCCGCCAAGGATCACGGCACCTCAATCCGTATCGGCGTCAACGCCGGTTCGCTGGATCGCCGCCTGTTGCAGAAGTACGGCAAGGCGACTCCAGAAGCATTGGTCGAATCCGCTGTCTGGGAAGCTTCGCTTTTCGAAGAGCATGGATTCCACGACTTCAAGATTTCGGTAAAGCACAATGACCCAGTCATCATGGTTCGTGCTTATGAACTTCTAGCCGAACGTGGTGACTGGCCACTGCACTTGGGCGTGACTGAAGCTGGTCCCGCATTCCAGGGCACCATCAAGTCCGCTACGGCATTCGGCGCACTGCTTTCAAAGGGCATCGGCGACACCATCCGTGTATCGCTCTCGGCTCCTCCAGTTGAGGAAGTCAAGGTTGGCAACCAGATTCTGGAATCGCTGAACCTGCGTCCTCGCAAGCTTGATATTGTTTCCTGCCCTTCGTGTGGACGTGCCCAGGTGGACGTTTACACCTTGGCTGAACAGGTCACCGCGGGACTTGAAGGAATGAAGGCTCCATTGCGTGTGGCCGTTATGGGCTGTGTTGTCAACGGACCAGGCGAGGCGCGCGACGCTGACCTTGGTGTGGCATCGGGCAACGGCAAGGGCCAGATCTTCGTCAGGGGCGAAGTCATCAAGACCGTTCCAGAGGACCAGATTGTTGAGACTCTGATCGAAGAAGCTAACCGTATGGCTGATGAAATGGGACTGAACGATGACGAGAATCCTACCTCGGGTTCTCCCGTGGTCTCCGTCAGCTAAAGAAAGCCGACGAGACGACACAAGGGTGCCGCGGACTCTGGGCCGTCGTGATACGACGGCCCTCATCGAGCTACTCGACCGCGACCCCGTCGCCAATATTTTCACCCGTTCTCAGGTGAGTATGCACCGTTCAGCCGTCCCCGATGGCTTTGCCCATATTGTTGGGGTCGACGGTGACGATGGTTTGGCAGCTGCATGTTGGGTGGGTGCCAACGTGGCGCCCACCGCCATGAGCGAAGATCAGGCGCAAAAGTTTGCAGTCCACGCCTTGGATTCTCGACAGCGCTTTGCCTCGGTTTTCGGGCCCGCCACGTCGGTTCTTCCGATGCACGAAGTGCTGCGCGAAGGACCGCAGCCTATCTTTGATGTGCGGGAAAATCAGCCGTTGATGACGATTTCGCAACTTCCTGATGGCATTGAGCAGAATCCCTTGCGAGCCGCAAAGATTCACGAATTTGATCTGGTACTTCCCGCCAGCGCTGCCATGTTTGAAGAAGAGCTTGGGTATTCGCCGCTAGAAAATGGCGGAAGCTTCTACCGCAGCCGAGTACGCCAACTCATTCGAGACGGCCACACAGTCATTGACTGCGATGAACATGGTGACGTGATTTTCAAAGCTGATTTGGGAACGGTCACTGATGAAGCGGTCCAGATCCAGGGAGTCTGGGTCAATCCACGCTACCGTGGACTTGGCCTAGCAGCTGCTTACATGAGCTCCACCGTCCAGTACGCGCTGCAATTTGCGCCCATTGCCAGCCTTTATGTAAATGACTTTAATGTGCCCGCGATGAAGACTTATCAGCGCATCGGTTTTGAGCAGGTCGACACGTTCGCGACCATCTTGTTCTAACTGATCTGAGATAGGAAAATTTGTGGCTCCTTCTAACGGTTCTCGATTGTTGCTGGCCATGGCGCTGTGCATTGGTGCCGTTGCCCTGAGTAGTTGTAGCCAGGCTGAGCCAATCCCTGAACCAACTCCTGAGCCAAGTTCCCAAAAGCTAGTTAGCCTTGATAGCGACCAGTTGCAACGTAAATTAGCGGACTTCACATCTTCGGATAAAAACGCTGTTGTACTCTCTGACCAGCAGTTGCGCTCAACTATTCCAAAGGCGCAGGAATGGCTCGAATCAATCAAGGTCAATCCAAGTAAGTGCGGAGTCACCTTCGCCCAGCCGGTGGCCGACCAGCTGAAGAATGCCACTATGGCCGCGGTTGAATTCGAAGGCCGTCACCTCACGGTTGCCATCTACAAAGATGAGCAGCTTTTGAGAAAGCATTGGGAAACCAAAAATGCTGCCAATGAGCAATGCTCGCGCTATTCGGTGACCGCCAATGGAGAACGACGGGCCTACCACCTAGCTGAACAAGCGTTGGACTCGGACGCGGATCACGATGAGGCCTCCGTGTCCACAAGCAGTAACGGTAAATCTACTCAGCAACAGCTTGTGGTCAGTTCCAGCAATTCAAATGTGCTGATCGGCTTGCAGCAATCCACAACCCCAAGCCAAACGAAACAACAAATTCAAGCGGCACAATCGACGATCAACGAGTTGCTCAAGACGCTGAAATAGGCGATCCAGATCGCCAGGCGGCCCAATTTCAACACTCGTTAAGGACAACTTATGACCAAGCGTTTCGTATTTTCCATGGTTGCACTGACCGCATCTTTGGCCTTGGCCGGTTGTTCTGGCGGTGTGCAGAGTGAAGAAAACGGGACGCCGGGTCAGCCTTCTGAATCTGCAAAGAGCCAGAGCCAGGGCGCAGGAGACGGTAAGAGTCTGGACGCAAAGCAAGTAGAAACCGTCGCATCCACATTGTTAAAGTCCGACCAGTCAGTACAGGTTATAAGCAACGAGCAGATGCAACCCCAGCTTGAAGCTGCCAAAGACGCAGAAATGCCAGCCGGAATTAAGCCTGAAAAATGTGCAGAGCTCAACGCCAAGTATTCGGTTACAGACCTAACCAGTTCGGTGGCGGCGACCTCGACTAGCAGTTCGGAAGAAGTGGGCAAGGTGGTCCAGATATTTTCCATCACCGATGAAGCCACCAGGGCGAATGTATTAAATGCACTGGCCTTTGACGACCTAGAAGACTGCAGCACGGTGACTATCGAACAGAGCGGCAAAGAACTCAAAGCAAAACGTCAGATCTTGCCTATGGACGTGAATGCCGAACACGCGCTGACCATGTCCACGGTTATGGATGCAGGTGGTGGGCAAACGTTGAATTCAGTCGCAGTTCAAGCGCTAGATGGCAATAATTTTGTTCTAATTACGCTGCAGACCGGATCCGTGCAACCGGCCGAACTTGCCACCGAAGCAGTCAAGTTAACGGATCAAGCTTTTGATGAAATCAAATCGGTGCAATAGTTCTGGTAAATACTTTTATTTCGAACGTGTTGTGTAATACTGTAGTTGGAATTTCATCACCGACGTGAGGATTACATCATGAAGAAGCATGCTTTCTGGGTGCTGCCGATCGCGGCAGCATTCGCTTTGACCGGTTGTGGCGGCTCCAGCGACAACGCTGCAAGCAGTTCCGGTGCCACTGAAGCCGCTGAAGCACAGGCTCCCGAAGCCAAGGCACTGACCGCGGATCAGACCACCGCCGTCGTCAAGTCCATGGTGGGTGATGACTCCAAGGCTCAGGTCATGGACAGTGACACCATCAAGGCAGCACTGCCTGACTCCAAGAAGCTCATCGAGCAGATGAACATCAAGCCCGAGAAGTGCGCCGAACTGGTCACTCAGCAGGGAACAGAGAACCTCGACGGTACTAACATGGCAGTCGCCATGGTGACCGGTGAAGGCACTGCGTCCACCACCTATTCAGTCATTGGATATGAGGACACTTCCAAGCTGGACAAGGCAAAGCAAATGGCGGAAAAGAAGGATATGCAGGGCTGTGACAAGTTCACGATGTCCATGTCCGGCCAGGAGATCGCCGCATCGGCAAAGATCCTGGATGCGACTTCTGACGCTGACACCACCATTGCCACCCAAACCACCATGACGGTCAATGGCCAGGAGTTCCCGGGCGGTTCGTACCAGGTACAGGGGCTCGTGGGAAGTAATGCTGTAGTCGTCGCCTACTCCGGTGGCGACGGTTCAGAATCTGCGGAAGACGTACTGAAGAAGCTCACCACTGAGCTGAACAAGGGCGTTGCTGAAATCAAGGAAACCGCTAAGTAGTCAGTAGCAAATTCGGAAGGCTCTCCTACAGTTCACATCGAACTGTAGGGGAGCTTTTCTAATTCGTCGTGCCGGTGCGCTGAGCAATGCTCGGCAATGAATCTCCAAGTGGCAGGAAGCTCTGCCCATGTCTTGCTCGGGCGTAACCAAAGACGCCGGTGAATAGACAGCAGATGTACGGTAAGGAAAATCCGCAACACGAGCTAGCCGATTCCCCTTGAATTTATTGGGAAGTGATGCGAAGCGGTAGCATTAGAACTGGTCGACTTTGCGGCCAAAAACCCTTTTGATTTTGCATAGCTAGTCGGCACCGAAATACCCTTTCGGCGTCGACGGACGGAATAGGACGCCCCTCAGTGGTCTTGAAGCTTTCCACTACCTTCTTGCGCACCTTGCGTGAAGATCCGGTTGACGCCGAAGTCGCCAGCCACAAGCTGTTGGTCCGCGCTGGTTATATCCGCCGCGCAGCCCCGGGTATCTACACCTGGCTGCCGCTGGGCTTGAGGGTCCTTGCGCGTGTTGAAGCTATTGTGCGCGAAGAAATGAACGCCATCGGTGGCCAGGAAGTACATTTCCCAGCACTGCTGCCTCGCGAACCATACGAGCAGACCGGTCGTTGGACCGAATATGGGGATGGACTGTTCCGCCTCAAGGACCGCAAGGATGCCGACTACCTTTTGGCCCCAACCCACGAGGAAATGTTCACCTTGCTGGTCAAGGACCTGTACAACTCGTACAAGGACCTGCCGGTTTACCTGTACCAAATCCAGAACAAGTACCGCGACGAAGCACGTCCACGCGCGGGCCTGCTACGTGGACGCGAATTCATCATGAAGGATTCGTACTCCTTCAACATCGATGATGCCGGTCTGGACGAGGCCTACATGGCTCACCGTGGTGCGTACCTGAAGATCTTTGAGCGCTTGGGTCTGGAAGTTGTTCCGGTCTTCGCGCAGGCTGGCGCCATGGGTGGCTCCAAATCCGAAGAATTCCTGCACCCAACACCGATCGGTGAGGACACTTTTGTCCGCTCGGCTGGCGGTTATGCTGCAAACGTTGAAGCCGTCACCACCGTGGTGCCTGAGGACATTGATTTCACCAATGCACCGGCATACGAAGTCATCGAAACGCCCGATACCCCAACCATCGCCACGCTGGTAGCTGCAGCCAACGAGCTGCGTCCACGTGAAGATCGCGCTTGGGAAGCCAAAGACACCCTGAAAAACGTGGTGCTGGCTGTTATTGATCCTGAAGGAAACCGCCACCTAGTTGTTCTGGGCATTCCGGGTGACCGTCAGGTCGACGAGAAGCGTTTGGAAGCAACCGTTGGTATCGCACTGGGTATCAACGGCGAAGTCGGTGTTGAGCAGGCTACTGCGCAGGATTTGAAGAGCCACCCTGAGATTGTTACTGGCTACCTCGGCCCAGCCTTGGGTCTGGATAACCAGTTGCTGGGCAAAGATACCGAAAATGCCATCCCGTACTTGGTTGATCCTCGCGTGGTTTCAGGTACTACCTGGATCACCGGCGCCAACGAGCAGGGCAAGCACGTCTTCGGTCTTGTTGCAGGCCGCGACTTCACCTTTGACGGCACCATTGAAGGCGTCAACGTACTCGAAGGCGATCCTGCTCCGGACGGCTCCGGTCCACTAAGGACCGAGCGTGGCATCGAGATGGGCCACATCTTCCAGCTGGGACGTAAGTACGCACAGGCATTGGACCTGAAGGTTCTTGACCAGAACGGCAAGCTCACGGTTGTCACCATGGGCTCCTACGGCGTCGGTGTAACCCGCGCAGTAGCCGCACTGGCCGAAACTTACCATGATGAAAACGGTCTTGCTTGGCCTAAGCAGATTGCTCCAGCCCAGGTTCACATCGTGGTCACTGGCAAGGGCGCCGAAATGCTTGAGGCTGCGGAGAAGCTGGCTAATGAGCTTGAAGCTGCCGGCCAGGAAGTCATTTTGGATGACCGTCCAAAGCTATCTGCTGGTGTGAAGTTCTCTGATGCAGAGCTCATCGGTGTGCCGACCATCGTTGTGGTTGGCCGCGGTTTGGCTGACGGAGTGGTTGAGGTCAAGGACCGCGCCACTGGTGAACGTCGCGACGTCAAGGTCGAAGATGTTGTTGCTGAGCTGACAGCCTAAAAGGCCGTACGTAAAAACTAAATAGGGGAGTAGCGCGGTGCAAGAAGTATTGGAATTCCTGTCCGTCAACGGTGAACCCGTATCCCTCTGGCCCTTGGCATTGCTGTTATTAGCTGCCTTGGGTGCTGGATGGATCGACGCGGTGGTTGGCGGTGGCGGACTGATTCAATTGCCCGCGCTACTACTTTTTCCGGGCATTACTCCGGTACAGGCGCTCGCGACTAACAAGCTTGGGTCAATTTTTGGTACCGCGACCAGTGCGGTCACGTACTATCGGCGCACCAGTCCGGATCTGAAGACCGCACTCCCTATGGCGGCTACAGCGCTGGTTGGTGCATTCGGTGGAGCGGGATTGGCAACAATTCTGCCTGCACAAGCGATCAAACCGATTATCATCGCCGCTCTAATTGCGGTGTTACTCTTTACCATCTTCAAACCGAAAGCCGGCGAACTTTCACGGCTGCGCTACACCGGACGCAAGCACTACCTGCGCGCCCTGGCGATTGGCCTCATTATCGGCGGTTATGACGGCATGGTTGGGCCCGGAACGGGCTCGTTCTTGATCATCTCCATGGTCACCGTGCTCGGTTACAACTTCCTGCAGTCTTCGGCGAAAGCAAAAATCGTCAACCTGTGCACCAATGCTGGCGCGCTACTTTTGTTCGTCCCCACCGGACACGTACTTGTTGGGCTGGGACTGGCCATGGGTGTTATGAACATGATCGGCGGATACCTCGGTGCGCGCATGGCGATTTCCAAAGGCAGCGGGTTCATCCGCATCGTATTTGTTGTTGTCGTCAGTGCGCTCATCATGAAGCTTGGATCGGACATGATCTTCGCCGGCTAGTGATGCGCCTAAAGCGCAGGGTTAGAGACTGTGTGAAGTGGAAGCTTCCACCGTTGTGTAGCCGCCCTCATGCTTAACGTGCTGTGGGGCGATTGCATGGACCACCGAGCTGGCCGGCATTTGAGCAATGCGGAAAGTTAAGAAACTTGTTGGGATTGCCGAGCGGTACAGCTGCTCGATGGTGGTCTTTTGAGGAAGGGGCTCAACAACCTGCAAAGCAGTGCAACCGATGGAGACGTACATAAACCACAGATCACCATTTGTTGGGTCAGTGGTGGCGACCAGTACTGGAGGTTGGTGGGCCGCTACCAGTGACATCACGTCGCTGAGGCTCTCTTCCGGTTGCGCAATGACAATCGGCATTCCTTGAACCCAGCCGTGAGCGCTGAGCTGAGCACGGCCCTGTCGCGAATTAATGATTTCGCTGACAAGTTCCGCAATCTTGGATCGTACAAATCGACCTGGCATTATCCATCCTCCTGTGTACGTTTTTGTAACGAGTGTCTGGATTCCCATGTAAGGCCCTCAGGTTTCGTGAATTCTCCGGAGCTTGTGCCGGTGAATACTTGAACCGTTGAACCTTGATTTCACCATAGCCGTTTTATTCAGGAATTGCGAGAGAACGATCTTGCGAAGGACAATTCGATAATCGCGAATACGATTCCGTATAGCAGTAGGGCGGATATATCTGGTGAAACTGAAAACGATCTAAGACTCTAAAGACCGGTTGTCTTGGGAGTTTGCACTAAGGATCCAGAGAGCTGGCCAAGGTGACCAACAATAATGTGCTGATAGCTCTCCGCATATCTGCGTAAATTATCGTCACGGAATCATGCCACGGGTGAGCAAATATCAACGTTGTGATTATTTTGTAATAGCTATCTTCGAGGTGAACTCCACGAAAATCTAGGATGGATTCAGCTCTAATTGACGCTGGCGCCGGACACTAGGATGCGGTGCTCAGGATTGGCTTTAGCTTCGTTGTCCAGCACTTCAAAAGCAACAGCGGCGATGCGTTGGCCAGTGCCTTCATCCGAGCTGCCAGCGGCAAGAACTAACGCTTGATCAAAATCCTCGGTCGCATCTGAAACGACGTTCCCCAGATCCTTCAGGCCATCTTTGGGCAACGCGTAAGCAGGCTGGCGCAAATCTTCACACTTTGCATCTACCGCCGAACGCAAGCTTGCTAACTGCTTGCTCAGTGCAGTTCGTTTCTTCTCAATCGCGGCTGATTGCGAGGAGACACCACGGGCGGCCTGTAGCTGCAACGCATAGTCCAAGGCATAACCGCGGTCCAATGCACGAGCTACGGTGACGGACTCAAAGTTCTTTGAGTCTTTAACCTCGGCGTCAGCGTTAAGCAAATTTGGATCGGGAAGGCACGCCACTGGCTGGTTCTGATCCTGGTCGGCGACGGCACCGAGTGGCTTGGCAAGCTCCGGTGGGTTCTTTTCACCCAAGGAGTCCATCGCTTTGTTGGCATCGAGGTTGGTCTGGAACGCGATCTGAGAAAGAAGCTTTGTGCTCTGTAGCGACGGCTTCTTCAGCGCAGGCAGCGAAGCTGAAGACTTGGCCACATCTTGAGCCAATTCTTGTACGAGTTCGGGGGAGTAGGACTGCGGTAATGCAGTTGGTGTCTGCTCTTCGAACTGCAATTCGCCGAGTAAGGCAGCGCCCTGCGCCAGCGAAGCGCCTAGGTTTGCCAAAGCTTCAGCGCTGGAACCATCGGTTAGCTCGGCGAGCTTGTTGGCTCGGGCCGCGAGGTCTGCGAGCTCGCCTCCTCGAACCCACAAGGCACGTTTATCGTCCGAGGCGGACTGGACCTGTTCTGGTAGACCCTGATCAACTAAGGCCCCATGAAATATCGTGCTACCAATTCCCCAGGTGAGTGCTGCAGCAACAACACCGCCTAACACTGGTGCGATCCAGCTCGGCGCACGAGAAGCGATTTTCTTCTTGCGAGCATCGGCGTGAGGGAATTTTTCAGTCATAGCGATTCGATCATTTCACGTTCGAGCTCGAATTTAGGTCAATTCTCGTGTTGCGCACCACCACGAGAAGAAAAACTTCGTGAGTTCTTTCACCTGAGCGCGGTTGATAGTTCTCAACAAGCGAAACGCAATATACGCTTAACGGACAACATCGAATAGCGTGGGAGGATATCCATGACCGGAATACCGGCCGATACCGAACAGGAAGCGCAGCGTCTGACTGCTTTGCTTTCCAAGGAAGTAGAATCCCACGGGCTTCTCCTAGAAGAAGTTACTTTGCGCCCCTCTGGCAAGCAGATGATCGTTCAGATCATCGTTGACAAGCCAGACGGCAACGATTCGGTGATTCTTGATGAACTCGGTGAAGTAACCACCACCATCTCCAACGCTCTGGACAAAGACGCAGCTTATGCGTCGGCTGACCCTTATGAACTGGAAGTCAGCTCGCCAGGTCTTTCCCGCCCGCTGACTGCCAAGCGTCACTGGGTTCGCGCCCTAAACCGCATGGTTAAGATTTCCTTGGCCGACGGAACCAAACTGCGCGGCCGGCTGTTGGAAGTTAACGACGCTGATGTGTTGGTTGCTGAGCACCGTGAGCCAGCCAAGAAGGGTATGAAGACTAAGGTCCTAGAACCTGCCCTCCACACTTTTGAAAATATCCGTAAAGCTGTCGTCGACCCAGAACTGAACTTCGATGACGCACCACTAGACACCGTTGATTCTGAAGATTTGGAGGGCTAAGCGTGGATATTGATCTCAACGCTCTGCGTATTCTGGAAAAAGACCGCGACATCCCCATGGATGTACTGATTCCAACCATCGAGTCGGCTTTGCTGCTGGCTTACAACAAGACCGAAGGCGCAATGCCAGGGGCGCGTGCTTTTATTGAGCGCGCTACCGGTCACGTTGCCATCTTGGTGGAGGACCGCGATAACGCCGGTGTTCTGCTCGGCGAATTTGACGACACCCCACACGGCTTTGGACGCATCGCTGCTTCCACCGCTCGTCAGGTCATCATGCAGCGTTTGCGTGAAGCTGAAGATGCACAGGTTGTCGGTGAATACACCACCCGCGTAGGCACCTTGATCTCCGGCGTGATCCAGCAGGGCTACTCGGCTCACATGGTTCAGGTAAAGATTGGCGACCTGGAGGCATTGCTGCCACCAGTAGAGCAATCTCCAGGCGAGAAGTACCAGCACGGCAACCGCCTGCGCGCTTACGTCGTCTCGGCTGAACGCGGCAACAAGGGTCCAGCTGTGACCCTGTCACGTTCGCACCCAGGCATGGTTCGCTTGCTCTTCGAAATGGAAGTGCCTGAAATTGCTGACGGCACCGTTGTTGTTGAGGCACTGGCTCGTGAAGCTGGTCACCGCACCAAGATCGCTGTTCGTGCAACCAAGCCTGGCGTGAACGCCAAGGGCGCTTGCATCGGTGAAATGGGTACCCGCGTTCGTGCAGTAATGAATGAACTGAACGACGAGAAGATCGACATCGTTGACTACAACGAAGATCCAGCGAAGTTCATCGCCGCAGCACTGTCCCCATCCAAGGTCGTCTCGGTAGAGATCCTTGATGAGGCAGAGCGTCGTGCTCGCGTCGTCGTTCCAGACTCCCAGCTGTCGTTGGCTATCGGCAAGGAGGGGCAGAACGCCCGCCTGGCCGCCAAACTGACCGGCTGGCGCATTGACATCTTGGCTGCATCCGGCGGCAAGGAGCCACAGCTCTAAAGCTGGATTGCTAAGAATTGCTAGTTAGTCGCGTGCAAGCCTAGCGTGTGTGAGCCACAACTCATGCGCGCTATGGCGTGCAAACGCGCTAGACTAGTAGATGGCTCGTACAACTAGGGAAGGTGGCGACGGCGCTCGCATGAAGCTGCATCAGCAACGCACGTGCATTGGCTGTCGAACCATTACCAGTAAAAACGAGTTACTCAGATGGGTCCTCAATGAAGGTACTCCGCTTCGTGCGGTGAGCTTGGATTTGCAGGGTTCCGCCTTCGGGCGAGGAACCTGGACCCACGGTACACAAAAGTGTGTGCGGCAAGCAGTACAGCGAAAAGCATTCGCGCGGGCCTTCCGGTCCGCCGTCGACGATTCGCAGGTAGTGCAGGAATTTACCGCATACGAAGATCAGCTGGCGGCACGTCAGCAATCTGGCAAACATGATGAAAGCGGGTCAGAAATCTGATGGCAACCCGATGAGTCGACAATGTTGAGCGCACAACGATGAACTATCAGTTCTGCGTGATCCACCGTGCGACGGAAGAATTTCACGAATTACACAGCTGATTTGCCAGACCTCCTGCATAGAAGATTTTTCTTTGAAATTGGGGTTTGAGCAGATCACATCGATACAGGAGAGATGTGGCTAAACCCCGCGTTCACGAGCTCGCTAAAGAGCTCGGAATCACTTCAAAAGAAGCACTAACCAAATTGCAGGATATGGGCGAATTTGTTCGCTCCGCATCCTCGACCGTTGAGCCTCCAGTAGCGCGCAAGTTGCGCGATGCTTTCCCAGGTTCCAACGCTGCTGCAGCCAAGCCGGCTGCAGCTAAGCCAGCAACCTCGGGCGCACCAAAGCCGGGTTCGAAGCCAGCGGCAGCTCCGGCTGCTTCTTCAGCAGCAAAGCCAGGCACCAAGCCTGCCGCTAAGCCTGCGGCAGCGACCCCAGCACCGGCAGCTCCAGCGGCGCCGGCAGCCCCAGCAGCACCGACTGCTAAGGCAACCCCGGGCGCACCACTTCCAGGTGCAGCACCAAAGCCAGCGGCCAAGTCGGGCCCAAAGCCAGGTGCTCCACGCCCAGGCAACAACCCATTCTCATCCCAGCAGGGCATGCGTTCGGGTGACTCGGGCGAACGTCGCGGCCAAAACCGCGAAGGTAGCCGCGAAGGCGGCCGTGCACCACGTCCGGGCGCTCCTCGTCCAGGCGGTCCACGCCCAGGCAACAGCCCGTTCTCTTCCCAGCAGGGTATGCGCGGCGAAGGTGGCCAGGGTGGCGCACGTCCAGCACGTGACGGCCAGCGCGGTCCACGTCCAGCCGGTCAGGGGCAGGGTGGCGGTCCACGCCCACCACGCGAAGGTCAGGGCGGTCCACGTCCGGCACGCGAGGGTCAGGGTGGACCACGTCCAGCACGTGACGGCCAGCGTAGCCCACGTCCAGCAGGTGCAGGCGCAGGTGGACCACGTCCAGCCGGTGCCGGTGCAGGTGGACCACGTCCAGCAGGCGCAGGAACCTCCGCAACTCCACGTATGATGCCTAACCGCACTGATCGTCCAGCTCCAGCAGCTGGCGGTCGTCCAGGTGGCGCAGGTCGCGGGCGCCCAGGTGCCGGTGGCGGCGCTGGTGGCGCAGGTGGCGGTACCGGTGGCGGCTTCCGCCCAGGTGCACCACGTGGTCGCGGTGGTGTTGGCGGTGCTTTCGGTAAGGGAGGCGCCGGTCGCGGTAAGCAGCGCAAGTCCAAGCGCGCAAAGCGCCAGGAATTGGAGCAGATGAGTGTTCCAAGCCTGGGCGGTGTCAACGTACCTCGCGGTACCGGTGAGACCGAGATCCGTATGCGTCGTGGTGCCTCGATCACCGACTTCGCAGACAAGATTGGCGCAAACCCAGCAGCACTGGTGACCGTACTATTCCACCTCGGTGAAATGGCTACCTCCACCCAGTCGCTCGACGAGGCAACCTTCGAGGTCCTCGGCGAAGAGCTGGGCTACAAGGTTTCTGTCGTCTCCCCAGAGGACGAAGACAAGGAACTGCTTGAAGGCTTCGGCCTTGACCTGGAAGCCGAACTTGAGGCTGAAGGCGAAGACGAGCTTGAAGAGCGCGCCCCAGTTATCACCATCATGGGTCACGTTGACCACGGTAAGACCCGACTGCTTGATGCTATCCGTAAGTCCAACGTTATTGAGGGCGAGCACGGCGGCATCACCCAGCACATCGGTGCTTACCAGATCAACCACGAACACGAAGGTCGCACTCGTGCAATGACCTTCATCGATACCCCGGGTCACGAGGCGTTCACCGCCATGCGTGCTCGTGGTGCCGAGGTCACCGACGTGGCCGTGCTGGTTGTTGCAGCGGACGACGGCGTTATGCCACAGACCGTTGAAGCACTGAACCACGCACAGGCTGCTGGTGTGCCAATCATCGTTGCAGTGAACAAGATCGATAAGGAAGGTGCTAACCCTGACAAGGTCATGGGTCAGCTCACCGAATACGGTTTGGTTCCTGAAGAATACGGTGGCGACACCATGTTCGTGAAGGTTTCTGCATTGCAGAAGGAAGGCATCGACGAGCTGCTCGACGCTGTCTTGCTGACTTCCGATGTGCTTGAACTTCAGGCCAACCCAGACAAGTCCGCTCGTGGTGTAGCCATTGAAGCGAACTTGGATAAGGGTCGCGGTTCGGTTGTTACCGTGCTGGTTCAGTCCGGTACCTTGTGCGTTGGCGACACCATGGTTGTGGGTACCGCCCACGGCCGCGTGCGTGCAATGTTCAACGAAAACGGCGAGAACCTGGACGTGGCATTGCCATCGCGCCCGGTTCAGGTCTTGGGTATGTCTTCGGTGCCACGCGCCGGCGACGGCTTCTTGATCACCGACGATGAGCGCACCGCTCGTCAGATCGCTGACAAGCGCGAAACCGCAGAGCGTAACGCAATGCTGGCTAAGCGTCGTAAGCGCATCACCTTGGAAGACTTCGATAAGGCCGTCGCTGATGGCAAGATCGATACCTTGAACCTGATCCTTAAGGGTGACGCTTCGGGTGCTGTTGAAGCACTGGAAGATTCGCTGATGAAGATCGAGGTTGGCGACGACGTTCAGCTGCGCGTAATCCACCGCGGCGTGGGTGCTATCACCCAGAACGACGTCAACCTGGCTACCGTGGACAACGCCATCATCATTGGCTTCAACGTCCGCCCAGCCGAGCGCGTGTCT
>Ga0308166_1001224_pt1 | contig 28268 bp, 34 predicted proteins | sample PhyCR2_2_FD_202137 | JGI IMG/M metagenome (GOLD analysis project Ga0308166, IMG submission 202137) | Phyllosphere microbial communities from UC Gill Tract Community Farm, Albany, California, United States - DLSLCC.R2 | ecosystem: Host-associated > Plants > Phyllosphere > Unclassified | place... | reverse complement strand
GGGGCGGCTGGTGTTCACTGGGGGCATGAGAACGATCTGGAAGGGTGCGCTGACCTTCGGCCTCGTGAACGTGCCGGTCAAGGTGTACTCCGCGACGGAGGACCACGACGTGCCGCTGCATCAGGTGCACGAGAAGGACGGCGGTCGCATCCGGTATCAGCGCACGTGCGAGGTGTGCGGTGAGACGGTGGCCTATGCCGACATCGATCGCGCATATGTCGACGAGGGGCAGACTGTCGTGCTCACGAAAGACGACCTCGCGGCGCTCCCCGCCGAGAAGAGCCGCGAGATCGACGTGGTGGAGTTCGTGCCGTCGGACCAGGTCGATCTGCTGACCCTCGACAAGCCGTACTACCTCGAGCCCGATTCGAAGTCGCCCAAGGCCTATGTGCTGCTGCGCAAGACCCTCGAGCAGACCGATCGCACGGCGATCGTGCGGTTCACGCTGCGCCAGAAGACCCGTCTCGCCGCGCTCCGGGTCCGCGGCAAGGTACTGGTGCTGCAGACGCTGCTCTGGGCCGATGAGGTGCGCGAGGCTGAATTCCCCGCGCTGGATGAGGACGTGCGGATCTCGAAGAAGGAGCTCGAGCTCTCGGCATCCCTCGTCGACAGCTACTCGGCCGACTTCGATCCCGAGTCGTTCGTCGACGAGTACCAGAAGGAGCTGCGTACCCTGATCGACGCCAAGATCGAGGCAGGCGACACGTTCGACGTGTCGGAGACGTTCGGCGAAGCCGAGGGTGATGCCAAGAGCGGCGAGGTCATCGATCTGATGGAGGCGCTGCGCGCCAGCGTCGCGCGCACCAAGGCCGCTCGGTCGGAATCGTCCGACGACAAGAAGACCGCGAGGAAGAGCCCGAGCAAGAAGAAGGCGGGCTGAGAACTCAGCCCGCCATTCTCAACCTTTCGAGGTCAGTGCGTGCCGTCTCCGTCGAGGTCGGGCGCACGGTCGAAGACCTCGGGGTCGAGTGCGAGCTCTTCCGCCTCGGCCGCGTCGGTCTCGCCCTCGCCGGCCGCGGCCTCCTTCTTGGCCTTGTGGCGCTCGGACAGGTAGTGCCAGAGCGTGACCAGCGCCGTGCCGCCGACGGCCGCGAGCAGGATCAGATCGATGTAGCTCTCGACGAAGTGCGCGACGGGCGGGATGAAGCCGATCGCGTAGCCGAACATCGTGAGGCCGAAGCCCCAGAGGATGGCGCCGATGAGGTTGTAGAGCGTGTAGCGGCGCCACGGCATGTGGCCGACGCCGGCAGCGACCGGCGCGAACGTGCGGACGATCGGCACGAAGCGGGCGAGGATGACGGTGATGCCGCCGAAACGCTCGAAGAACGCGTTGGTGCGCTCGACGTTCTTCTTGCTGAAGAGGCCTGATTCCTTGCGTTCGAAGACCGCAGGCCCGCCCTTGTGGCCGATCAGGTAGCCGACCTCGCCGCCGACGAAGGCGGACAATCCGATCAGCAGAGCGACGATCCAGACGTTGATGCCGAAGACGCCGTGCTCGGAGCCGGCGATCGGGTGCGACAGCAGTCCCGAGATCACGAGCAGCGTGTCTCCCGGCAGCAGGAAGCCGACCAGCAGGCCGGTCTCGGCGAAGACGATGAAGCACACCACGAGAAGCGCCCAGGGGCCGGCCGATCCGATGATGGTGGCGGGGTCGAGCCAGGGGATGAGAGCGGCGTGATGCATGGATTTCCCGTCGTAGTGCGCTGTGCGGCGGTCAAGTCGTCGGCCGCACGGCATGCGACTGATCGGTGCGGAAGGTGGGACTTGAACCCACACGCCCTGGGGCACAGGAACCTAAATCCTGCGTGTCTGCCAATTCCACCACTCCCGCGCGGTGAAATCAGTCTACTGACCGGGGGATCGTGCGTAGCTGGGGATCCGCCCGCAGGCGAGGGATCGCACGCTGTGGATAACTCCGGCGGCGGGTACGGGATCCTTGCGAGGATGCTCGGGTGATCCACCCCTCCGTCCTCGTCGTCGAGCGTGTCCGCCAGCGCCTCCGTGCCGAGGGGACTGACCCGTCGCTCGATGCGGAGGTCGCTCGCGCGGTCGCGCTGACCGAGGTGCGGCGGTTCAACGATGTCGCACTGGCGCGGGGTGAGAGGGCGATCGATGACGAGGCCGGATGCGTGCGCGATGTCCTCGCCGCCGTGAGCGGATTCGGCGTGCTTCAGCCGCTGCTCGACGACCCCGAGATCGAGGAGATCTGGCTCAACGGGCCCGAGAGCATCCACGTCGCGCGCGCGGGAGTCTCGCAGCATCTCGCGCTGCGGCTGAGCGACGCGCAGCTGCGCGACCTCGTCGAGCGGATGCTGCAGTCGACCGGCCGCCGAGTCGACATCAGCCAGCCTTTCGTCGACGCGTCGCTGCCGGATGGGTCGCGGCTGCACGTGGCCATCGCCGACGTGGTGAGGGGCTCCTGGTCGGTGAACATCCGCAAGTTCCTGCCTCGCTACCGATCGCTCGACGCCCTCGTGGCACACGGCGCACTCCCCGCCGACCTTGCGGCCACTCTGCGTCAGGCGATGCTCGACGGGATGAGCGTCGTCGTGTCGGGCGCGACGCACGCCGGCAAGACCACGTTCCTCGGCGCGCTCCTCGCGTCGTGTGCGGGGGAGCAGCGCATCGTCACGGTCGAGGAGACGTTCGAACTCGCTGTCGACGGGCCCGACGTCGTCTCACTGCAGGGACGTCAGGCGAGTCTCGAGGGGGCGGGGGAGATCACACTGCGCCGTCTGGTGAAGGAGGCGCTGAGGATGCGCCCAGATCGACTCGTGGTGGGCGAGGTCAGAGATGCCGAGGCACTGGACCTCGTCCTCGCGCTCAACACCGGGGTGCCGGGTGCGGCCACCGTGCACGCCAATTCTGCGGTCGACGCGCTCGACAAGCTGACACTCCTGCCGCTGCTGGCAGGCAGGAACATAGACCGCTCCTTCATCGCACCGGCCCTCGCCGCCGCAGTCGACCTCGTGGTGCACTGCGTGCGCGGCGACGACGGCGTCAGGCGAGTGCACGAGGTCGTCGCGCCGACGGGCGAGGTCCGTGACGGCCGACTCGTCACTCGTTCTGTATACGCGCAAGGCGCGCATGCGAATGTGGGGCGGCGCGGCACTCTGCGACGGGTCGGGGGCGAAGGGTGACCGCGCTTCTGGGTGCCGTCCTCGCGGCGGGCGTGCTGCTGTGCGCGTCACCGTGGCTCTGGCCTCCGCGCCCTCGTCAGGAGAAAGCCGCGCGACGAGGAGTCCTGGTCCGCATCCTCGAAGAAGCAGGGTTCGCAAGCGTCCGACCTCGTGTACTCCTGATCGTCATCGTTCTGGTCGCGCTCGCCGCCGCATCAGTCGTCTGGCTCGTCACCGCGATTCCGATCCTCGCCGCGCTGGCGGGTGCGGCTGCAGCCATGGCACCGGTCGTGTTCCTGCGATCACGCCGCCTGCGACTGCGCACGCAGCGTCGCCAGCTCTGGCCCGATGTCTGCGACCTCCTGATCGCGTCCATCCGCGTGGGACTCTCGCTGCCCGATGCGGTGGCGAGTCTGGCCGACTCCTCGCCCACGATGATGAGGCCGGCATTCATCGTCTTCGCGCGGGACCTGCGGGCGACGGGACGCTTCGAGACGAGCCTCGATCGGCTGAAGCTGTCGCTGGCCGATCCGATCGCGGACCGCATCATCGAGACTCTCCGCATGGCACGGCAGGTCGGCGGCACCGAGCTGGTCGGCGTTCTGCGGGCGCTGTCAGCGTCGGTCCGCGCGGATGCGGCTCTCCGCGGGGAGGTCGAGGCGCGTCAGTCGTGGATTCGCGGCGCCGCAGTCCTCGGTTCGGTCGCGCCATGGGTCATCCTCGGCCTCCTGGTGTTGAGGCCCGAAGGCGCCGCCGCCTACGGCACGTCCGAGGGTGTGCTGGTGATCTTTCTGGGCGCAGCGGTGTCCGTCATCGCATACCGCGTCATGATCTGGATCGGGCGCCTTCCGGAGCCGGGCCGGTGGTTCGGGTGAGCGTCCTGTCCGCGCTCTCCGTCGCAGTGCTCGGCGGTGTGGCGCTGTCTACAGGGCTGCTGTGCATCCTCGCGACTCTGCCACGGTGGTCTGCGATGCCTCTGACGCTGCGGATAGCGCCCTACGTGCGTGACTCCGTCGCCGACGAGCGCCTCCCGGAGACTGTTCTCCCATCAGCGGGAGTCCTTCCTGCCGGGAGTCGAACGCTCTGGGCCCGCTCGTCGGCTATCTTCGAAAGACTGCTCGGCGGAGGTGGCGCGCTGCGTGGCAGGATCGCCCAGGCGGGTCTCTCGATCGACCAGTCGACGTTCCGCGGCCGACAGCTCGGCTGGGTCGTCGGCGGGATCATCACCGGCGCGATCTCTCTGATCGCGTGTGCGATCTCAGGGCGGATGAGCCCGCCGATCGCTCTGCTCCCCGCCCTGCTCGGCGGCATCGCCGGGGTCGGGTACGACATGCATCTCAGCGCCCGAGTGCGGTCACGTCGGGCGCGGCTCACCGACGAGCTGCCGACGACGCTCGAGTTCCTCGCTCTCTGCCTGTCAGCGGGCGAAGGGTTCCTCGACTCTCTTCGCCGCGTCGCTGCGGTCGGCTCGGGCGAACTCACCGTCGAGTTCCGCAGGGTCGTGCTGGCTGTGGGAACAGGTTCCTCGCTCGCCGACGCGCTCAGCGAGATGGCGGGTCGCCTGCAGCTGCCCGGACTCGCGCGTGCGATCGACCAGGTCGTGGCCGCTCTCGAGCACGGCGCCCCGCTGTCCGCTGTCCTGCATGCGCAGGCAGGCGATGCGCGCGAGGACGCCAAGCGCGTGCTGATCGAACAGGCCGGCCGCAAGGAGATCCTGATGCTGCTGCCGCTCGTCTTCCTGATCCTGCCGCTCTCGGTGCTCTTCGCCATCTATCCGGGCCTCTTCATCCTGCGACTCGGCATCGGCTGAGCACCCCACGAAAGGACGACATGAACACTCTTCGACACAGGCAGGGACGAGAGGCGACCAGCGCCCGTGGATTCCTCGACGACGAGAGAGGCGACGTGCCGGGCTGGGTGCTCGTCACACTCATGACCGCCGGACTCGTCGTGCTGATCTGGGCGGTCGCCGGTCCGGCGTTGAGCACCCTGTTCGAGCAGGCGATCCAGCGCGTGTCGGGCATCTGAGGGGCGACTGATTCCGTGCCCCACCTGACCACTCGTCATCGATTCCTCGACGAAAGCGGGTCGAGCCCCGTCGAGTTCGTGATGGTCGGAACCCTGCTCACCCTGCTGACTCTGGGCGTGCTGCAGCTGGCGCTCGCGGTGTACGTCCGCAACGTCGTACACGATTCGGCTGTCGAAGGGGCGTACTACGCCGCACTCGCCGACACCAGCCTCGAGGATGGAGCAGAGCGTGCTCGGGCGGAGATCGTCCGCGCCGTCGGCGACGCGTACGCCGAGGACGTGACCGTCGGGCGTTCCACGTCACTCGGGCAGCCGACCATCGAGGTGCGCGTGCGGACCACGCTGCCGGTGATCGGGCTGCTCGGCATCCCATTCGCGATGGAGGTGCGAGCCCATGCTCCGGAGGAGTCGTTCGACGATGGATGACGACGGCTCGGCGGCGCTCGAGTTCATCGCCGTCGGAGTGCTGCTGCTCGTGCCGCTCGTCTACCTGATCATCGCGCTCGGAGCGATCCAGGAGCAGACGCTCGGGGCGGAGGCTGCGGCCCGACACACAGCTCGGGCCATCGCGCTCGCATCGGACGCGGAGAGCGCAGAGCGTAGCGGTGAGCGCGTGCTCGCCGCTGTCTCGGATCAGTACGGCATGGATCCCGACGCGGTGGAGGTGTCCGTCACCTGCAGCTCCCAGATCACGGCGTGCCCATCGGCGGGCGCCACGATCACGGTCGTGGTCACCACGAAGGTCTCACTGCCGCTGATCCCGGCCATCTTCGGGCTGGATGAGGCGGCATCCGTCTCCGTCGAGGGAACCGCAGTGCAGAAGGTCTCCCGGCTGTGGGGTGCGGGGTGAGAGACGACGACGGGAGTGTGCTGCTCCTCACCCTGGGATACGCACTGCTCGCTCTCGCGCTCATCTTCGTGAGCGTGTGCGCCACCGACCTGTACATCTCGCAGAAACGGCTCGACGCGCTGGCCGATGCGGCAGCGCTCGCCGGAGCCGACGGTTTCACACTGGTCGTCGACGGGGAGACGGCGCGTGCCGATCTCACCGATGAGGGAGTCAGAGAGCAGGCGCTGGCGCTGGTCGTCGCGTGGCCGGGCGAAGCGAATGTGGTGGCAGCCACCGCGCCGGACGGACTGTCGGCTCGGGTGACCGTCGCCGCAGAATGGGAAGCGCCGCTGCTGTCGCTGTTCGTGCCCGACGGTGTGCGGCTCGAAGCGACCGGGACGAGTCGCACCGCGCTCCGATGACGCCCCGGCCCGGAAGAGCCTGACACGGCTCAGGCGACGATCCGGTCGCGCAATCTCCGTACGCGTTCGCGGAACCCCGCGGGAATCTGCTCGGGGAGCGCTTCGATCGACCACCACCGCACGTCCTCCGACTCGTCGCTCACGATCAGCGCCACGTCGTCCGAGACGACGACGGCGACTCCGATGTCGAGATGCGAGGAACAACGGCCGAAAGCGGACGAGAGCCCGTGATGATCGAGGTCGTACACGAGAGGCCCGGCGAAGCCCGACACGACGACACCGGTCTCCTCCCGCAGCTCGCGCAGTGCGGCATCCGCTATCGACGCATCGCCGGACTCGAGATGACCACCGGGCTGCACCCAGAACTGCCCCTTGGCATGGAACACGAGCAGCGTGCGGGTGAGCGTCATATCGAACACCAGTGCTGAGGCGGTGGCGTGGTCGGGGCCGTCATCGCGAGACACGGGGCCATGCTCGTCGGGGAAGAACGTCGTGAAGTCGGCCTGCGCCGCCCGCTCCGGTTCGGAAGCGGTCGCTGCCCCGAGGACCAGGCGGTGCACGTCCGCAGCGAGCTGAGCGTTCACGAGGGTTCTTCTTCTGCCCGGGGAACGAACCGCGGAATCCAACGGATGAAGCCCCCGGCGCCCACCAGCCCGACCACACCCATGGAAGCGGCCGCTATCGGCAGCGAGGCGATCGCGATGATCGCCGACACCATCAGGGGGGCGATGGCCCCACCGGCATCCGTCAACGTACGCCAGGATCCGAGGAACGCTGCGGGTTCGGTCTTCGGGGCGACGTCGGCACCCAGAGTCAGCAGGATGCCGCTCGACAGGCCGTTTCCCACTCCGAGGACCGCGGCGAACATGCCGAACCACAGCACTGCGGCGTCGAGATCGTGAGTGAAGGACATGGCGAGGAATCCCGAGCCCATCAGGACCATAGCCGGCATCGCCGCCCAGAGGCGACCGAACCGGTCCATCACCTGTCCGCTCGCATAGAAGAGCGCGAAGTCGATCGCGCCCGAGATTCCGACGACGAGAGCGATGGTCGACGCGTCGAGGCCCAGCGACAGGCCCCACAGCGGAAGCACGACCTGCCGCGCCGACCGCACCGCGGAAAGCGACGCGGCGGCCAGACCCAGACGGCCGAGCACGGTGCGCTGCTGCCACATCGTGCGAAAGACACCGGTGCGGCCGACGGTCGGGATCGAACCGGTGACCGGCTCGCCCGAGTCCTCAGACAGGGGAGCGGTGCGCACCGGGGTGGTGGGCGGGATCGTCTTCTCGGGATCCGGACCGAACAGCACGAGTAGCACCATGACGACCAGGCAGCCGAGGAAGAACCAGATCGCCGCGGTCTCGGTGCCGAACAACTGCAGCAGCCCTGCGGCGACGAACGGGCCGATGAAGATCCCGAGACGGAAGCTGCCGCCCAGCAGCGAGAGGGCGCGGGCGCGGAACGCGATCGGCACCCTCGTCGTCATGAAGGCGTGCCGGGCGAGACCGAAGGCAGCGGCGCAGAAGCCGAGGACGAAGACGGATGCCGCGAGCACGCCCAGCGACGGCGCGAAGACCATGCCGACGCCCGCGCCGATCGCGATCGCTCCCGCGATGACCATCGTGAACCGCTCGCCGATGCGCGATACGGCCCAGCCTGCAGGCAGATTTCCACACAGCTGACCCACGACCAGCGCCGAGGCGACGAGTGCGGCGAACGCCACATCCGCCCCCATGCGCGCCGCGATCACGGGGATCAGAGGGATGACTGCTCCCTCACCGAGTGAGAAGAGGACGGTGGGGAGGTACACCATCGGCCCGAATCGTCTCAGGACCGTGGATGCGCTGCTCACTCGTTTCACGCTACTCCCGTTCGAACCCGTCCCCGCCCGCACAGGCGGCACGTTAGGCTGGACGCGACATGCTCGAACTCGATCTCTCCGCCGACATCCAGGCCCTGCGACTCACCTACGGTGACATTCGCGAGGTCATCGACGTCGATACGCTCCGTTCCGACATCGCACGTCTCAGCGAGGAAGCCGGCGTGCCGGACCTCTGGGACGACCCCGAACGCGCTCAGAAGGTGACCAGCGCGTTGAGCCACCGCCAGTCGGCGCTCGCGAGGGTCGAAGGCATCGGCTCGCGACTCGACGACCTCGAGGTCCTGGTCGGGCTCGCGAACGAGATGGGCGATGAGGACTCGGCCGTCGAGGCGCGCGCCGAGCTCAGCGCTCTCACCGAGATCATCAACCAGCTCGAGGTCCAGACGCTGATGGACGGCGAGTACGACGAGCGCTCGGCCATCATCACGATCCGCTCGGGTGCCGGTGGCGACGATGCCACCGACTTCGCCGAGATGCTCATGCGCATGTACCTGCGGTGGGCCGAGCGTCACAAGTACCCCGTCAAGGTTCTCGACACCTCGTACGCCGAGGGTGCTGGCATCAAGTCGGCGACGTTCGAGATCGACGCCCCCTACGCGTTCGGCACCGTCTCTGTCGAGGCCGGCACGCACCGCCTGGCCCGCATCAGCCCGTTCGGCTCTGCCGACAAGCGTCAGACGTCGTTCGCCGCGGTCGAGGTCATTCCGCTCATGGAAGAGGCGACCGAGGTCGACATCCCCGAGAACGACATCCGCGTCGACGTGTTCCGCTCCTCCGGCCCGGGCGGCCAGTCGGTCAACACCACCGACTCCGCCGTGCGCCTCACGCACCTCCCGACCGGCATCGTCGTCTCGATGCAGAACGAGAAGTCGCAGATCCAGAACCGCGCCGCCGCCATGCGCGTGCTGCAGACCCGCCTCCTGCTGCTCCAGAAGGAGGAGGAGGCCGCGAAGAAGAAGGAACTCGCCGGCAACATCACGGCGAGCTGGGGCGACCAGATGCGCTCGTACTTCCTCTACGGTCAGCAGCTCGTCAAGGATCTGCGCACCGGGCACGAGTCGGGAAACCCCGCAGCCGTGTTCGACGGCGATCTCGACGGATTCATCTCGGCGGGCATCCGCTGGCGCAAGCGCAAAGACGAGGACTGAGCTCAGCGCCCTCGGGCGTCCCCGTGACATCGTCGCAGCCGAACACGATGCACTGGATGGCGCGGTCGTTCATGCGCTTCCATCACGTCTCTCGAAGGCGGCGTCGCAGCGCTCGGCCGCGAGGGTCTGCAGTTCGGCGTCACCGGGTGAGTCGCCGTCCGGCGCATCGAGGATGAAACAGGCCTCATCGGTGTGCGGGCGCGGGCGCGGGCGCGGGCGCGTCAGCGACAGGAGGATCACCGCCATGTCGACGATTCCCGGCCACTTCGTCGCACGGAGGAACACCGACACCAGGGAGGCGATGAAGCCGACTCCCCACAGCACCCTCCCTGCGATCGCGATCGCAGGGAAGCAGGAAGACGACGAGTCGCGGGGAACGCCGGGCTGCCGATGATCGGATCCGCGCCGGCCGTCGACTGCCCGGAGGCGTCGGCGGCCGGCGCGGTGGCCGGAGCAAGAGCCGTGACGCTGTGCCCCGTACTGGAGTGTCAGCCGGCCGACGGAGTGAACGAGACGCGTGCGACGTCCTGCAGGAGCTCATCCGTGAAGGTGATCACGTACGAGGAACTCTGCGCGACGTCGAAGGTGATCTTTCCGCTCACGGTGTCTCCTGCGGCGAGCTCCTCCGCCACGATTCCGTCGACGTAGTAGTCGTAGGTGCCTTCGGCGCCTTCTGCGGTCTCGAGCGCGAAGTAGAACGGGTTGACGTAGCTCGTGCCCGAGATGCCCTCGAAGGTGACGTCGAGGATGATGTAACCGCCGTTGGTCGAGGGGATGCTCGATCCGTCCGACGTCGCCCACGTCGCCGAGTTGATCGTGACCTCGCTCGTGCCCGACATCTGCGTGATCGTCACGGGGGAGCCGAGCTCGCCCTCGACGACATCCGTGGGGCCGGCGTCTCCGTCGTCGGTGCCCTCGTCGGTACCGGGGTCGGTGCCGTTGTCGGTGTCGGAGTCGCTGGACGGAGGCGCGGTCGGCAGATCGCGCACGACGTCCGAGACCGTCGCGAACACGATCACGAAGAACATCACGATCGCGATGATCGCGCCGACCACCGAGAGGATGAGGCCCGAGATGCCCGGCCACTTCTTGCCCTTGAGGAAGAGGGAGATCAGCGACACGATGAAGCCGCCCGCGAGCAAGAGCCACCCGAATCCGAAGATCACGGGGATGCACGACAGGATCGTGCCGAGAGCTGCGAGCCCGAGACCGACGAGCCCGAGGATCGACGGCTTGGTCGATACTGCGGGTGCCGCACCTCCGTATGCGGGAGGGTAGCCGCCCGCGGCGCCGTAGGACTGACCGGCCGGGGCGTAGGCGTTCGCGCCGGGGTAGCTGGGAGCCGCGCCCGGATAGCCCGGCGCGGGGTATGACTGTGTCTGCCCTGCGTCCGCAGCACCGGGGTAGGTGGGCGTCGTGTTCGCGTACGGGGGGACGTTGCCGTCGGCCGGCGGGGTGGCACCGGGCGCGGTGTACTCGGTCGACGATGCGGCTGAAGCAGTCTCGGGGGCTGACCACGACGCTGCGGTGTCGGGAGCTGCGACCTCGTCGACGGGCGAGGGGGACTCGGAGCCCGAGTCGGCTGCGACGGACTCGGCGGCGGGCGCGTTCCACGACGGGCTCTCGACGGCCGCGACGGAGTCGAGCGCTGCCTCGGTCTCGGCGGCCGCTGCGGACTCGGGGGACGCGTCGACAGCGGAAGCGCCGTCATCGGTCGCCACCGTGTCGTACCCTGCCCCCGCGGAATCGGAGAACGATGCGGCGGCGTCGGCCGTCGCGATCTCAGGTTCGGACGCCGCAGGCTCTGCGGCCGCTGCAGGCTCCGCGACCGGAGCGAAGTGCTCGGTCCACTGCGTGCCGTCCCACCAGCGCTGGCGCCCGGATCCGTCGTCATACCAGCCTGCAGGCGTCGTCATGGTTCCCCCTCGGAGTCGTGGTCCACGCGGAGAGCATGGATCGGCACCTCCATGTATAGCAGTGCGGGGCGACACTCCGGGGGTGCGCGGGGTGTCGCTCGCGAGCAGGGCACACGGCGCGCTTAGGCTCGAACAGCCATGATTCGGTTCGAGAACGTCACGAAGCGCTACCGCGGGACCTCACGGCCCGCTCTGTCCGCTGTCGACTTCGAAGTGCAGCGCGGGGAGTTCGTCTTCCTCGTCGGCGCCTCGGGGTCCGGCAAGTCGTCCTGTCTGCGGCTCATCCTCCGGGAGGACGTGCCGACGACCGGACGTGTCGCCGTGCTCGGACGCGATCTGCGATCGCTCGCGAACCGCAAGGTGCCGTACTTCCGTCGACACATCGGTTCCGTGTTCCAGGACTTCCGCCTCCTGCCGTCGAAGACCGTCTATCAGAATGTCGCGTTCACTCTGCAGGTGACCGGGTCGTCGCGCGGCTTCATCCAGCAGGCCGTGCCCGAGGCGCTCGCTCTGGTCGGGCTCGACGGCAAGCAGAAGAGGATGCCGCACGAGCTGTCCGGAGGTGAACAGCAGCGTGTCGCGATCGCCAGGGCGCTCGTGAACAGGCCCCAGGTGCTTCTCGCCGACGAGCCCACCGGAAACCTCGACCCCGCGACCTCGGTCGACATCATGCAGCTGCTCGCGCGGATCAACGCCGGCGGTACCACGGTGCTCATGGCCACGCACGAGGCCGCCTTCGTCGATCAGATGCAGCGTCGGGTCATCGAGCTCCGCGACGGCGAGATGGTGCGCGACGAGGTGCACGGCGGCTACGGCGACACCTCGAACATCCCTCGTCTCGTCCCTGAGGAGATTCGGGGTGCCGCGGCCGCCGCGGCACTCACCGCGGTGCAGGAGGTGCAGCGCCAGACGGCTGACCTGTCCGTCGTCCGCGCCGCCCTCGCGGAGGAGCTCAGCGCACAGCGCAAGGCCGCCGCCGCATCGTCCGACGCGGTGCCCACCGCATCCGAGACCCCGGAGGCGCAGGCCGCGCCCCCCGAGCCGCCGATCGCCGACCAGAGGCCTGCCGAGGCCCCGGCATCCGTCGGGCCGCTCACGCACCCGATCCTGCTGCCGCAGGTCGACGTCGCCGAGCTCGGCGTGGCCGATCGCCTCGGCCTCTCCGATGACGGCGCCGAGGAAGTGGGGCCGACCTCATGAGAATCGGACTCATCCTCACGGAGGCCCTCGGAGGCCTCCGGCGCAACATCTCGATGGTGATCTCCGTCGTGCTCGTCACCTTCGTGTCACTGACGTTCGTCGGCGCCGCGATCCTGATGCAGGCCCAGATCGGCACGATGCGCGGCTACTGGACCGAGCGCGCGCAGGTCGCGGTCTACATGTGCTCCGACATCTCCGAGCAGAACACGTGCGTCGACGGCGGCGCGTCGGAAGAGCAGGTCAACGCGGTGCGCGCCCAGCTCGAGGGCGAGGCGCTCGCCCCGCTCATCAGCGAGGTGAGCTACGACTCCAAGGAAGACACCTACGCGAAGCTCGTGGAGCAGCTGGGTGAGGAGCAGGCGAGTGTCATCACGCCGGAGCAGGCCTTCGAGGTGTTCTTCGTGACCATGAAGGACCCTGGTCAGTCCCAGGTGATAGCCGAGGCGTTCAACGGCGTGGCGGGCGTGGAGCAGGTCACGGACCAGCTCCAGTACCTCGAACCGCTGTTCTCCGCGCTGACGGTGGCCACGTACATCGCCGTCGGCATCGCCGTGCTCATGCTGATCGCCGCCATCCTGCTGATCGGCACGACCATCAGGCTCTCCGCGTATGCCAGACGCAAGGAGATCGGCATCATGCGCCTGGTGGGCGCCTCGAACCGCTTCATCCAGACGCCGTTCGTGCTCGAGGGCGTGTTCGCCGCCTTCCTGGGCTCCGTGCTGGCGAGCGCCGCCGTGGTCGCGGGCGTGCACTTCGGCGTCAACGGCTATCTGCGAGGGCGAGTCCCGTTCATCACCACCTGGGTGTCGATGCAGGATGCCGCGGTCGTCGTGCCCGTGCTGATCGGTATCGGCGTGATCCTGGCGGCATTGTCGGCCGGCTTCGCCATCCGTCGCTGGCTGCGCACCTGACCGCGTCGACTGCGGCGGCGTCGTCGGTATAGACTGACAGGCTGTCGTGCGCCCGGGATCGGGCTCTGGAACCACTGCGCGACGCGGATCAGGAGAGAATCATGCCCAGGGAACGCGGGGAGAAGGTCATCGCGACCAATCGTCGCGCACGTCACGACTACAACATCGAGAAGTCGTACGAGGCGGGGATGGTGCTCACCGGCACCGAGGTGAAGTCGCTGCGCCAGGGGCGCGCGAACCTGAGCGACGGATATGCGTTCGTGAAGGGGAACGAGGTCTTCCTCGACTCCGTGCACATCCCGGAGTATTCGCAGGGGCACTGGACGAACCACTCCGCCAAGCGGGTCCGCAAGCTGCTGCTGCATCGCGAGGAGATCGCGAAGCTGCAGCATGCGGTGTCGGCCGGCGGCTACACCCTGATCCCGCTCAAGCTGTATTTCTCCGACGGGCGCGCCAAGGTCGAGATCGCCCTGGCGAAGGGTAAGCGCGAGTTCGACAAGCGTCAGACCCTGCGCGAACGTCAGGACACGCGCGAGGCCGAGCGGGCGATGCGCCTGCGCAACCGCACCGGAGACTGATCAGCACGACGGGGTGAATCCGAACGCACGCCCGAGGAACGCGAGCTCTCGCTCGAGAGCATCGACGATCGTCTCGGTCGAGCGGAATCCGTGTCCCTCGCCCGGGTACAGGACGTACTCGTGATCGACGCCTCGCGCCTGCAGGGCGTCGCGCACGGCCTCCGACTGAGCTGCGGGGACGACGCGGTCGTCCGCGCCCTGCATGAGCAGCACCGGCACGTCGATCCGATCGACGTGGGTGAGCGGAGAGCGGGCGGCATAGAGTGCTTCGGCTTCGGGCAGTGGTCCGACCAGACCTTCGATGTAGTGCGCTTCGAAGTCGTGGGAGTGCTCGGCCAGCATCCTGAGGTCCGTGACACCGTATCGGCTGATCCCCGCAGCGAAGGTCCCGCCGCGGACGAGAGCGGAGAGCACGGTCCAGCCGCCGGCCGAGCCACCGCGGATCGCGATGCGTGCAGGGTCAGCGGCGCCGGTCTCGGCAAGGCCCTTCGCGGCCGCGATCACGTCGTCGACGTCGACCACGCCCCACTCGCCGTCGAGGCGCTCGCGGTACGCACGCCCGTATCCGGTGGATCCACCGTAGTTCACGTCGAGCACGCCGATGCCTCGGCTCGTGTAGAAGGGGATCACTGCTGACATGGCACCGGTCACGTGCGCGGTGGGACCGCCGTGCACCATCACGACGTAGGGAGGGAGCTCTCCCGCAGGGGCGGTGGTGGTGGGATGGACCGGCGGATAGGCGAACGCGTGCACAGGGCCGTGGGCGCCGTCGACGAGGATCGGCGATGCGGGTGGCATCCACGCAGGATCGGTAGGCTCGGCGCCCGTGACCACGGTCACTTCGTCGGAGTCGACGTCGACGCACCACACGCCGGGCGACGTGGTCGAGCTGTTCCCCGAGAGCAGCACTCGGGATCCCGAGACGTCGTCGACGCTGACATGACCGTCGGCCGGGAGGGCGAGCACGCGCGAGCGTCCGTCCGCGTCGAGGACCACGACCTCGTCGCGTCCGTTCGTGCGCACCGCGACGATCCGGCCGTCGTCGAGTGGCCGGTACCAGCGGTTGCCCAGCACCCACAGGCCGTAACCGGTGTCCGCGTCGACGTCGTCGATCCGGACGGGCGGGCGTGCGACGCCGCGGCGGCGCACGAGCAGGCGATGCAGCGCCCACCGCCCGGAAGGGTCGTCCGCGTACAACAGCTCCTCATCGTCGGTCCACTCCGGCTGCAGGGCTGCGCGCGTGGGCAGCTCGACCGTGCGGGTGCCGTCGGAGATGACGAGCGTGGCGTGCTGCCACGGCATCCGTTCACCCGTCCACTGCACCCAGGCGATCCGCGAACCATCGGGCGAGAGCGCCGGATGCGCGTAGAAGGCCGCACCTTCGACGACGGCCCTCACCAGCGAGGGGTCGTCTGCGGCGGTGCCGTCGACCGGGATCTCGACGATGCCGCGACGGTGAGGGGTGCCGGTGAGGTCCTCACGGACAGCGAGCAGCCGCCCGCGCTGCAGCCGCAGACCGCCATGAGCGGGACCCGCAGGGGTCAGCGGCTCGGGCTCGTCTCCGCGGCGCATCCGGTGCACCCGCTGATCCTTCGCGTCGACGAAGTAGAGCGTGCCCTCGGCGTCCGCCGTCCAGGCGCCGCCGCCGTACTCGTGAACCCGGGAGCGGGCACTCCACGGAGCAGGGAGGATCTCGGCGCCTGTCGAGCTGCGCACGGTGAGTCGCCCGCCCTCGGAGGGGACGGATTCGCCCCACCAGATCTCATCGCCGACGAACACCGAGCCGTCGATCCTCGGAGAGGATGCTGCGACGCGTGCGGCAGAGAAAGGGGAGGGCCAGGAACCGAACGGCGAGGACATGCTTCGAGCCTAGGCGTGGTGCGGGCTCGGCGTTCGCGGGCAGTCAGACGGCGCGGAGCACCGCGACGATCTTTCCGAGGATGACGGACTCGTCACCGAGGATGGGTTCGAACGCCGAGTTGCGCGGCAGCAGCCAGGTGTGGCCGTCACGGCGTCGGAGCACCTTGACCGTGGCCTCGCCGTCGAGCATCGCCGCCACGATCTCGCCGTTCTCCGCGCTGCTCTGCGAGCGCACGACGACCCAGTCGCCGTCGCAGATGGCGGCGTCGATCATCGATTCACCCGACACCTTGAGCATGAAGAGATCTCCCTTGCCGACGAGTTGGCGGGGGAGCGGGAAGATCTCCTCGACCTGCTGGTCGGCGGTGATCGGAACTCCTGCGGCGATCCGGCCGACCAGAGGAACCAGGGCGGCGTCACCGACGGGTGTCGCGACATCGGCGGGGTTCTCGCCGCCCGTGCCGGGGAGGTCGATCAGGACCTCCATGGCGCGGGTCTTGCCGGGGTCGCGCCGCAGATAGCCGCTGAGCTCGAGCTGCCCGAGCTGGTGCGTCACGCTCGACAGCGATTTGAGTCCCACGGCGTCGCCGATCTCGCGCATGCTCGGCGGGTAGCCGTATCTGCTGATCGACGTCTGGATCACCTCGAGGATCGCCATCTGCTTGGGGCTCAGGCTCTTCCGGCGACGGGTGCGCCGGACGTCGGCGTCGGGGGCGGCGTTGTCGCTCATGGTGCTCCTCAGGTGTGCGACTCCGGCGTCTCATTTCGAATGTCGGAGGCCCGTGGTGGGGTGTTCGTATCGAAACCGTATCCGAGAATCGCTCAGATGTGGAAGATCTGTTCGAGCGTGTCGACTGATTCACGGGTGACTTTTTCGAAGAACGCTTGACAGATGTTCGAATTCGAAGATAACTTCGGAACGTAGCTTCGCATTCACGGCTCCCGGCCGAGGCGCGGATGCGAACGCTACGCCAACTTCACCGCCCACGCGGTAGATGCAGAGGAGCACGACATGAGCACCATCACCTTCAGCAACGCAGCAGTCCTCCCGGCACGTCCGGCGACGAAGCTCCGCCTGACGGTGCGCGGTCGTCGTGTCGTGCTCGCACTGGCCGCTGTCCCGCTCGCCGCGGGTATCGCCTTCGCCGCGCTCAGCGGCGGCAGCGCGATGGCTTCCGGCGAGCAGGCGGCCACGGCCTCCTTCGCCACCGTGACGGTGATGCCGGGAGACACCCTCTGGTCGATCGCCGAGGGCATCGCGCCGGGCGCAGACCCGCGCGAAGTCATCGGAGACATCACCCGCCTGAACCTGCTTCGGGGTGGCGCTCTCCAGATCGGTCAGGAACTGGCGATCCCCGCGCAGTACTCCGAGTGAGCAAGGGGCAGCGACGCGGGGCAGAGTTCACTCTCCGTCACCTCGCGCGTCTGCGACGATCACGACGCCTACCATGGGAAGGGTGACTGCATCACTCGCCGACCTCCCCCTTCGCGACGACCTCCGCGGGCTCACCCCTTACGGGGCTCCTCAGGCGCCGCTTCCGATCGCACTCAACGTCAACGAGAACACGCATCCGGTTCCGGACGCTGTCGCGAGCGACATCCTCGATGACATCGCCGTCGCGCTGCGCGACGTCAACCGATACCCAGACCGCGAGTTCACGGCGCTGCGCGAGGGCTTCGCCGACTACCTCGGTCACGGTCTCGATGCCAGCCAGATCTGGGCGGGCAACGGGTCCAACGAGGTGCTCCAGCACATCCTGCAGGCCTTCGGGGGCCCTGGCCGCACGGCCTTCAGCTTCGCCCCGACCTACTCGATGTATCCGCTGATCTCGCAGGGCACGGGGGCGCGCTGGATCGCGGGCACCCGACAGCCCGACTACACGATCACGCCGGAGGAGGCGGCCGCCCAGGTGGCAGAGGTCGATCCCGACGTCATCCTGCTGTGCTCTCCGAACAACCCCACGGGCACACCGCTCGGCCTCGACGTCGTCGAGGCGGTCTACGAGGCATCGCGCGGCATCGTCGTCGTCGACGAGGCCTATCAGGAGTTCGCGCCGCACGACGCGGCTTCCGCGCTGACACTGCTCGAAGGGCGCCCGCGCCTTGCGGTCTCCCGCACGATGAGCAAGGCGTTCGCCTTCGCCGGCGCTCGCGTGGGCTACCTCGCCGCCGACCCGGCTTTCATCGACGCTCTGCGCCTCGTACGGCTGCCGTACCACCTCAGCGCGCTGACGCAGGCGGCGGCCGTCGCAGCGTTGCGCAACTCCGACGTGATGCTGGGAATGGTCGAGGAGATCGTCGAACAGCGGGATCGCATCTCCGCGACCCTCGAGGCGCTCGGCTACACCCCGCACGAGTCATGGTCGAACTTCGTCCTCTTCGGGGGAGTGGCGGAGCCCCAAAAGGTCTGGCAGGAGCTGTACGACAGGGGAGTGCTCATCCGCGATGTCGGGATCCCCGGACACCTCCGCGTGACCGCCGGCACCGAGGCGGAGACCACCGCGTTCCTCGACGCCCTCGCCTCGATAGGATCGGCTTCATGAGCACCCCCGCCCAGACCCCGCGCACCGCCACGCGTGTGCGCAGCACGTCGGAGTCCACCGTCGAGCTCGAGGTGAACCTCGACGGCACCGGTGCGAGCCGCATCGACACGTCGGTGCCGTTCTTCGACCACATGCTGACGGCGTTCGCGAAGCACTCGCTCACCGACCTCACCGTGCGCGCCTCCGGCGACACGCAGATCGACGCTCACCACACGGTCGAGGACATCTCGATCGTGCTCGGACAGGCGATCCGGGAGGCGTTGGGCGACAAGTCCGGGATCTCCCGCTATGGCGACGCCCTCGTCCCGCTCGATGAGGCATTGGCGCAGGCCGTCGTCGACATCTCGGGCCGCCCGTACCTCGTGCACACCGGAGAGCCTGCCGGTTTCGAACACCACCTCATCGGCGGTCACTTCACCGGCTCGCTCGTGCGTCACTCGTTCGAGGCCATCACGTTCAACGCCGGTCTCACCGTGCACGTCCGCGTGCTCGGTGGGCGTGACCCGCACCACATCGCCGAGGCTGAGTACAAGGCCTTCGCTCGTGCGTTCCGCCAGGCGAAGGCCCTCGATCCGCTGGTCGACGGCATCCCGTCGACCAAGGGGGCGCTATGAGTGCAGCTCCTCGGGTCGCCGTCTTCGACTACGAGTCCGGCAATGTGCACTCTGCGGTGAAGGCTCTGGTCGCGGCGGGGGCGGATGCCGTGCTCACCCGCGACCGCAAGGAGGCGCTCGAAGCCGACGGCCTCGTCGTGCCGGGCGTCGGCGCGTTCCAGGCCGTTCGCGACGCGCTTCGCGCGCATGGCGGTGACGAGATCATCGATCGGCGCCTCGCCGGCGGACGCCCCGTCCTCGGCATCTGCGTCGGCATGCAGGTGCTCTTCACGCACGGCGTCGAGCGCGGCCACGACTCGGCGGGCCTCGGTGAATGGCCCGGCGCCGTCACCGAGCTGAACGCTCCGGTCCTGCCCCACATGGGCTGGAACACGGTTACACCCGGTACTGAGTCGGTGCTCTTCAAGGGCATCGAGAACGAGCGGTTCTACTTCGTCCACTCGTATGCCGCGCAGTCGTGGGAGCTCGACGTCATCCCACCCTTCCCGCAGCCGGTGCTGACGTGGACCACCTATGGTGATCCCTTCCTCGCGGCCGTCGAGAACGGCCCTCTCTCGGCGACGCAGTTCCACCCTGAGAAGTCCGGCGAGGCGGGCATCCAACTGCTCCGCAACTGGGTCGACAGTCTGCGGCCCTGAGAAGAGGCCTGCGGTCGGCGCGTGTCAGAAGCCTCGCGCCACTGCAGCTGCGGCCGAGAGCCACGCCTGCTGCGTCGGGGCGGAGAGCGCACGCAGGCGCAGGTGTCCATCGACCATCTCCCGATCGAACGGGATGCCGACGACCTCGCGCGCCAGCGGGCGATAACCGGCGACGACTTCTGCGACCTCGGCCGACGAGGCTTTGGGGTCGGCCTGGCTGACCACGACCACGGATTCGTGTGCAAGTCGGGCTGAGCGCTCGTCGCGGTCCTCGAGTGCTTCGAGGAGGAGAGCTCCTGCCTCGGCATGGTCGTCACGCGTCGTTGTGGCGACGACGATCTGATCAGCGAGATCGATCATGCGCAACCACATCGGATCGGACTCGTCGTTGCCTGAATCGATGATGATCAGTCGGTAGAACTTCGCGGCGACGGCGTGGATCGAATCCACGTCTGCGGGGCTGAGGCGATTCTCGTGTGCCAGCCGGATCGGCTTGGACCGCAGCACGTCGTACTTCTCCTGCGGCTGGTGGTGCACGAAGTGCGCCAGGTCGGCCGACTGGCCCTGGGCGCCGAGCAGCCGCTGCGTCTGCGGCAGGAGCTCGAGCAGCGTGCGGTCGTGAGCGCCCGTCTCGGTGCGCCATCCGAGCGTGCCCCTGGTCTGATTGTTGTCCCAGGCCAGCACGCCGGCGCCGCCATACTGGGCGAACACGGCCGACAGCAGCACCGTGGCGGGGGTCTTGCCGGCTCCACCCTTGCCATTGACGACGGCGACGGTGCGCGGACCTGGCCAATGACGGCTGACGGCATGCTCGTCGTCGCGCACCGCGCGCTCACGCGCATCGGGGCCGAGAGAGAACCCGACGCGATTGAGGAATCCGCGACCACCGCGGCGGGCAGGCTCCTCCCGGCGTTCCTCCTGCAGGAACGAGCGGCGCTCGACTCCCTGCTCGCGCTGCCGTCGACGTGAGGACGCTGCGGCTTCCGCCTGCGTCGGTGCGGCGGTGCCGGGAGCGACCATCGCGGGCGGGCTCGGCGTCGCCGCCGCCGCCGCGGCGGGAGCCTGAGCCTGGACCGGTGCCTGGACCGGTGCCTGGACCGGTGCCGGTGCCGGTGGCTGAGCCGGGACCGGCGCCTGAGCCGGGACCGGTGGGATCGCTGTGGGCCGCGTGTCCGGAGCATCCGCGGCCGCAGACGGGACGGCCGGCGGGGCAGCGGAGAAGCGAGGTGCTGCTGCTGGTGCCGGTGCTGCTGCCGGTGCCGCTGCGGTCGAGGAGCGGAAAGGTGTCGACGTCGGCCGTACAGGCCCGCCCGGGATCGTCGGCGCGACGGGTACGGCTGCGCCGGTTGTCTGTGGATCCGCGGAGGGCCGGGAGGGCGGAGCGGACGCGGGGGGAGCCGCCGGAGCCGACGCTGCCGGTACAGCCGCAGGTTCCCCGGTGGTGGTGGTGTGGGCTGGTGCGGGGGGAACAGCCGGAAGCTGCGGCTCGGCGCGCGGGGTCTGTAGAGAGGGCGCAGGCATCAGCGTCGCGGGTCGTCCGGCGTCCGGGGATGCGGGAGTCGCCGGTGCCGGTGCCGGTGCCGGTGCCGGTGCCGGTGTCGGTGCCGGTGCGTCCGGTTGAGGCAGAGCGGGTGCTGCTGCTGCGGCAGCCGCCGCGGCAGCGCGCGTTCCCGGAGCGGGGGTGTTCGACGGCGAGCTCGCTGCCGGGGACCGTGAAGGCGTAGGAGCCGACCAGTCGACCGGAGCATCATCGTTCGCGGTGGGGGCATTCGCGGTGTCTGCTGCGCGGCCCGAGGGCTGTGGGCCGGTCGGCCGCTGCTCGGCATCCTCGTCTGTGCCCGGCGTGGGCTTGACGCCCTCCGGAGCCTGGGGAGGCATCGGATTGCCCCGACGAAGGGGTCCGCTTCCACGCGCTTCCGCATCGCGCACCATGGAACATCTCCTCACCGACCGAACAGGGGTGCCTTCGAGGCTACCGCGTGGTGTCCGCCGTTCTCTGCCGTCATCATTTTGGAGCGGGCGGATGCGCGGGCTAGTGTCGACTCTCGTGCCGACGAATCGGCCCTCCCATCTCACCTGAGGACGTCATGAACGACTTCGCGCAGTCCCCTTCGCTCACTCTGCTTCCCGCTGTCGATGTCGCGGGTGGCAAGGCCGTCCGTCTCACCCAGGGCGAGGCCGGCACCGAGACCAGCTACGGCGACCCGCTGGACGCGGCAGGGGAGTGGGTCGCGCAGGGCGCGAAATGGATCCACCTCGTCGACCTCGACGCGGCATTCGGTCGCGGCAGCAACGCCCCGATCCTCCGCAAGGTCATCAAGCAGTTCAAGAACGTCAACGTCGAGCTCTCTGGCGGAATCCGCGACGACGCCACGCTCGAGGCCGCTCTCGAGAGCGGCGCGACGCGCATCAACCTCGGCACCGCAGCCCTCGAGAACCCCGAGTGGGCGGCCGACGTGATCGGTCGCTTCGGCGAGGCGATCGCCGTGGGGCTCGACGTCCGCGGCACCACGCTGGCCGCGCGCGGATGGACCAAGGAGGGCGGCGATCTCTGGGAGGTCCTCGAGCGCCTCGAGGATGCAGGCTGCAGCCGCTACGTGGTCACCGACGTCACCAAGGACGGCACGCTCAAAGGCCCGAACCTCGCACTCCTCCGCGAGATGACCTCGCGCACTCCGAAGCCTGTCGTCGCGTCAGGTGGCATCGCGAACCTCGACGACATCGCCGCGCTCCGAGAGCTGGTTCCGCTGGGCGTCGAGGGCGCGATCGTCGGCAAGGCCCTGTACGCCGGCGCGTTCACGCTGGCTGAGGCTCTGGATGTCGCAGGGGACTGACGACGCCTGCGGCCACGACCCCGAGGGGCATGGCGCGCACGATCATGCGCCGGGCAACCGGGGCGACTCCGCCGGAGTGCCGTGGGAGGGACGCAGCTTCGAGTCGAACCCGCATGCGGGCGATGACGGCTCCGCAGACCCCGCACTGCTTGCCGCCCTTTTGCGCTTCCGTGCAGGTTCCGGTGCCCAGACCGAGGTGGTCGACGCATTCCGCTCTGCGCGAGTCCTGGTACCGCTGGTCGCTGAGAGGGGCGAAGAGGGAGTCGCGCCCAGCGGGCTCGCGGTCGACAAGACGCAGGAGCTCTCGATAGTGACGGTCGCGGCTCCTGACGGCCGTCGGGTGCAGCCGGTGTTCTCCTCGGTCCAGGCGATGCAGCGATGGGATGCGACAGCGCGGCCGATTCCGGTCGAGGCCACGCGGGTGGCGCTGGCGGCATCCGCCGAAGACACTGACCTGATCGTGCTCGATCCGACCTCCGAGACCGAGTTCGTGTTCCGTCGCCCCGCTGTGTGGGCGATAGCGCAGGGGCATCGGTGGGAGCCGAGCTTCCTGTCTCCCGAGGTCTTCGGGGCGCTGCAGGAGAGCGTCGCCCACGAGCTCGCGGTGATCGACGTGGCGGTGGCCGCCGGGGATCCGGATGCGCGTCTGCGGGGACCCGAGCTGATCGTCGTCCTCGAGCTCGTCGACGGGCTGGAGCGTGAGGTTCTCGACGCGGTCCTCGCCCGGCTGGCTCAGCGCTGGGCGGCGGATGACCGCATCGCGGTGCTCGCCGACTCTCTCACTGTGAAGCTGCGCCGCTCGATCTGAGGCCGTTGAGGCACGTCGCTAGGGTGGCGGTATGCGTAGAGCAGCCGTAGCGGTCATCGGACTCGTCCTCGCACTGCTCTTGCCGGGCTGCGCGACGGCGTGCCCGGCGATCGGGTGGTCGAACGGTGTCGAGATCGACGCATCCGCCCTTGGCCCCGATGTTCTCCTGCAGATCTGCTCGGATGCGGGGTGCTCGGCGGAACCCGGAGCGACGCCGACTCCGCAGACCGACTTCTCGGCACCCGCACAGGGCGATGCCGGGATCTTCCACTTCGGCTTCGCCGCCCCGGACGTCATCACTGTGCGCGTCTATGACGACTCCGGCATCCTGGTCGCGGAGACGCAGGAATCCATCGACTGGACGCATTCGTCGGACGCCTGTGGCGGTCCGTCCACGGCTCCGCCGATCATCCTGCATCCCTGACTCGTTCTGCCTCGCTCTGCTCGCGCGACGACCGGGCGATGCCCGGTGCGACGCGAGGGCCGAGCCCGGACCGCAAGATCCGAACGGAAGACCGCTTAGTTGACCGGCCCCGTCCACTTCTCGCCGGGGCCCTTGCCGATCGGGTCGGGGATCGTGGAGGCCTCGCGGAAAGCGAGCTGCAGCGAGCGCAGACCGTCGCGGAGAGAGCGGGCGTGCATGTCGCTGATCTCGGGTGCTCCTGCGGTGATGAGACCGGCAAGGGCGTTGATGAGCTTGCGCGCCTCGTCGAGGTCGAGCTGTGCCGCGGCCTCCGGGTCGTCGGCGAGGCCGAGCTTCACGGCCGCGGCGCTCATGAGGTGCACGGCGGCGGTCGTGATGACTTCCACAGCTGGCACGTCGGCGATGTCTCGGGTGGCGGACGATGCCGCCTCCTCCTGTCGTGCCCAGCGCTCTTCGCGCTCGCGTGCAGCCTCGTCCGATGCCTGGTTCGTCACTTCGCCTTGCCTTCTGTTAGACTTTGTCGGGCTCCGGAGCGTAATGCTCCGGCACGAAAGAGGATTCACTTCCCACCCGCGCTTGCCGTTCCAGGCTACCGGGTCTTGCACTCCACCGGATCGCGTCGTCAGATGCGTCCGGCAGGCAGGGTGCAGAGCCGGCGTCTGAATGCCGGTGGGTGGGGGACGATTCTGATTTCGCCCTGGATGCTGACTGCATCCTGGTGGCCGAATCCACTCGTCTAAGGAGTTACGCATCAGCGATCCCCGCACCAATGAGCGCATCCGCGTCCCCGAGGTCCGCCTCGTCGGCCCCGCGGGTGAGCAGATCGGCGTCGTCCGCATCGAGGCGGCGCTGCGCCTTGCGCAGGAAGCCGACCTCGACCTCGTCGAGGTCGCACCCAACTCGAAGCCGCCCGTGGTCAAGATCATGGACTACGGCAAGTTCAAGTACGAAGCCGCCCAGAAGGAGAAGGAAGCTCGCCGCAACCAGGCGAACACCATTCTCAAGGAGGTCCGCTTCCGCCTGAAGATCGAGGCGCATGACTACACGACCAAGCTCAAGCGCGCCGAGGGCTTCCTCAAGGCCGGCGACAAGGTCAAGGCCATGATCCTCTTCCGAGGTCGCGAGCAGTCGCGCCCAGAGCAGGGTGTCCGCCTTCTCCGCAAGTTCGCAGAGGACGTCGCCGAGCTCGGAACCGTCGAGTCGAACCCGACCATCGACGGTCGCAACATGGTCATGATCGTGGCTCCGCTCAAGAGCAAGTCCGAGGCCAAGCAGGAGCAGAATGCGGTTCGCGACGCGCAGCGTGCGGCGAACAAGCAGGCTGCCCGCGAAGCCAAGAGCGATGCAGACGTACCGGCCGAGGCCGCAGCGGAGTAACTCCCGCCCCCAGACTCCCGCACCGCGGGTTGACACCGTCGCCTGAGAAGGCGCCATACGAAGGAAGAGAAGATGCCGAAGCAGAAGACCCACTCGGGTGCTAAGAAGCGCTTCAAGATCACCGGCAGCGGCAAGCTGAAGAAGCAGCAGGCCGGGATGCGCCACAACCTCGAGCACAAGTCGAGCCGTCGCACCCGCCGCCTCAACCAGGACCAGGTGCTGTCGAAGGCTGACACCAAGGTCGCCAAGAAGCTTCTCGGTCGCTGAGCGCCCGAACGCACGAATAGGAACACAGGAAAATGGCAAGAGTCAAGCGGGCGGTAAACGCCCACAAGAAGCGTCGGGTCATCCTCGAGCGCGCCTCCGGCTACCGCGGTCAGCGTTCGCGCCTCTACCGTAAGGCCAAGGAGCAGGTCATCCACTCCCTGGTCTACTCGTACCGGGACCGTCGCAAGCGCAAGGGCGATTTCCGTCGCCTGTGGATCCAGCGCATCAACGCTGCCGCACGCCAGAACGGCATCACGTACAACCGCTTCATCCAGGGTCTCGGCCTCGCGGGTGTCACCGTCGACCGTCGTATGCTCGCTGACCTCGCGGTCAACGACGCCGCGACCTTCACGACGCTGGTCGAGACGGCCAAGAAGGCTCTGCCCTCTGACGTCAACGCCCCGAAGTCGGCCGCGTAAGCAGCTCTTCACCACAGAGGACGTCCTCCTTCGGGAGGGCGTCCTCTGTCGTTTCCCCGGTGTTTGCGCAGCAACGCGGCTGCGGTTCTCTAGACTGTGAACGTGCTGGAGAACCCCCGTTCGCCCCGAGTCCGAGCCGTCGCGAAGCTGACCAAGCGCAGCGCGCGCAGCGAGACGGGGCTGTACCTGCTCGAAGGCCCGCAGGCTGTCCGCGAGGCGCTGACCTACAGCCCAGAGGCCATCGTCGAGCTGTTCGCCACCCCGACAGGGTGGGAGAAGCATCCGGACATCCGGTCTAAGGCCTCCGATGCCGACGTCGACGTCGAGTACGTCACAGAGTACGTGCTGAATGCGATGGCCGACACGGTGACGCCGCAGGGTCTCGTGGCGGTCGTCCGGCAGACCCCGACCTCCGTGCGCGACGTCTTCGCGTCATCCCCGCGCCTCGTCGCGATCTGCGAGGAGATCCGCGATCCGGGCAATCTCGGCACGATCATCAGGGCGGCGGACGCGGCGGGCGCGGATGCGGTGATCCTCACCGGTCGCACTGTCGATCCGTACAACCCCAAGGTCGTGAGGGCGACCACCGGTTCGCTGTTCCACCTCCCGGTGTCCGTGGGGGCCGAACTCGGCGATGTCGTGACGAAGGCGCACGCTGCGGGACTGCGCGTGCTGGCCGCTGACGTGAAGGGTGACGACCTGTTGCGGGCACGGGCTGACGGCGTCCTGGCGGAGCCGACGGCATGGCTGTTCGGCAACGAGGCTCGGGGCCTCGAAGATGACGCGCTTGCACAGGCCGATCAGGTGCTCAAGCTCCCGATCTTCGGCCGTGCCGAGTCGCTGAACCTCGCCACTGCGGCGAGTGTGTGCCTGTACGAGAGCGCGTTCGCCCAGCGGGCGCAGTCCCTCACCTGACCTTCCGATCCGAGGCGAGCCGGCACGGCTGATAGGTTTGTGCCTGCTCGAGCGGAGAAGGGGACCCAGGGTCGATGCGGATTCTGATCGTGGAGGACGACGAGCGCGTCGCCGCTGCACTCGAAGCCTTCCTGGCGCGATCGGGGTATGCCACCGTGCGGGCGGCCGACGGATCATCCGCATTGCGGCTGCTGGGCGCTGACACCGAGGTGGTCCTTCTGGACCTCGGGCTGCCCGACGTCGACGGCATCGACCTCTGCCGCCGCATCCGTGGCCGCTCAGAGGTTCCGATCGTCATCGTGACCGCACGCAATCAGGTCACGGAGCGCATCAGGGGGCTGCGCGCCGGAGCCGACGACTTCGTGGTCAAGCCCTACGACGTGCATGAGCTTCTGGCCAGGATCGAAGCGGTCACGCGGCGTTCGCGACCGGTGCGTCCGGAGTCGGAGGCGCGAGTGCGGCTGCAGGACGGAGACGTCGAGATCGACCTCATCGCCCGCCAGGTGATCATCGACAGGGAGCCCATCGAGCTCACCCGCAAGGAGTTCGACATCGTCGCCGTCCTCGCCCGGTACCCAGGGGTCGCCGTGCCGAAGGAGCGCCTCATCCGTGAGGTGTGGAACACCGACTGGCGGGGCTTCGGACACTCGCTGGAGGTGCATGTCGGCGCGATCCGTCGCAAGGCCGGCCAGCGCAGTCTCATCGAGACCGTGCGCGGCGTCGGCTACCGGTTGGCGGGGTAGCGTCCGATGCGCAGGCGCCTCATCGTCGTGTTCCTCGTTCCTCTGGTCGCGATCCTGCTGTCGCTCGGCGGCGCCGCGGCATGGAGCGCGACCCGCAGCATCCAGCAGGCCTTCTACACCGCGCAGCTCGGAGACGTCGGATACTTCGTGACCAGCGCACGCCAGGCGCTGCGCTCGGGGAGCGCAACGGTGATCGACGCCGAGGTCACGCGATTCGAGCAGGTGTACGGCATCGAGGTCGTGGTGTTCGACCTCACGGGAGGCATCTGGGCCGCAGGGAACAGCGACGCCGCGGTGATCGCCGACGACGAGTCGGCCAGGGTCCGGCTCGCTCTCTCGGGACGCCGAGCAGAAGCCCCTGAGCCGGTCTTTCCCTGGGGCACCGCCGAATCGTCGATCGTCGAGCCCGTCTTCGACGACGGCGACGTGATCGGAGCGGTCATGGTGTCGGCGGACGTCGAGGCGCCGCGTGCCGAGATCGTGCAGCAGCTCCTCGCACTGGCGGTCGTGTCGATCGTCTCGGTCGGGCTCGGAGTGCTTCTCGTCTTCCAGCTCGCACGATGGGTGCTGTCTCCTGTCCGTCGCCTGGATGAGGCCATGATCGCGATCGAGCACGGAGAGATGGATGCCAGGGTCGCGGAGGACACCGGGCCGCCGGAGCTGCGCAGGATGACCCGGGTGTTCAACGGCATGGCGGACGAGATCGAGAGGGTCATGACGCGCCAGCAGGAGTTCGCGCTCAACGCCTCGCACGAGCTGCGCAATCCGCTCAACGCGCTGCTGCTCCGCGTCG